>Ga0114931_10012083_pt1 | contig 10131 bp, 7 predicted proteins | sample 2SBtaG_FD_89579 | JGI IMG/M metagenome (GOLD analysis project Ga0114931, IMG submission 89579) | Deep subsurface microbial communities from Kolumbo volcano to uncover new lineages of life (NeLLi) - 2SBTROV14_V59a metaG | ecosystem: Environmental > Aquatic > Marine > Volcanic | place: Kolumbo... | reverse complement strand
TGGACTGGCGTGCGGCCCGCGCGTGGCTGCGTCACGCCCTCGAGGGTCCGGACCAGACATGAGCGAAGAACAGATCCAAGACGTTCTCGCCGTGTTCCGCGAAGCCTGCGATTTGCCGGCAAACCAGCGTAGCGCCTTCCTCGACACCGCCTGTGGCGGTGACTCAGCGCTTCGCACCGAAGTCGAGTGGATGCTGGCATCGGACGACACCGAGGTCGAGGCTGACCTCGAGGACGACGCCGAAGCCATGTCGTCGCATCCCGTGCGCGCGGCGCTCGAAGATCTTGCGGAGCAGGCACGGCACGAACAGGCCGAGGCCGAGCCATTGCCAAAGAGCATCGGTGGCTACCGCATCCTGCGGCTCATCGCCCAGGGAGGCATGGGAGTCGTCTACGAGGCGGAGCAAGAGAACCCGGCGCGACGGGTCGCCATCAAGCTCTCCCGGGTCGGCAGCACCACCGGGGAGCGCGCACATCGATTCCGGTTGGAGGCGCAGTTGCTCGCCCGGCTGCAACATCCAGGGATCGGACAAATCATCGAGGCGGGCACGACGCCTCCTGAGGAAGGAGCACAGTCGTTCATCGTCATGGAGTATCTGGAGGGGCAATCGCTGACGGCCTACGCGGACGAACATCTGCACTCCACCCGCGAGAAGATCGAGCTGATGCTCTCAGTCTGCGAGGCCGTCGGCTTCGCCCATGGAAGAGGCGTGGTCCACCGCGATCTCAAGCCCGACAACGTCATCGTCCAAGCCGACGGCACGCCCAAGATACTGGACTTCGGGGTCGCCAAGGTTGAAGAAGCCGGCCTCTTCGGCGCGGCGACGTTGCGCACAGAAGACGGACGGGTCCTCGGGACCATGGGCTACATGGCCCCGGAGCAGCTTGGGGGCAGGACCCAGGAGCAGGGACCGGCCGCCGACGTCTACTCGCTGGGAGTGATGATCTACGAGCTGCTGACCAGCCGCCTGCCCCATGAGATCAGCGCCGCAACTCTCACCCGAGCACTTGCAGTCGTCACAGCCACCGATGCGCCGCTGCTCGGCGTCATTCGGCCTGACTATCGCGGGGACATCGAGGCCGTCGTCGCCAAGGCACTCGAAAAGGACCCACGCCACCGCTACGCAAATGCAATCGAACTACAGGCCGATCTCGAGCGGCACCTCCGCGGTGATCCCACACTGGCCCGCCCGGCCGGGCTGCTCCTACGGGCGAGGAAATGGACACGGAGGAACCCCGCGCTGGCGACTGCTGGGGTCGGTCTATTCCTCGCTCTCTCGACTGCGATCGGGACCCTGACTGTCAAGAACAAGGAAGTGCGGTCCGCCCTGACTGAGAACCGGCAACTTCTGGATGCCAGCGATGCCAAGCAACTGAGACTGGCAGCGGACGCCGACGAGTTGTGGCCGACGCGCCCCCCTCAGGTGGACGCCCTCCAGAACTGGCTCGACGTCCATGACAGACTCGTGCATCGGATCCCCCAACACCGGGCTGCGCTGCTTCGCATGCGCGCGTCGGCTGGGCTGCCCACGGCCGGCCCTTGGACCTTTTCCGACTCGATGCAACAGAAGAAGCACGACACTCTCGCCAAGTTGGTGCAAGACCTCGAGGCGCTCACCAGCGACACCGTTCTCCTTGCGCGGATGAAGCGCCGACGAGAGCTGGCCGAGACCATCCGGGAGAAGACGGTCGTTGCTAGAAGAGCGGACTGGGACAAAGTCAATGACCGGATCCTCGAGAACCCACGTTACAGAAACCTTGCCCTCGAGCCACAGGTCGGACTCATCCCGCTCGGAATGGATCCGGACTCCGGACTCGAAGAGTTTCTCCACCTCGAGACGCACCAAGGCGACATCCCAGATCGCGGTGCCGAAGGGACACTGCCCCCACCCACAGCAAACACCGGACTCATCTTCGTGCTGATCCCGGGGGGAAGTTTCACACTGGGCGTTCCCCTATCACCCAACAGCGACCAACGACTGCGAGACGGAGTGAAGGTTTCGAGGTTCCTCCTCTCCAAGTACGAGATGACCCAGGGCCAGTGGGAGCGTGTCGTGGGACACAACCCTAGCAGAGGCAAACCTTCCGCGGTCAAACCGGTCAACCAGGTGAGCTGGGACGAGTGCACGAAGGTGATGAGGTGGCTCGATCTCACCTTGCCCGGGGATGAGCAGTGGGAGTACGCGGCGCGTGCAGGCACCATCACACGCTGGTGGACGGGTTCAGATATGAAATCCCTCGAGGGCCGCGAGAACATCTTCGATCTGACCGCCGCAAGAAAGTCACCGAACTGGCCAACGAAGAGCGGATTCAAGCCTGCCCCGTGGGAGGACGACAAGAAACAGCTACGATTCGATGCGGGAGAATCGGACATCGCGCCGGTGGGCAGCTACGACAAGAACAACTTCGGCTTGTACGATGTCGCAGGCAACGTCAGCGAATGGTGTAAGGACGCGCCGGGTTACGCCATGCCCGCACGTCGCATAGAGCTTCCTTTTCGCATCGTGCGTGGCGGCAACGTCAAGGGGGCTACCGGTCCGGCACGCTCCGGGGCACGCCGAGACGCCGTGCGCCAGTTCTATGTCAACATGCTCGGAGTTCGACCCGCTATGATCATCAAGGAGTAGCGTACGCGTACCCACGCGTTGCCCACGCAAACCCACAACAGTAGCGACCCCCGCCTATGGGGTATCCATACTCCCGCTCCCTGCCCCCGTGCTTGTCCTCGCGGCAACCGGTTTCGACAACACATTCGAGAGCATCCTCGACAAGGAGTAATCGACCCTCGAATATCTCCACGGGCCAACACTCAATCCGAATCGCTCGTCTTGATGTCGAGAGAGCACGGATCCCAGCGGATCGTCGCGGAATCACGCGCCATCTGCTGAGACCTCTGCGCGAAGGAGTTACGGTCGAACTCCGAGGCTCCGCAGGGGTTACGCAATTCGCTGTGATCTCGTTCACACGGTGGAAGTCACTGGTTCGAATCCAGTACGGCCCACCAACCTATGAGCGGGTGAGGACCGAACAAAGGTCCTTGCCCGTTTTGCGTCTGTATCCGAAGGATTCGAACCTGGTTGATTCCTGGGCACACGAGACGCTTGGGCCCTCGAGGCCGTGTTGCACCGATCACTGACTGCGTGAGGCTGCGGCAGCTCAAGTGCTCGATAAAGGGACAGGCCCCTATTCGAGCACTTGACCGCCAATAGGAGGCCTTTCCCGATCGAGTGTTGGGCGTCGCGACGGGGCTTGCCGGAGGCACTGGGGGTTGGCACCATGTGCAGGCGCCCCCGAGGGATCCATGTTTTCCCGGTTGGAAGGAATTCCGTGACCAGCCAAATGAGACGTTTCGCTGCCCTGTTGGTCGGCCTTCTGGCTCTTGCTGCGGCACTCTGGCTTTGGTGGGGCAGCGCAGGACCGGAGCAGGTGATCACAGTCGAAGGCGACCACGCGCAAAAATCCGCTGTTGGCCAACCGGGCGATTCGCTCCAGGCGCATGCAGCCGAAGTCCCACCGAACGCCGCGCAGCCAGAGAAGCAAGGCCAGGGAACCGCGCGGACGCAAGTGGAGGAGGACAGGCGCGCGCGCATCGCCGGGCATTGCGTGACAAACGAGGGAGAACCGATTCGTGACTGCATGATCTCGGTCTGGACCTACCAGACGAGGGAGCAAGAGCCAAAGTTCTTGGATCAACGGACGCAGTCCATCCCTCATGTAGAGAGCGGCGAGGATGGGAGATTCGAGGTGCGGTTTTTGCCATCCCCGGCCAGGAACTATCGGCTGGGCTTCTTCAAGAAGGGCAGGGCAAGTCATGCGGGGAAGCTCGGTGAAGTCAGGCTGGACGAGACGCGGGACATCGGTGACATCGTCCTGCTCGCGGGTGCACGCATTCGCGGACGTGTCCTGGATGACCGAGGTCTGCCAGTTGCCGGTTGCCGCGTAGTCGTATCGGCCGGAGCACGCCTGAACGCCGCCCTGGACAAAGCCAACGCGACTTTTCCTCCTCTCCGGACCAGCGCGACGAACACGCGGAGTACAGGTCAGTTCGCTCTGCCTCGATCTCTCTGTTCAGGTACGTGGAAAGTCCTCGTATCAAGGGAGCTCGTATCACCCGGAGAGATCACCATTCCCGACAACCAAAGCGAAGTCAACGTCGTGATTCGCGTGCGGAGCATCGACGACAAGGATCTGATCCAAGGTAGCATCTTCGACCAAAAGGGCCAGCCTGTCGCACATGCTCAGGTGTCCTACCGGCCCAGGCCCACGAACGGCCAAGGCTTCTCCGACTACTACAGCCAAGAGGACGGGAGTTTCCAGATCCTCCGAAGCGAATTGGATACGGGCGCCCCCGTCCGTCTACGCATCGACAGGGAAAGCTTCGAACCTCTGAAACCTGCCAAGCTCTATGACTGGGGCACGAGGGGTCTCCGGTTGGTATTGAAGCGAGGCACCGACACGGTGATTCACGTCGTCGATGCCGAGACCCGCAGACCCATCGAGAACTACGCTGTCCAGATCAGGGCTCTCGGATCGGGTCGCACGACGATGGGGCTCCAGCATACTGGCCGACACGAGGATGGAATCCTGCGCATCCCCGGCATGGCCGAGGGCACCTACCTCATCACGGTCATGCCGAAAAAAGGTCATGCGGCCTCGAGATGGAAGAAGATCGAGGTGACTGGAGTGGAGATGCAACCCATCGTCTTCGAACTCCACAGGCTCGTCGAGCAGCAGCTCCGCGTGCTGACAGCCAAGGGCAACCCCGTCGCGGGATCGAGAGTCGAGTTGTTGGAACCAACGAAGGGACATGCCATCGATGCGGAGACCTTTGTGGGAGGCATCGGACGCTCGACGAGCAGCCCCAACGAAGGGCGACCCTGGCACCAGGCGAAGACGAATGACAAGGGAATACTCCTGCTGTCGGGACCACCTCTACGCGATCTGGGTTTGCGCATCTTCGGCGAGAACCACGTACCTCTCTTCGTCAATGGCATTCGTCTCGAGGACAACGGCGAGCCCATCCAGGTTCGGGTCCAGACAGGCGCAAGCCTCATCGGTCGGATCCGGCCGAGGGAAGCGCTCCGCCGCCTGAAGGAAATAGGCCGGAGCGGAGCTCAGGAATCACCGACAGGCAGCACCTCCAAAGCTCCAGGCTTGAAGCTCATCCAAGAGTCTCCGCCGAACAATTTCCCCCCAGGGTGGTTCAATCGCTTTCCGATTGCAGAAGATGGCACGTTCAAAATCACTGGAATCGCTCCAGGTTCGTGGACCCTCCGACTCCTCTGGAATCGCGCGGAAGGGACCTCCTCGAGCTACCATTGGCTCGCACTGCAAGAGCTCGTGGATCTCCGCGACGGCGAGGAGCGCAAACTCGACCTGAACATTTCCCGCTTTCTCATGGGCGATGTCGAGGGTTCGGTCACCTGCAACAAGCGACCGGCCAACAAGTGGACGCTCCACCTCCAGGCGCGAAAGCCCTCACTCCCACAAGGGATCACCACGCTGCTGTCCGTCAGCTTGCCCCTCGACGAGACCGGCAAGTTCGCTACCAAGCTCATGCCCGGCCTCTACGATTGCTCCCTGAGCCCCGATTACAAGAGCGGCCCATGGAGACCGCCCTATCCGACCGGTAGCACGCTCCGGGTCACTGCCGGTGGCCAACAGAAGTTCCACCTGAACCTGGACACGGCCGAGCTACGACTCCGCCTCCGGAACTACGATGGGAAGCCACTGCCCGGGCTCCGAACGGTCCTCGTCGAAGAGGGGAGCGGACAGCGATTCTTCCTCCCGGTCAGCGACGCCGACGGCAACTGCACGACCCAGGCCCCCATCGGCGCCTATCGTCTCGTTGTTCTCCCCAAACACCTGAAGACGCGGGAGGGCCTGAAGGCCTTCCGCGCAGCCCACGAGAAAGAATTCGTAATGGCCTACAACGAGGCACACATCCTCCTCGGCAAGCTGACGATCCAGGCGAACCCAGAGCCAGCGCCGCACAATATCACGGTACCCCGGTCGGCGGGATATTGACGGCCGCAGCTGAGAGACCTCGTCAACAATGACCGGTACGTGCTCGAAAAGGGGCCTGTCCCTTTATCGAGCACTTGGCCCGGGTCCATGATTACTTCAGTCGGGTACGACACTCCTCGGCGTGTTTTGGTATCTGCGCTACGAGCTTCGTCACGGTTTCGTGACCGATGCCTTCGTCCTCCATCCGACGCCCCACTCGCTCGACTACGTCCAACATCCGTTCGATCAATTGGAGGATCCGATCCACCACTTCGTCGGGGTCGAGCCCCATGTCCTGGGAAAGGCTCCTCCAGTGCCTCGCTGAAATCTTGTGGATCCGATACTCGGTTCCGATCTTCATCGCCAACTTGCTCCGTCTCGGTTGCAACTCGTCGTAGGGCAAGACGCTTGCCAGATCGTAGAGCGGCGCGAGACGGACACGGCCACCCCCTCCGTGTAGGAGCGCGTAGTTCTTTGCGTGCGCGTCTGTTCCAGCCACGAGCCAGTTGAATGCAAGCGCATCGACGAAACTCCTTACATCCTCACCCGGGCGACTGGAGTTGCCCTGGAGAAGACCAGCGATCTGTTCGGGAGAGGGTCCTCCTTCATTCTGGTATTTGTCTGAGGGTCGACGGCCCATGGCCTGGCACAGATCTTCTTGGTGCAATCGTAGGATGGGTTGCCTCTCGGCCAGCCTCTCGAGAGAGGCGGCTCTGGCGGCAGCCTGTGGCGCAGATGGATGGACTGACGTCGTGGGTTCCGGATGGGCGGCGGCTTCCTCGAGCTCGGCCGCAGCAGCCGCTGCCAACTCGGCCGTCCGTACGCGGTCATATCGTTCCACGACGATGCTGACCTCCTTTCCGAAGCGCTCAACACGAGACTTTGCAACTGGAAGCGCAAGCGCCCCCGCCAGCTGCAGGCAAAAGTGCTCGTTCTCGACATGACCCGACAAGCCCGGGATCGGTGGCTTGAGAATGTGGGTGGTCGGCGCACGGCCGGACGGCACACCCCAGCGACCTTCGTGGTGGATCAGGGCAGTCTTGGCCTGAGCCCCTGCAAGACTGAACTGCCCGGTGTCCCGTCCTCTGCGCCAGGCCGAGCGATCCTGGCGAAGCAAGCACAGCCGTTCCTCGATCTGATTCTCGTCAAGCCATTCCACCTCCCACACTCCCTCATCCATCACACTCTTCAACCGTTCTTCCCTCACGAACTGAACGGCCCCAGCGCAGTCTTCGCCTATATGGGACAGAAGCGCGAAGGGATTGCGCGACGAGACATGGAACCGCTTTCCCCAGGCCTCGAGAACTTCACGATTGTCAGGAAGCAATCCGGCCAGAAACGCTTCGACAACCTCATCCTCGTGTTCCCGCATGACCAGCGGGATCGAAAGAGAGAGAGGGATCGCGTTGGTGGAATCCCGCCAGATGTCATCGTAGACGAACCGGAGCATCCCATGCTTGTTCTGCTCGACTCGCCCGACGATCGTCTCGCCAAGGAGCACGGTCAGGCGCTTCTTCTTCACGATTCGCCTCGATGATCTCTCGCACGATCGATGACGGCATCGATGTCTATGATCCCCGGCGGGGATATCGCCTCGGGTGACCAGGATCCAGCCAGTCGAGCAATCAGTTCCATGTCCAGAACTCGAAGCACTCGCAGAATCAGCCCCACCTCGGCTCGCGGCTTCCCCTTCTCGACTTCGACGATCCACTGCCTGCTGACCCCCGCTCGCGATGCCAGCGTCCCTTGGTCCAGACCGAGCTGCTTTCTTCGATCTCGAATCACGATTCCCAAATCGGCATCCGTGCGTACCTGCATCCCTATCAGCTCCTCTTCCCTCGATGTCGTCACTCGACGACATAACCTCCCATGTCACCGTTCGACGACAGCTTGTCAAATATCACCGTTCGGTGACAGTCTATCAAATGTCACCGTTCGTTGACACCCAACTCTGAGTTCGGAAGTGTGCCTCGCGAGGCACACCCTGGGGACGCACCCTGGGACACCCCCGGCCTCCGCAACTCCGACCTCTTCGGCGTCTCGCTCATCCCCGGAGTCTATGACCTTACCGTCAGGCTGCCGAACAAGGACGGCAAGCCACTCGCAAGCCTCCGAGCCTTCCTGGCCACCAATCTCGCCGGCTCGACGATCCAGGCGAACCCAGAGCCCGAGCCACGCAAGTTCACAGGTCCCCAGTCGGCGGGTTGCTGACGGCCGGAGCCGGGAGTCCCCGCCAACAATGACCGGTAAGTGCTCGAAAAGGGGCCTGTCCCTCTATCGAGCACTTAGGCCAACTGCTCGACGCAGAAGCCGTTGCCTTCGGGATCCTGCATGATGGTCCACTCGAAGAGACGATCGCCGACCTGGAGCTCCTTCTCTTCGATCACGGTGCCGCCCAGTGCGACGAGTCTTGCGACGTGGGCTCGACGATCGGGGGATTCGATGTCGATGTGGATGGGGATGCTCGTGTTCTGGACAGGGGGGCGCTTGGGCTTGCGTTCGAAGAAGAGCTTGGGACCCTTCTGCTCCTTGTCTGCGGCGGCCGCGATGCCATCCGGATCCAAGCCTGCCTCGGCCATGTCGGCCTGGAGTTTGGGCGGGATGTCGACGACTTCGTAGTCGAGAGCCGCGGCCCAGAACGCTGCCAAGCGTTTTGGATCTTCGCAGGCGAAACTGATCTCTGTCAGACGTACCATCGTTCTCCTCGAGCAGGGGAAGGTGCGAGAGAGTTGGTGTCCCCTATGCGCTCAGGATAGGCATGCCTGTACACCTGATCCAAGGACAGGTGGCGACGCGGGAGAGCCTGAAGGCTTTCCGCGCAGCCCACGAGAAAGACTTCGCAATGGTCCGCAACGAGGCACACATCCTCTTCGGCAAGCTGACGATCCAGGCGAACCCAGAGCCCCAGCCACGCAAGCTCACGGTTCCCCGGTCGGCGGGTTGCTGACGGCCGAGGCCGGGCGGCCCCTGTCAACCATGGCCGGCAAGTGCTCGAAAAGGGGCCTGTCCCCTTATCGAGCACTTGGCCCTGATCCCGGGAAATGGGCCCGGGAAAATGGGGCGGATGGGATTCCCACGATCCGTCCTTTTGAAGTTGGGGAGCTCTGCCCTATGCTCGATTTCGGTTCGCGAGGGGCAAGGTCCCTCGCATAGGGCGGAAGGGAGATCATGAAGATCGGCAGGCCACGCGGCTGCCCCGCATTGCGGGATGCAGCCAGATCGGTCCCCGTTCGACGGGGACTCGGCGGTAACTCGACCGGAATCCGGTCCTATCTTGGTTGTCAGCCTCTCCTTTCGCGTCGCCCATGGTCGCTATCCCAGCGCGGCATGAGCTCGTCGGCGGACCCCTCGATCCCATGGGAAGGATCCTTGCCTGCCTGGGCAAAGGTCTGGACCGGGAATCGGACGAAGAGGGAGATGCCAGCAACCAGCCCAGGAGGCTTGCCAGATGCGTGATCCGGGCCTTTTCTTCTTCCCCCTCGCGGACAAGAGCCAAGCGGGAGCGATCGATCTCGAGGGATCGATCCTCTCGAGGCGGATCCCCGACTTCCTCTGCCTCTGCCTCAACGAGGCCTCCGATTCGGATCGGATCGGCATGCTCGAGATCCGCTCGGCCGACGAGGAGGGCTACCCCACGGGTGAGTGGGCGCAGTTCGACGATGTGCCCGAGATCGAGGACGCGCTCCACCTGCTCCCGCAGGAAGGGCTCGAGGCCATCGTGCTGGGAAGCCTGGAAGATGCGAAGCGCGGCCTGCTGATCAAACTCCAGATCGTGATCGAGGGCGCCACCCGGGAGGTCCGCGAGATCCAGCAGCGACTGGATCCGGACAAGGTCGTGGACTCCCTCCTGGCCCTGTGCAAGAAGCTGGCCCGCGTGTTGCGCCTACCCTTCCACGAGGGGAGCTGGAACAAACTCGGGAGCCACAACGACAAGGCGATGGCCCACTTCCTCCTCGGGCTCGAGGGAGCCTCGTGCCTGGACCCGCAGATCATCGGATTGCGCGAACCCCGACGGCTCCTGGAGCCCTTCGTCCGGGCCCTGGAGCTGGACCCCGAGTTCGGCTGGGCCTTGCGCAAACTGCATTGGGCGATCGTCGAGGGAATCGGCGAGTTCACGGTCACGACC
>Ga0114931_10012082_pt1 | contig 10131 bp, 9 predicted proteins | sample 2SBtaG_FD_89579 | JGI IMG/M metagenome (GOLD analysis project Ga0114931, IMG submission 89579) | Deep subsurface microbial communities from Kolumbo volcano to uncover new lineages of life (NeLLi) - 2SBTROV14_V59a metaG | ecosystem: Environmental > Aquatic > Marine > Volcanic | place: Kolumbo... | reverse complement strand
TAAATGCCCAAACCGCCTATCGCGATTTTCCCACCGCGCCCGGCGGCGTGCCGACTTCGGATGACCTGTCGCGCCACGTCCTCAGCCTACCCATGCACCCCTATTTGGAGGAAGAGGTGCAGGCTGAGATTATCGGGACCGTCAAGCTGCAGGCAAATGGCGTGTAACTACTAGGTCGTGTGGACAAATTTAAGCCAGTATTTGATGGCGGCGAGATGGAGCATTCCAAGGAAGCTCTCGGCGAGCTTGTCGTATCGGGTGGCGATGGCGCGGTTGAATTTGAGGTGACCGATCATGCGCTCGATGCGGTTGCGTTGCCGGTAGAGACGCTTGTCCCAGCGGACCGTGGCCTTGCGGTTGGCGCGCAGCGGGATGACGAGCCGGATGCCGCGGGCCTTGAGATCGGCGCGGATGGCGTCGCTGTCATAGCCCTTGTCGGCGAGCATGGCCTCGGGCGGGCTTTCGGGCAGATCGATCAACGTCTCGTAGGAGGAGCAGTCCGCCGCTTCCCAGGTGCCGTTCTGGCACCACCGGCGAAAACATCGCGCGATCGAGTTCCAATTGCCGTAACGCTCGGGTACGTCCCGCCAAGGCGCCCTGGGGCGCAGGCGCCACAGAATGCCGTTGATCGTCGCCCGCCGATCAGCGGCGGCCGGCCCCGTCGACCGCGCTACGGCGGAAGAAGTTCCTGCAACAGACGCCATTCGGCCTCGCTCAAGTCCCCTCGGCTCAAGGCTGCCTCCTTCGAATCTACAGCCTTGAATCAAAATTCGAGTCATGCGTCAAACATTTTGTCCACAGGGCCTAGGAGAAATCGTCGGGTGCCCCCACCGTTGCCCGACGCATCGCGTCTTTGTGATAGCCAGCCTGCCAACTTCGGAGCAGGAACGACATTATGGCAACCAGAGATGCGAGGAAAAACCAGTTTTCAGGCTGCGTCATATAGGAACTGTTTGACACCGCAGCCATAGCGTAACCCAGCAACGACAGCATCGCGAACTGGCAAAGGGCCCTTGTACTTGAATCGGTGCAGCCCTTGATGGCTACGATCGCGATGCGGAGCAAATAGAGCAGGTAAAACACGAAAAACAGGAAAACCAAAATACCGTATTGTGCCAGGATCTCGATCCACCAGTTATGAGGGTTAATAATATGCCCGGTCCAGTAGCGCCCGGCACCCCGAGCCATAAGGTACGAATAATTTCCGCCGCCAACACCTATTCCCCTTGTGTCAGCGGCAAAATCAAGCCCGACCAAAGTCAGGTTGAGGCGTACAAGATTGGAACCCTTGAGGTGCACTCCCGCCGTGAAAATTGTGCCCAGTTCATTGAGTAAAGGAATGCTATAAAATGAATGCACGGCAATGCCGCCAACGATAAGTAACGCCACAACAAGCGCTGTAGCGATTTTCACCCTTAAGCTGCCAGTAAGAAAAACAAAATAAAAGAGATAAAGTATTATGATTCCAAAAAACCCAATTTTACTTGTGGAAAAAATAGAGAGTACCAGGGAGAATATCGCCAAAAATATATAGAATATCCTGAGATATGCTTTAGTGCTTGTGACCAGCGACCAAATTATAAAAGGCGTGCTCAATACGAGAAACGCGCCGAAATTGTTGGGCTGCCCCAAGGTACTTTGCGTCAGAAATACCGGTATCTGTCCGGGATTTGCGTCAATGAACGCGCTCTGCAAATGATTGCCGGTCGTAAACTCCCAGACGGCGACGGCGGCCGCCACCAGAAACGCCAAGATCCAGCCTTGACGCAGGGCATGAAGGCCAGCCCATGTATTGCCTTTGAGGTTCACGACAACCAAGGCTGTCAAAAACCCAAAACTCAAGGCGAAGATTTCCCGTAATACGGCCTTTGTGTCGGGTGCCCAGAAGGTTCCCAACGCTGCCCAAGTGATCCAAAATGCCCCCAGAAGGGCATAATTTTTTACGACCGGATTGGACCACCAAGGAATCTTGGTCGACAGAGTCAGTATCAAGCCGGCAAGGAACAGCACCAGCGACCGAAAAAAGAAGACATTGACAGGACCAATTGCGACTGGAAGTAGATACGGTCCTGCTGTCGCCGTGATCGGGAGAAGGACGAGACAGAACCTTTGCCAATCCGTGACCCGCTCGGAACCACCATCCAGACCAGACGAAACCATCATGTCGAGTTGGTCATTGATTTGTACAACTCGATCAGCCGCCCGCTGACCGCCTGTTCACTAAAACGCGATTCCGCATAGGTACTAATGTCCTGAGCCCTTTCGGCCCAGTCATTTCCCGCCGATCTGATAACCTCCATTGCCGCGGCCATCTGATCTACTTCCCCAACATCGATGAGCATGCCGGTTCTATCTGATATAAAGTCGGCGGGCCCGCCGGACTTGGTTGCAATCACGGGCAAGCCGGTTGCCATCGCTTCGATCATGGTAACACCGAATGTCTCGAAGAAACTTGCCGAAACATAGCAATTCGCTTCCCACAACAAACGCCTGACATCCTCCCTTGCAAGTTGGCCCGGAAATGCGACCGCCTGTGCGATGCCCAGTCTGCGTGCCAGTTTCTTGAGGTCCGGCAAACATGGGCCATCGCCTCCGATTGTGAGTTTAACATCGCCCGCATTGGCAAACGCCCGCGTGTAGGCGCGCAGCAGAAGGTCCATACCCTTTTTCTTAGTTAATGCGGCAATCGAAACAAAGTGGAAGGGGCGCACGCCACGAACCTCGCCGGGCAGACGAAAATAATCTGTATCAACTACATTAGGAATAACCACGATTTTATCGTCCGCACAAAATTGCGTGATGTGCTCGGCTAGGTCATAACCAACCGCAATCACATGATGCGCACGGTCGTAGGCACGCAGGATGTGCGGGCAGTGCCACGGCTTGACAAGCCCTCTGGCAAAAGCGGTCGAGTGCTCGGTAACGCAATAAGGAATGCCGTATCGGGCCTTGGCCTCGGCTGCCGCCACACCGGCCCAGAGCGCGCAGTGAGCGTGGATAATGTCCGGCTTGCCATACTCGGCAACGTATTTCCCTATCAAGTTAAGACACCAGCGAACCCAGAGACGGCCGGTCACGGCCCGCATCTTGGGAACGCTCCATCCGTGATATCTGATCACGGGTATGTCTTCTTCGAGGTGCGTCGTCGTTTGAAATGATCGCCAAATGCCGCAAGGGTTGTGAAGCGTGGCAAGACTGCGCGTCTCGGTCGCCACGACCCCAACGTTAAGTCCGGCCTTTCGCAGCGCGTGCGCCTGATCTTGAAAAAAAATCCCTCTCACCGGAAAGCACCGAGACGGATACGCCGTGGGTACGAGAAGAACGTGCAATTCAGCCGACATCCGCTCTAAATCTCAGTCGTGTAAACGATACGGCACCAAATATCCCCAGTATAGTCATGCCGCCAAGCATGGCGGGAAGAGGCGCCAGGAGAACTTGTAGTGCAACGACCAAGCCTAGAACAATAAGCCCCTGGACGAAATAGCCCACTTGGTTGAAGAGCCAATCGGTATAACTTAGGCTCACCAGCCGCAGCATCCATCCAGTATAGATTGCCATGCTGATGGCGCCTGCGCCGGCAAGTGCGCCGAGCGCCCAATACGCTGAACCCGTCAAAATACCCAGCCACAGCATACCAATGCGAAATGCGGCATCACATATGCTGAAAATAAGTTGCGTGCGCTGACGTCCTTTAACCAGAACGAGGGTGCTCAAAGGGGAAGAAATAAATTGTAGAAAGAACCAGATCGTCAGGACTTGGACAAAACGACCGGCATCCCTCCATGTTTCCCCGAAAACAAAAGAAAAGGCCTCCGGCGCCCAGAAGAAAACTGCCAGAAAAACTGGCACAGCAACATACAGAAGCGTCGTTAGAACGTTCAGTACCAAGCTCCGAAGCTTTTCGGGGTGTTTAAGCCGCTCCACCGCGGTTGGATAGAATACCCTGGACACGGCTTCCCCGAGAAGCAAGACAGGAAGACCGAGAACCCTCATCGTGAGCGCGTAAAACCCAGTCAATTCGGCAGAAAAACTCGACGCAAAAAGAATAATAGGCAGTTGCAGCCCGACTGCGTGAACCAACGAGGCCCACAAATAATACACAGGAAATTTCTTGTACTGCTTGGCCGTGCCCATGAGATCTCGCCAGGCAGGGAGTCTTGCGCCGGTCAGGCTTCGGGCAAAACCTATGATAGAGCCAGACAATCTTCCGAGAATGACTCCAGCCACGAGTCCCGTCGCACCCAGCTGCAAAAGCCCACCCATGACCTGGAAAATCGCCTGCGTCCCGGAACTTAGAATCCTTGAGGCACTGAGCAACCGAAATCGCTGACTTCTGCCAAGCCAAAGTCCAAGTGCCTGGTACATCCCGAATATCAGGATCGCCACGGGCAGCAGCCAGAGAACCGAATAAATCGACAGACCCTGCAACCAGGCGCCGGCAGCACGATCAAGAAAAAGGAGCAGAACTGCGGTTACTCCCGCGAAGGCAAGCAGAAGAAACCCAACAACAGCCAACAAAGAAAGCGACGTCCTTTCGTCCTTGCACAACGGCAGCGCAGCCTCGTAACGCAACGAAGAGGCAGCGCCTGCAAGGGCCAAAACCGCGCTGAAGACCCCGAACACCCCAAAATCAGCGGGAGAATATACTCGGGTCAGAACCGGGGAAATCAGAATCGTTATGAATTGGGCCGTGGCGGTTGCACCAGACAACGTTATAACGTTGCGAACGAAGTGGCCACGGATTCGTCTTTGCACGTATTTTCTCTTCTGAGAAGTTCGTTACACCAGCTGGGTCTGTTGTGTGCCGGGTCTCGGGGTCCCGCAGCATCCGCGAAGCAACAATTTCGCAAAATACTTCGAAATGACACACGACAATCTTCGCCACGTGATCGCCAGCCTACGCCGCATCGGCGATATCCGTGGTCATTCGCATATTATGTTGAAGCTGGTCTGACTAAGCCCTTCGGGAAATTCATATGTCCTAAGAGTTGCGCCTCGATAAATCCGATAGAACCTGTAACCGAGCGGCTCCAATAAATCACGAAGAGCCTGCTTGGTGTACCCGGCATCACGGAAAGCTGAATCGCTGATTTCCAGAATGAGCTTCGGCTTCCAACGTCCGAGTGTTTTCTGCCCTCCCAAAAGAACATCTAGCTCCCCACCTTCGACATCGATCTTGATGGCATCGACACGGTCGACGTTCAGATCAGACAGAACGCTGTCCATAGGCCGAACCAAGATCTCCTGAACATACGTATTTCTGTCGTCGCTTCTAAATGAACTGAACAAACCTTCATTCCGTCCAAGGTTCAAGGAAAGGTCGCCACTCGTGAACAATTCCCTTCTTTCCGGTCGGCGTCCCAGCCCGAAATCAAAACATTGAACGTTGTCGAGCCCGTTAAGAGACAGATTCTCGACGAGAAGTGCTCTCATGTTGGACTCCGGTTCAAATGCGAGAACCCGGCCCGCCGACAGGCGCTTGGCCGTAAACAAAGTGAATGTCCCTTGGTTTGCCCCGACGTCGAGGAAGACCATATTAGGCTGCAGAACGCGCTTCAGGTATTCAAGTTCCCATCGGTGATGGTATCCATACCAGTAGATGTGGCTACCCAAATACGCTGATCGGTCCACGCGCATTTTCAGATCGCCGTCATAATCGGTGATCGTGACCCAACCGTCCCCCCTGTTACCATAGGCGGCGGCATATTTTCGACGAATAGGATCAATGATCCGGGCCGCCCCCTTCGCCGCGGATATCCGACGCGTGACGTGCGAAAGCAGGCGGTCAATTTCCAAAGCCATTTTTCCTACCGTTGCTATTGTTCAAGCTGGCCCAAGCCCATCAGAGACACATTGGCAGGCGCAGTTCACTCTTTAGAACAATATCGAACTAGTCTGACGATCTTGAGCCTGGTTCCTTGTCCGGTTCTACGCCAGCAAAGCGACGCCGCAAGAACACGGCAAACAGGCCGAGCATGCCGCCAAGAACACCACCGCCAAAGGCGATGAAGGCCTTGCGTGGCCTTACCGGTTTGTCCGGTGGCAACGCCGGGTCGATAACCTTGAATGCAAATTCCTCACGCGAACGCGCCAACATGGTCGTTTTGATCTCGTCCTCCATCAAACTGAATATCGTGGCCCGTATTCCTTCAATGCTCATTTTGTCGAGCTGATCACGCAAATATTCGAGATTTCGCTGCGATTCCGTAATCTTCTGTAAGCGCATCTCGCGATTCAGCCGTCGCACAAGATCGTTTGCCCATTGAGCGGCAATTTTCGGATCAGGCCATTCTACAGCGACGGTAATCAGTCCAGTATCAGGATCCGTTACGATCTGTAATATCTTCTCATCAAATAACTCATAGGCATCCCAGTATGTCGGTACCTTTTTTTCGTCCTCCACCTCCCACGTTTTGTTTACAGGATCCCATATGTCAGCGAACAAGACCGGCATGAGGTTATTATCGTCAATAAATTTCCTGATAAATAGTTTTGATTGAAGCGTTGCCAAAGCGACCGTCGTACTCGTTTTGGCTGGCGACCCGAGGCCGGCAAGACTGGCCAGCCCCAGCAGAGCGCCACCGGTTGGAAAGGCGGGCACTTGTTCCTCGGAAGCAGCCGACACCAAGACCTCGGCGCGATAATACGGCGTGAGAGCAAAGGCAACGGCGATTGCTAACGCAATACAGACAGCAAGGACTGCAAGAAAAACACCTCGCTCCTGCCACACGGCAAGCGCCAGGTCAGCGAGGTCAAGATCACGCTCAAAGTCGTTAACGATATCCTGGTTGCTCAATACGGATTCTCACATTCCAAGTCGGGGCTGCTGATGCGCTGTTCTCAAGGTATCCGTCGCGTCATGCTCGTACCGGCGTAGCGCGGCTGGAAACGGGATGGACCGTCTACGGGGCCGGCAATTTCGCCTTTGCGCCGAAGCTCGGCCCGTTAAACTACCGAACCATCGGTTTACGGAATATAAAGAGGCAATTCACAAGTTGGAAGCGCGATTCTGGAGCAGATGGCGACCTATGGAAAATATGGTTCAAAACCCGACGGGACAGCGAATTCCTTCGAGACAAACATGAAAGTTGTTCACCTCACCTCGGTGCATCCGCCGTTCGATGTGCGAATTTTCCACAAAGAGTGTAGGACGTTGGCACAAGCAGGCCACGATGTCGTGCTTATCGCCTGCCACGATCGTGATGAAACCGTCGACGGCGTTCGCATCCATGCCACGCGGCGACCCAAAAGTCGCCTGGAGCGCATGACGCGAACGACGTGGCAGATCCTCCGTGCCGCGCTTGACGAAAAGGCGGACATTTATCATTTCCATGACCCTGAACTGATCCCAGCCGCTCTGTTTCTCAAATATTCGGGCTACAAGGTCATATACGATATTCACGAGGATCTTCCCCAGCAGATATTAGTCAAGAGCTGGATGCCTCACTGGATTCGAAAACCCGTCGCTTCCGCAATGAAGTTTACCGAGGCATTTTCGGCCAGACGATTTGACGCGCTATGTGTTCCCGCTGTTTCGTTCCTCGAAAAATTTCGCAAACTGAACCGTAATACAGCTTTGGTTCGAAATTTCGTAACCTCTGAATTCGCTGCACCGGATCAGCGAAAGATAAATCCCCGTCACCTGCTTCATGCCGGCGGATTGTCGGACCAGCGCGGCCTCACCAACATGTTAAATGTACTGGGGCGTTTGCCCAACGACGTTAAGTTATTGTTGGCTGGGCCGTTCGCCAATGCCCAAGCGGCTCAGCAGGCCAAAACACATCCCTATTGGAATCGTGTCGAATATTTCGGGGTATTGTCCCACTCGGAACTAAGAAAACTATACCAGAAGGCGGCCGTCGGTCTCATTCTCTACAATAATGTCGGACAATACGGCGGAAGCACTGCGGTCAAACTTTACGAGTTCATGCTGTGGGAGATCCCCGTAGTTATGCCGGATTTCGGAGATTGGCCTATGTTCAATAGGGAACATAACTGCGGCGTTTGTGTAGATGTAACAAACCCGGCCGAAGCATCCAGAACGATTCATGCTCTCCTCGACGATCCCGAGTGGGCCAGAGAACTTGGTCGCAGGGGGCGCGCTGCCGCTCTTCAGAATTTCGTTTGGGAAGCCGAGGCCCGAACCCTTGTCTCTCTATATGAAAGCCTAAGTCAATGATTGCGAATTTTCACAACGTACTCGTGCTGGCACCCCATACGGATGACGGAGAACTGGGCGCCGGGGGAACAATAGCGAAGCTGTTGGAAAACGGTGCCAACGTCACCTACGTGGCCTTCAGTACGGCGGAACAATCAGTGCCGGTAGGACTGCCAAAAGACATACTCAAAAGAGAGGTTCGTGCGGCGACTTGCGAGTTGGGGATCGATGCAAAACAACTCATTATTCTGAACTACGAAGTCCGAAAGCTGAATTATTATCGCCAGGAGATTCTGGAAGACCTGATACGAATTCGGTCCGAAAACCAGTATGACCTTATTATCATGCCGAGCCTCAACGACATTCACCAGGATCACAAGACAATCGCCGAAGAGGGGCTCCGGGCGTTTAAAACGACGACAATTCTGGGTTATGAGCTTATTTGGAACAACCTGACCTTTAACACCACGTCTTTCGTAAGACTGGAACAAAGGCATGTAGAGATGAAATGTCGAGCCTTGCAAAAATATGAATCTCAAAACCACCGACCATACATGTCCCCGGACTTTGTCTTCTCGCTCGCCAGGACTCGCGGCATTCAAATCGGAGCGGATTTCGCGGAATCTTTCGAAGTCGTAAGATGGGTCATGTACTGACGGGGCAGGTAAACTCTTGCACCTCCGTGTCCCACAGTTATGAGGGCAGCACGCAACCCCGTCTTGACGCATGAACCGGCGGGGAAGTGCTGCAGGATTGGAGAGAATCAAAGGAGTTTTCCGACATGAAGCACAGCCTAGAAGAACTCCTGGCGGCACTGGCGGACGACGCTTTGGAAGTTATCGGATCGAGAGACAATGGGTTTAATGCGCCATCGTCTTTGGCAAATGCCCGGACAGGGGATTTGTGTTTTTGCAAGAAAGCGGATGAGCCGGCCGTGGAAACAACCATAAATTCACCTGCGAGCATCGTGATTGTGCCAGTGGACATGCCCATAGATGACAGCAATTGTCCGAATGGCAAAACTATCATTAAGGTGAAGAATCCACGACTTAGCTTCATTCGTTCTATCGGAAGTATATTTCAACGAGCAAAACCGAAGGGAATCGACAGATCTGCTGTAATATCAAATCATGCGCAAATTGACCCAACTGCATATATTGGCCCTAAATGCGTTATTGGTGAAGTTAATATTGGCAAGAATACTATTGTTTCTGCCGGGGCTATAATATTTGACAGGGTCAGAGTTGGAGAAAATGTTCTTATCGGTGCGGGCACAGTGATAGGTGGAGATGGATTTGGCTTTGAACGAGACGAAAGCGGAAAATTGGTCAAGTTTCCCCACATTGGTGGCGTAGTCATTGAAGATGATGTCGAGATTGGCACGAATACGAGCATCGATAGAGGCACACTCGATGCCACGATTTTAAAAAGAGGCTGCAAGATCGACAACTTGGTTCACATCGCTCACAACGTAATTGTCGGCGAGCATGCCACCGTAATAGCCCAATCCATGATCGGTGGTGGCGTTGTCATTGGGGACAGGGCTTGGATTGCGCCAGCAGCATGCATAATGAACCAGGTCAAGATAGGCGATGATGCAGTCGTTGGTCTTGGGGCCGTCGTCATCAAGAACGTGGAACCGGGGCAAACGGTAATGGGTTCACCGGCAAAAGATTCAGAGTTATTCCGTACGCTTCAAAACTGCCTGAAGGATTTGATTGCCTCCAAGGCCTAGAACAAAGGGCCCAATAATTCAATGAATACATATGATGCAAATTCTCAGATATGCGGTCCGTTATTGCGGATCTTATTCATGGTTTTCAGCTAGAATTATCATTTAGTTAACCATATAAAGGGCACCTCTAAAAATACCTATCCGCGCTCTCAATTTGGTAGAATCTGGGCGACGTGACACGAGGATCAGGGGGAACCGGCGATGGGCCAGATGGGTTTTTTCGATATTGCGAACCGCT
>Ga0114931_10012081_pt1 | contig 10132 bp, 8 predicted proteins | sample 2SBtaG_FD_89579 | JGI IMG/M metagenome (GOLD analysis project Ga0114931, IMG submission 89579) | Deep subsurface microbial communities from Kolumbo volcano to uncover new lineages of life (NeLLi) - 2SBTROV14_V59a metaG | ecosystem: Environmental > Aquatic > Marine > Volcanic | place: Kolumbo... | reverse complement strand
GCACGTTCGACGGCAAGCGGCGCAACCCTTTCAGGGTTGTCTGTTTGCTCGAACGCAACCGTCCCAGGGTAGCCGCTGCGCGGCAACCCTGGGCTGAAGGGCGTAACGCCGTTGGCGTAGGAAAATGGTCGTTTCGTTGGCGTAGGATAGTGGTCGTTCTGTTGGTGTAGGAAGACGGTCTTTCCGTTGGCCTATGGAAGGCGGTCGTTCCGTTGGCGCAGGAGGATGGTCATTCCGATGGCGTAGAAAGTCGTTTCGTTGGCGCAGGAGAGTGGTCGTTTCGTTGGTGTAGGAAGACGGTCGTTCCGTTGGTGCATTGAAGACGGTCGTCGATTATTGGAACAAGTCCGACCTGCTAGAACCAGCCCGACGGATCCCGTTAGGCCGCCTCATAAGCCATCTGTGGCACCGCCGTCTCTGCGGTGGCATCACAGGCGAGACGCCTGTGCCACAGGAAAAATTAGGAGTGTTTAGGGCATTCAAACGAACGGAACACCGCTACGAAGAAAATGAAATTGCTCTAGTGTCAGTCGAGTTGTCTGGACAAGCGGCGCATTCGCCAGGAGGCCCAGGTGAAGCCGGCGGCGGCGAGGATCATGGGGGGGATGAAGCTGCCCGTGATGGCATAGAGCGCGACGCCGACGCCCTGGGCGAGAATACCGCGTATGCCAACAAGGGTGCCGTGGATCGCCAGGTAATGTGGCGCACGGGACGGATCGGGCGCAAACGTGACGGGACCGAGCGTCCAGGTCAGATGCACACCGACCATGCCCATCGCATAGAGGATCGTGACGAAGCCGAGCCAGAACGATGACGGCACGATGAGCAGGCCGATCGGATAGATGGCCAGCCAGAGGAAGGAGCCGGCAGCCAATCGGATAGGACCGACGCGGTCAGCAAGACGGCCCATGGGGATGAGCATGAGGATGATGGTCAATTGGAACGCAACGATGGTGGAGCGGGCAAACTGGGAATAGTCGAGGTCGAGCTTGTCCTTGGCGAGGGCGGGGATCAGGGCGGTGCAGATCATCCAGCCGACGCCGTAGGACATGAAGGCGACTTCATAGCCGGCAAAGCGACGATCCATTCGGAGAATCTTGCCCATGTCGCGCAGCGGGGCCCACCAGGGCTCGCCGGGTTCGATCTGCGGCCTGGCCCGCTGGTGAAACGTCGGCGTTCGTGAGATCAGGCCGAACATCAGCAGGCCGGCGGCGAGCAGCGCGGCGGTGATGGGCAGGAAGATGCGAAAGGCTTCGGCATCGAGGTTCGACCACGACCCCATGGCCTGGCCGGCAATCATGACGCCGAAAAACTGTGAGGCGACGATGATGCCGAAGATGCGCCCGCGGACGCCCGCGGCGTAGCAGGTGCGCAGCAAGTCGGCATTCAACGGCGACAGGGCCGCTCCGCCGCCGGCGCCGGCAAAGGCAGCCAGGACATAGCAGATCAGGAGGAGATGAATGTCCTGAGCGAGCGCCATGAGGGCCATGGGGATGCAAGCCAAAGCGACGACGAGACTGAGATAGGCGCGGGTCGACACACGGGCGTAGAGATGGTTCCAGAAAATGGTGAAGAACTGCATGATGGGGACCGCGGCGGTGAGCACCCAAGTCTGCCAGTTGTTCGCCTGGAAGTGTTTGCGCGCGAGGAACGGCAGAATAATGCTCAGGGCCACGGCGGCACCCTGGAGCATCACTCCGGCCATGTGGAGATAGAGAATGCGGCGGGTTTGAGGCGGCGCGAGGGCTCGGTTGGCGTGATTCAAAGACTCAACCCCCGGACGAGAGAGTGACGACAGGCAACCAAGCCGCATGTCTCATTGGGTGCGGCGCGACAGGGCACTTGCATCAGAGGCGCGCCGGTCGCACGTTTCTATTCCATCACCGAAAACCTTGCGAGGTTCACCTCGCGGCCCAGGACGATGAGCGTGTCGGACTCAGTCATCACATCAGTCGCCGAAGGCATGAAGCGAAACTCGCCGGTCGTGCCCGACTTGATCGCCAGCACGAGCAGGTCGAACTCCTTACGCAGATGGGATTCTCCAAGCGTCTTTCCGGCGAGCGGCGCGGGCAATGATACCTCCATGATGCGATGGTCTTCCTCGAACGGAAAATAGTCCAGGAGCGTCGGGTAGGCGACGCGCCGTGCCGTTCGCTCGGCGGTCTCTCGTTCGGGGAAAATGACCTCGTGCGAGCCGACGGCCGTGAGGATCCGGGCATGGTCTTCGTTGACGGCCTTGCTGCGGATGTGCTTGACGCCGATCTGGCTGAGGTGGAGCGTGCAGATGATGCTGGCCTCCATGCTCTCGCCCAGGCTGACCAGGGCCTCATCGACGCTCGCGGTGACGACGGCCTCAAGTGCGTCGAAGTTTCGGGCGTCACAAATGACGGCTTGCTGGACCTCGTCCCGAATCGCGGCCACGGCATCCTCATTGCGGTCGATGGCCAACACCTCACAGTGCATCTGCGTGAGTTGACGCGCGAGATGCGAGCCGAACTGCCCCAGCCCGATGACAATCACCTGTTTCATGGCTTCACCGTCCTCTTCCTGCGATACTCAGACACTTGAATCGTACCCTGTGATCAAGTCGTTGCCCACGACTTAGCGCCGCGCGGGCTGAAGCCAGCGGCTTTTCTTGTCGGGGCACATGAGAACTCTTATCTCTCCGGGCTATTCCCGTGCCGCGCTTTATGTGAAGACATGGCAACGGAGTCCTAGCCAACCATTAGTCGCTCTTCAGGATAACGGATTCGCTCCGTTTCGCGCGTGGAGATCACCATGGCGAAGGTCAACGGCCCGATCCTGCCCACAAACATTGAGAGAATGATCCACAGCTTGCTTCCAATGGAAAGACTCGCGGTGATCCCGGTAGACAGGCCCACCGTCGCAAATGCCGACGCCTGCTCGAAGATGATGTCCTGAAAAGCCATGCCGGGCTTTCCCGCCTCGAAGGCCGTCAACACGAGACAGCCGACCGCATTCCAGACGACGGCCAGACCGATGATCATGGCGGCGCGAGCGACAATATCCGGCGGCAGGCGCCGACCAAGGAGTGTGACGTCGCGCTGGCCGCGGAGCCATGCCCACAGTTGTGCGTACCACGTCGCCACGGACGTCGTCTTCACGCCTCCGGCGCAGGATGCCGGCGATCCGCCGATGAACATCAACACCGCCATCACCAGCAGCGCCGTGGTGGAAAGCGACCCAACGTCCACGGAGTTGAAGCCGGCCGTGCGACACGTCACGGATTGAAACAGCGCATCGCCGGCTGCCCTGACCCAGGTGTCTTCCTGTTCGCCGACGCCGAGAATCAGAACCATAACCGCCCCCAGGACAATGAGCACGACGGACATTCTCAGAACAATGCGGGAGTTGAGCGACCACATCAACGGCGACGGGCGGCGACGGGTGAGCCGTGCATAGCCGCGGCGCACCATTTCCAACACGACCGAGTGGCCCAGGCCGCCGACAATGATGAGCACGATGATCGCAAACATCACAACCGGGTCGGTTCTATACTGCGTCATGCTGTCTGAATACAGCGAGAAGCCGGCGTTGCAGAATGCGGAAACCGAATGGAAGACGGCGCTGAACAGCGGCGTCGGATCGGAGGCCGACTGGTGCATTCTAAAATACAGTAGGAGGACGCCCAGGGCTTCGAATGACGCCGTGAGCGCAACAATTCGCTTCAAGTCGCGCCGCACGAGCGTCGCCGCGTTGCCCTGGTAGAAGGTATCGGAGAGGATGGCCTGGGAGCGGAACGAGAGCTTGCCGCCGAGAACCTGCGTGGCCACAGCCGCAAAGGTCATGATGCCCAGACCGCCCAGTTGGATCAGGACAAGGATCACGCCCTGGCCGAACGACGTGAATTCCTTGCCGGTGTCGACAACGATCAAACCCGTCACACAGACGGCCGATGTCGCAGTGAACAGGGCATCGAGGAATGAGAAGTCCGCAGAGGTGTGTGAGACCGGCAACCACAAAAGGATCGTGCCAATCGTCACCAACGAGGCGAAGGTGATCGCCAGCAGACGCTCGGAGCGTGCCAAGAGGCGCCCAGCCCGGTCGCGCAGGGTGGCAAATGGTCGGCTGAACGCCGGGCGCGTCGCTCGACTCGATGAATCACCGTTCTCCATAGGCTTTCTTCGACGCGGCAAACTCACCGAGATTCGCCCGGGACGAGTTTGATGCCTCCCGCAGCCAACAACACCCCGTGTGGCACGCTAAATGACCGCCTGCGGATGTGCAAGACTTCACCCGAGGTATCGCGTCGATAGAAGCATGCCGGCAAGGCTCACCACCGGGCCTCGCTAGCGCTTCGGGCTGGTACAATCAACTCGGTATCGGGCTGATTCTGCGGGACTTCGGAGTTGTTGGTTTTCCGTTGACGGGTCAGACGTTAAACCGGAAGTTGATGATGTCACCGTCCTTGACGATGTAATGCTTCGGCTCGAGCCTGACCTTGCCGGCGTTCTTGGCGCCGCGCATGTCCTCGTGTGCCTTGAGATCCTCGAACGCCACGGTCTCCGCACGGATGAATCCGCGTTGGATGTCACTGTGAATCTTCCCCGCGGCGACAACGGCTTCGGTCCCTTCGGTGATGGTCCACGCACGCACCTCATCGGGGCCGCACGTCAGGAATGACACAAGACCGACGGCCTCGTAACACGCACGAATGAGACGGGCCTTTGCAGGCTCGGCGAGACCGAGGTCTTCCAGAAAAGTGGTCTGGTCTTCCGGGGCGAGTTGGGCGATCTCGGCTTCGATTTCGGCTGACATGGCGATGGTCGCGCGCGCATGGGGATGTTGGAAGGCCGGCGGCTCGGTGATCTGATCCTCGCCGACATTGATCACAACCAGGACGGGCTTCAGCGTCAGAAAGCCGAAGCTCGACGCGATCGCGCGTTCCTCATCATTGTGAATCGCACTGCCGACCGGGGACTCAGACTCCAGGGCGGCCAGGACGCGTTTCATCATGGCCAACTCGCGAACGTCCTGATCGTGCGTCTTAGAGGGACGCGATGTGCCTTTCTCCAGCTTCTCGACGCGGTTGGTCACCTGCTCCAGATCGGCGAAGATCAGCTCGGTGTGCAACTCGTCCACGTCGGCTTTGGCATCCAAACGATCGCGATATCTCGCCACGGAGTCCGAGGCGAAGGACCGCACCACCATGACAATCCCATCGCACTTGCGAGCCGACTGCATCCTTTGACGAAACTCGGCCTGGCCGTGCGAATCGGCCAGCGAGGCGCCGGGGAGGTCCAGAAACTCCAGATGCGCCGGCGTGTATTTCTTGGGCTTGTAGAGGCCCGCGAGATAGTCCAGCCGAGCATCCGGCACGTCGACGGAGGTGAGTTGCTCCGTCATGGCGTGGGCGGGGTCCGGCGGGGTGCCGGTGATCGCCGAGAACAGTGTGGACTTGCCTGATTGTGGAGGACCGATGAGCGCGAATCTCATGAGCGTTGCGTTCCCTTTCGGATGGGGATTGTAGCGGCCCCGACAGGCGCGTCGAGCCGGCTGTCGGCACACGGTGATGCGCGTGGCGCTACCGCGAGCCTGTCTTGGAATGTCGGTTCAGGAAGGCGACGAAGGCGTCGGCAGACGCCCTGTCCGCATCGGATGCCCTGGACAGCACGGCCAGATCCTCGGGATCAACCACGAGCAATGTGGGCATCGCGGTGACACCGTATCGCTCAGCAACTTTCGCATCCGGCCCCTTGGGGGGGTGGTCGCTCAGGTCGACCCGCAATAAGACGAAGTCGCGAGCCGCCACCTCCTCGACCGGGCCGGCGGACAAGACCGTCGCATCGAGAGACTGGCACGGCCCGCACCAGGACGCCCAAAAGTCGACCAGAATCGGCACTCTCCGGTCCCGCGCCGCCACAATTGCGGCGTCGAAGTCGTGCATCCAGGGCAGGTTCGACTCCCCTTGGCGAGTGACGAACCAGTAGCCCCCCAGCACCACCACAACCAAGGCAAGAAATCGCATCACAGGGGAACGCCTTGGTGGGATAGGAGAGGCTGACGGGTCGTTCATGGTCGTGTCGGTACCCTGTTGAAATGGTGACTTGTCGCCAGTAAACACTGGCTCGACGCTCCGTCGGACGGCAGCAACGCTTGCGTGGTATGGCCGTATCGGCCGTAGAATCTCGGATCAAGCTCTGACATTGCCCTTCATCATAGACAGACTTGGCATCGTTTTCCAACCCATCACGACTAACATCGAGATTCTTCGTGCCTCGCGAAGAAATCCGTCGCACCGATTCCCAACTGACGCGGAGGGAGGCCCAAGTGACAAACCCCCGCCGCATCCTTGTTAGGATGGATCATACGACCCATCTGTTGATCGCGTCCCGTCGCCACGCGGCCCGGGATCGTTCATTCGCTGCCGCGGCGGCTCAGCAGATGGGTCCAATGACCCATCCTACAACGATCTTTCCATCATTCACGCCGGTTTTCAAAACCGGTGCCACAATTGTAGAATGGGCTCTACACTTACGGGGCATCGACCCGGCACGACAGGCGCCGGCAGAGCGTGCGACGCCGCGTTCCAGGGCCTCACGATGTGACCTGCCTCCTCATCGCGGTGCGACATGCCGCCGGATTCCATGAAGAAGGAGAACGCCCGTGGCCGTTGATGTGATTCCATACGCTTTACCCCCGCGTGATCCGGCGTGGCAGCGTCAGCGTGGTCTTACCCTGCTTGAACAAATGCAGGGCCGTCGAAGCTGCCGACACTTCTCCGATACACCGATCGACCCGGAGGTCTTGAGGCTGGCGCTGGAAGTCGCGCACTCCGCGCCGAGCGGGGCCAATCGAAAGCCGTGGCGGTTTGTGATTGTCGACGATCCGTCTTTGAAGAAGGAGATTCGCATCGCCGCGGAGGTCGAAGAGCGCGAGAGCTACGATCATCGGATGCCGCGGCAGTGGCTTGAGGCACTGGAACCAATCGGCACGAACTGGGAAAAGCCGTTCCTGGAGATCGCGCCGGCGTTGGTCGTGGTCTTTCGGATCGACTGGGAGACCAGCGGCAACGAGCGCGTGAAGAATTATTATCCAACGGAGAGCACGGGCCTGGCTTGCGGCTTCTTCCTGATGGCCTGCCACATGCTCGGACTGGCGACGCTGACCCACACGCCCAGCCCGATGAACTTCCTCGCTCAGATCCTGCGCCGGCCCGCCGGCGAGAAACCCTATCTGTTGATTCCCGTGGGGTATCCCGCCGCAGATTGCACGGTGCCTGACCTGGAGAAGAAGCCACTGGCGGATGCGCTTCAGTGGAACTGCCCGACGGGCGAAGCGGCAAGCGAGTGAGATGAAGCCGCGGCACGGCGCCGGGGCATGATGCCTCCTCTCGGCGGGTGCTAGTAGCGAAAGTGTTTGATGGGTTCGCCCTGCTTGCCGAGGTGGGTCATGGCGTCGATGCCGATCTGGAGATGAATGTCCGCCCAGTCGCTGGTGACCTTTGCATCGCTCTCTTCAGTCTTGACGCCGTCCGGTGTGATGGGGACATCCGACACTAGAAGGAGCGCACCACGAGAAATCTCGTTGTGGTGGCCGACGACGAAGACCGTAGCGGTCTCCATGTCGATAGCGATCGCGGTCATCGACTTCAGACGCCCCAGGAACACCTTGTCGTGTTCCCAGACGCGGCGGTTGGTTGTATAGACCACGCCGGTGCGATAGTCCAGGCCCCGCGCCACGATCTTCTCCGACACAAACTTGTGCAGTTTGAACGAGGGCAAGGCCGGCACCTCGGGCGGAAAGTAGTCATCCGATGTCCCCTCGCCGCGAATGGCGGCGATCGGCAGGATGAAGCGGCCGATCTCCGTCGTGCTCTTCAGTCCCCCGCACTTGCCGAGGAAGAGGACGCCTTTGGGATGTCGGGCGGTCAGCAGGTCCATGATGATCGCGGCATTTGGCGAACCAATGCCAAACTTCACGATGCTCAGGCCGTTGGTGTTCGTCGCAGCCTGCATGGGGCGGCCTTCCCCTGACACGTCACAGCCGAACTGCTGGGCGAAGGCGTCGAGATAATTTGAGAAGTTCGTCAGCAGGACGTAGTCACCGAACTTGTCGATGTCCATGCCGGTGTATCGCGGCAACCAACTCCTGGTGAGGTCGAGTTTCGAGGGCAAGGTCGCCTCCATCTATTGCGATGTTTTCCGATTGACCAACAACCGCGACATGATAGCCGATCCTTCGCCATGCTGAAAGATCGGCTGCATCATCCGACCTGATGCACCCGCGCAAAGCTGGACAGGGAGTCGAACCCGTGTTTGGCCGACAGGGCCGACATCCGTATAGTATCTTCACCATGAGACAGGACGACGCTGCCCTCGACACCCTCGAACACTTTGATATCGACCCCGAGGCCTTTCGCCGGCTGGGCTATCAGGTCATCGACATGATGGCCGATGCGATCGGGGCAGAACCGTGCGACCCGGTGATGCGCCATGCCGGCGGCCAAGAGGTACGCTCCCTCATCGACGAGCCGCTCCCAATGCGCGGTACGAAACCGGAGCAGTTGTTCGCGGCCTGTCGTGACCTCCTCACATCCCACGGTCGCAAAAATGGCCACCCGCGATTCTTCGGATATGTCTGCGCCTCGGCCGACCCGGTCGCGGCGCTGGCCGACGCGATGGCCTCGGTCTTCAATCAAAACGTCACCGCGTGGCGCTCTGCACCCGCCGCGACGGAGATCGAACGGCTCGTCGTTCGCTGGCTGGATGAAATGGTCGGTTTCAACGGCGGCGGCTCCGGGCTGCTGGTCAGCGGCGGCTCGGCGGCCAACAGTGCCGCGATCTCCTGCGCCATCGCAAATCTGACGGCTCCGGATCAGCCGGCCGTGCCGCGCGAGACACTGACGGTCTACCGGTCGACCCAGGGGCATCTCTCCTTAGAGAAGGCCGCCCGGAGCTTCGGCATTCTTCGCGAACACATTCGGACGATTGACGTGGATGATCATTATCGAATGATCCCGGATCTGCTGGACCGACAATTGCAGCAGGATCAACGCAGCGGGTTGGTTCCCGTCTGTGTGTGCGCTTCCGCCGGGACGGCCAACACCGGCGCCGTCGACCCGCTGAATGAGATCGCGGACATCTGTCATCAACGCGGCATATGGCTGCATATCGACGGCGCCTACGGCGCGCCTGCGGCGATGACCGAAGACTATCGGTGGATGCAGGCCGCGTTTTCGCGGGCCGATTCACTGTCACTCGACCCGCACAAGTGGCTCTTCGCCCCGCTGGATGTCGGCTGCATTCTGATGCGCGACGATCGTGCCGCAGAGCGGGCCTTCACATTGCAAAGCGAGTATACAGCCGTCAGCGAGGAGGATCCCATCGAGCGTTATGCGTTTTTCGACCACGGGCCGGAGCTGTCGCGGCGGTTCCGCGCACTAAAGGTGTGGATCATTCTCAAAACCAGGGGCATCGAGCGAATCAGCCGCGTCATCCGGCAGAATATCCATCTGCGACGCTACCTGGACAAACGAATCGCCGCGGAACCCCGTCTCGAATCACTCGGCTCGGACCTGAGCATCAGTTGCTTTCGCTACCTCCCGGCCCTCGGCGGCAATGAGGAGGCCATCAACGCTTCAAACCGGCGGATCATCGACAGACTCGTGGCCGACGGCCGCTTCTACCTGTCTCCCACAACGCTGAACGGGCGATTCGCGCTGCGTATCTGCATCGTCAATTTTCGCACGACGCGAGACGACATGGACCTGCTGGCCGACGAGGTAGTTCGGCTGGGCGACGAGACGGCCCGCTGAATCCTTGGCGGCCGTAAAGGCGCACTGATTACGGGCGCGGCCATTCCCACATGCGGTGCCCCGCGTTCACAACCGGGCCACAACAATGGGCGAAAAAGACCGAAGGCTTTTGCCAAATCCGAGGTCGATCGTGAGTTTCTTGTAATGATCAGGGCCCCAGTCTCGAACTGCGGCGTACCATATTTTTTTGCGGGCTCGCCGCTTTTTTACTTGCATTCTCGGACGACTTGATGTATAAGGGATAATGCGTCTGGGAAGTGGTGGTCCGGGCATCTCTGTCGGCCTCATGCCCATGGATATGCTCCGGTCCGGCGAGCCGTTTCCTATTAGAAAAGTGTTGTGCCTTTGCATGGT
>Ga0114931_10012080_pt1 | contig 10132 bp, 6 predicted proteins | sample 2SBtaG_FD_89579 | JGI IMG/M metagenome (GOLD analysis project Ga0114931, IMG submission 89579) | Deep subsurface microbial communities from Kolumbo volcano to uncover new lineages of life (NeLLi) - 2SBTROV14_V59a metaG | ecosystem: Environmental > Aquatic > Marine > Volcanic | place: Kolumbo... | reverse complement strand
TTATTTCAAATTTAACATTTTGAGTGTTCCAATTATTAAATTCTTTAGGAACAATCATTAAGTCCACTAATATAACCACAACTAAAAAAGTTATTATTGTAATTATTATTTGTTTTTGACTAAACCCAAATAATTCTTTTTCTTTTTTTACTTTTTTATCTGCTTTTCTTTTAGTTTTGATTTTGGTTTTTTTGTTAGCAGATGAGTTAGCATTTACATATTGATAATACTTAAGAAGAACTATTATTACTATAAGTCCAATTATTATTGATGCATCCATTTGTATCTAAAATATTATATGTGTTATTTGCACATATTTAATTTTTCACTGTTCCTTATAATTGTTAAAATCTATTCAAGGATTATATGTTTAGTGTTATTTTCCTCAAAAATTTTATGACTGTTAGTTCTGGTGCAAAACTAAACATTCGTCTTTTCCATCTAAATTGAGCCCATTTAACTAGCAACCATGCAAGCGGCTTGATTCCAGATTTTAAGCTTTTGTAGGCTATTTCAGAAGTCATGTATGAAAGTTCGTTTATATTTCTTATCTCTTTTTTTTCTTTTTCTGTGAAATGCGGTGTAACTAGAGTCATGTGATGAAACTTCAGCCAATCAGTTGTTTTTTGTGGTTCAATCATTCCTTCGTGTTTCATGATTGAATAAACTGCTGTTCCAGGATAAGGAGTTAAGATATTTATGCCGTGTATAACTGTTTTTGGATTATCTTCTTTTAATCTATCAAGCATGTCAACTGTTTTCATTATGTCATTTAAACTTTCTTTTGGAAATCCCATCATAAAAGAGTAATTTGGTATTATTCCAAATTTTTTACACCTAATGTTTGAATTAATAATATCTTGAGGAATGATTTCTTTATTTATTTCTTTGAGTATTTTTGCACTTCCTGATTCTGCTCCAAACCTGAAGCTTGTGCATCCGCTTTTTTTTATTAAAACTAATAGCTCATCAGGCATTTCTTTGAATTGTTTAATTCTAATTCCAGCTGAATACCACTCTATATTTAGTTTATGTTTGATAATTCCTTGACATATATCTCTTACTCTATTAATATCTGCAAAGAAATCATCATCTCTTAGAATTATGAAGTTTATAGAATAGTTTTTTACTACTTCACTTATTCTTTCAACAACTTCGTTTGCACTTATTCCTCTCCATTGGGCTTTGTTTACCGCCAAGTTGTAGCAAAAATAGCAATTACCTGGGCAACCTTTACTAGTCATTCCTATATCAAGTTCTCTAACGAACTTTTTATCTTTCTTGTATTTGTTAATGTATTTCTCTAAATCAATTAGTTCCCATGGTGTTCTTAGAAATTCTTTTGGCAAAAGTAGTTTGTCCTTTGGATTTATTATAATCTTATTTTTTTCTCTATAACCTATTGATTTAATGTTCTTGAGTTTTTTTTTGAGTTCTTTTTCAACTTGTTTGTCTCTTGATTTTTTTGAGTCTTTTGATTTTGATAGTATATTTGCAATTTCTACAAATCTTTTCTCTCCCTCTCCAACAACTACAAGGTCAATTGATTTATTTTCTAGTACTTCTTTAGGTCTGATTGTTGGGTGTATTCCGCCCCAAATAACTTTTAGGTTTTTTCTTTTTTCTTTTATTCTCTCTGTTATTTCTAGTGCGTACTTTAATTGCATCCCAGTCATAGAAGATATTCCAACGAATAATGCGTTTGATATTATTTCATCTAATTTTTGATTAAATTTTTCATCTATTCTTTGATCAAGTATAATTGGATTAAAACCTTCTTTTTTTAGATGTGCTGCAATTGCTAAAAGTCCGTGTGGTGGTGCTTGTGTGCTAAAGAATTCATATCCTGTCTTTGGATATATGAGAATTATTGGTTTTTTGTTTTCTTTGGTCTGAACCATTTAAGGACCTCCAATCCTGCAGCTATGGTGTTGATAAATTCTTTGAATGAGTTTATGCTTTTTAAGTGTTGAAATACTTTTTTTGGTCTGAAATAAAACTCTTTGAATGCTCTTGATCTAAAATCCATTATCTCTTTAGTGCTTAGATGTTTTGTTCTTACAACAGAATAATTTTGTTCGTATAAATCCCAGTTCTGTGTTTCAATATATCCTTCTTTTTGTACTTCATCCCAGAATTCTGTTTTTGGATATGGAACTGCACAATAAAATTGAGCATAATCAACTCCACATTTTTTTGAGAACTTTATTGTTTTTTCAGCAGTCTTTTTAGTTTCTCCAGGAAAGCCAAATATGAAGTGGCCCATTGTTTTTATCCCTGCTTTCTTACACATTTTAATAGCTTTATTTATAGTTTTTATCTTAGTTTTCTTTTTTATATTCAAGAGTATTTCTTCGTTTGAAGTTTCTATTCCTAGTCCAAGTAAGTAGCAGCCAGATTTCTTCATTTTTCTAAGCAGTTCCATGTCAAGTGTGTCAACTCTGCTTGTGCTTATCCACTTAAATTTTAGTTTTCTTCTTAGAATTTCATCACATATTTTCATCCCATATTCTTTTTTTAGTGTAAATGATTCGCCCCAAAACATGAAATTGCTTATTCCAAAATCTTTGTAGCATTCTTCCATTTCATCCACTACTTTTATTGGGTCTCTTGTCCTAAATTTTTTTCCGTAATAATTTGGTGAGACACAAAAAGTGCAAGGATATGGGCAACCACGACCAAGTGTTAGAAGAGCGAATGGTTTTTTATCAAATGGGAATGTGTATCTCTCGATTGGAAGCATGCTTCTATCAGGCACTCCTAGTTCTTTATCAATATCGTTTATGAGTTTTCTTCTTGAATTAGTAATTATCTTTTTTCCTTTCTTGTAAGCTAACCCTTCTACGCTTGTTGTGCTTTCTTTTTTTGAAACTTTTTCTGCAAGTTCTTTTATTGTAATTTCTGGTTCACCAATAATTGCGAAGTCTATTTTGTATTTATTAAGTGTTTCATCTGTTGCTATTGTTGGAAATATTCCGTAAGTTACAGTTACGATATTTTTGTTGAGTTTTTTTGCTATTTCAGCAGATTTAAGATCCCACTTTATGCTTGGTATACCATTGTTTATTATTAGCATGTCAGGTTTGAATTTTTTCAAATCTTTCTCAAAATCTTCATATGTTCCTTGCTCTGCGATATAATCAATGAGTTTCACAGCATTTTTTTCTTTTAGAACTGTTGCTATATAGTTTAGAGTTAATGGAGGCCAAATATTATTCCATACACTTTTTGGTTGCATACATCTTCCTTCTCTAACATAGTCTACATCGTTATATCTCGGCGGATTTATTAATAGTATTCTCATATTTTTATAATCAAAGAAATCTGATTTATAATATTTCGCTTTTTATACATCAATAGGTGTTTGTATATGTTTAACGTACATGAATAATTTATGCATTTAATTATACGTTTGCTTTTGGTATCCTATAAATGTTAACAATAGGAACTCCTTTTACAGTAACAGAGTGTATTGGAGTGTAATCTTTTTCAAGAGTCCAAATTAATTGATTATAATCTGTCACATCTCTCATGAACATAACATATATTTCGCTATCTTGATTACTTGGCATCTTTTTTTCAATAGTTATATCTTTTCTTAAATATTCACTCGGAATATACTCTGTTATTGGAACTACGACTGTTGTTCCTTTTTTCACGTTTTGATTTATCCACTCTGCTCCTTCTTTGTAGCTATTACCCCAATATTCAACTTCAAAATTCCCTTGAGCTCCTTTTATTCCTCCAACAAGTTCGTTGAAATAAGTTGTTTGGTATGGGTGATATTGAATAATACTTATGACTGGCCAAATAAATATTAGTAAGATAAACACAGTAAAAATTATTCTTTTGGCAATTCTATTATTTTGTTTTATTCTATTTTTTGATAAATACACAACCAGTTTATTCAATATATTTAAGATTTTTTTCCCTCCTAGACCCGCTATAATACAGATTGCTGGGAAGAGAAACAACACATGTCTTATTATATTATAAATTGTGATGTTGAGAGTTGCATATATAAGTATTGGAATTACTAACCATATTAATATTAATCTGCTTGCTTTGTGTTTGAAATTCTCAATATATATCATCCCTGCTAAAAACAGGAGTATTATTGTTATTGGAGTTACAATTAAATACATTAGTGGTATGAAATAACTTGGCGTTTGGTCTTGAGAATAAATTTTGCCAAATATGATATTATTATAATCTTTATTTAGAGAGTTGTAGGGTCCATTTTCAAAATGATTTAGCATAAATGCAGTTTTTACTACATTTGTTGGTTGTATCCAGTATGCTGGATTTAATATGTATAGTATTATAACAAATATTATTGCTGCTTTAACCCATACAGAAAAATATTTTTTTAGTTTAAACACATCGTTTTCAATTACTTCTTGAACACCGAAGTTTTTTTTTACATTTCTTTTGTTCAAATAGTACTCTGTTAAAAACCAGATAAGAGCTATTGGTATTATAAATGCTGTTAGAAACTTTGTGTTAAATGCAAATGCTAAACTTGCAGCACTGTAAAAAAGCCATTTTTTTTCTCTTCTTGTAAAGAGATAATAAATACACATTAAAGTTAGTGTGTATGCAAACATGACTGTTATGTCTTTAACATTGTTATGTATGTGACCAAAAATTCTTGGGAACGTTGCAAATGTAAGACTTGAAATAATGGCTGTTTTTAGTCCAAATTCTCTTTGTGCAAACCAAAATATTAGCAGTAATGTAAGTGTGCCAAATATTACGCCTGAGAAATGATATGCGTTATCTTTTTGTGTCCATCCAAGCCAATCTGAAAATACTCTTTTTATGATAACTCCAAGCAAATTTCCAGCATTTGATGGTGAATAAGCATATCCTGCTATTTGATTTTCAACAGTTCCAGTTTTTGTTAATATATAATTTAGATTAGCTTCTGCATATGAAAATTCTTGTTTATCATCCCAAGTATAACCATAACTATTGATTGTAATTGTTGCAAAAAGAAAGTATGCAAGTATTATTATAGTTCCAATTGTTCTTGCTTTTCTAATTTCCTCATATTTTTTCCTTACTTTTTTCATGGTTTTTTAATTTATTTTCGTTTTTTTATTACTTTTTTTCAAATAACTTATTTAACTTTTGATTTATATTCTCCATTTTCTTTTTTGCTTTTTCGTTATATCTTTTTAGTATAAAAAATGTTATGATTGCTGCTGCAGTAATTATTGATATCCACATTCCCATCCAAAAACTTGTAGGTGAGAATCTTAGTCTAATAATTTTGTCCTCAGGTGTAACCCTAACACTTATTAATCCTCTATTTGTTTTTTCTACAGGTCTGTCTGATTTCCATGATTTGTGATAGTTCTGGTTCACTACCAATGTTGTCTCTTCTGTTGTGTTGACTCTTATCTCAAGACTATTTGGTGTGTACTTCACAATTTCTGTAGTCTCATTGTTAATGAGGTATACATCCCCTCTAAACAAATCACTATTTCTGGTTATAGGATTTCCTTTTATGTTAACACTGTCTATTATATTTTTACTTATTGATTTTATTGGATAAGTTTCATAGCAGATTATTTGTCCATGATTTTGTAAGAATTGTCCATATTCTCCAAACTTAGAAGATTGATTAACATACGATGGGAATTTGAATTCTTCTGGGTACTGATTATTGATATACTTTTCAAATACTCCTGACAAAATTCCAGTATTTATTATTATGAGATCTAAGGCTATTATAATTATTAGTAATATTATAGTTAATCTTGGTATCTTAAACTTTTTCTTTGCAAAAGTAATTATTTTTCCAATTGTTATTGCTGAGAAGAATATTATTAGAACACCTATTGATGTTTGATTTCTTATAGAAGAAAATAATGGTAATATTCGACTCAATTGATATATATTTATTACTGTGTTATTTCCAAGATAGTAAAAGCTACTTAGAACTAATGCTATTAGTAATGGCCACAGTTTCTTATAAAATATTATTAAACCTCCTAGAAGTATTACCAGTGGTATTAATCCAATGTACGAATTATATTGGACAAAAAAATAAGTTTTTTTGTTTTTTAAGTATTTTAAACCCGGAATAACAAAATCGTTTTTGTATGGGTCTGTTCCTCTGTTTATTAGTGAGTCAAATAATATACTCGCACTTGCTTCTTGTGGTTTGATATACATACGAGGGTTATTGAGGTATAATGTATCTATGAATGTAACCGTTTTAATCGCACTTAAAAGTATAGACAATGTTATTATCATGCATATCCAAAATATTACTTTTTTCTTGTTTTTTGAAAATATTATTCCCACATATCCAAGTGCTAGTACAAAGAAGAGGAGATTATATGATCCACCATAAAAAACTATGAATGTGATTATCAATGATACTAAGATATATCTTCTTTTCAAGAACAAGTATATTGTAAGCGGTAGTAAAAGCATAGTTAGCCAGTTTGGATTTCCAGTTACAACTCTTAGCATGAAATGTGGACTAAGTGTAAAGATAAGCGTAGAGACTATTCCTGCTGTCTGTGACATCTTGAGTTCTTTTGATAGTAAATACATCCCTATAATTCCAAGAATCATCATTAGCATTATTTCTATTTTGATTGATATTATCTCTCCAAATATGAGTGTTAGAAAAAACAATGGTGTGAAAAATTTTGAATCTGGATGTGAGAATAAAACCATTCCTCCACACTTATATGGATTCCATAATGGGAATTCTCCAAACTCAGAAATACTCATCCTTGAAGCGCTTTCCATGAGATAAAAATAGTCCCAGTCATAATCCTTTTTGGTTACAGTTCTAGGGTTTGAGTATATTCCCCATGTTGATATTAGAAGAACTATTATTAAGAATAGTATTACATATTTTTCAGGTATTTTTTTTACCATTGATAATATTCTGCGTGTTTTTTTTATTTTTTTTGAGTATTCACAGATATTTGTATTTTTTAAACCTATATTTTATCAGTATCCATATGGCTTCAAAGCCGTCTTTCCAATTTATTTTCTTTCCTTCTTCAAATGATCGCGGTTTATAGTTTATTGGAACTTCTATTATCTTGTTTACTTTTCTTGATAGTTTGCCTGTGACTTCTGGGCAAAAACCGAAGCGTTCACTTTCAAGTTTTATAGATTTCAAAGTTTCTGTTTTAAATGCTTTATAACAAGTAGATTCATCAGTTATTCTTATGCTATAAAGTATGTTTGCAATTAATGTCAGAATTTGTGTTCCAAGCCAACTCATATAGTATTTTCTTTCTTGCGAATGTCTTTTTTTGTACCTGGAACCATAAACTATGTTTGTTTTATTATTAGCTATTGGTTCTATTATTTTGTAATAATCGTTTGGGTCGTACTCTAAATCTGCATCTTGAATTATGACTATATCTCCAGTTACTTTTTTTAGTCCTTCTTTTATACTGTAACCTTTACCTTTGTTTTCAGAATTTTTTATAACAATTATTTCTTTATGTTCCTTCTCAAGTTTTTTTGCTATATCATAACTTTTATCGCTTGAACTATCATCTACCATGATTATTTCTTTGCCTATTTCTTTAATATCAGAATTCAAAACTTTTTTTATTATCTCATTCAAAGTCTTCTCTTCGTTATATACTGGTATTATTATTGATAATTTCATTTTGATAATTTTATTTTACAAGATATGGTCCTATTGCCAAGTTGTCTAGTTTGCTTTTTTTGTATGCTTTTATTGCTTCTTTTGGAGTCATTACTATTGGTTCTTCATGCATATTAAAGGATGTGTTTATAATACATGATATTCCTGTTATTTTTTTGTATTCTTCTATTATTTTGTAGTAGCTTGGATTATTTTCTTTTTTGACTAGTTGTGGTCTTGCTGTGCCGTCTAAATGAACTACTCCTGGGTTTTCTTTTTTCATTTTTTCTGTGCAGTTAAATGTTATTGTCATAAATCTTGCTGCGTTTTCTGCACCTTTTAGATTTTTGTAATATTCTTCTCTATCTTCCCATATTGTTGCTGGTGCAAATGGCATGAATTCTGTTCTTTTGAGTTTTTTGTTTAGCCATTCATTGACTGTTTTGTCGTTTGTTTTGTATAGTATACTTCTGTTGCCTAGAGCTCTTGGTCCATACTCCATTCTCCCATCAAATCTTGCGACCACTTTTCCTTCTGCTAGCAATCTTGCAACTTCTTTTTCTATGCTTTTTGGTTTTGTATATTTGATTCCTAATTCTTTTATTGCTTGTAATATTTCTTTATCAGAATATCCAGGACCAAAATAAACATCTTTTATTTCCTTAGGTGTGGGTTTTACTTCTGCTAGTCCTGCTCCAAGTGAGAGTCCGCCATCTCCCATGTGTGGGAAAATGTAAATATTGTTTACTTCTGGTATTTCATGTAGAACTTGATTTAATCTTACATTTGCAAATAATCCACCTGCAAGGCAGATATTGTTTATGCCTGTTTTTAGAACCCATTGTCTGACAAATTTTTCTGTAATTTCCTCAGTTACCTTTTGCAAGCTGCACGCAACATCCTCTTTTTTGTACTTACCAAATATTTTCTTTAATTTTTGTTCATTAAAACCTGCTCTAAGAAATGCTTTTGATTTTATTACACCTTTCTCATCAATGCTTACTAGTTTTTTCATTTCTTCATAACATGTTGGTTTTCCATATGCTGCAAGACCAGTAATTTTTCCTTCATGTCTATGTGACTTGTATCCTAAGTACTGGGTTATCCTTGAGTATAGATGTGCGGGGGTTGATTGCCAGCCATAACTTTCAAGCAGTTTTATACTGTTTCCTTTCCCAATAGATACTGTTGCTGCTTTTCCGTCTCCATACGCATCTATGGTTATTACTATTGCTTCTTTGAATCCTGAAGTGTAGTATGCACCTGCTGCGTGGCATTGATGATGATCTATCTCACTTATCTTCTTAGGAATTATTCTTCTCTTAAGCATTGTTATTTGTCTGATTGTCTCAAGTGCAAGTGTGACTCCAGGTAATCTTGTGAATATGGAATTTTTTTTATAGTATAATTCGTTTAATTTTTTTGATTTGTGACTATAATTTATTATGCCTGCCTTTATAGTTTTGATGACTTCATAGTTGTTCTCTTTTATTATTCTGGATATTTCTTCAAGTACATTTTTGGGGTGGTCGGAGGTTAGTTTTTCTCTTGTAAATCTCTCTTCATTGGCTGAGAATAGTATGTTTCCTTTTAAGTCAATAAGACTTGCTCCACTATCCCAGCTGTTTGAATAGGTTACTATTACTTTTTTTCTTTCTTTGATTTGCTCGTTTGTTTTTGTTTTCATCTTTTCGTTTTATCCTAGTCTTATTTTTGTCTTATTTTTGTTTTTTATACAAGTACAGGTCATCTTCTTGGAATATTAGTTTGTATCCGAGTATCTGATAGTTATTCATGAATCTTTTTGCAAAATCATTCCAGATATCTGATGTGTGTATTATCACATATTTTTCATCTATCTTTTCTTGCGGATTTACTAGCAGGTGATTTCCAGTTATCACTTGTCCTCTCTTTACGAGTTGTGGAAACAGATGCTGAGAACTTACTATAGTTGTATTATCTGGTATGCTTTCAATCATTGATCTGACTTTATCCCTTGATGTCTGGAACACTTTATGCTGCCATGTCTGGAGTCGAAACTCATTATTAAAACAGCTTTGGCCATTCATGAATTTCTCGTTTGCTAAATGTGCATCTCCGAAGAATGGTACAAGGCCGATGAATATGGCTGATATGATACTTATTGCAACTAATGTTTTTAATGCGGTTTTTTCATATCCCATCTTCTTAAGTTGCAGTAATCCAAGGATTGTAGCTATGAATAGTATTGGTATCAGAATTGTGCTGTGATGATAGACTGGACATATCTGTACCTTATCAACTGTGAGTATATTCTGCATCACTGTTGGTATTGCAACTATTCCAAATAGTGATGCAACAGGTATTAGTGCAAAACTTACTAGGAAGAAAAGCACGTAGAATATCTTATTTGATAAGTTTGTATATGTCAATGCATATATTGGGTGTGTTATTATGGTTTTAATTATTTGTCCAGTACTTTCTCCAAGGTAGGAGTACCTTATTGTGTAGAATATGTAT
>Ga0114931_10012079_pt1 | contig 10132 bp, 8 predicted proteins | sample 2SBtaG_FD_89579 | JGI IMG/M metagenome (GOLD analysis project Ga0114931, IMG submission 89579) | Deep subsurface microbial communities from Kolumbo volcano to uncover new lineages of life (NeLLi) - 2SBTROV14_V59a metaG | ecosystem: Environmental > Aquatic > Marine > Volcanic | place: Kolumbo... | reverse complement strand
GTTGTGAAGAAGGGGTTGAACATTCTTTCGAGGACTTCATCCGAGATTCCTTTGCCTGAGTCTTCCACATGAAACTCAAGCATCGGTCCTGAACGGGTTGAACCCGCAACTTCGGCGCTTGTGCGCACATTGAGCGCGACTGTGGCCCCATTGGGCGGTCTGTGTTCGGTCGTTGCTTCAATTGCGTTTCGGAGCACATTGGTCATGGCCTGAGTCAAAAGCCTGGAATCAGCGATGAGCGTGGTATCTGGTGCGGCGTGTGTTTGCTCGATTCTGGGTGCATCGGGTTCGGCCAAGAGGTCGGCGCACCGGGTGATTGCCTCAGTGATGATGTCATCGGGGTTGATCTTCTCGTTGTTGGTGTGGAGGTCTCGGCTGAAGGAGAGGACATCGTTGACGACCGCGTCGAGGCCTCGGACTGCGGAGCCGATGCGTTCTGCCAGTCGACACTGTTCATTTTCGCCGGCGAGATCTTCAGCGAGCATGCTTGCATAGAGCCCGATGGAACCGAGCGGGTTGCGGACTTCGTGTGCGATACCGGCTGCCATTTCACCGAGGGCTGCCAGGCGTCTGGATCGTTCGAGTTCGAGATTGGCGTTCTGGAGTTCCTTCTGGAGTCGCACGACTTCGTCACGCAGACTTAGATGGGTTTTCTCCAGCCTTGTGGTGACCTGGTTGAAGGACTGGATCAGATCGGCGAGTTCGTTCGCGTCCTGGGTCTCTTCGAGGTCGGGTGTTTGGATCCTGGAGGCAGTGGGCACAGGTCAGCCCTCCCTGTCCTGGAATCTTGGTGATGGTGTTTGGGGTTTTCCGCCGGCGTATGCGGTGACTGCGGCGCTTTTGTGCCCGATGCTGGACATTTCGTTTGCGAGCTCGGACTTGCGCTGGTCAAGCATTCTCGATGCCTGCTGGTCGCGTTTGGCAATCTGCGCCGCGACTGTTTCAATCGCACCAATCTGCTGCGTGAGTATCGTGCGTGATTGGTCGGGAAAGGTTGATGCGAGGTTTGTGAGCAGGTCGATGGCTTGCTGATATTGAGGTGCAACGGATTCGAGTTGATCGATAAGATTGTCTCGCTTCTTGAGGAGGGCGAGCAAATCATCGAGTTTTTCGTCTGCGATGAGAACGCGCTGTTGCCGGCTCAGTGCGTCGAGTCGATCGTAGAGATCGGCGATGGTGTCAAGCGTGCTTGCGATCTGCTGTTGAATTTCGCCGGATCCTCCGGCTTGTTGATCGGTCATCCTGACCTCCTCATTTATGGTTTAGTCTCACCTGATGCGTACAGAACGCTGGAGGATTCCAGCCAGCGTTCCCAGTCTTCTCGTTTCATTGGCAGGTTCGGATCATCCCAGACTTCCTCTGGAAGCCCTTCGTAGAAGAGGCGTGCTCTTTCGTTCGCGGTTCTTGCGGCTGCGAGGTTTCCCTCGCGAACATAGGCGTTGACGATCTGAACGAGGGCGAAGAGTGAAGCGGGGTCGCTCGGGTATCGTTCGCGAGCGGCGTTGTAGAGCCTGACGGCTCGTTCTGTGTCGCCGAGGTCGAATGCGCAGTCGCCGAGGTAAAAATAGCTGTTTCGGAGGTAGAGGTTGTCGAGGGCATTGCGTTTCTGAGGATGAGTGGCTTCGAGGTCCTGACGCGCAGATTCATAGAGGTCCATGGCACGAAGGAGATTCTCTTGTCGGGTCTGGGTGAGCAGTTTGCGGTCCTGATCGGTGAGCGAGTTCTGGAGTTGCGCATCGATATCGCGCGCGTTGAGTCTGTAGGACTCGGCGAGATTGAACCGGAGTGATGGTGTGCCTTTCCCGCCTGATCTTGCGAGGGCTTCCTCGAAGCCTTCGATGGCCCTTGCGTGCTCGCCGCGGCGGAACCAGAGTTCGGCCAATGCGGTCAGGGCGGGGACATAGTGCTGATTGTCCGGTCCTCCGACATCTCCACTCAGGACTCGTTCGAGGAGGAGTTCGGCAATGTCATCGTTGGCCTTGTCATCGTCGAGGAGGTACACCTGGGCGAGAGGGACATGACTCATGTCAGCGAATCTGCCGAGCCCGGAGGCATCGAGTCCGCGGTCGCGGTCATCAATGACAGCCTGGTACAGCTCTGCGGCTTCACGGTACTGTCCACGGGCGCCGAGGGTTTGTGCGAGTCGAAATCGTGCTTCGGGCTGGCGTGTGTCGTTTGGCAGGTCGTTGGCGAACTGTCGAAATACTGCGGCTGCTTCGTCCTGATCGCCCGCCTGGTCATAGAGGATACCTGCTTCCCAGAGTGAGTCTGCGTAGGTTTTGAGGTTGGTGATGATGAAGGCCCGAGCGTGCATTCTAAAGAATGTCGCGGCTTGAATTCTCAGACGCTGGACCTCTCGTTCGGTGGAGGGATCGAGTTCCGGCCCGAGCGGGCCATCGATTTTCGGTGCGAGCGCCACGACGCGGTCGGCCATGACTTTGTGCGCGATTCCGAGCGCTTTGAGGACCCTTGGGGGGGCGGATTCGAGTGGGTAGAGCTGGCCTGCGATTTGGGCGTACCGGAAGGAGACTTCGACATCCTGCTGGGCAAGTTGATCTCGGAAGATGCTCAGGAGGCTGTCGAGGAGTTGGTCCCTGATTGCGACGGCTTCGGGTTCATTCGCACGCACCTGTGCGGCCAGGTCCTCGAAGACCATTTGTGCGCTTTCATACTGAGCCAGAGTTGCTTCCATGAGGGCGAGACCGAGCTGAGCCCGAACTCTGACATGATCTGGTTGGAAACGGTCAAGGATTTCAAGGTACTGATCTCGGGCGGCGTCGTAATCCTCGCGTTGTTCGAAACACGAGCGCGGAGGAGGTTTGCTTCTGCCTGTTCGGGTGATCCGTCCGGGATCAGCTTTGCCGCCAGGTCGAGCTGGAGATTGGCCTGGTCAGTTGCGAGGCCTTCGAGATAGGCTTTTGCGAGCAGGAGTTGGAGGCGGGCTCTGGGCAGTGGCGATGCGCTGGCCATTCTCGGCATGGCGCGCAAGAGGCGCGTGATGGCGACCTCGGGAAGATTTTGAGCGATTTCAATTTGAGCCTGTCGCCCGATTGCCCAGGCGCGATCGTCCACGCTGAGCGTTGAGTCGTCAAGCATCTCGGCGAGCAGGTCGGACGCGTCGTCATAGCGTGGTGGATTTGCGGCCAGGTGTTTGTCGACGATGCGTCTGGTGATACGGAGCTTGATATCTGCACTTTCACCGGTGATCTGCTCAGCGCGAGCGGAGGCCGATTCGATTTCACCGAGGGCGAGGTAGCATTGGGCGATGAGTGCCTGATCCTTATCGGTGAGTTTGGTCCCGTCTGCTTCGGCTTTGCGCATGGCGGAGAGAGCGTTTCGGTAGTTGGTTTCGTTGCTGATACCCATTGCTTTTTGCCCGCCGAAGACGGCGCGGGCGAGCAACTGGTAAAAGTGCCCTTCCTGCCTGTCAGTCATGACGGGCTTGCCGACATACGGGAGGATGCGGGTGTTGAGTGTTTTGATGGCTTGTGGATATTCTTCGCGTTCGATCTGTTTGGCAGCCACTTTGAACGCGGGGGAAAAATCCGGGTCCGGTTTTGTTACAAAGGCGTATCCGAGGGCAGCGACGAGCAAGGCTATCGCGGCCAGTGACATTGGGATCTGCCAAAGGTCTCTCCACCCTGAGCGGACAAGGTCGACCGGATCGAGCGCCGATTCAACCGATTGCTCGGGTGCACCATCTACTTGCTGCTCATCTTGTAACTGCTCGTCGGCCAAGTATGGACTCCGTCGCCGCGGTTCGGGCTTCGGAGTCGTTATCGGTAAAAGATGGACGCCATGTGTGTGTGTCGGTTGCGTTGCGCACCAAGCGTTCCTGAGATCGGCAAATCCTGCGCGTTTTGGTCAGGTTTCCGGACCTTGGGGCTCGATTTCGATGATGACGACGAGGTTGGCGATCTGGTCGCCTCGGTGTCGGCCGTTCTCATCAACGGCGGCCAATGCGGCCACTGGTGGGAAAATCCACTTGACCGCATTTCGGATGAATGCGCGGCGGAACCCTATGTGGGGTGCGGGGAGTTCGTAGTTTCCGACGGGGACGACACGCACTCCGGTAAGGAATTTTCCGAGCGTCCGGCCTGAGAGCGATTCGCTTATGGTTCCGATAAGTGCGCCTGTGATGAAAATGGCGGGGATGGCGGTCCAGTTGCCTCCGGGTTGGATGAGAACCTGGAGCGTAACGAGTTGCCAGAACCCGACGCCATAGAGGGTGGCAACAACAGCAGCGGCCACGGCGAAGTCGATGCCCGTGGCGATGAATCGGCGGGAGGGTTCTGCGAGGGCAGTATTTTTGGGCAGTGGTACGGCGTCCTGATCGAGATCGCCCTTAAGAACAATGACGAGCACCCCGATCACAACAGCGGTGAGCATCATGGCGAGCATGCGGAACTCGTCGAGGGAGAGGACTTCGGCGACGGGGAGGGGGCCGTCGTAAAGGATTTGGGCGGTTGCCAGAGAAACTTCGACGGTGTGGAGTATGGGGAGGCTGGGGCGTTGCTGGTTCTGGGTTGGTCGTTCCCACCAGAGTGCCATGATCCGCGGCCCGGCGGCGTAGACGGGTGTGATGGCGGCCTGGGGTCGCCAGTCGAAGTGAGCGATGGGGTCTGGTAGTCCAATCTCGATGACCTGGACCTTTGCATCTGTCCGTTCGAGTGCGTAGAGCCCGGCACCGACAGCCATGATGGTGGGTTGGTTGGAAACAGTGCCGACGGTTTGTGGCGGGGCGAGCATGAGTTTGCCGTCGATGATCTGGAGGGCTTGGGCATCGAGGATGCCGTTGGTAAGGGTGCCGATGGAGATGCCCCGGGGGGTGTTCCAGGCGAGGATTTTTGTTGATGGGTCCGGGGTTGGGACGGCGAGTTGCTGCCACTGGTTGCGGGTGAGCACGAAGAGTTGGTCGGGTGTATCCGGGTTGGAGAGGACGACGGCGACGAGTTCTTCGGCGGCGGCCAGAGCGCTGATATCCCCTTTGTGTTTGAGCGCGGGGTGCGGGGTGAATCGATCGGGGGGGAGATAGACCCAGCCGAAACCCTGGCGGAGGGTGTGCATGGATCGGAGGCGAACGATGGGCTGATTGTCGGGGGAGAGACCTTTGAAGGCGAGGTAGACCTCTTGACCCCAGGCGGAGACGGCTTCAGGTTTTTCGTCAAGCGTGCGGGCGAGTTGGGCGGATCCGGGCTCTGAAGGGAGTTCGCCGGTTCGGGGGGGGATGTGGACGAGGACGACGGTGCCCGAACCCGGTCGACTGGCGTGGTCGTTGACGATGACCCAGGCGTGGGAGTCGGGGTATTGCGCTGTGGGCGGACTTGCGGCGGCGAGCGGGGGGCGCGCGCTGGCCAGTCCTTGAAGAAAAGCGAGCAGGAACACAATGATCGTGAAGGACGCGCGGCGCATCTCAAGAGCGGGTCGGGGGGAGGATTTCACGGTCCGGCGTCCTGATCTTGCGGCTGATTGTCGAGGTCGTAGATGCGGTCAATTTTGTAGCCCTTGAGCAGGTGTTCGAGATCGAAGGCGGTCGGTCGGATGGGTTTGTTTTCAGGTGCGTAGAGCGAGATGCGGACGGTTGTGCCGTCGTTCAAGGTGAGGACGATTTTTTCGGGGATGCGAGGTTTCAAGGAGGCGTCGCCATGGACGGTGACAAAGTCGTAGCGGGTGAGTTCTGAGGAGACGAGGAGCGTGTCGGAGTTGTCGAACATCTCGACGCTGGATGGTTCAAGGGTATCGCGGTTGAAGGCGGTCTTCATATGCCCGTTGTCGAGGCGGGTGTCGAGGACGATGGAGCCATTTTCGGTGGTTGGGTCGGTGGTGATGCGGGCGGGGTCGATGGGTGTGATGCCGAGGAGTTTGATGAGGTCTCGCGGGTAGATGGGGACGCCGAGGGCTTCGGCTTTTTGGGCGGTGATGTGTTCGTGTCGGCCAACGATAACGGTTTTGTTGTCTCGGTCAACCATGTCGATCCACCAGTAGAACTCGGGGTTCGAGCCGAGGTAGAGTTGGACTTTTCCGAGTTTCCCGAGGGAGAGGGCGACTCGGTCGGGTGCTTCGATCTGGAGGTGGCCTTCGGCCTGTTCGCTCAGGCGACCCCCGCTGGCGTCGGGGCCGAGGACCTGGACGGAGGCCCGTGCCCAGAGGCGACTGAGGGCGGCGGTGCGGGTGTTGTGTTTTTCAAGGATCTGATCAAGCGTGATGTTGATGGTTTCGGGGGGGGTGCGTTTGGGCGCGGCGCAGGCGCTCAGGAGGGTGGCGGCGACGAGGACGATGATGAATGGGTGGCGCATCACGAATCTTTGCGTTTGGGGGTAGCCGCGTCGAGATTCATGATTTGCCCGATCTGATCGGTGGCGGCTTCGATGGCAGCGTCGTCCATGCCGGGGTCTTTGACCTCGATGGGGGTCGCTTCTTTTTCAGAGCGTCTGCGGACGAGCATGGAGCCTTCGATGTTGCGTTTGGGGTCGGCCGGTGTGCCGCCCTCGTAGACGAGCAGGCGTTTTCGGATCAGGGCCAGGGCGAGGACGAAGCGGAAGGCGACGCGGCGCTCATCGGTGGTTTCTTCGAGTTGATCGAAGAGATCGAGGAGTTCTTCGTCATCGAGGAGTTGCCTGACGGGTTTGGTGGGGTCTTCGATGGTGCTTTGCCAGAACCCGAAGAGGGCGAGGGGGGGCTTTGGGCGCTTGCCCTGCTTCCATGCTTCGATGGAGAAGTCGATTCTGGCGAGGTCTTCGGATTCGGGTGTTTCGACAAGCGTGGCGATGTAGCGTTCTCCGGGGAGGAGTTCGCGTCCTGTTGCAGCACATTGTCGTGTGGGCTGGGCGATCTGATATGAGGGTCCTGCGATAGACATCGCGGGAGTGTATTCGGCTCAGGTTGGCCAGTTTCCATCGCAGGTGACTTCGTAGAAGCGTTCGCTTGAACCACCGGGTTCGACGCGAAATCGAACGCACGCCGAACATTTCGGGCATCGGGCCTGGTACTCAGTTGCTTTGGCGTCGCGAAAGACGCGGCGGTAGGCCCCGGCGCAGACGAAGTTTACACCGATCCAAGGCCTGCTTTTCGTTGTTGGTGTTGCTGGTTTTTGCATGGAACGGTCCGATGGGTCTGGGCGTATCTATCGTCATCGAGAGCCCCCGGCCGCGAGGAATGATTGTGGTGTTGGGTGGGCATGGCCCGATATACTTCCGTGAGAGGCAATTTTCGGGCCTCGGATGAGCAGGAATGCGCAAAATCTGCTCTGATCGGAGATACTTGGCTTAGGATTGATCCCGCTGACAGGTCACAGTTTGACCACGCGGGGGTGTCTGTGCAGTTTGTCTGAATACGAGCGATTGACGATCAGCCATGAGTCCGAGAACGACATCAACCGCGGGTTCCCTGACGGTCCTTCCGGATCCACCCGAGCCACCGACTCCGATCGGCCTGATCGCGGGTGGTGGGCTGCTGCCGATTGCGGTGGCGCGTGGGCTTCGCGAGGCGGGGCATCCGGTGCATGGGCTCGGTTTGAGCCGGCAGTTTGATCGGGACCTGCCGCGGATGTGTACGACCTTCCATGAGGTTGGGCTTGCTCGGATCGGGAGTTGGACGCGGGTGCTGCGTGGGTGCGATGTGCACCATGCGGTGATGGTCGGGTATGTGGACAAGGCCAAGTTGATGCACGACCCGTGGCGGCTGTTCAAAAATATCCCGGATCTTCGCACGGCGATGACCTGGTATCGGCACCTTCGGCACGACCGGCGTTCGCATGCGCTGCTCAACGCGATTGCGTTTGAACTTGATCGCGACGGGGTTTCGCTGATTGATTCGACCTATCCGATCCCGGATCAGATGGCGGTTGCGGGTTTGATGACGCAGAAGAGGCCGACGCTTGCGCAGACGGCAGATATCGAGTTCACCTGGCCGATACTCAATGACATGCTCCGGCTGGACATCGGGCAGTCAATCGCGGTGCGAGACCGGGACACGATCGCAGTCGAGGCGGTCGAGGGTACGGACCGGATGATCGAACGGGCCGGGCGTTTGTGCAAGGCCCGCGGGTGGACTTTGTGCAAGGGTGCGCGGGTCGGACATGATCGGCGCAGCGATGTGCCGACGGTCGGGCTGCGGACAATCGAGAAGTTGTACGAGAACGGCGGGCGCTGTCTTGCGGTTTCTGCGGGCAATGTCATCATGCTCGAACGGGAGCGGATGGTGGACGCTGCGGATCGGCTCGGGGTTTCGATTGTCGGTGTACCGGTGGCGTGCGAGAACCTGACGGCGGTGCTCAATGGGGTTCCAGAGGCGCTGCTGCGTGAGCCGAAGACGGCGGTTGCGATGCCGACGATGCGATGAGCGGCGCGTTCGTCAGCCGGGGGGGTGAGAAACTCGCCCATGCACTGAATACTTTTGGCATTGACCCGTCGGGATGGTGCTGCGCGGACCTCGGGGCGAGCACGGGGGGGTTTACGGATTGTCTGCTCAAAAGCGGGGCCGAGCGGGTTTTTTCGGTGGATACGGGATATGGGATTCTGGCGTGGACGCTGCGCACTGATGAGCGGGTGGTCGTGATGGAGCGGTCCAATGCGCTGCATACGGACCCGCCACCGGAGGTTGGTGACGGGGTGGATCTGGTGGTGATTGATCTCGGTTGGACACGGCAGGGGCATGCTTTGCCGGTGGCTCGGCGGTGGCTTCGCACGGGGGGGCGGGTGATTTCGCTGATCAAGCCGCACTATGAGCAGGAGCGGAGCGGTCGCGGGCGGCGTGGGATATTGCCTGATGATGAGGCCGAACGGATCGTCGAGCGGGTGGTCGGGGAGATTGCGGAATCGGGGTGGACTGTTGCTGGGCTTGTTGAGAGTCCGATACGGGGGGGGAAGAAGGCGTCGAAGGGGAATCGGGAGTGGTTGGTGCTTTTGGAAACATAGATCGACGAGAATGAAAGCGTAGCGTTCAACGATTTGGGCCGGTCGGCGGGGGTAGGTCGGCTCTCCGAGCCGACAGTTTTCAGGCTTTCAGCCTGGAGAGTCGGCTCGGAGAGCCGACCTACCCGGTCCGGTTGGAAACCGGACCCACTGCGAGGGTGGCTGGAAGCTACCCCCCCCTTTTTTTCAGGTGGATTTCAGGCGTCGTTGCGGGCGGGCCAGCGGTCGAGTGCTTCGTCTTTTCGGTGGAGCATGGTCCAGAGGTTTTCGAGCAGGGGTGTGACGCCCTTTCCTGTGGCTGCGGACATGGTCAGGAGGGGGATGTCGGCCCCGAGGCGAAGTTCGGATCGGAAGTCGCGGACCACTTCGTCGAGATCATCATCATCTATAAAGAGGTCGGTTTTGTTGAGGACGATGATTTCCGGTTTTTCGGCGAGGTCTGCCGAATAGGCTTCGAGTTCGTTGCGGATGAGCCGATAGTTCTCGGCCGGGGTGCCCTTGTCGGGGAGTGGGTCGATCAGGTGGACGATGACTCGGGTTCGCTCGGTATGACGGAGGAAGTTGTGCCCGAGCCCGGCTCCCTCGGAGGCACCCTCGATGAGCCCGGGAATATCGGCGAAGATGATTCGGCGGACCTCGTCGAGAATGGCGATGCCGATGTTGGGCGAGAGCGTGGTGAAGGGGTAGTCTGCGATCTTCGGCGTGGCGCTGGTCAGGCGGCTGAGCAGGGTGGACTTGCCAGCGTTGGGCAGCCCGACAAGCCCGACATCGGCGATGAGTTTGAGTTCGAGGCGGAAGAGGAACTCTTCGCCGGGTTGGCCTTTGGTGATTTTTCGGGGTGCCTGGTTGGTGGAACTTTTGAAGTGTTCGTTGCCGTAGCCGCCTTTGCCGCCTTTGGCGACGATGACGCGGTCGCCGGGGCCGATGTCGTGGAGGATTTCGCGGGTTTCTTCATCAAGGACGACGGTGCCGGCGGGGACGCGGATGATCAGGTCAGGGGCGGATTTGCCGTATTGCTGCTTGCCGCGGCCTTGCTGGCCATGCTTTGCTTTCCAGAGGCGGACACCCTTGAAGTCGATGAGGGTATTGAGCCCCGGGTCTGCGACGAGGATGACATCGCCGCCCTTGCCGCCGTCGCCGCCGTCGGGTCCGCCCTTGGGGAGGAATGGGCCCCGGTGGAAGGAGAGGCAGCCGTCGCCGCCGTTGCCGGCGCGGACCTG
>Ga0114931_10012078_pt1 | contig 10133 bp, 9 predicted proteins | sample 2SBtaG_FD_89579 | JGI IMG/M metagenome (GOLD analysis project Ga0114931, IMG submission 89579) | Deep subsurface microbial communities from Kolumbo volcano to uncover new lineages of life (NeLLi) - 2SBTROV14_V59a metaG | ecosystem: Environmental > Aquatic > Marine > Volcanic | place: Kolumbo... | reverse complement strand
CAAGTGGGACTCCAGTCTGCTGCTGGCCGTCAACTGTGAATATGCCCGGCGGGACCAGTCCCTCCAGGACAACGACGAAGTGGCCCTGATGCCCCCGGTGCAGGGTGGATGAAGAAGACATAGAAGACATCATGACCGATCTGCCGACTTTTCGAGCGCTTTCGAGCGCATTTGCGTCACTTTGAACGATCCGTCGCGCCCCTTACCTTACCCTGGATCCTCCTACTGCTATGATTCAGCGTTCTATACCCATCACCTTCCAGCATCGAGTGGAGTTTACCCACGACGCGTTTGATCCGAAGAATCATACCCTGCGCGATCTGGTCGCCGATGCCAATGATCTGGATGGCCCGGCCAAAGTTCTGGTTCTGCTCGATCAGGGTGTCGCCGGGGGAAATGCCAACCTGGAAGAATCGATCGAACAGTATTTTGCGGCCCACTCCGACACCTTGAACCTGGTTTCCGGACCGATGATTCTGCCCGGTGGCGAAACCTGCAAAAATGACTGGAAATTCGTCGAGAAAATCTGGCGGGCAATCGAGTATCACAAAATCTGCCGCCACTCCTACATCATCGCCATCGGGGGCGGAGCTTTTCTGGATCTTGCCGGATTCACCGCGGCCACCGCGCACCGCAGTGTCCGCTTTCTCCGTATGCCAACCACGACCCTGAGCCAGGGAGACGGCGGCGTGGGCGTGAAAAACGGGGTCAATTATTTCAACAAAAAGAATTGGATCGGGACCTTTTCGGTTCCCTTTGCGGTTGTGAATGATCTGAACTTTCTCCGCAGCCTGCCGGAGAGGGCCTGCCGTGACGGGATCATCGAAGCCATCAAGGTGGCCCTGATCCGGGACCGTGAATTTTACCACTACATCCACGAGCACGCCGAAGAACTGGGTCGTCTGGAAACGGGGCCTCTCGAAGCGACAATTCGACGGAGTGCCCGGAATCACGTCGATCACATTGCCACCAGTGGCGACCCCTTTGAATATGGCTCCGTCCGTCCTCTTGACTTCGGCCACTGGGTTGCTCACAAGCTGGAACAGATTTCAGATTTTTCCGTCACTCACGGTGAAGGAGTTGCCATCGGGATGGCAGTCGATCTGATGTATTCCGCCCGAATCGGCTTGATCGCCCGCGACACGATGGAGGAAATCATTCAGTTGATCGAAACTGTGGGCTTTGCCATTTGGTCCGACTTCCTGGAATTGACGGAGCGAGGGAAACCCGCGATCCTGTCAGGTCTGGAGGAATTCCGGGAGCATCTCGGGGGTCAGTTGACGATCACTCTGGTCACTGAAATCGGGGAAAAGATCGAGGTTCATGAAATGGACAATGCCGCTGTTCTGGATGCTCTCGCCGAGTTGAAAGCGAGAGCCAAAGACAAGGGGAAATCCAAAATTTCAGTTTGAACAGAGCCCGGTCGCCCACATAGTTAGAAATCGGGAAGCAACCCCGAGTCCTATCCATGCCGACCTACGACTACAAGTGTGAAAAATGCGGACATCAATTTGAGGTGTTTCAATCGATGAAAGCCCGTCGGCTTTCCAAATGCCCCCAGGAAGGATGCGACGGCAAGGTGAAGCGTCTCCTGGGAACCGGGGCCGGGATCATTTTTAAGGGATCGGGCTTTTACGAAACCGACTATCGGAGTGATTCCTACCAGAAAGCCGCGAAAAACGACCAGCCAGCCAGCTCCTCTGATGGAGATCAAAAGAAAGAATCTCAGTCCCCAAAAAAGCCCAAAGAATCAAAAGTCTCTCCTTCCCCAAGCGAGCCAAAATCAAAAACCAAAGCGAAAACCGCTGGCAAATAGACCCACTCTTCATCCTGCTCATTTCAATTGCTCTAATTGTTCCAATTAAATTTTGACATGAAGCCCCACCGCCGCAAAAACAACCCACCACGTCGCGAGTCATCAGAAGTGGAACCCACGCCCGACCAGCCCGCTCCACCGGAGGAACAAGCCAGCCCGCCGCGGGAACCTGCGCCGCGGGAACATTCCTCTTATGAAGCATTCCAGGAGCTCGGCCCACAAGAGGCGCCATTACCGGAACCAAATGCCCTCCCTCCAGGTGAAGGAGATCCACCGCCTCCGCCGCCCATTACGGCATCGACTCCGCCGCGGCAGGCCCGAAGGCCGACTCGTCCCGCGAAACGAAGCCGGGGTCGTGGTCCCCGCCCGATTGCAACCGGTGGAAGGTCAGGAGCCCGACCCGGTTACCAGGGACATCGGAGGCGTCAACCAGCACCGGTTCGAGGCGAGGGAATTTCACTTTTTTCCGTTTTCCTCGCTCTGGTCGCACTGGCCATGATCGGCGCGATCGCGATGATCATGATGCCGAAGAAGCTGGACTTCATCAAAGGATATCCCTCCGGAGGCGCTGCATTGGTCAAACCGAAGCCGCGAAATCTGTTAGATGAGGCCCAGAAGTTCATGCTGAAACGCGGAGGCAAGGATCTCGTTTTCTCCGAGGCGGAAATCAATAACTATCTCAATCAAAGGCTGCAGGGAACCCAGACCGGCCTGATGGCTTCTCTCATCCAATTCAAGGGCTGCTACATTGATTTTTCACCGGGAATAGCGGAAGTTTACGTGGAGAGATCCATTTTTGGATTCCCCCTTACCATGAGCGCCCGAGTCCGCATTCAGAGGATTCGCCAGAACATGCAATGGAGAGCCGCCGGTGGCACGATCGGGAAGTTCAGCCTCAATTCCAGGCAACTCAAACCGGTTCTGGAGGTCTTTGTCCGTATGCTGGAAAATTGCAAAGATGAAAGAGACGTATTGAATCAGCTGGTCGATGTGCGTTTCGAGAAAGATCAGGTAGTCCTCGATTCGAGTTACTGATTCGGGTTACTGATTCTCCTCCCTCTCGCGGGTCGCGCAGGGCGCATTCCCCGGCCATTTTTATTGATCTGCCAGCAAAAAATCGAACACCGTGTTCTTCATCGATTTCTTCAAATCCTGAATCGAAGCCGGCGCCACACCGGATCCTCCCAGCAGAACGATGGCCAGTTTTTTCAGATTTTTCACGGAATGAATGTCCGTTACCTGTCTGCATCGGGTGAGACTTAATTGAACGAGATTTTTCATTTTTTCCAATTCAGCCACATCGCTGAGGTTCTGACAGCCGGAGACATCCAGTTGTTCCAGATTCACGGCCGCGGACAAACCCTCCAGGCTTTTCAATTCCGGGCAATAGGTGAACCCGGCGTACTGGGAAACAGAAGCGGGCATTCCCTTCAGGGAACGGAAATTGGGACAGGCCTCCAGATGGATCTCGCGCAGACCATTCAGTGATGAAAATGACTCCAGCGTCTCCAGATTTTCCTGCCCACCGAGGCGCAACACTCTCAGGCTGGATGAGAGCGCCGCCACATCCCGAAAATCGCCCAGTTGCATATTCCGAATATCGAGAACCACCAGTTTTTTTAAGCTCCCCAATCCGTCCAGATCAGTCAATGAATCGCAGTTGCTCACATCCAGATCGGTGAGTTCCCGCAACTGCCCGAGACCCTTGATTTTCCTCAAGGCGGCGCAGCCATCGACAAAAAGCTGCCGCAGTCCGTGACTGGAACTCAAATCAATTTCCTTCAGGTTTCGACAGCGGCTCAGGTAGATGTTTTGCAGGGCGGGAAGTTCTGATACATCCAGCCCGGTCAAGGGAAGGCAGCCGCTCATATCAATGCTCTCCAGAGCAGGTAATTTCCGCACATCCGCACTGGTGGAAAAGTTTTTCGAATCCGTCAAAATCAGTTCCGTCAACTCCGGCAAACCGGAAATCCCGTCCGCATTCGTGAGCTTGGGACAATCAATGGCAATCAACGATTTCAATGAAGGCAGCAGCCGGGCACCCCGAAAGGAAGCCAAATTCGGACTGCCCGTGAGGTCGAGAACAGTCGGTTTGCCCACTCGCTTGACCACCTTGGCAAATGCCTCCAGATCGGTCAGTAAATCGCTGTTGCAGCCGATAATGAAATCCTCTCCGTCAACGACGGTGATATCCGCCGAGTAAGTCTCCTTCAGTTCCTTCGTGGCATCCGCCTGATCCTGCCGCTTCCACATCAGGAGAATGAGGACCACCACGATGATCGCGAAGATGAAGAGAACATAGCGGGCGGAATCTTTCATGACGATTGTCGGCCAACGTACCACAACCTGTTCAAATTACGAAACGGGAATTGTCACTCGCCGGAAGATTTTCTCACTTTGGTATTTTCAAAATCCAGGATTCCGGCTAAGAATATCCTCACCATGACGAATCGGCATTTTCTCAAATCACTTCTCCTCTCTCTGGTGGCAGTTGCCCTCCTGGCATCCTGCTCATCAAAGCCGTCCTCAGAAAAACTGAAACTCCTCCTGATCGACGGACAGAACAACCACGCCTGGCAGGAGACAAGTCCCGTTCTGGTGTCGATTTTTTCCGATTCGGGACGTTTTGACGTGGATGTGACCACCACTCCTCCGGCGCCGCCGCGAGCCCCGCGCAAGCCCCAGGGAAACAACGAGGCCGCCAGCAAAAAATTCGCCGAGACCTTGAAAAAATGGAAAACGGTAAGCGAAAAGATCAAATCCGAAAACCGAGCCAAATGGCAGGCGTGGCGGCCCGATTTCTCGAAATACGATGTCGTGGTTTCCAACTACAACGGCGAACCCTGGCCGGAGGAAGTAAAGGCCGCCCTGGAAAAATACGTCTCCGGTGGCGGAGGATTTGTCGCGGTCCATGCGGCTGATAATTCTTTTCCCGAATGGAAAGCCTACAACGAAATAATTGGAGTCGGCGGATGGGGCGGACGAGACGAGAAGTCCGGCCCCTACCTGAGATTGCGGAATTCAAAATGGATCAAAGACACCACGGCAGGCCGGGGAGGTTCTCACGGACAACGGCACGAATTTCTGGTGAAAACAGAGGCGCCGGATCATCCGATCATGAAAGGGCTGCCCCCCAAATGGAGACACGCTGAGGACGAACTCTACGATCGACTGCGCGGTCCCGCCGACAACGTCACCGTGCTGGCCAGCGCCTTTTCAGATCCCGCTACCAGGGGGTCAGGAGAAAACGAGCCGATCCTCATGGCAATCCGCTACGGCAAAGGTCGCTGCTTTCACACCACCATGGGGCACAATACCGTGTCCATGTCCGGTTTGGGATTTCAGGAAAGCTTGAAACGCGGCGCTGAATGGGCGGCTACCGGGAAAGTGACTTTTCCGGCCATCTCACCGGAAAAGCTGACCAGCGGGAAGGCCGCCACTGTCCAATGAAGAACTACCGGGACCAGACCCAACAGGGTTTGGTCCGGAGCCTGACCCTGTTCAATCTGAATTTATCATAATGAGTTATCCTGCAGAGCGGCGAGGCATCCAGCGGGCTGTTCGCGGACGCACCCGGACAGGTTGCACGACCCGGATTATTTTTGCGCTGGTTCTGGTAGGCTTTGCCTATTTCAAATTCAGGGCCTCCACGAATGTTGTGGTCAATCCCTACACCGGAGAAAAGCAGCGAATCGCCCTGACACCGCCACAGGAAGTGGCCATGGGGCTGCAGGCAGTCAACCAGATGGCCCGGCAACATGGCGGAGAATCCCACGATCCGAACGCCAGGGCTTTGGTGGATCGGGTGGGCGCGAAACTGGTTGCCAACGTAAATCAACTGGCACGCTATGGGAAACCTTACCCTTACCCCTTTACATTCCACCTGCTGGCGGATGAACGGGCCATCAATGCCTTCGCCCTTCCGGGTGGCCAGGTTTTTATCACTTCCGCTTTGTTTCACAAATTAGAAAATGAAGATCAGTTGGCCGGAGTTCTGGGCCACGAAGTGGGGCACGTCATCGCCAAACATTCCAATGAACAAATGTCGAAGGCAGGTCTCCTCAAGGGGATCGGAAGCGCCGTCGGAGTGGCGGTGGGCGGTGACAACGTGACCGGCAATGCCCAGATTTCCAATATGGTGAATCAGGTGCTTTCCATGAAATACGGTCGAAACGACGAGTATGAAGCGGATCAAATCGGAGCCATCCTGATGGCCGCCGCCGGTTATCATCCCGACGAGTTGATCGGGGTGATGAAAATTTTGAAGAAGACGGGAGGAAGCGGAAGACAACCGGAAATCATGAGTTCACACCCTTATCCGGAAAATCGAATCGAACGGTTGAAAACCAAAGTGCTTCCCAAAATCCATCAGGCGATGGGAGGCGGGTAAATTCAGATCAGAACGCCGTCCACCATCCGCCGGGCCGGGCCGCCGTAGTCATCCCGCAGGATTTCCGGAAGCCGGTCCTGTCGAACCTTGTCGTAACACTGCAACATGGCGAAACGGTGAATGGAAGCCGGAATCCCCACCGCGGTAAAACCCGGATGTCCCGTCGAGGGGAACGGGCCGCCGTGGTTCATGGCCGGAGAAACGGCCACACCGGTGGGCATGGCATCATTGATCAAGCGGCCGACTTTCCGCCGAAGATGAAAGGCCAGAAGATCGTAGACATCGTCATCATCCCCGTTGGAGGCGGTGTAGAGACAACCAGTCAGGTTGCCATCCAGCGAATCAATAATCCGCACGGCTTGGTCGATCGAATCGGCCACCACAAAAAGTGACGAATTTCCGAAGGCCTCGGTCTGCATCACTTCCGGATCCCTGAGAAAAGTCAGTCCGCTGACCCGAAAAAGGGTATTGGCAACACAATGCCCTGAGCCATCCCCGCAGCCTGTCCCGCACAGCACCTCCGCGCCTGCCTTTTGGAGAACTTGGTGACTCTCTGAGAGAGAACGCCGCACGGAACCGGAAAGCAGCGTTCCCACCGGCGCGGCTTCAAAGCGTTTGGTCACCTCAGAGATAAACTGCTCGGCAGATGTGGATTTCAGCAGAATCACCATCCCGGGATTGGTGCAAAACTGTCCCGCCCCCATCAGACAACTGGAAACAAACTCATCGGCAACAGCCGCTCCCCTTTCCTCCAGCACGCCCGGCAGAACAATCACGGGATTATTACTCGACAGTTCCAGATAAATCGGTTTCCCGGCTCCATCGGCGGCGGTCTTGAGATGTAACCCGGCACTTCGACTCCCGGTGTAGCCGGTGGCTCCCACTCTGGAATCAGTCACCATCTGCAAACCCACATCGTGATTGGTCCGATAGATCAACTGCACCGTTCCGACAGGCATTCCAGCGGCATCAGCGGATTCCCGCGCAATTTCAGCGAAGATTTTCGTCGTCCCCGGATGCGACGAATTGGCCTTGGCGATGACCGGGTTTCCCGCTGCAATGGCGGCGGCGAAATCACCACCGGAAATGCTGCCGAAAGCGAATGGAAAATTGTTGGGTCCAAAAACACAGACCGGCCCAAGCGGGGCATAACACGAGCGGATATTGGCCGCCGAATCAATGATGGCCTGACGCCAACTCCCGTCGCGGGCCGCTGCAGCTGCCTGCCTGAGTTGGTTGGTGGTCCGGGGCAACTCGACATCGGCAAGACGGGGCGATTGGGGAAGCGCGGTCTCCAGATGAGCCATTTCTACCAGGTCCTCGCTTCGGGCCTCAATGTGATCGGCAAATCCTTCCAGAAAAGCGGCGACCCGATCCCCGCTCATTTCCCGCATTTCAGAAAAGGCGGCAGCGGCTGATTCCAGGACTGCATCACAGTCGGCCCAGGAACTGACGGGATAAACCGGACTGAGCGGCTCCTTGGTTGCCGGGTTTTCCGCCTGAAAGGTTCCGGTGGCATCGGCTGTGCGCCACTCTCCCGCGATTAATACGTTTTCGGTCGTCATGTGTTTATTCGGAAAATCTGAGTCTTACACCAATTCCATCGGAATGCGCCGGGACAGGTTGATGAATCCCTCATCGGTGATTTGATAGTTGTTTTCAAGGCGGATTCCACCTTTCAAAACATCCCCATACAAGCCCGGTTCAAAGGCGACGACATCGCCCACCGCGAAGGTGTCGTCCCATTGCGGATTGATGCGGGGAACTTCGTGCGCATCCAGTCCAATACCGTGTCCGGCGTGATGGGCAAAGGAATATCCATTCCAGCCGTTCAACTCAGCTTCGACGGCGCCAAACATGTCCCGACAGGAAACTCCCGACCGGAAGTAGGATTCGCCCAGCGTAATGACCTCCCGGATTTTCTCATAAGCCGCGAATTGTTCGTCGCTCAAAGTTCCGCCCACCGCGTAAGCCCGACACAGATCACATCGATATCCCCGAATCCCCACGCCCACGTCCAGGATATAGATTTCACCATCCTCAACCGCCCGACGACGGGCGGCGCCCCCAGGGACGCCGCTGCGAAAATCCTGACCCCACCCGGACAGGATTTCACCGGCAGCGTTGGTGGCGGCCTCATGCATGGCGGCCATGAGGGAGACTTCCGAAAGCCCCGGTTCAATGATCCGCTTCGCCTCCTTGTAAGCCTGGGCGGCACATTCGATGGAGAAAACGAGGAGCGCAATTTCATCCTGATCCTTCAACCGCCGGAGATATTGATAATCGAAAGTGATCTCCTGACAATCCGGACCCTCAATGAGAGCCGCCGGAGTCTGGTGATCCACCCCCAGCGATGACACCTTTTGAAGGAGCGGATTCATCACCTCAGTCAGACAAGCCGGAAGGTTTTCTCTAAAGGTGAACAGATAATTGGGAACATAGGCCAGCACCTGATCAGCCGCCGGTGCATCTGGAGATTCTTCGTGGGTGAAAACCGTCGCGTCCCCGTCGGTCCGCAGCAAAAGAGCGGTGGGAGTGAGCGGCTGCGCGTGCCAGTAACCGGTGAGGGCATGAACGTAATGCCGGTCAAAAAACACAGCTCCATCCAGCTTTTTTTCAGACAGAACAGCTCTGAGCCTGTCCTGCCGAACGCGGCAAAGTTCCGGGTCGAGCGATGGAGGGCTTCCGTGTGAGGTCATGAGTCGCGGAATATAGCGCGGCATCTCGAAAAAGAGCAATGCTTAATCGACTAAAAAATTCCGCGGCACCCAGCGGAAAGCGAGCCTTTCGTCGAACGATGGAGACAAGCCCTTGCCGAAGGAGAGTTGTTGCTCCCCGGATGACGCAGATGGGCGCGGATCATGGCATCAACAAAAATAACTCTTCGTCTATTTGAAAGTGATCCCATCCGGATCCTCTTCTTTTGTGGAAAATTAGATCTCTCCCCGCACTGACACCCACTATAATCCCATAAAAACCATAGAAATTAAACTACCCACAATCCTACCGGTCTTAACCCGACACCCCTACCGGAATTATCCTGTCATTTTCCAAGTTTGAATTACTCTTTCATAGCCTCTGCCATCTCGGAAGTTAATCGGCCGGCCGGGCCTTTGCCTTTTCCATTACAGAGAAGTTCGCTCAAGCCTCCGCTTCTTTATAAAAAATTCGTTTTATCCATCCCGGTGATGCAGGAGTATTGCGAAAGACCATTTTCTCTGGCTCGAAAACAGAAGGAATCATCCACAAGGGCTACCAGATCAAAGCCAATTTTCAAAATATGGGTGAGGCCCTTCGTAAATTGAATGGAGATGTCTCGGCCTAATCGCCCCCTTGAGATACCTCGGCTATTACAAAGTGGATGTGGATAACGTCCCTTTCAATCTGTCTTCTGCTTTCTCATAGTCGCCCAGATGCACCCGCATCAGGCTTTTCCAAAGCTTTCCATGATTAGGCACGGAGAAGTGGAGGAGTTCATGAACTATTACGTAGTCCCAAACATCCAGATCTAAATCGAGAAGCTCAGAATTAAAATTCAAATGTCCGTTCGTGGAGTATGAAGCCCATTTATTTTTCATTGGCCGGACTCCCAGCCACGATATCTCTATCTCCAATTTCTTGGCCCATTCCTGAACCCTTTGTTTGAACTCTAATTTTGAATTCGACATCGCTATTTCACTCAGGATTCTTTCCCGGAATCCCATTTTGCGAAAACACCCTTCAACCGTTCCACGGTGTGTCGCCACTTTGTTGTGGTCGGTTTACAGACGCAATTCTGTTGACCAAAAAGCCCCACCTCATGGAATGCCTTTTCCTTTGGTAACGAATCCAGCCAGTCAACTGAAACAAAGTATTCCGCTCTTTCTTCATCGTTTGCAAATTCTCTCCCATAGCTTCCTTCGCTTAGAATATTTAGACAAGGTATAT
>Ga0114931_10012077_pt1 | contig 10133 bp, 6 predicted proteins | sample 2SBtaG_FD_89579 | JGI IMG/M metagenome (GOLD analysis project Ga0114931, IMG submission 89579) | Deep subsurface microbial communities from Kolumbo volcano to uncover new lineages of life (NeLLi) - 2SBTROV14_V59a metaG | ecosystem: Environmental > Aquatic > Marine > Volcanic | place: Kolumbo... | reverse complement strand
TTAACCTGCTTGACGAAAAACAAAATCTGACAAAGTTTGCTCATTTCTTATTTTCTGATCACGGTGTTGATCCATATCTTGAAGATATTGGTACACTTTGGCTACTTCACTATCATTTAGTCACACGAGGGAAAGCCTCAATTTTTTCGTTAGTATTCAATGTGTTTCGTCGTGAGCGCTATGATTGGACACATGATCAATTGGTCAGTTTCCTAGAACAGGTTTGCCGAGGTGCGAATTATTCTATCAGCCCCAACACCTTACGGAAAGATGTTGACGTTTTCATCCGAACATATCTTCGCCCTGAACATGGATCGCGTAACATTGAAGATGATTTTTCGTCGTTACTTATTGACTTAGAATTGCTCTCTGAAACAAAACTTAGTAAAGCAATGGGAGGTCGACGATTCTCTATTGAAAGCACTGATAGATCTGATATTCCTTGGGAACTTATATTATATGCAATTTTAGATCAATATGATGGCAATTCCTTCGCCTTTCAAAGGCTATTGAATGATCCTAATTCCCCCGGAACTATATTTACAATGACCGAACAAGGGCTTGCAAAAAAAATTAAAGCCATCGTTTCGTATATACCTGATGCTACATTTGTAACTGACGCTGGCATTCGAGAACTTCAATTTGAGAAAAGGCCAAATCCACAAGCAATAATGATGCAATATTATGAACACTGATTTTTCACCATCAGTTAATATTGTTCGAGATGCCGATCGTCCATTTCATTATATTCCGACGGCGAACTCTCAACGCGTCTATAACCAGATACTGAATGATTACGCACTCGGTATTCGCGCATTCAGCATGATCGGATCCTATGGAACTGGCAAGTCAGCGTTTCTCCTTGCATTTGAACGAACATTGACAGGTCGACATCTGTTCTTTCCCGCTATCAATGGAGAATTCAAAGACGTCAAAGAGGTTCAATTTGTCAATATTATTGGTTCATTCAGTTCATTAGAATATGCCATCCGTTCTGAATTTGATATCCCGATGGATAAAGACCTTTTTATTGGTCTCGACCGAGTGACTCGAACGGCCGTATCAAAGAAAGTTTGCATCGTTCTGGTGATTGATGAATTCGGAAAATTTTTGGAGTATGCGGCAGAAACAAATCCAAAACGTGAGATGTATTTTATCCAGCAATTTGCCGAATACGCTAACGATCCAGCCAAAAACTTTTTGCTTATTTCGGTGCTTCATCAAAGCTTTAACGCTTACTCGGCCCGTCTAGCCTATGAGGATCGTGAGGAATGGACTAAGGTTAAAGGCCGGTTTAAGGAAATAACGTTCAATGAACCTGTTGAGCAGCTTTTGGCGCTAGCTGCAGACTACGTTGAACGACTCGATCTGCCACGTGCTACCGCTGATATTGAACCACTTGTAGACGCAATTCGAAATAGTAAATCATATCCTCATGTGGAGATGCTTACATATGATTTCGCACGTAAGTTACGTCCATTTGATTTGCTTTCAGCATCTGTTTTGACCCAAGCGTTACAGATATATGGACAAAATGAACGATCTCTATTTACATTTCTCAATGCCAATGAACATCTTGGCTTGAGGGATTATGATGCTGAAACGACCCCCTTCTTTAACATTACCTGTGTTCATGATTATTTAGTGCACAATTATCATGCTTTTTTGTCCACAGCTTACAATCCACATCACAGTGGGTGGGGGGCTATCCGCAGCGCGACTGAACGGGTTGATGCAGTCTTCGATCAGCATCGACTCACAGCGTTAAAGCTCGTAAAGACTATTGGACTGCTTAACATTTTTGCACCAGCTGGTTCTAGAATTAACACTGAGTTTCTTTCTGCCTACGCTGATCACGCACTTGGTTGCGCTGATGTGGAGTTAGTGCTTGATAAACTTCAGGATTATAAGATTATCCGTCACGTTGCTTTCAAAGATACCTTTATTCTCTTTGAAGGCACTGATTTGGATATTGATGAAGAAATACTGAACGCGGGGAGTAAAATTGACGCAATTGGTAATATTATTCCATATCTGCAACGGTATTTCCAATTCCCATATTTGTCAGCTAAAGCTGTAAGCTATCGAACTGGCTCCCCTCGTTTCTTTGAATATAGGTTAACAGAAGAACTATTAGAGGAGATTCCTGAAGGCGTCATTGATGGCTTTATTAACTTAGTTTTCTCAGAAACGTTGACGGAGCAGGCACTACTAAAAATATCAAAACAGCCACAAAACCACGCTACGCTCTATGCATGGTATCGCGATTCCCGTCGCATTCGGACAATCTTGTTCGAAATCGAAAAAGTTAATTATGTGATGGAAAAACATCCAGACGATCGGGTGGCGTTGCGTCAATTGCAAGACATCAAAGAACACGAAATCAAACAACTAAACCAATACGTTTTGGATAACTTAGTTTCAGGTGATAAAAACATTGTTTGGGTGTCACGAGGAGAGATCCATCACATCGTTGGTCGGAAAGCCCTGAATCAATTACTGTCGATCATCTGTGATATTGTCTATTCATACACTCCTACGTTCCGTAACGAATTGATGAATCGGCATCAAGTGTCGTCGGCAGCAGCAACTGCACGCAAGCATTTTTTCAAACAACTAGTCATAGGTTGGAATGAGTCAGAGCTTGGTTTTCCCGCCAAAAAATTCCCTGCGGAAAAGACGCTCTATCTCTCCCTGCTCAAAAAAACGTCTATTCATCGAGAGGATGAAGGGAAATACCTACTGGGGATGCCAACTGACGAAACTTTTGTGCCTCTTTGGTCAGCATGTGAACAATTTTTAGAGGATTCGAAAGTGGCGCCTAAACAAGTCGTTGAGCTTGTTGAGATATTGGAGAGCGCTCCATTCAAACTAAAGCAGGGGCTAATCGATATTTGGGTGCCACTTTACATTTTTATACGCCGTGAAAGTCTAGCGTTGTATCATCAGGACGTTTATGTCCCTCTCATCAACGACGCCACCCTTGATCTACTAAGAAAATCGCCACAGCGGTTCCAGGTTAAGGCTTATGTTGTTGATGGTGTACGACAACGCATTTTTAATCGAGTCAGATTAGCTACTGCTAAAGAAATTGTCGAAAACGTTTCATCAACAGCACTGATCGAAACAGTTGGCGAGTTCATTGGCTTCTATAGACAGTTACCCGATTATACAAAACATACGTCGAGACTCGATCCCAAAACCAGAAGTTTACGCGATGCACTAGCTACAGCTAAGGAACCCGACACTACTTTTTTTGAAGATTTACCTCGTGCATTGGGATTTGCTAATCTCGATGATGAAAATGTAACTGACGAGGTGATCGATGCATACGTGCAGCAATTGGCGGCAAGCGTCAAGGAATTAACTCAAAGCTACGATTTGCTAGTCAACCGAATCGAGGAGCACTTACTTTCTGTTTTCAACATTTTCGGCCTGATCTTTCCAGAATATCGAGCAGACATTCGTGAACATTATTCTCCTCTACGCGTGCATATGTTATTACCCAAACAGCGAATCTTTTATACAAGATTGATGTCGCCTATCAATGATCGTTTAGCATGGTTAGGGTCTCTGGTTCAAGCAGTGGTTGGCAAGCAAATGCATCGACTTCGCGATGAGGACGAAATCGTCGTTTTCGACAACCTAACAGAAATGATCCGAGAGCTAGATAACCTCTGCATGTTAGAGAAAATCGCAGAAGAGGTAGCCGATAAGGAAATTGCTGTCCGAGTTGAAATCACCACATTGGCTCACGGTAGCCAAAGCAAGACGGTGCGTATGCCCCTTGATCGCGAAAAAGAAATCATTGCCATTGAGCAAAAAATTCGTTCAGCACTGAGTTCGGACAAAGAAATCAACGTCAGCGCATTAACTCGAATATTGGAGAAGGAGATGGGCGGATGACCATTGTGCGACATGTACTCGGGATTTCGGGGGGAAAAGACAGCGCTGCGTTGGCTATCTATCTACGCCAGAACTATCCCGAATTGAATATCGAATACTACTTCATGGACACAGGTAAAGAACTTGACGAAACTTATGAGTTCATTGATGAGCTTGAAGTCTTTCTAGGTCAAAGCATAGCTCGATTACATGCAGCGAGCGGTAGTCCGCTCGATCCTTTTGATCACTACTTGGCTATGTACGGTGGATATTTGCCTTCTCCGACTGCCCGTTGGTGTACGCGCAAATTGAAGTTAGAGCCGTTTGAGCGCGATTTTGTGGGTGATGATCTAGCAATTTCCTATGTTGCGATTCGTGGTGACGAAGATCGAGAGGGATACATCTCACATCGTCCTAATATTCAAACCATTTTTCCCTTCCGTCGCAATATCTGGAGCAAAGATGTTACTACGTTGGCGTTAACTGATGAAAATATCGGCACAATGGCTAGTATCTATGCAGAATTAGTCGAAGGAAAACGGCGTGATGCAGCGATTAACATCGTAGAGCGGTCAACGTCTGTGAAATTCAATCTTGTACGCAAACTAAATGTGCTGCTTGATTTTGACATAACGCTTTTTAATCACGCCATTTTCACTTATTTACAGGAAACAGGCTATCCATTATCAAAGGGGGACGTATTACCTCTGCTTGATAACGAAGAAAGTATCGACCGGGATGGTGTATTTCGACTGCTAGATGAATCGGGGGTTGGTCGGCCCAAGTACTACGAACCCATTGAACTTTCGAGCAACGGGCATACTGGATTTTATAATCGCAGTCGCTCTGGTTGTTATTTTTGTTTCTTTCAACAGAAGATTGAGTGGATATGGCTCTATGAGCAACATCCAGAACGTTTTCAACAAGCGATGGAATATGAAAAGGATGGATTTTCCTGGATGGATGACGAACGCCTTGAAGATCTCATCCATCCGGAGCGGATTGAAGCGATCAAGAAAGCGCATCTGACCAATAGCGCAACCAATCAGACAAACGGTTCGGCGTACTTGATTGATATATTATCTGAAAGTGAAGGAGAGGGTTGTACCATCTGTTTTATTTGATGCTTATCAGACAAAAGGTTTTTGGCCAATGATATTATTACACCCTCCTTTTCCCAATCGAAATTATTATTATCATGGATAACTATACCCCTGTTCATGATCTTATTGATGAACAAGATGAGTTAAAAACACATGAAATCATTTTTCGGCTGTGGCCGAGACAATGGAGTAAACATGCTAACGATACTACCCTTGATTGGAGTGGACTAAAGTTAGCCGAAGCTGAAAGGCAACGCGTGCCTGAGGATTCTGGAATATATACACTCGTTGTTCAGCCAGATCTTTTTGGACATCCAGCATGCTCATTTTTAATGTATGTCGGTAAAACAAAATCGCTCAAAAGGCGATTTGGGGAATACCTTCGTGAAAAACAGAATCCTAATGGTAGAAAAAAAATAATTCGAATATTAAACAAATATAAAGATAATACTTGGTTTTATTTTTCGATTATACCTCAACGAGACATATCAGATGCTGAGGACATGCTTCTTGATGCTTATATACCTCCGTGCAATGATAAATTCCCGGCGTCAATTAGAAACGCTGTTATGGCGTTTTGAAGCATCACCTCAATATTTCGAGGCGAACGCATTGCATTACCGATTCGCTGCAGCACATCCGATCAAAGTGACGGGCTAGCCCTAGTGTCCTGTCAAGCATGAAATGATGGATTCGTAGTAACAGCTTTAGCCGCCCTACTGCAGAAGCAGCGACTACAAACATTTTCATCAAATCATGCTTGATGAGACAACAGGTTATTGAGTAGATACATTTTGAATAGTTTACACAAGAGTGAAGACATGAATAGGTTAATTTTACCTGCGTTGCGTGCACATATGGGTGACTGGATTTATTATCTCGCAACTGTAAAAATATCTGAATTGGCCACGCGGGTTAGCATAGCTTCTGAAATTCACGAAAGTCGCACCCTTAGTGACTATATTCAACGTCAACTTGATGAATCTACCCACGCTGCTAAAATCGCTGAATATCTATTAAGCCAACCACAAAGACTTTTTGATGCACTTGTAATCGGTGTCTATGGGGGTGATCCACAATGGTATGAACTTGATATCGCCAATAATGAGGCTGTTTTAGAAAACGGCCTGCCTGAAGAGCTTGATGGGGTACTTGGTATTTTAATTCTCAACGGATCGGAAAAATTATTTGCAATCGATGGACAACATCGTCTAGTCGGCATGCGTAAAGCCCTTACAGAGAAAACTAATATTGGCGAAGAAGAAGTTGGCGTTATGTTTGTCGGCCATAAGAGGAACAAGGAAGGGAGAGAACGAACTCGTAGGCTATTTACCACATTAAATCGATATGCTAAGCCCGTAGGGAAATTTAATATTATTGCACTTGATGAGGATGATGTGATCGCTATTGTTACAAGAGATTTAATAGATCAACATCCACTATTCCTTGATAAAACATCTTTGGCAAAGGGTAAAAGCATTCCAGTATCCGATCATAGAAGCCTTACCAGTATAATAACCCTATATGATTCCTTAGATGTATACTTACGAGATCGTTTTCGAGGCTGGAAGGATTACAAACGGATACGTCCAAGTGATGAATCCATTGCCAATTTCTACACTAGATCAGGTACATTGTGGGATTGCATGCAAAAATACTTTGTTGAGATTGATCGGTTCCAAAAAAGTAAACCAGATGACGAAATTGCTGCAGAGTATCGAAGGAGAGACGGAGGGCACCTTCTCTTCCGCCCAGTTGGTTTTCAAATGATAATAAAGGTAATTCGTTACTTAATGGACGCCAATTTTTCACTGGATGAATCTGTAAAAAAATTATCTATGTTACCATTGGAATTATCTCAACCCCCTTGGAAAGGTCTGCTTTGGAATGCGACGAAGCAGCGTATGATTACTGCAGCGGAAAATCAACGTGCGGCTACACAATTACTATATTATGCAGCAAAAGGAGACGTTGAGAGATTTAAATCCACTCCGAAGGAACTGCGAGCGGAATTAGCTGGATTATTAAACCGAGACGCTGATAGCATTGACTTAGAAATACAGCTATCAAAATAAAGATTTTTTGGGCTCTCAGGGGATTGACAATAAAATTAGGCCAAGTAGAGGCTGACAGCACCGAATTCTCTCTGGACTCCGTCTAAAAAACGGTGCCGCTAAGGTGATCTGGCATGTCAACCCCCTGAAATCCCAAAGAACCAAAATAAATTCATTCAACGATTAACACCACCCAGCGGTTAACATAATGGCTGAATATCCCTCCCTTGACGATCTTTTTGTGCGATTCTTTCAAGCTCGTTCTGAAAAAGAGCTTGATACTACTGTTCAAGCCCTCTCAAAAGGACAAAATGTATCATGGCACCCTCTTGGTGGTAATGACAGTAACTTTGGCGTCATCGAAAATCAACAATCTAATCCAGTTGCTGCTAGTGTCGAAAAACTGACAAACGCCATTGATGCAATTCTGATGCGCCGTTGTCTTGAGGAAAGCATCGATCCCAAAGCTCAAGAAGCGCCACAGTCTATTGAAGAGGCTGTCGAACGTTTTTTCCCAAACCATAAGAACTGGGATCTTAACGCCTGGCGCAATCAACAAGCTGAGAACATTCAAATTATTGGAAATGGTTATCGTGGCAAGTCGGCCGACACATCGCTCATTATCTACGATGACGGTGAAGGTCAACACCCAGAAGATTTTGAAAACACATTTTTGTCTTTACTGCGGGGGAATAAGAACGAAATTCATTTTGTCCACGGAAAGTATAATATGGGTGGAAGTGGAGCTATCGCCTTTTGCGGCAAAAATCGCTACCAACTTATCGCATCCAAACGCTATGATGGTAGTGGATTGTTCGGTTTTACACTCATTCGCAAGCACCCACTAACGCGCGAAGAAGCTCAAACCAAAAGGAGCACCTGGTACGAATATCTCAAAATCGATGGGGAAATCCCTGCATTTGAAATCGATGAATTGGATTTGGGATTATATAATCGTAAATTCCGCACTGGAACAATCATCAAGCTATATTCTTACGAGGTTAAAGGCAACAAACATGTTCGTCGCGATCTAGCGCGTAGTATTAATGAATTTCTTTATGAACCGGCCTTACCAATCTATACGGTAGAAACCAAAGAACGCTACCCCAACGATAATGTGCTTGAAGGGGTTATTTTTGGATTGAAGCGCCGCCTAGAAAACAATGAATATATCGAAGAGACATTTTCCGAAGAATATACTGATAGAAATATTGGTAAAATGAAAGTCACAGTGCATGTGTTCAAAGCACGGGCCAAGGAGAAAACAGTATCAGATACGCGAAAAACGATACAAAATGAATATTTCAAAAACAACATGGCCGTTCTATTTTCAGTAAACGGCCAAGTTCATGGTCATTACACATCTGAATTCATCACACGTTCGTTGAAATTCAATTTGTTACGCGACTATCTGCTAATTCACGTCGATTGCACGGATATGCACATAGACTTTCGCAACGAGTTGTTTATGGCATCTCGTGATCGACTGAAGCAAGGAGAAGAGTCAAAAGCACTCCGTCATTTTTTGGCGGACAACTTAAAAAAGGGGCAACTTCGCGACGCATATAAACGTCGCAAAGACAATATCTCGGTTAATTCAGCAGATGATACTGATATGTTGAAGACGCTTGCTGAGAATCTGCCGATCAATGATGAGATGAGGAAGTTGCTTAGTCGAACATTCAAGTTAGATCAAGCTGATAAAACGAAAAAGTCCAAGCCGAGCCTCAAAAATGGAACAAGAAAAAAAGGGCAGCCTGAAAAGCCGCCTTTTAAGCCACAACGGTATCCTAGTTTCTTCAATATCAATACTAAAAAGAGGGGGAATACCCACGTTTTTACCGTGCCGATCAACGGTGAACGCACTGTTCAATTCAACAGCGACGTAGAAAACCAATATTTTGACCGTGTCGATGATCCAGGTGACCTGCAGATCGCAATATTGGACTATATACCCAATACTGCTACGGGAGGAACCGCAAAAGGGACAGTCAATAACATTAGTGATGTGTTAAATGTGATCAAGCGAAGTCCTCACAATGGCACCATCAAAGTAGTATTTCATCCTACTGATAACGTGCAAGTTGGTGATGAAATACAAGTGAGTGTAAGTCTAACAAGTCCCGGAGAAGACTTTAATCACATACTTTTGATTAAGATTTCTGAACCCAAAAGCCAGCCTAAAAAGGTAGACCCCAAACCTGTCGAAGAGCCTATCGGTCTCCCCAAACTTGTTCAAGTTTTTGAAACAGTAAAGAACGATCCCAAAGCCTTCACGTGGGAGAAGTTGGCTGGCAATAACATTGATATGAACTACGATGTCATTATGTACCCCCTCGTTGAAGGGGATATACTTGAAGCAATATACATTAACATGGATAGTAATGTGCTCAAAAGCTATAAAAGCAAATTGCGTAGCATGGAGCAGCATCAGGTAGCGGAGCGCCGCTATATCTCTGCTGTCTATTTTCATACATTGTTTCTATATGTAATCAATAAACGGCGGGGTTATCATATCTTCCGATGGGAAAATGAAGAGCAAGAACGGTCCGTTGATCTAACTGAGTATCTACAAGATATGTTTTCAAGTCATTATGCCGCTTTTTTGATGAATTTTGGGACAGGGGAATTGGTTGAAGCGTTAGGGTAAGATCAACGTCACAACATATACGTTGATCATTCTTCCAACTCTCGCCGCAAATCATCCACCGTAGCTGGCTCGTCCCTCCCGAAAAGCCCGGAGCGTCGCCTGGGCATTGGCGGCAATCTCATGCCGTCTCTGTTCTATTAATCTGCGACGCACAATTTCGATAAGCGCTTCTTGATCCGCAACAGGCAGGCGATCCACGTAATCCAGCGCTTCTTGAAATGGCGTTGACATGGTTGTTTCCATGAGTAGAACTCTCCCCTTTTTGTATAGATGCCTACCGGCCAACAGCCTACTACCATGACTTGAATCTATTATGCCACTCCTGCCTTTTTAGCCAGAGACCTCCGCCACCAACCCCACTGCGTCCCGCAACATGGCCGCGGCGGTGGGCAGCGGCTCCCGCTCCCAGATCTTGTGATACATCTTGCCATAAAGATCACT
>Ga0114931_10012076_pt1 | contig 10134 bp, 6 predicted proteins | sample 2SBtaG_FD_89579 | JGI IMG/M metagenome (GOLD analysis project Ga0114931, IMG submission 89579) | Deep subsurface microbial communities from Kolumbo volcano to uncover new lineages of life (NeLLi) - 2SBTROV14_V59a metaG | ecosystem: Environmental > Aquatic > Marine > Volcanic | place: Kolumbo... | reverse complement strand
TCGGGTTGCATGCCGTCACGAATTATACTCCCAAGGGCGCGAAGCATGGGCCGTTGGCGCGGTTGCTGCGCCAGTTGCGATTTCGCTGGGACGATTTCGGCCTGGTGCCCCAGCGATCGTCTGCCATCGCGTTTCCCGATGTCACGCTCCGATTCAGCAACAATATTGAACTGCTTGAAACGGAAATCGCGGCGGCATTTCCGAGCGAGATTGACAATTTTCGGACATTGACGGCACGGCTGATCGACTACGACGATCTTGCGGGCCCGGACCACCGTCTGTCGGCGCGGCAACAAGTTACCGAGATCATCTCGGATCCGCTGTTGCGCGAGATGTTGTTCTGTCCCGTAATGTGGTACGGCAATGCCCGCCAGCACGACATGGACTTCGGTCAGTTCAGCATCATGTTCCGGAGTATCTTCCTGGAGGGTTTCGCGCGGCCGGCGGCTGGTGTGCGTTTGATTCTGCGCAAGCTCGTGCGGCGTTTTCGGGCTCTGGGGGGCGAGTTGCGGCTGCGCGCCGGCGTCCGCCGGATTCGCGTCGAAGGCCGCCGTGCCGTCGGACTGGAGCTGGAAGATGGCATGCAGCTGACGGCGCGCCATATCGTCTCGTCGGCGGGCATGGTCGAAACGATGCGTTTGGCCGACACGCCCGAACCGATTCCGGAACGCACGCCGGGCGAACTCTCCTTCATCGAAGCGATCTCGATTATCGATCGGCCGCCATCGACATGGGGGCACGACCAGACGATTGTCTTCTTCAACGATTCCGAGTCGTTCCATTGGCGCCGCCCGCGGGGTACGCTTTGCGATACTCGAACCGGCGTGATATGCGCGCCCAATAATTTCATGTACGCGGAGCCGGCGACCGGTGAGGGTGTTGTGCGCGTCTCGATGCTGGCCGACTACGGTGGCTGGAGTCGGCTGCCAGAAGACGAATACCGGCTGCAGAAGCTGGCCTGGTACGACCGCGCGGCGCGCAAGGCGACCGACTACGTGCCGGAGTATCGGCATCACGTGATCGACACGGATCTCTTTACGCCGCGCACGATCCATCGTTTTACGGGCCACGACAACGGCGCCGTCTACGGGGCGCCGACGAAACAGCTGGATGGCCGTACGCCGATTGAGCAACTCTTTATATGTGGTACGGACCAGGGCTACGTCGGTATTATTGGCACCATCGTCAGCGGAATCATGATCGCCAACCGTTACCTTTTGTCGGACGAATGATCCATGGCTAAGGACTACCTGAAGGACATCAAACAGCGCTACGACGTGATCGTCATCGGCAGCGGACTCGCCGGCTTGACTGCGGCGAACGTGCTCGGTCGGGCCGGCCATGACGTCTTATTGTTGGAACAGCACTACAAGTTAGGCGGTCTCGCCACGTGGTTCAAACGCCCCGGCGGGCATATCTTCGATATTTCGCTCCACGGGTTCCCGGCCGGTATGATCAAGAGCTGCCGGCGTTATTGGACCAGGGAAATCGCCGACTCGATTGTCCAACTGAAAAATATCCGGTTCGACAATCCGATGTTCTCGCTGACCACGACTTTTGACCGCGCGGATTTCACGCGTTTGCTCGTGGAACGCTTCTCTCTGGATGCCGAGACCGTGCACGCGTTCTTTGATACGGCGCGGCGGATGAGTTTCTATGACGACCAGTCGATGACGAACCGCCAGCTGTTTGATAGATTCTTCCGGAGCCGTGAAGATGTTGTGCGTCTCCTGATGGAACCGATCACGTATGCGAACGGGTCCACGCTGGAAGATCCGGCGATCACGTACGGGATCGTCTTTTCAAATTTCATGGCGCGCGGTGTCTTTACGTTTGTGGGCGGTACCGATCGGCTGATTCGGATGATGGCGGCGGAACTGGCACGCAACGGCGTGGATGTGCGCGTGCGATGCGGCGTTGACAAGATTCTGGTGGAACATGGTCATGTCGTGGGAGTTCGCTGCAACGGGCGCGATCTGAAGGCCTCCGCGGTCGTCTCCAATGCGAATCTCGTCGCTACGGTTTCCCGGATGTTGGACCCGGCCATGCTCGACCAGACGTTCGTCGAGGAGGCACGTCAGGTCCGCTTGAATAACAGCAGTACGCAGGTCTACATGGCACTCCATCCCGGTGAAACACTGGATGAATCGACCGGCGATTTATTGTTCAGCTCGACCGCGCCTGTTTTCCGCACGGACTTGCTGCTGAATCGCGACATCACGAGCCGCACGTTTTCGTTCTACTACCCGCGCATTCGGCCGGCCGCCACGCCACGCTGCGTGGTTGTTTCCAGCACCAATGCGCGCTACGAAGACTGGGTCGAATTAACGCCGGAGGCCTACCAACAAAGCAAGCAGGATCTGATTAGGACGACCCTTGATGCGCTCGAACAGTACGTACCGAATTGTCGCCGCCGGATCGCCCATGTCGAGGCGGCTACGCCGCGGACGTTCGAGCATTTCACGAAACATATGGCAGGCGCCAGTTTCGGAACCAAATTCGAAGGGCTCGCGATCAGCCGTGGATTGCCCGATCAGATCCGCGGACTCTATCATGCCGGCAGCGTTGGGATTATCATGTCCGGCTGGTTGGGCGCGATCAACTATGGAGTGATCGTCGCGAACGACGTCGACGCATTGTTGACCGCACAGACACGCACGCCGCCGGCGAGGAGTTGCCATGAGTCGGGAAGCGATTGAGTCATTGATTCCGCATCGCGCGCCAATGCTGCTCTTGGATGAGATTGTACAAGCCGACGGCCACGGAATAACGTGCCGCAAGACATTCCACGCGGACGAGTTTTTTCTGCAGGGGCACTATCCGGACTTCCCGCTGGTTCCCGGCGTGATGCTCTGCGAATGTGCCATGCAAGCGGGCGGCGTCCTGGTGGCGCGGCGTGTGGGGCGTGCGGCGGGGATCCCAGTCGCGACGCGCATGAATAACGTCCGTTTTCGACACATGGTCCACCCGGGCGAGGTGGTGGACATCCAGGTCACGCTGGTGGAGCGATTGGCCAACGCGTTTTTCATGAAGGCGAAAGTCGCGTGCGCGGGCAAGACCGCCGTGCAGTTCGAATTCGCGTGTGCCTTGGTGGACAAGCCGTAGTGCGGGCGGCCGGCAACCCACAAGGGCGTACGCCCTCCTGCGGTCGCGCTCCCGCCGGTCGCTTGGAAACACGCACGGTGCGCGCGTGGGGCAGCCCAGGAATTCAATATGAGGCCCGGCGATGGACTACTTGCAGCTGACAGACAAAGCGTTCCTGGTGTTTGGCGTTGCCAACCGCAAGAGTGTTGCCTATGCCATTGGCAAGTCATTGCAACAGTGTGGTGCCCGGGTCGCGTTCGTCGTCCGCAGTGAAGAGCGGCGCGCGGCGGTGCGCAAGTTACTTGGCGACAGTGACATTTATGTTTGCGACGTCGAAGATCCCGAACAGATTGCGCGTCTGCCGGGCACTGTCGGGCAGCGTTGGGGCACCTTCCATGGGCTCGTGCATTCGCTCGCATTTGCCGACTACGAAGGGGAGGTCCGACCCTTTCATGAGACGAGCCGGCGGCAATTTCTACGTGCCGTGGACATTTCGTGCTACTCATTCATTGCGTTGTCCAACGCGTTTCGCGGCATGCTGGACGCGGACGCGTCGGTCGTGACGATTTCGATTTCGACGACGCGGATGGCGAGCGAGAGTTACGGATTCATGGCGCCCGTCAAAGCCGCGCTCGATTCGTCGCTGGCCTTCCTCGCGAAATCGTTCAGCCGCTTCTCGCGGGTTCGGTTCAATGCGGTGGCGGCGAGCCTGCTCAAGACGTCCGCCTCCGCGGGCATTCCCGGCTACGTCGACGCGTATCTCTACGCCGAGCAGGTCATTCCCCGCAAACAGGCACTGAAGACGCAAGAGGTCGCGGACACCGCCATCTTTCTGCTAAGCCCCCGGGCATCGGGTATCAACGCGCAGCGCGTTGTCGTGGATGCCGGCATGTCCATCAATTACTTTGACGCGGACCTGGTTCGTCGCGCGCTGGACGGGGCCTAGACGCCGCGCGTTGCACCGCGGGTTGAGCCCATGACACGTCGCCATACAATTCGATGATCCCACGCCGAATCGCCGCGGCACGCCGCGCGTCCTCGGCCTGCAATCGGTCGGCCATATCCAGACGCCGCTGGAGCAATGCGAGCTGCGTATCGATGATCATCTTGGTGCGCGCGGCGAGCTGTTGAATTTGTTCCTGTGCCAACCGCAGGCACCGCGCCGTCGTCGCATCGGCATTCGGATCACTGAAAATATCGATGAACGCGTGGAGTTTCTGCTGCGTGCTGATCGGGTCGGAGTCGGCGAGTCGCACGGCGTCCAGATAGGCCCGTTCGATGGGATCCAGGGAGTCGACACCGCCCCGTAGACGGGCGCGGCGATCAAAGCGTTTCTGCAGCCGGTACAGTTCGATCTCTTCCTGAATGGACCGGACCGTGGCGGCGCGCGGATCATCGGGGTTCAGTTCCAGAAATCGATCAACCGCGTCGGCGACGCCGAGCAGCATTTGCGGGTCCGCGTCGTCACCGACGGCCATGATGGTCGCGTACAACTGGTCCGGTGATGGCGGCCGGGTCACATACCACAATCCGAGCGCGACGATCACGGCGGTACCGAGCACGGGCGCGATTTTGAGCCAGAGGGGTGTCGTGTCATGCGTTGCCTCCGGCTGGAGCGCGCGCTGCCGCGCTGCTTCGTCGAAGGTCGTGAAATGCGTATCGACCGGTTGGTCTTGAGGTGGTGCCGGACGGGCGGGGGAAACGCCGTGCCGCAGTTCCGACATCGATATCGTCGGGTTCTCATGTCGCTGCAACGACCCGCTGTCCGCCGGCGACTGGCCAAGCGTTTTGGTCCGCGACAACGTACCGTCGTGATCCCCGCGGAACTCGTCGCGGGCCGCGGCGCTGCGTGGTCGTTCTTCATCGCACGCCGATTGGGGCTCAACATCCCGATCGACCATTGTCTCGGGCGACAGAGCATACTCCATCGCCTTCAATCGATTGGCCAACGCGAGTGCCGTGGCGATTCGCTTTTCAGGTTGCTTCGCCAGCAATTGCGCGATGATCGACTCAAACTCGTTGGGCACCCCCGGCATCAGGGTGCGCACGAGGGGTGCTTCGTCATAACGCAACTTGTGCAAGACCTCCGGTACGGTTCTGCCCATGAACGGAGGGCGTCTCGTTAACAAGGTGAACATCACGCTGCCGAGGCTATACAGATCGCTGCGCGCGGTCACGCCGCCGCCGTCCGCCTGCTCGGGTGACATGAAATCGACGGTACCCAGGACACCGCCGGCAACCGTCAGCTGGGTCATTCCATACAACTTGGCGATGCCGAAGTCGAGCAGCTTGACGTGTTCATCGGGCGTGTAGATCAGATTCGCCGGCTTGAGATCACGATGAATAATCCCACGGTCGTGGGCATGTTTCAAAGCCTGGCAGCACTCGACTCCAACGCGCGCTACTTCGCGCCACGCGAATCGGCGCCCCGATTTGAGCTCGTCCTGCAGAGTACGCCCGTCAACGTAATCCATGGCGTAGAACAGGTGTCCCTCCTGCTCGCCAAATCCCAGCAGTTGTACGATGTTCGGGTGCTGCAGCTTCTTTAATGTTTCGATTTCCGTGCCAAACCGAAGGCGAAAACTCTCGTCGGCGGCAAGTGAGGGGGAGAGCACTTTGATCGCGGCCCTCTGACCCGACTGCTCAGCAACGCCCAGATAGACACTGCCCATGCCGCCGCGGCCAAGCGCCCGCTCGATTCGGTAGGGACCGAGCTTCTCAAACGGGATCGGGTTCACGCGTCATTCCTCCTCGTGCCGGCCAGGCCCGCGGGGGCTACGGACAGCAAGCCGTGGCTAGCAGGGTTTACGGGACCAGGTATTGGCAAACACCCGCATGCACGATGCCTGCATCCTACATGCTAGTGCGGGAGCCCCGCAACCCAATCGGCTCGATGCACTGTGGTTGATCGTTCCGTGGATTATTCACGATGCGGCTGACCGGCACGGCGTTCAGCAGGTCCGGCCGGCATGGTCGCAGGATGTTCCGCAGGCGCGTCGTGTCATCGACGGTCGTCGCCAACCAGAATTCATGATGGTCCGCGCCGAGGAGCGCGGGCATGCGATCGTGAAACGGGCGAGTGAAATCATTTGCCGCGGTCGTGATGATCGTGGCCGACTCGATCACTTGCCCGTCCGGTGCGCGCCACGTTTCCCAAAGTCCGGCGAACGCCATGGTCTGTCCGTCCACTGGCTGGAAATAGTACGGTTGTTTCACGCTCTTGGCTGTCTTGCCGCGGCGCCATTCGTAGTAGCCGTCGGCAATCACAAGGCATCGGCGATGACGAAAGGCGTGGCGAAACGCCGGTTTCGTTGCCGCGGTCTCGGCCCGCGCGTTGATCATACGATTGCCCACCGACACGTCCTTCGCCCATGCCGGAATCAGGCCCCACCGCGTCATGGTCAGCTGACGCTGATCGGGCCGTTCCGGGTCGGCACGAACCACGGCGATCGGCTGCGTCGGCGCGATATTGTACCGCGGAACCATTCTCAGGTCGTCGATCGGCATCACCATGAACTGCTCGATCAGTCGATTCAGTGGTGTTCTTAATGTGAATCGTCCACACATGGAGTTGCTCGCGATCAGAGTAGCCGCGCGGGGCCGTTGGCCATGAGCGGCGGGTTAGTTTGTTGACCTTAATCTTACACCGGATCGACACGACGTGTTACGTGGCGCGACGATTCTCCTGATTCATGGGAGATGAATATCTCATTTGAAATTGCCTCACGGGCGCTGCGTGCCGCGTCAGCAAAGGTCGGAAGAGGATTGAGATTAAGATTCAGAGATTAAGAGTTCTAACCGCCCCGCGGGTGGCTACCCCCACGCGAGTGGTCCCGCTATGATGGATAAATTCAGTCATCACTCACGATGCCCGCGAAATGGGCCGTGGTTCGTCGTCTTGATCTGTTTCCATGCAATCATATTGTCTAAGGAAGCTTGTCGTTCCTCACGTGGAGGTGCGCTGTGGCTCGCCACCGTCGTACGTCGAGAAGTTCATCCCGCGAAGCACCAGCCAACCAGGTACCCGCGTCCGGACCCCGGTTGACCGTGGCGAAGAAACTGCTGTTCTCGTTGGTCGCCACGATCCTATTTTTCATGGCGGTCGAACTAATCCTAATGGTCGCCGGCTGGCAACCGGTCCTGGATGAAAGCGATCCCTATGTCGGTTTCTTTTCGCTGAATCCACTATTTGTGGAGACCGTTGGCGCCGATGGAGCGCGGCGGCTTGTCACGGCCCAAAACAAGATGAAGTGGTTTAATCGGCAGTGTTTTCCCAGGCGGAAGGCGGCCAATACGTATCGAATCTTTTGTCTGGGTGGCTCGACGACCTACGGTCGCCCGTACGATGACATGACGTCGTTTGCCGGCTGGCTCCGCGCGCTGCTTCCGGAAGTGGACCGCAATCGACAGTGGGAAGTGATTAACGCGGGCGGTATCAGTTATGCGAGCTATCGTGTGGTGAACGTGATGCACGAGCTGCTCGAATATGATCCCGATCTCTTTGTGATCTACTCGGGGCACAACGAGTTTCTCGAGGCACGCACCTATGGCAACCTATCCGAAACACCCGGCTTGGTGGCGCGGCTGGAGCACATTCTCGGCCATACACGCACGTATACAGCATTGCGCCGGTTGGTTAAGGGTACTGACCGTGGCAACGCTCCCCTAGATCTGCGCGGCAAACGCAGCCTGCTGCCCAGCGAGGTCGACACACTGTTGGATAGTGCGTTGGGCCCCCAGGTTTATCATCGTGACGACGAGCTACGGAAGCACATCGTCACGCACTACGAGTTCAATTTGCGGCGGATGGTCCGCATGGGGAGGCGCGCCGGTGCCCGGGTCCTCCTTGTGACACCGGCCTCCAGCCTATCGAATTGCTCACCATTCAAGAGCGAGCACCGCGCGGATATGACGGCAGCGGCTCGAGAAGAATGGGAGAGCTCGTTTACGCGTGCCCGCGAGTTGTTCAAGTCCGGCGACCTCAAGGGGGCGATACATGCGGCCAATCGGTCCGTTGAAATCGACCCAAGATACGCGGGCGCGTTGTATCTGCGCGCCCGCATTCGACTCGCCCTGGGGAACGATGCCAAGGCACGCGAGGACTTCGTGGCAGCGCGCCAAGAGGACGTTTGCACGTTGCGCGCCCCTAACGAAATCCTGCAGGTCGTGCGTCGAGTGGCCTCGGAAATGAAGACACCGCATGTCGACTTTGCCGCATACGTCGACCGCGTGTCCCCGCACGGTATCCCGGGCGATAACTTATTCCTCGATCATGTGCATCCCACGATTGAAGGCAACCGGGACCTGGCCGTGTTGTTGATCACTTGCCTGCGCGATGCTGGTATCATCGCATCGCCCGCCGATCTGGACGCGCGTCTGCTGACCACCGTGACCGAACGGGTGATGCGTCGAGTGGACCGCACGAAGCAGAGCGCGGCCTTGCGCAATCTGTCGAAGGTCTTGAGCTGGGCCGGAAAGAAGGAGGAAGCAGACGGCTTGGCGTTGCGCGCCGTACAACTCGATCCGGACGACGCGGAAACGCAGTACCAGGCTGGCAACGCCTTCATGCGTTGTGGCAAAATCGACGAAGCGATTCGTTGTTATCAGCGGACGTTCGAGCTGAACGCCGAGTATGCCGCCGCGGTGAATGCTTCGCTCGGCTTCGCGTACGCCGCGAAGGGGGATCAGGATCAGGCGATGGAATACTACCTGAAGGCGCTAACGCTCAATCCAAACTTTGGAGATGTCCACTACAACATTGGCGTTATCTGCGAAGATCGCGGCGAAACGGAGGACGCCATGCGGCACTACCGAAGTGCGGTCGCCAGCCGGCCGCAGCACTTCGTCGCCCATAGCCGGTTGGGTATGCTGCTGGCGAAACAACAGAAATGGGACGAGGCACGCGCTCAATTCGAGCAGGCGCTGAGGATCAATCCGAATTTCGTGGAGGCGCGCGTGAATCTGGGAAAGGTGCTTGCGCGGCAAGGTCATACCACTTTGGCACGCCAGCAATTTCGCTGGGTGCTCCGTCGGTATCCAGGGCACCCCGTTGCCAAGGCGGAACTGGATCGCCTGGAGTGAGCCAGGGGGCTCCGATCGCTTGCCGGGGCACGACGTGGGGAGTCTATTCGTGATCACGGGACGTTGATTTTCGGCAGATGCGAATCGGGATTCTGTCGGCAGGATATACGGAGTTCCACGGGTGACCGCAATACTTGGAATCTCAGCGTTCTACCACGATTCGAGTGCGGCGTTGATCATGGATGGCGAAATTGTCGCGGCGGCGCAAGAGGAGCGGTTTACGCGCAGAAAGCATGACCATGAGTTTCCCGTCCATGCCATCCAATACTGCCTGGAAGAGGGCAAGCTGAAGCCCAAACAACTTGATTACATAGGGTTTTACGACAAACCGTTCCTGAAGTTTGAGCGATTGCTGGAAACCTATCTGGCGTTCGCGCCCGCGGGTTTTCGCTCGTTTCTCAAAGCCATGCCGCGCTGGTTCAACCAGAAGCTGCATCTACCTCGAGAAATACGTAACGGTCTGGCGGGCGAGTACAAGAGGCGATGCATTTTCGCCGAGCATCATGAATCACACGCCGCGAGCGCGTTTTTTCCGTCTCCCTTTGATGAGGCCGCGATCCTCACGCTGGACGGCGTCGGTGAATGGACAACAGCCGCTTACGGTTATGGTCGTGGCAACCGAATCACGTTGACCCACGAGATTCGATTCCCGCATTCGCTGGGACTGCTCTATTCGGCCTTTACCTATTTCTGCGGGTTCAAAGTCAACTCGGGCGAATACAAGCTGATGGGCCTGGCACCCTATGGTGAGCCGAAGTACGAGGATGTGATCCTCGAAAAACTGATGGACATGAAGGCGGACGGGTCGTTCCGGTTGAACCTGTCCTACTTCAATTACTGCCAAGGGTTGAGGATGACCTCGGCAAAGTTCGCGCGGCTCTTCGGCGGCCCGGCCCGGGAGCCGGAAGCGCCGCTGACCGAACGCGAAATGGACTTGGCCGCATCAATTCAGAAGGTTACCGAAGAGTG
>Ga0114931_10012075_pt1 | contig 10134 bp, 3 predicted proteins | sample 2SBtaG_FD_89579 | JGI IMG/M metagenome (GOLD analysis project Ga0114931, IMG submission 89579) | Deep subsurface microbial communities from Kolumbo volcano to uncover new lineages of life (NeLLi) - 2SBTROV14_V59a metaG | ecosystem: Environmental > Aquatic > Marine > Volcanic | place: Kolumbo... | reverse complement strand
TCCGTCCACATAATGACCGGAAATAAATTCAAGTTCTGGATGTTTTTCATTGCCGTATTCCAAAACTGTTTTTATTTTTGCTGTTAGATCGATGGGAGATTCAGATAAACCGGGACGGATCTCGGCAATAGAATCGTTACCGTCTAATCCCATTGAAGATTGTGGTCTAAAATAATTGCTTGCGGATGTGAATTTACCGTTTAGTCTACATACTAATTCCGGATCACATCCTAAAGTAAGTTGTGATGGTGCCATAATAAGAACCTCGCTGATAGTTATTGAATAGATATCTATAAGTTTCTTATACCAAAAAGGATATGAAAACTATGGTTTAGGTATGATCTAGAGTTGATTTTGTATTAAAAAAGTATGAAATAAATGCTAAAAACAAGCAAAAAAATAGGGCGTGTAAGTTATTATTTTATAAGGAGTTACGTTTTAACAAACGCAAAGTAGCTTAGAATTTTTAAAATTAATTGGGAAATAGGTTCGTAATTTTGATTAAAAAGTGGAAAATAGGTTCAAAATTTTGATAAAAATTTGAAAATAGGTCTTCTATTTTGATCATAAAAAAGAAGTTTAGTTTTGATTTCTGATTAAACATTGAAAGTAGCATTTAAATTCTAGTAAAAAGGTAGATATACAAGTTGACCGGTTAAAATATAATGTAATTTTAGGGGGAAATATTTCTTTGATTTTGATAATTGTTTCACTGAGATATGGTATTTAATAGCTTATTGAGCTAAACCTTTTTCTGGTGGAAATTATTACAGAATTTAAAAATGTGTCATAATCATAATATTGTCTTCCCCCAAATCTGATTATGGATTTTTGTAGAAGTCTTGGAGGAATTTTTACATATAAATTTTGATAAAAATTTTTGGCAGATGAAGAATAGTTTTCCCTATATCCTTTATCAATTTCTAGAATTTTTTCTTTATATAGCAAATTAAATTACTTCCATTACATCGAGCCTCACCCAAATAAAAAAAATGCATAATTTTTACTTTTACGTTACAAGAATTAGCTCATCCATTTCAAACTTAAAATACATAGCATATACCAATAAAAATGAACTATCCTCTTCTAATTATTTTTTATCTGATTTATTGCTTCTTCAATCTTATCCTCATATTCTTGTTTTGTTATTGAGCCTTCTTTCGCCATAATTTTAATTTCTAGATTATCAAATTTGCTTTGTAAATAATTCATTATTCCCATCAGACTAGATACTTTTCCCTTAGGAACAGGTATAGAAAAATCAACAAAGGATAATTCATATTGTTCATCTTTTTTTTCATCACCAATTCTTGTATCCTTATCGGGGGTTTCAATAGTATCTGGACTTGGAAATTGAGTGCCAGTGGGTTCTTGTTTTTCTTGGATTTTCTTTTTGGATACTTCTTCACTAATAATTATCTCATTACTAGAAAATGCAATGTCGGGATGATCTTTGTAATAATGTAAAACTATTTCATTGTTTATAAGTTCTCCAAGACCAAACATACCCTGCTGTACGCCAAGCTTTATACTATTCTCTAAAACTGATTTATTTATTAGACGAATTTCACCAGGAGTACTTAAGGAAGCTTTATATATTTGTTCAGTAGATGAATATTCCCTGTCTCCTAAATACTTGGTCTTTAATGCTAATGGGGCAATCTTTTCGAGGATTTCACCTTCAGTCTGAAGTTTATTATGAATTTCTTCAGTATGAGTATTATTACTTCCATAGGTAGGAATTCCTAAATCCATTTCTTTGAAGCCCTCCCGAGTAGGTAATGCTACTAATTTATAATACTTCCTTAGTGCTTCATGACTATTTTCTTCTGCTTTTCTGAATTCTTTTTGTACTGTTTGTTTTTGTTCTGTGGAAAGGTTTAAATTTTTATCATCTTTTATTTGCCTATAGGCTATGCGTCTTTTTACTAATGATATAAATGAGGAACGTTCATACTCAGAAGGATAAACAAAAATTAATGTGTTACGATTTACCCTGGGTGTTTTACCTTTGTTGGAAATAATTTCTTTAATTAAATTACTATCACTTTCAGGAAGAAAAACTAATTTTAAATAAGAATCATCAGGGATATTTGATGAATCTTTTTCCCAAAGTACTGAATGTAGTGACCCAAGCCTTATATTTTCTTTTAATAACTCTTTTTCAACTTCTTTGACATCATCAGGTTTGATGTTATCCATATATGTTATTAATATACGGTTTAGGTTTGGTTGATTAGAGAAATAATATTTATTATCAATTGTTTGTAGATAAAAAAGCTCTTTCTCTAACAAACCTACTGTATCACCAATAACTGAAGCTGGGTTTCCTAACACCGACGCTGAACGCTTAATTTGATTTAACGTAGCTCCTCTTACACTACCCCCAGAAAACGAATACATAAAAATTGCGTTTGTTGTTCTTTCTCCTAAAAATAAACCTTGATACGCTTGACCCAATTTCTGATTAACTCTTTTCGCTCCAGCTCCTTGATCGATAATATCAGCTGCAATAACACTATTATACTCAGTACCGATATGTGTTAAGAGTTCCTGTCTTAATTCCTGGTTGGCAAAGTTTACATCAGCTAGTGAAATATATGGAAGGTTTTTATCTTTTACAGAATGAATAACTAACGATAATAACCGCAGTACACCACGAGTTCGTTGAAAGTGAGGGAATGTCCCCCATCTATGATACAAAACATCAACAACTTCAGGAAGAAATGGATATGATCCGGAAAATAATTCTTTGTATTCCGAGGGTTTGGTCTCGCTCGGTAAAATATTTTCTTTTTCAATAAAGTCTACATAACTCTTCACAATTGAAGAGGCTTGTTTTTCATCAATACTACTAAATAATCTGCGACGAATTACGTGATTTATTTCATTTTCACTTACTGGTATAAAATTTTTCTCAACTCGTCTGGATATATGTTCAAGCATTGTAAATAATCTTTCAGAATCTTCATCATAATGTTCAGGGATACTGGAAGGTAAAGTTATTACTAGTGAAACTTTATCAATAGCTGAAGCAGTTTCAGTAAGTTCTTGCATAAATGCGATTGTCTGAGAAGCAAGATTATTTTGTCCAACGTCGACACCCGCCGCTTTTGTTACATACTGTAGGACCTCATCCATTAGAATCAATATTGGTTGATTCTCTGAGAATAGTTTCTTTAATGCCTGTTTACCCGGAGATATTTTATCTTTCATTAATGAAACTTTGCCAGTCAACTGTCTTTCGATTTCTCCCCAAATTGTATCTTGGCCGCTTAACTCTGTACCAACTATTACCACCGTTTTAGCTTTCCATTCTTTGCTTTTATGATACATTGCAATAAGGGAATGTGTCTTACCACCGCCAAAGGGTGTATGAAGTTGAATAACTGGATCTCCTCCTTTCCCTTTTATTCGCTTTTCAACTGCAGAAAGCAAATTTTTTAATCCTTCAGTTAAATAAGTTTTGCCAAAAAATGTGTCAGGATCCTTATATTCGTCCGGTCCCTTGCCTTCACTTACTGCATTTAAATCTGCAGCAAATATATCCATTTGAAGTCTACCTTCAAGAATATCTTTATGTGGTATGGCGATTGAATGAAAAGCTTTCATAATTGTTCCTATAAATTTTAATCTTTATACTAATAAAATTAGTAACTAAAATAATTCTTCTTGATCAGGTTTAATTTTTTCAGAAGATTTTTCTTGTGTTCTTTGACGCCCAACGAGAAATCCATCGAGAAGCTTCTTTTCTTTTGCCTCATTAGGGAGAGTTTCAGAAATTGCTTGGGCAACTCGGTAGAACACATCATTTTGCCCGTAACTGGTTTCGTTCAGAAGACGGTACATTTCTTCTTTTTTGCCAGCTTCCCATAACTTTAAAGAGTGGTGCAAAACGTCGATTAGTTCGTTGGAGCCTTTAAGATCATTGAAATCTCTGATAGTTGGACCGGCAACTGAAATAAATTCTTTTTCTTTTTTGATAAAACTTCTTGTATTCCAGTAATCAGAAAGATCTAAATGAACACTATGGGCTAATTTGTTTACTTCGTCAAAGGGTGATTTCGCAGCACCAAACTGCCAGCGGAAAAGGATATAGAAGCGAGTTAAATCTGAGATGCCGTGAGCATATACGTTGTGAAGTATTTTTTTTACTGCATAATCTGTAACAATTGTTCTTACTTCATTTAGAAGTTTATCTGCTCTAATAATATTACCTTCATAATCCATTACATTTTCATATTTACCAAAAACTTCTATAGAAGCACCAATAGCTGAAATAAAAAAGTCAGCTCCACTAATACCTTCATTCCATAGACGTTCCAACCTGAATGGAACATGTTCATTTAACTCTTTTCTAACGTCTGGATAAAACACAGTTGGTATTTTTTTTGTCTTTTTACACACAAAATATATTGATGATGCTAGTGATGCTGTTTCTGTTGCATTAATTCGGGAGTTTAATTCTGTGGAAATTGGCCATGCTGCCAGTATAATAAAATTTGACTGCAATAACGAATTGATTAATGCTTCCCAACCACTTGTAGATTTATGTGCATATACAATTACAGCATATCCTTCCAGAGACAATACTCTATACATTTCTAAAAAAGAATTCGTTAGTGATTTTTCAAAATAAATTTTCGAATCGTTTTTAGACGCATGTCTTATTGGGTCAGAAACTATTTCATTTTTTTTTGGTGTTAAATTCGACGAAAATAATTCAACATTTATATTTATTAAAGTCCTTTTCAACCACACATAGAAATAATCTGATAAATTTGAATAATATACATTATCATAATAAGGCGGGTCAGTAAAAACTGCTGAAAAGTCTTTGAATGATACCGGCAATTTAGCTGCATTAAATTGATTCACAATCACATTTGATTTATTAACAACATATGATAACTGAGTTATAACTGACGTGACAGATAAAATATTTTTAAAAAACCCACTTACATTATTAGATAAAAATGGATTGTTCTCTGGATATGACCACTGCATAGATAATGCTTGCCGACCAAATATTTTTTCTGTTTGTTCTGAGCCATTATGCCAAACACTAATATTGGAACTTCTTGAGGTAAGTCTATCTAAGGATAGAGCAATAAAACTAATAATTGCATTTTTATACTCGTCATCAACTGAATTCTGTGCTTCATCTATTTTTTCGTCAAGTTCTCTGATAAATTTTGATAATGTAATTAATGAAGCCAGTTGTCTTGCATTAAATAAGTCCCCAAAAACATTTAAATTGTAATGCAATACAGCCATTTGATTTCCGCCTGTTTTAACTAATTTTTCATCAGGGACTGGGTCTATTCCTAAATCATGCTTCCATTCTTCACGTTTTATTTTGAGATATTCTGCAGCTTTGTAGAATACTTTGAGATCATTCTCATCTGCCAAACGGTAAGTTTTCGCAGAACTGTTGGGCTTGTGGGTTACAACGACAAGTAGCCTTTGTTGAGCTTGTCCAAGTTTGAATAAATTACGTGTCTTTTTTGCTTCGATGACTGAACCGCAAACAGGACAAGTAACTATAGCTCGAGCAACTGTTCCATTTGATGGATTATAATTCTTCGGCATTTTACAATAGCCTTCCTTACCGGAAATAGAAGAACCTTCTGCAACTATTTTAAAGGCTACTCTTTTATTTTCAACAAATGGGAATAATGCAATTTTCTTATTAGTTTTCTTTGCCAGCCAGAATTGCTTCATTAGTGGAATCTCTGCTTCACAAGATGGATTTTGACAAGGAATAGTTCTTGCCCAAATATATCCTGACGGGATTGAACCATCTGCATCAGCAGGATAAAATTGTTTTAATGCTTGTTCAGATTTTTCTAGAACCCACTTCCCCCAATACTGAATATCTTCAACAAGTGGATTTATCATGTCATCGTCTGCAAATGCATTATTGTAATTATTATTTTTAATAAACTGCCTATCATCAAGATATTGTTTGCGAGAAATGGATTTACCAAATCTTTGTGGGTATTCAAGTGTACATTTTTGTAAAAGAACAGCGACAGGATTTAAGTCATTAGAATAAGTTTCACATCCCAACCTCATAGCCTCTAGGGGAATTGCTCCTCCTCCTCCAAATGGATCTAATACTTTAGGTGGAACACCCTTGTTGTATTCTAGAATCATTTGCCTAGCTAGAGATAAGATTTCTGGACTATTTGAATTCTCCCATTTAGACAATACAATTATGAAATACTTCACTAATTCATGATTTGATGAGTTTTTGTTGATATTAATAAAGCCATTGTTTTTGAGTAATGATATTAATTTTGCTCTAAATTTATTATAAAATCGGTCCCCTTCTTCAAAATCTGTAGCTGGCACTAATGTAGCAAAAATTGTTGCTCTTGAAGAAACCAAAGGTCTGCGGGCCCACCAAATATGTAATGTTGATATATGACCTTGCCGAATATTCTTTTCACGAGCTGATTCGATACTTACTTCTTTAACTGGGAATGATACTTCAATAAATCTTCTGTCAATCAATCGGTAATTCCTTTATTTTTTATTTCTTCAAGTGGGATAATATAACGAACATCTACTTTTTGTTCGGGTTTTAGTTGTTGTGCCGGATTTTGAATGATAGTCAACTCAGGTTTAATTTTAGAGTTAAGTACAATATAAAGGAAATAGTCATCACCAAATCTGCGCGCTTTAAACCATTCATTTTGGGTTAATACTACAGAACCGAAACTTGCTCGAGCTTTAACTTCAATATATCTAAAAACATCTGTATCAACTTTTGATCGAATATCAAAACCAAGGTTCTCCTTTGAGACATCCTCAGGTATACGTCCATTATCTGCCTCGTATTTCATTGAGGCATCCATGCCAATTTTCTCAATTTCCTCATTAGAATGCATATCTATTATTATTTTTTCAGGAACAACTTTTACGATGGCTTTGAACTTTGGACTACTCATTGTTAATCTTTTTTCTCTTTGTATTCGTTCCATAAGTTCCTTTCTAGCAATTTCATATTGTGACTTTCTTTCTGACTTATTATGAATTACTATATCAACAGTTTCTCCTTTCTCTTTCCGAATCATCAAGTCAATTAATTGACCATCTAGTTGTACTATTAGGCTGTCAAGTGATTTAATACCATATTTAACTTTAATATCGGTTTGCCGGTCTCTTTCTTTCTGGATTTCAGATTTATACTTTTCTAATTCTTTGATTATTGTTTGTTTGGTCTGATCTTTCAATTTATCGAGATTAATTTCAGATTTAGAGTAATTCAAATAATTTTCATTTTCAACAAGGTCCCACAAGATGGAAGGAGCTATAGGCCTTATTTTATCTTCGTTTAGAAAATAGGTAAATAACCTTTTGCCTGCAGCTCGGCCTGTACCATCTTTGATTTCACCTTCATAAAAAAGTATGTGTCCGTCTAACTCACCGTCGGGATCAATAAAGACAGAACCAGAAGTAAGAGAATCATATAGATTATTTTCAATCCATTCCATAATACTTTCAAATAGTGGATGTCCAAAAGTGACAAACTCCGCTTCCGGATTTTCAAATGCTGTCTGTTTATCAAAAGTTACTTTTGGATATTTTTTAAGTAAATATCCATAAGATTTTTTTATATGATCAGAATCTGCTATCTGCCTTAATTCGTAGGGTACAGTCTGTATTGAAATGAAGTTATCCTTCTGAGCAAACTTACCTCCTAATTTTTGAAATGCTTTTTTAAAGAAACTTTCAGTGTATTCTGGAATAAGCCGGTGCTCTCTAGCCTTTGCATTAAGTTCCTTTATTCTAGTATAGTCAATAAACCTAGTAGCAAGACTTTCACCAAGACTTTCTTTTACATCTTTGATATAATCTTCATCAACATCGATATTTATTTCGTCCAAAATATCATTTATATTTCTAGCACTTGCAGCAGCATCAGTCAGCAATTGGGAAAGATTTGCATGCATCATTACTTCGCCAAGTACATCAAACACTTTATCTGATCCTAATGCATTTTTTATTTCATCAAGTTTTGAAAAGAGCCGACTGAGAACCATGCCTTCTCTAGTATCACTAGAAACCAAATTAAATATAAATACCTCTTTTCTTTGTCCGTATCTGTGAATACGACCCATTCTTTGTTCAAGCCGATTTGGATTCCATGGGATATCATAATTGATCATCATATTACAGAACTGTAGATTAATGCCTTCTCCGGCAGCTTCTGTAGCTACCATTACATTAGTTTCATTCTTAAATACTTTTTCAGCTTTAACACGGTCTTCTAATTTTAGGCCTCCATGAATTACATTGGTTGAATAACCCCATTCCTTGATTTTATTTTCTAAATAAAACAGAGTGTCCTTAGATTCGGTGAAAACTAGGATTTTTTTGTCTTCAATGTCTGAATACTTCCCATATAAGCTATCCAGGGTAGATCTAAATTGTTTTAATTTTATTTCCTCTTCATTTTTAACAATAAATTTTGCTTGATCAATTAGTTTGCTAAGGGTCTCAATCTCTTTTTCTAATTCTTCACGATTTTCAGCTACAGATAAGGTTTCCCAAATTTCTTCAGTCTCCCACCTATCTTCTTCACACATTTCATCATAATCATCAATATCAAAATTATAGTTGTTGCGGTTAAACTGCTGAACACCGTCAAGCAATTCTTCAAGACGTTTTTTTCTTCTTTCGAGTGATCGTTGTAATGCATAAATACTTGAAGCAAAGCGGCGTTGTAAAATCACAAGAGCAAAAGCTACATTCCTTCTCTTGTCACTTGTTAGCGCTTTATTGTATTGGGTTTCAACATATTTAGATAAATCATTATAAAGGTTAATTTCATTATAAGGAGATTGGTTTATTGAGAATGCTATGGTATCAACATTACGAGGTAAGAATAGCGGTTCACCTTCGAAATTTTTGAGATCTTCTTTGATGCGTCTAATGAAAAGTGGATTATCTTGATTCTTAATAGATTCCTGCAGCATTTCATTATTGTAAAAGAAACCTGGAACCAACAGATCAAGAAATAATCGAAAATTATCTGGATCGCCTTTATGAGGTGTTGCCGTTAAAAATAATAGATGCTCAGTTATTGAAGATAATCTTTCCCCGAGCTTGTATCTTCCTGTTTTATTAGTTTTATTTCCATATTGATAGGCGTTCATTTTATGTGCTTCATCAACAATGATGAGATCAAATTGTGCTGATGCAATAGAAGGGAGTATTTCTTCTCTTTTGGCAAAATCAATAGATGTAATAATTTGTTTTTCTCTTTTCCAAGCATTTTCTCCGTATAAAGCATCAATTGTGCTTCTTTCAATAACTATAAATTTTTCTTCGAAGCGTTCAGAAAGTTCCCGCCGCCATTGATCCTTAAGGTGTCCAGGAGAAACAATGAGAATTCTATTAATCATGCTCCGCAATTTGAGTTCTTTTATTATTAATCCTGCCATTATTGTTTTACCAGCACCTGGATCATCGGCAATCAAAAAGCGAATTCTGGGTAATTTAAGTACATATCCATAAACAGCTTCGATCTGGTGAGGCAATGGATCTACCTTTGAGGTATTCATTGCAAGTAGTGGATCATACAGGGAAGCATACTTATAACGAATAGATTCGAGACTTAGGAATATTTTCCATGGCTCATTATCAAAATAATCAAGCTTTTCTTCTGTTTTATGAATATCAATTTCAGACTTAAGTATCAGATCATCAATATGGATTGAAGTTATTGTTGTTGATCCAATAATGTGATAATAATCTCCTACTTCCTCAAGCAATTTTATTTCAACTGGCTCTGGCCAGTTGACAGATTTGATAATATTACCTACTTTCAGCATGATAGACTCGATATATATTATTATCTTAAACTTACAAATAATTTCCGGTATTTAATAAGCAGAATTATGAAAAAGTACGACCTAATCGGCTTTGATGGTATAAACAAATCAATGCACAAATTTATTGAATTCTATTATTCTATTTTAGTAAAGGAATCATTATGGGCATAACCTCAATTAAAAATTAAATTAAAGAAGAAAAATACCAACAAGCTTTGAACAAAATTCAGAAAGGTGAGGGAGATGTAAGTATATGGTAAGAATAAAAATATTGAGCTATAGGGTTACT
>Ga0114931_10012074_pt1 | contig 10135 bp, 6 predicted proteins | sample 2SBtaG_FD_89579 | JGI IMG/M metagenome (GOLD analysis project Ga0114931, IMG submission 89579) | Deep subsurface microbial communities from Kolumbo volcano to uncover new lineages of life (NeLLi) - 2SBTROV14_V59a metaG | ecosystem: Environmental > Aquatic > Marine > Volcanic | place: Kolumbo... | reverse complement strand
TTAGAATAAAAAGTGCCCGAGAATTTTATGGCCGAAGGGTCGCTATCACTTAAGCTATCGAGATTAAATGGCGGCAGGGTGAAGTATAAAGATTTATCGTAAGCCCCATTTAAAATTTCCGGTTTATCAAAATACACCACTGAGCCAGTTCCTCCTCCTTGGAATTTCGGAAAATTGGGGATGAGTTTTTTCCCTGATTTATTATTGGGTTTGCTGATATATAATACGCCAGATGTGCCAGACATGGCAGATAAGGCCACAGCCGGTCCGGGGACATCACTTGACAGAGAATCAGGTAATGTTTGATCAAAAGCCGTTGTATCTACCTCATGCTCGGGCTTTTGCTTTGGCTTCTTTAGTCCGGTTTCAGGAATACCTGACAAAGAATTATTAATCTTTTTTCTTTTTGGGCCATTCGGGGTTTCTTCAATTACATAAAGCTCAATAGCATCGATTTGTTTCATCTGCACTAAAAAGCTGTCATAATTGAAAATAAAGTCATGGCCGATATAATCAAAATTACCGGCAGCTAGTTTGCCATTAAATTTTATGTCACGGTTGCGCATAATGGTGATTTGATTACTATCCGCTTCAACGGATACATCTAACACTTTGGCCAGATAAAATTTATCCACCCCATTAATATGTATTTCTTGTGTTCGTAGATCATAAATGGCATTAGAGCCATCTGAAACCAAGGATAATAACAATACACTATCATAGTCTGCCTTACCATTTTGTGCCTCGCCCTTATGTCTGCCTTTTTCGGTTAACGACACAATACCTGTATTAGGATCATAATTAACATACCCCCGTTGATAAAGGCTCATCATGGCTCCTTGCAGTGTTTGAATTTTAATATTTTTATCTACCGCCAGTTCTTCTACATAAAACTGATCTATGCCCTCTTTTTTCAAATAGGCAATCACCAGTTTTAAAGGATTGAAATTATAGAGGCCGGATAAGCTGGGAAATGTATTTCGGTCGTAATATTCATTCGACTGAAAAATAAGCGGCACCTCATTCCGTGCCAGCAGTGTCGAAAAATAAATACTATCCTGATCTAGTTTCCAACTTAGTATATCGGCCGTGAAATTCATTTTATTAGCGGTAGCAACATAAGGGGTGTTCCTAAAACCACCCTTATCTTTTTGCACAACCAGGGTGTTGTTTTTCTGGTTATATCGCAACCTTACGGCCGGATGATAAATAGAATCAAATTTAGAATAAATGACCAGCCTGGCTCGTTCGGCACTCATGCTGGAGTCTTGAAAGACTAATTTACGAGAAACAATTTTAAGCTTTGGCCTACCCGAATCATCAATTCTAAAAGTAGATGGACCTTTATATTTAGAAACACTATTGATTTTGTTGCCCTCAAGGGTGAACCCTCCTATAAAATAAGAGTATGGCCCAACCAAACCTGCTACTTTAATATTATTCTCCAGGGAAGTGAATTTAGGGTAATGCATGGCATTAATAACCCTTGTTTTTTCGGGCTTGTACGTGACTTCCCCTGCGATGGGTTCATCAAAAACATCCTTATATTTAAATTTTGCCCCACGCAATACGAACCGCGGACTGCTTACATCCAATTCAAAACCGCCAATTTTGGCAAATACCTTATCTTTATCAAAACCAACAGATGACCAGTCGATCGTTGCTTGTTCACCAACAAAAATATTATCCATTACCAGAAACGATCCCTTAACATTATGGAGGGCAACACTGTCGTAGCCGGAATTCACTAACAGTTCAAGCTGATCAAATTTAATGGTGGGTCCGCTGAGTTGACGTGTAACAACTGCTTCTTCTAAAATTGAGGCCAGGGAGACATCTTCTTCTGATTCATCGAAAGACTCTTCTTCGTCCCAGTTCTCTTCGTCCCACCCATCCTCCGTGTAGGTAGTATCTTCTTCGTTATAGGTTTCTTCGGGGGTGTCATCTTCTACTACCTCCTTAATTTGCTCATAAACAAAGCGATAATTGTCATTTCGGATGCCCACATCTAAGTAGTTTGTATGATATAATGCTCTGTTTTCAAAGAAGGATTTCATTCTTTGAAAATATTTCAACTCATCTTTTACCCCATAATTATCAATTACCTGTTGGGTCATATTAAGGTAATCAATAAATGCCGAATTGGATAAATGTTCATCATTTATGGCAAAAGCAATTGCAGCAAAATAATTTTCCAGGTTGGGGGTTAATGGATGCTTCTCTTCGACAAGTGTTTGGGTTTGCTTTATAATTTTATTCCTTACATCGGGGCCAAAACCGGGCCAGGCCAGGGCAAAAGACTCACCAATGGCCACCGACAAGGGGTTGTTTGTTTGGCTGAGTTTTTCTTTTACATCAAGATTAAAAACATCTTGGCTATAGGCAAAATTGGTTCCCTGGGCCAACAAATTTGAAATGCAGCCAACAAAAAATAAAACACTAACCAGGTATCGATTTATAGCCAATTTTGTTAAATAATATGCTTAATCAGTTCATGAGCTCAGCTACCAATAAAGTAAAAATAAGAACTTTCACCCATAAGTACATCAGAATATTAACCATAGGTGTAAGAAGGCGAACGATTTTAGTAAATCGAAAATTAACGAATAAAGACCTTCTTGCCATTCATCATTCATTAAAACTACTTATTGTCCTATCCTACTGAACGATTAATCAGCCAGGAAATTAATAAAGAATTGTTAAAATTTCTTAAAATGTGCCATCGCCCAATCATTCCTGGTTTTTGAAGCAATAAAACTTAGGCTATTATTTTCGGCTAACAATCTTATATCTTCAATATCTTTTAGGTAAAACCCACTCAATAAGAGGTCGCCATCAGGCATCAATAAGTTGCTGTAATAAGGGATGTCTGCCACCAGAATATTTTTGTTGATATTAGCCAGAATTATATCAAACTGTGTGTTGAGGTTTAAGGTTTGGATTGTGCCAAGATGAACTTTGGCACTGGTGTTGTTAAGGGTTAAATTTTCCTGTACATTTTTAATTACCCATTTGTCATTGTCGTAAGCAATGATTTTTCTAGCCTTTAATTTTCCTGCTAAAATACTAAGAATACCAGTACCACAGCCTGCATCTAAAACCACTTTATTATTATGATCCAAATCAAGTTGGGCTGCCAACATAAGATAGGTGGTTTCATGGTGTCCGGTGCCAAACGACATCCTTGGATCGATGATAATTTCTATTTGGTAATGATGTTCGGGCTGGTGAAATGAAGCACGAACAATACATCGCTTTTCAACAACAATAGGCTGATAAGACGCTTCCCATTTCTTGTTCCAGTTTTCTTTCTTTATTTCGTCAAGCCTATACACAATATTTGCTTGCCTTCTATAGCGATTTATCACTTCTGTAAGGGCATGACTATGAACGGGTGTTTCAGCATGGGTGATAAATCCATTCGTTGTTTCCTGAAAGCTGTCGAAACCAATAACGCTTAATTCAGCCATCAATATTTCCTTAAATTCAAGGTTACAGGATATTGTAATTTGTTGGTAGGTTTCCATTAATTGGCTAATTGCAACCGGCAAAAGTAGGCGAATCTGTGTAAGCGATTACAAAATCAGCATCGCCCTTAGATTTGGTTAGGTAGATGCTAAAATCAGCAATGCCCCTATTTTCAACAAAATACCATACTCCCTCTTCGGTGGCGTAAAGTTTATTTTCTTCTTCATAAACCAAGAAATCAGCAAAGGCTTCAGAGTCTTCTTCGTACACATCGAAATCGGCCAGACCTCGATCCTTGGAAATGTAAACCGAACCATGCAAAGAGCAAAAGCGTATTTGTTGTTTTTGTTGAGGATTAAATCCTAAGAAAAGAAAAACCAAAATAATGGCAGATTTCATTAAAAAGATTTAATTATATCAACAAAATCACGAGATTTTAAAGAGGCGCCACCAATAAGACCGCCATCTACATCAGCGTTAGAAAATAACTCTTTGGCATTATTGGGTTTACAGCTACCGCCATAGAGGATAGAAATTTCTTCAGCTATCTCAGCACCATACTGCGATGCCAGGTGGGCTCTGATGTGGGAATGCATTTCCTGGGCTTGAGCCGCAGTAGCTGTTTTACCAGTGCCAATGGCCCATATAGGCTCATAGGCAATAACCAGTTGTAAGATTTGTTCACGGGTTAAATGAAACAGGCTCTCGGTAAGCTGTGTGCCTACATAATCGAATTGAGCATTAGCTTCCCTGATCTCCAATGGTTCACCGCAGCAAAATATTGGTGTTATGCCTTCTGCCATAGCAAGGTTGGTTTTTTGAGCCAACTGGGCATTGGATTCGTTATTATATTCGCGCCTTTCACTGTGGCCAATAATAACATATTCTACCCCGGCCGATTTAAGCATGGCTACCGATACTTCACCAGTATAAGCCCCTGATGTATGCTCACTGCAATTTTGGGCAGCGACAAATACCTTGTCGGACGAGTTGGTTAATTGTACTACTGGTACCAAGTGCACAAAAGGTGTACCTAAAATTACCGTAACCATATCCTGTACTTCATCAATTACCATGTTTACCACCTCTGAGGCAAGGATTTTGCCTTCTTCGATGGTTTTATTCATTTTCCAGTTGCCTGCAACAATTTGCTTTCTCATAATTCATAATATTTGTGGCAAAGGTAAAATACTATTGCCGGTGTTCTTTGAGGGAACGAAATAATTTAGTGGTGTATTTGTCTAACCTATGGCCAAATGCTAATGGCTTCTTCTCTAAAATGCCTGATAGAGATCCTTGCCAAACAAGTTTTCCTTCTTCTTGATCAACCAAACGGATAACCAACAGGCCTTCAGTATAATTAAAACTGTCAATCCGGGTGTCAACCCAGGGTTTGTAAATGACGGCTGAATCTACCCGGGGGTCTACCATTTCAGTAATTACAATATCAAAATTTACCAAGAGATCTGCCTGGTCACTTACCTGTGTATAGCCGATATCAGTTAACTCTTCGGTAATTGTTTTAATAATCATCGCCCGGTTATCGGGATTATCATACTCAGGATGCTGGGTAATGATTTCGCTTGGTTGAGGGGAAATCATGAATGTTTTATAAGCATTAAAATCTGCTGTTTCATCACAGTTAGAAGTAATGGTTGGAGATGCGCAACCAATAAAAAATAATGTGATAATGGTCAACAACCGTTTCATTGTTATAAATTTAACTTTAATTCTTTAATTCACCGATTAAAGTCAGCTTAAAAACAAAAGAATCATGTGGTCACGCAGAAATTTTATCAAGAAATCAGCTTTGCTTACTTCCATGTTTGGGATTACCCCAGTGGCAAACACCTTTAGCAGGGATCAATTATTTAGTCCTTCAGGGAATGCTACTGTTATCTCAACCTGGAACCATGGTCTAGAGGCTAATGTGGCTTCCTGGCAAATTCTGGGTGTTGGAGGTAGATCCATCGATGCCGTAGAAGCCGGTGTACGCATACCCGAATCTGATCCGGAGAACACCTCGGTTGGCTTGGGCGGGCTTCCTGATCGTGATGGCCATGTAACTTTGGATGCCTGCATTATGGATTCTACAGGGAATTGTGGCTCGGTAGCGGCTTTAGAGCATATAGAAAACCCAATTAGTGTGGCTCGCAAAGTAATGGACGACACTCCGCACGTTATGCTTGTGGGGGATGGTGCCCTGCAATTTGCACTGAATGCAGGCTTTGAAAAGAAAAACCTGCTCACCGAAAAAGCTAGAAAAGCCTGGGTTGAATGGCAGAAAAAAGCTGAATACAGCCCGGTGATAAATATAGAAAACCATGATACTATTGGCATGCTGGCGCAAGATAAGGCCGGTAATATTTCAGGTGCGTGTACAACCAGTGGGCTGGCTTTTAAAATGCGCGGCCGGGTGGGCGACTCTCCTATTATTGGTGCCGGACTGTTTGTTGATAATGAGATAGGAGGGGCAACCTCTACCGGTATGGGCGAGGCCATTATTAAAGTTGCTGGCAGTCATACAGTAGTTGAACTAATGCGGCAAGGTTATGAGCCTGATATTGCCTGTAAATTAACTGTAGAGAGGATAATAAAAAAAGAATCAAACTATAAACAATTGCAAGTAGGCTTTATTGCCATTCGTAAAGATGGAGCAGTTGGCGGTTATGCTTTGCAAAAAGGATTTAATTATGCTTTGATGACTTCTTCTGAACGTAATATTTTAATAGACGCTAAACATAAACTTTAGAGTTGGTCTTGAATAAGAGGAACCATTGAGAACAGGTCGCAATCAGCTAAATTTTATATTTGGTAGTAAAAGTATTACCTACTGGATGATAAACTGCGATTTGTAATGCCCTAATCCCCTATTATACCAACCACCATAACTAAAAGCAATAATTTAACATAACCTATACAGGACGGAGGGCCTTAATACCCATCCAACAAGTTGTTAGGTTTGTAAAACAACAGGCCTTGAGCATTCACCACATACCCCTTTTAATTGCTACTTTCTTTTCTAAGACAATATAAAGTGAATTATCTAAGTACTACAATACCTGTTGAAGGGTATTGTAATGGAATCCAACACCAAATGGTTATAAATACCTTCTTTTTAAGAGTTGGCGGTTAAAAACGGCCAGTTCCCAGGAAAAAAACATTTCATAAGAACCATATTGGTTGGTCACCAGTTCTGTCGAGGGTAATTCAACAGTTAATCCCAATTTAAGTCGATCGGTAATTTCAAACATTCCCATAGCACCAAATGCATTTAGATTACGCGTGAATATCCCTGCCCAAATTGTTTCTGCCAGTAATAAGGAGGTAGTTAACTCATAGCTAAAATCATCCTGGGTAATTATTGTTAACCCTGTTGCTTTAAATTTTAACAAACCCATTGGCAGTATTGCTCCAACCGATCCATAATAATGCCTTTTGTAATTTAACAGATCAGTTGTATTTTCAGATGAACTATACTCTATATATTTCGGGATTGAAAATCCTAGGTAAAAATTAGTCGTATTAAAGAAAATTCCCATACCCACATTCGGTTCACTCACATTTTCCTCGACTGTGCTAAACAATGGATCTAAATCTGCCTCTATTATTTTTGCGAAATCATTCCTATAGTCGAGATAACCACCTTGAAGGCCAATACTCAATTGACTATCAATCCCTGTGGCAATTTTATAAGCTGCCTGGGCAAAAATTTCCAGGTTGTTAGATACACCATACGTATTACTATTGATGAGAAGTCCAACCCCGCCTTTATTCTTAAAGAAGGAGGTTTGAGCAATTAAGGTATTGGTAAATGGGGCCCCATTTAAGCCAATCCATTGTACCCTACTCATCAATGATATACCAAATACATTATTAACCGCTGTATACGAAGGATTAAACATCCCCTGGTTCATGCCATACTGTGTATAAATAGGCTCATGCTGGGCCATCGCTGTGAAGCCCAATGATGTACAGAGTAGGAGTATTACTATTTTTCTCATCTTAATTTCATTACAAAAAATCCGGTACCGTTTTTCTTAGTGTCTCCCACATCGATCAGATAATAATAGGTGCCAGAGGGGAGTTCTTTAAATCCATTTTGGTTGCCAATTCCAATAAAGGGATTATTAATGTTGTCGTACTCAGTCGTAAAATAGACTAGCCGTCCGAGGACGTCATAAATTAGCACCCGATGCTCGGGGTAGAACTCGATGTTTTTAATGGTCATTTCATCGTTAATACCATCGCCATTGGGTGAGATTACCTTAACGGCCTGGGGTTTCGGTGGGTCTCCAGCATTCTCGGAAACAACCATGGGGTTACGGGTTAGGGTTAAGCTATCAATATCCGGATGGCTAACCGTAAGGTAATAGACTCCTCCATCGCCTTCCCTAAAATCATCGATAATATAATAGTGGCCGGTACCATCGGGTAGTGCCACATTGTCCTTATACCACTGGTATTGTTGGCCTTCAATTTTTTCTAGCCCGGGATCAAGTCGTAAGCCTTCAAACGTATAGGCTTGCACTTGTACACTGTCGCCAAAAGGCTTTTGGCTAGTATTATCAGTTATTAAGTCTTGATTGGGTAAGATATCAGCATAGGTAAACTTGTTATCGCTAATTTTGAAAATTTGCAGCGAATTTAAGCCCATGATCTCAGGCAGATAGTCAAGCTCATTACTCTGTATCTCAAATCGTTTGAGTTCTCTGAGGTTATTAATCTCATCAGGTACCGGACCTGTCAGTTTATTATTATATAGGTTAAGGAGAGTGGTGGTGGTGGCTTGCCCAATCTCGGGTGGAATTTCCCCCGATAAGTTGCTATTGCTAATCCAAAACTCATCCAGGTTGGTAAACTCGCCAATCTTTGGTGAAATTTCTCCTCCCTGGGCATTGGTACCCAGATAAATTCTTTCAAGTTGTGTCATGTCCCAAAACTCATTGGGGTTATCGCCTGAAATAGGGGTATTCCATAGTGCAATATGCTTAAGGTTTGTCAAATTAGCAACTCTTGGAGAAAGCTGCCCTGTAACCTGAGAGTTCGACATGGAGAATCTTATTAAGTTGGTAAGATTATAAAGTTCATCGGGGATAGAACCGGTTAGGCTGGTGTAGCTGAAGGCAAGGGTATCCAGATTTTGCAATTGACCTATCTCTGAAGGTATGGTTCCTGCTAAACCAACATTACTGCCCAGCCATAGATATTTTAATTCCGTTAGATCGCCAATCTCGGGTGGGATAGTACCATTGAGATTATTTAAACCAAGGCTTATTCTGGAGACCCGACTACTATCATCTACCGTTACCCCATACCAGGTACCAAAGGGTTCTGCTGTGTTCCAGTTAGTGTTGTTCACCCAACCCGGTCCTCCCGTAGCATTAAAAAGGGCAAGTAAGGCTAAGGAATCTTGTGCTGAGTTATTTCTAAAATTCCAACCTGTTGTATTGCCTAAATCAATGGAAGAATATGCATTGAATAACGCACCTCCATCGGCTGTATTGTCTTTTAGCGAAACATGTGACGCATCTACTCTGCCTGTGGATTTATTAATAATTGCAGCTGTATCTAATTTCGTTGCCGATATGGTAATAGGAAGCAAAGAAGTTCCTTGTAATATCAATTCCCCAACATTCTGTGTAACTTCAGATTCAAATTGAACATTTGCCCCAGGAGCAATTTCAAGCGTATCAAAAGAAGTTGGGTACAGGCGTACTATGGCAGAATCAGTTAAAACAACATGGTTAAAATCAAGTCCATTAGTCCTGAGTAAGGTAGATACCCTAACAGTAGCATTGTCATCTATTAAAGTTGCACCAACTGTAGTTTGATTTAAATAAAAAGTTGAAATATCAAGCAGGGAGCCAGTAATATCTAACGTAGAGCTATCGCCCGCAATCCAAACGTAACTATCTTTTTCATAAAGATTATGCCCATTTAAATTAAACGTGCCTTTATTAATGTAGAAGCCTGCAGGGTTAATATCACTTAACACATTACACACTACATCACTTACACCACCTGCATCTGGTTCTGGTGCATTAATCCATAACCAACAATTATCTCCTAAATAAAGGTCTTTTGTATCAATAAAGTAGTCCTGATCTCCGACAAAATAAAACTCGGCACCACTGAAGTCAAGTGTCATGTTTGGATCAAAGAATAGTGACCCATACACATAATTACCAATCCAGGGTGAGGTAGCTACTACAATTTGAAAAGTTGGATTGTTTGTTACTCCCGTCCAGTCCATGGTTCTAAATACAACACCTAAACTTGTTCCGTTGTCGGGGATCGACACCACTTGACCGGCGGTCGAGAATGAGTTGGCATCAAAGAATACATTGTCAAATTTTCCAGGTAACGCTATTTTATCTGCTACTCCTCCTGAGGTAGACGACCAATGTGAAACGTCTGTCCATACCCCTCCATCACCCACCCAGTAATAGTCTGATGGGGTAGTACCGGCAACATTAACTAGTATATCAGCAGACTCGAGCACTAACCCGGTAACGATAGAAGTCGTTATCAATAATTTGTAAACACCGTTATCTGTTGTATCAACATTAACCAGGTCTAAAAAATCATTTGTAGCACCTGATATATCTACTCCGTCTTTTTGCCATTGATATTGGTTCGCGGAACCACCTACCGGGATAGATAG
>Ga0114931_10012073_pt1 | contig 10135 bp, 8 predicted proteins | sample 2SBtaG_FD_89579 | JGI IMG/M metagenome (GOLD analysis project Ga0114931, IMG submission 89579) | Deep subsurface microbial communities from Kolumbo volcano to uncover new lineages of life (NeLLi) - 2SBTROV14_V59a metaG | ecosystem: Environmental > Aquatic > Marine > Volcanic | place: Kolumbo... | reverse complement strand
GAGTTGTCATCGATCTCTATTCCAGTTACTTCAAGGTGGAGATGAAGTGGAAAGGTTCTCTCAATACGATCCTCATTCTGGAAACTCTAGGTGCTCTGGGTCTGGTGTTTGGACCCTGGTTGGGTAATACCCCTGTAATAGTTATAGGTATGTTATTCTTCATAGTTGCAACCGTCTGGTTTCTGCTTGCAATCATCCTCCCTGTCAAGGACAAGACCGAGGTGGGATTCCTGCATCTTGCTTTGTCTTATGTGTGGATATTTATGCCGCTCATCTTCGCTCCTTTCGTGCTCTTTGAATATGCCGGATTTGAGCAGGTTGAACCCAACGCTCCTCAAGCTCTGATCTACGGTTGGGTGCTTCAGGCAGGTGTGGCTCTTGTCCCCTATTTCATCTCTAAGGCGAAAGGTACCAATCCTAAACTCGGTGGATCTTGGATAAGCTTGATTGGTCTGAATCTCGGTGCTGCCATCCTGTGGATTGCCATCTTCAGTGGTGATTTGCTTCCCACTCTGCTCGGAACTGCTTATGTCATCTGGACCTTGTCCATCATTCCATTCCTTCTTGAAGTCTATAAACTCTTTACTGAAGAGTAGAGGTATATGATTTCCATCAAATTTCAATCAAACACCTTGGTGGAGTAATGACAATTCCATATTAAACCAAATAGTATATACTTCAATATACAATTCCTTTCCGTGCAGATGTTCAATTGAAAGTCAAGTTCTATTTCAGTCTTCATTCAGAAATTCACTCAACTGCTTTCCACTAAGCGAAGGTGATACCTGATCGAAGCTCATCTTTTTCGGTTCTACTCTCCTCAACAATCTCTGGACATCTGCCTTCTTGTAGACCGCACAGTTCCTATCATACAGATTCATCTTCACTCCTATCCTACGACAGAATTCCTCTGAAAATTGAAGAAGAGGACGACTGTTATTTTTGATCTCCACTACAATCTGCCCGTCCCGTGTATTCTTGTAAATACTCCCATCAGTATCCAAGAGACCTCGAAAACATCTCAGGGAATACTCCTCATTTTCCTCTATCCAGTGCGGAACCGATATCTGATTCTCCTTCTTGTCACCAATCTTCAATCCGTCCTCCACGAGCTGTCTCACAAAGGATGCACTGTGAATCTTCAAATCTACCGCATTACAATCTAATTTGTGATACTCTCCTACTTTGACCTCAGGAAGAACCCTTCCAATGAGCTGTTTCACATATTCAACATATAATTCACCATATTTCGTTCCGACCGAGATCTGAACGGTTCTCCTCCCAATATTCCCATCTCCGAGGATGATCCCTACCAACTATGCAAAATCTTCCGTGTACTCAGCTCTTATATCTCCCTTCTTCTTCCGATACTCTACTGGTTTTATCTTCTTTCCCAATAATTTCTTGAGTCGTATAAACGAATCGAGACGTATCCCGTAACCTTGGTACACTGCATGTGAAAAATCACATCCTATCTCTGACCTGATACGTTTGAGCGAGAAGCCTCTCTGCTTGAGCTCCTCATACACCGCTCTCCAGACCTCCTTTGAGCTGTAGACGTAATCAACCACAGAATTCCTCCACACTATATTATTATAACCCTAAGCTTCCATAAATCGGAAATATCAATCTATTATATGCGTGTTAAAGCCATTGGTGGGAATTGAACCCACGCACTCTTGATTACAAGTCAAGCGCTCTGCCGCTGAGCTACAATGGCATCAATCGACTGATCGATATCTTCTTCATCATCAAGGTATATTTGACCTTTATCATGAAGACGTGTTGAATGGTTCTCTCGTCTTGGTATTTGGATTGCTATAATTCTCATGTATTAGTATAGATAAAAGTATCCATCAAATTTTTTCTTCTCTCCCTTCATTCTTAGAGTTTCTCCTGTCAAGGTATTTGAGTAATTCCTGACTAACAATCCAGTTAATTTTTTCTTGTTCTCCCCCTTTTCCTAGAGTATAAATGCCACGCTGTACGTGGTAGTTTTGTATGGTATCTAAGGGAGAACTTGTGCAGTTCAAGCCCGGGACGTTCGGCATCAATTCGCCGAAGAATTTTGCGATTTACATCTCGAGCAAAAAGATGAAACGTGGAGTGCTTGTCAAGCTTCTGACAATCCATGGGGTGAGGGAGACGAAGCGAGTGAATCTCTACAAGGCCTCATATGGGGAGAGTGTCCAGTTAGTTAACAATCATCTTCCTCCCGAGAAGGAGCTCCGAGCACGATTAAATCAGTGGATTAAGGGGATGGCATCTCGGAAGGCTAAGGAGGCTAGTGAAGCAGAGAGACTTGGGGAGTTGAATGAGCGGGGGTTGTGGATGAAAGCCATTGAGGTAGCAAAGGCAGATCCTGAGAAATCAGGTGGGTCTTCTGCTGATCAGTCTGCATTAGATTTTTCGACGATGGAGCTTGCGAGGATATGGTATGAGAGCGATGAAATCTCCAAATCAAAGTTGAAGAAAGTCTCGGAGCTCTTGAAGAGCTGTAATTCTCCTGGAGTGGGTTACTTTGATCCTCTTCCGATGAAGCGTTGGCTTCTTGTGAGTGAGCAGGAGCGTAAGGATGTCTCTCGTGGTATCACGGTTCTCGGATCGATTCGGAGCAAGATGTTCCAGATGGTTGAGGAGCCGATTGAGGAGGACTCGGAAGAGATGCAGGTGGTTCGTAGACCAGTTGAGTGGAGTGCAGTGGATCTCGATGAGGAGGAGTCTGCAACGTTTGCGCGTATGCAGGAGATCATGGTCTACTACGTTGAGTTTGACAATTGGCCGAAGACTAACTTGCTAGGTGGCACTCGAATCTCAGCTCTTGATGGCTTTGCTCTCTTCTCATTTCTTACGTATCTTGCAGAGGATTGGGTGGATGAGGGTAGGACGACGCGAGCAGATTCATTTGTCAAGATGCTCATTCGCACGGGGTATCTCGGAGATGATGAGGCTCTGTTGAAGATCGCGCAGCGAGCGATTAATCTCTCTCCTGACTTTGACTGGGATACGAGTGAAGAGATTGAGGAATTAGCTCTCAAGTACGGTGAGCCTTCTGAGACTCCAGAGGTCTTCAAGGACCGACTAGACTTGCAGGAGATAGAGGCATATACCATTGATCCACCGACTGCGAAGGACTTTGATGATGCCGTTAGTGTGATTGAGGAGGATGGGGGATATACCTTATGGGTTCACATTGCAGATGTTGCTCACTATGTGGAGATGCACACCAAGCTGGATATGCATGCCTCCCGAAGATCCACCTCGGTCTACCTTCCCAACCGTGTTCTTCCCATGCTTCCTCATCACCTCTCTGACAATCTCTGCTCACTTAGGGAGAAGGTTCCGAGGCTTGCGATGAGTGTGAAGATAAGGTACGACAAGAGCGGCAAGCGTATCGAGGGTAGTGAGGAGGTCTTCAACTCTGTGATCAATGTCAGGGAGAACCTGTCCTACGACTTCGTCAATGTGGAGATAGATAAGAAGTCAGAACCATATTACACGTATTATACGCTTGCACAGTTGATTAATGGACATCGGAGAAGTCTTCACCTCGAGACTCCTGAAGTCAAGTTGCATCTTGGGCAGGAGATGAGTATCTCCACGAAGGAGGCTACTCCATCTACCAAGATGATTGAGACCTTCATGGTAGCAGCGAATGAGGCTATAGGTGAGATCTTCTTCCGAGCGAAGATCCCTGGGATTTACCGTTGCCATCCTCTTCCTGAGGAGGATAACGTCCTCAAGTTCAATGGTCAGAGCAAGGTTCTTGAGCTTCCCTACAATATCGAGCTTCCTGAGGACGAGGATGAGGAAGAGGAGGAGGAGGGCGAGAGCCTTCTCTCCAAGCTGAAAAGTGGTGGAGGTGTAGTAAGTTTCACCATTGGTGGTGGCTCGTCCTTTGCTGATTTCATGGACCCCGATGATGAGGACGAGGAGGAATCTGTAGACCTTGGCACACCTCTCACAAAGGGCATAGCTCAGATGTCTCCAGAGTTTCAGGATCGCTACCTGCAACCATTCATTGATGTGCTCTCTGGAATAGAGGCGATGGACTGGGACAAGGAGCTTCAGCGAATTGCATACCTTTCGGTTCTCGGGATGTTTCCTCTGGCATTCTACACCGCAGCGAATATTGGGCACTTTGGTCTGGGAAGCGTGCGTTATGTGCACTTCACCTCGCCTATCAGGCGGTACCCTGATGTCATTGCGCACAGGGTCTGCAAGGAATTGATCTCCAAGGGTGCTCATTCGGGTGACGGAGCAGAGGATGCAGAACCTCCCTATACTGTGGAGGAGATTGAGCAGATGGCAGATCACAGTTCAGAGCAGACGGTTCTCGCCTCACGTCTTGAGAGGCAGATTGTCAGTGCAGGTTTCTCCTTCCTCGCCAAGAATCAGTCATTCGAACAGAGGCAGGGGATAGTCTCGAGAGTGAACAGCAGTGGAGTGTATGTCCTTCTTCCGAATGGTGTTGAGGCAAGGGTATCGCTCAACGATCTGACCAATCGTCCCACCTTCGTCGATGACTTCGAGTCGATGTGCTTTGTGGGCTCTAAAGGGAGATTCAACCTCAATGAGGAGGTAACTCCATTCAACTACAAGGAGCTAATGACGGAGGGTGATGAGCTAGCAGAGGTTCTTGTGAAGATTGGAGACAAGATGGTCATCGAGTTCAGCAAGCTTGATCACGTGGAGGGAAGAATCCAGGGAAGAGCAGTCAGAATCTTCAAGAGAATACCTGAGGGCTACTCTGAGGGCGAGGAGATTATACTCGAAGAGGAGTAGTCACAGATATTTCATTGAGCTGCAATTTGCGACCGTAAGAGGAGATGTTGCTCGAAGAGGAGTAGTAATATGACTCTTCCCGCGGTTAACCCTGTAGAAAACAAGTAATACGATACAGTAGTATCAAGTTCTTCCTGTGCACTCTCCCCAGCATCACCTATCATCTATTATTTAAATTTCAAATGTCAGGAAGAGTTGATGAAGAAAGCAGCAGTGCTTACATATGGGTGTGCACATAACCAGAAGGACTCCCAGCTCATGGAAGCACAGCTGCTTAATCACGGATTCACCCTCGTTGATGAGAATGAAGCTGAGCTGGTCATCGTCAACTCCTGCACCGTCAAGGAACCTACAGAGTCGAAAATCATCAGCAAGCTTGATTCGCTCAGGGACAAGAAGGTGGTCGTCACGGGTTGCCTCTCACAGGCTACTCCCGAGAGGATCCGTGGACGTTATCCTGAGTATCTGGTGATGGGTGTGAATGCAGCTCCCTATCTTATCAGTGCCATAGAGGAGCACACAGGTATTGCGATTACAGCGAGGCAGAAGCTTCTCTCCCTTCCAGTCATTGCATCAGTGAAGGTCAAGGGACTGACACGCACCAAGATTCAGGAGGATTTTGTCGAGAAGCCACTTCTCGAGAGCACTCGCTGGAATCCGAATCTCAATATCATCCAGGTGAATGAGGGTTGCTTGAATTCATGCACCTTCTGCGCCACGAAGATGGCAAGGGGGAGATTGCACTCCTACAAGAGGGAGAGTATAATAGAGAGCATCCGAAGAACTCCCACGTCTGAAGTTTGGTTAACCTCTCAGGACACTGGTTGCTGGGGATTCGACATTGGTGAGAATATCGGGGATCTCCTGAAGGACATCGACAGGATAGACCGGAGATTCTGGATCCGTGTAGGAATGGGTAATCCCAACAATTTCATCAAAATACTTGATGAAGCTGTAGAGGGCTTCAGGTCAGATAAGGTCTACAAATTTCTCCACCTTCCTGTGCAATCGGGAAGCAACCGAGTTCTGAAGCACATGAGACGTGGCTATACTGTGGAGGAGTATGAGTTGATCGTTGAGAGATTCAGGGAGGTATTTCCCACAATGACGCTTTCCACTGATGTGATCGTGGGCTATCCAACTGAGACTGAGGATGAATTTCTCGAGACCATAAGAACCGTTGAAAGGACGAGACCGAGTATCACGAATATCTCTCGGTATTGGGAGAGAAGTGGTACCTATGCTGCCACTCTCGAGCAGCTTCCGCATACTGAGAGGAAGAGGCGATCGGGAATACTCACCAAGCTAACGAAGCAGATTCAGATTGAGGACAATCAGAAATTGATTGGCTGGGAGGGAGAGGCACTTGCAATCGCAGAGGGGACAAAGGGAGGTGTCGAGATGCGGAACATCGACTACAAACCCATCATTGTAGACTCTGCTGATTTGGGTGAATGGTATACCGTTCGTATCACAGAAGCTACTACCACACATTTCTTCGGTGAGCTTGTCAGATAAATACAATCAGGAATAGCAATAATTCAAATTAGATTAACCTCTGTAGAAATTCTGAAAGTAAGGGAATACAATCACAGATACAATTTCAGATACACCACAATAGAAATTCTAAGTATAACGAAACAAAATCACAAATACATTTTCTAGATATCATCTCTAAATATAATTTTCAAAAATAATTTCCATTTGACAGTAATCACAATATCCAAATACTCTGATAAATCTCCTATTGTATGGAAGAGTTCTATTTAGTAAGAATCAAACCATCTGAGAATCCGATTGATCCGGAAGAGAGAAGGAAATTAGGTTCTGGGCATCACGCATTCATCGAGAATTTGACACAAACTGGAGTTATCAAGATCGGTGGTCCAATCGCTGAGAAACCTGGTGGCATGCTCGTCGTAAAAGCATCGAGCAAGGATGAGGTTACTGCTCTTTTTGCAGATGATCCTCTGGTTTCTAGAGGTGCTCTTGAGATCACAGTTGACACATGGAAGATCAAACACGGGGATCCTTCTATCCTTGCTTGAATCGCCTATCTCTCGAGTTCAAGGGTTGGCTTAAGAAACTCTAAAATCTCCTTGTGGAAATTTTTGCTTATTTCTCTAATATTGGAGAAAGCACTAGTAGATGTCAAATTGCTTCTGGTCAGTGGTTTGTTTCCCAATTCTTTGTGAGCAGCCTGAAATAATTTTTTATATTCGTCCACGCAGGAGAGGAAGAATGTCTCTAACCCCCCAATTCCCATGTTTCCAATCTGTGAGCTTGGTGTGAGGATAAAGGTCAGTAGATAGTCTTTCTTTTTGCCTCTTGATCCTTCCTCTCGTATTGAGAAGATAAGATTCTGGCTCTGAAAGTATGAGGTGGAGAAGAGAAAGGGATCTAGATCAAGGGTTTTTCCTTGTGTAATGTCGATAAGGTTAGGAATAAGCATCTGGACATTACGATCATCTTCTGAGGTAAATTCCTCTGTTGAGAAGATGAGCTCTGGCCCTACTACGTCATCAAAGTGCGAAAGACACAAGAAACTCCTGTACTCAGTCACTGAAATTCTCGTGAACTCTCCGAATATAAGAGTTACTTCAGGTGTTTTTATATCCCTCTTTCCAGTACTCAGGTGTCGACAGTGCAGCGAGAGACGGTTCATTGGAGGAAGTTCCTCCTCATTCTTACTCCCGTAATCGCTGCACTGCTAAACCTCCACCCGCCGCAGGACTTGGATTCTTACTATTATTGGATCCAAGTCCTTGCATCCTCTTTTCTGATTTTGACAGTCATCATGATCTCCCTTGCAATCCATCCGCTGAAGTTCCAACGGGATGGAGGCTTCATCCTCTTCAGGTATACTGGGATGGAAGTAGGTGTGACTGCACAGATCCTGTCGAATGAGGTCATCGGTCAGTCTCTTATGACTTTTTTGACAGGTCGTAGAGGATCGAGATTCAGTATGGCATTTCACTTTTCTCCCTCGAGTTCTAGGGTGTACCTTCGGTACTCGGAGCGCACACTCAATCCATCTATTTCGAAGATTAGACGAGAGATTTCTGCACTGCTCTCAACCTACCACATAACATTGGACTTCGACGCGGACTACCCCAAAACAGGCAAATACGGAATCAAAGACCCCCTTCTTATCCCCTCCCTTGAGCAGATAGTGACAGATCTTGTCCTCATGCAGCCCGAGAATCTACTACTGGGAATGGACTACTCATTCACGTCCGATGGGTGCAGAATCAGAAGCTCATTTACCATGGACAGGGAGCATCGTCAAATAGTGAATGCCCTTCTCTCCAGTTACGGGACATCACTGGGATCAAAGAGATCGGCAGTAACTGTTCTCGAGGATGCTTGGAGGCTTTTGAGGTTCAAAAGTCTGTCCGAGATGCCCAACTATGTCGATCTTCTAGCTCCTGACACCGGGGAGCTTAGTATAGGTCGGAAGCTTCTCAACGGGAATCCCTATGCAGACCTTCTAATCTCAGTTAGTGATTTCAGGATGGGAGGGATAATTTCAGGGGCAATAGGTCAGGGGAAGACGAATCTCCGTATCCAGATCATTGATTACCTCATGAAGAATAGTGTAAGAGTAATAGATTTCGATATCAAGGGTGATCTCAGACGATACCCACACTTGGTCAAAAATGCGACAATCATGATCCCAAAGGTGAATTTCAGGATTAATATATTTGCCTGTCCTGATAATCTTGACAAGAGGACATACTCAGAATTACTTTTCACCTCTCTTGAGCAGTCCATGGAGGGGGATATAAGCCCTCCCCAACTCTACCTGTTGGAGAAGTCAGTACTTATGACCGTGGAAAATGGAGGTAATCCTCGTGACTTCTTTTTCAATATTCTTGCCATTAGTGAGAGGGACAAAGCTGTATTAGATACTCGGCAGGATGCTACTGCACTTGCTCTCATAACCCGTCTAAGCTGGATGAAGGGCTCACTTCGTGACGTTTTCTGGACTTCTGAGAACTCATTCACCAATGACCTACTTGACGGATCTGTGATTTTTGACCTTTCTGCACTCAATCAGAGTACTCCACTGAGATACATCCGATTACTCATGGAGATCATACTTATGAGAATCATCACGACCAAGGCGAGGATAGATACCCCCAAGCATCAACTTGAGACCTTGATTTCAATTGATGAGGGGCAGTTACTCATGCCTAATCACCGGTTCAGCGCACTTACCAAACTTGAGGAGATAGTGACGACAATGAGATATCAGGGAATTTCCGTACTCGTGGCTGGAGTTCATCAGGATATGATGAGTCCTGTCCTTCTGGACACCGGATTCAGCGCGCATTTCAGGACATTCAATGAGGAGTCTGATCTGAGGCAGTACCAGTGCAAGGTGAAGAAAGAGAGTTCCGGGTACCAAACCGTGATAGCATCCATTAAGCAGTATTCAAAACTTCAGAGTTATACCGAAATCAGGGGATTACATACACCTCTTTTACAAGATTTCTCGGTCAGCAGGGATGTGATAGATCGTGCACGAGAGCTCTCCAATTTCCCTGAGCTGATAGAGTTGAATATTGAAACAAGGGAGAAGGTCGATGAGCTTCTCGACTCCCTCAATCCCGTGGACTTCATCAAGGAATTCAGGGAGACAGATGACATCACCTCACTGATTAAAATTCATGGAACACTTGCAAAGCTCCTTTCGAATTACACCAAATTACGTGGATCTTACCTTGAGATGTCGGTTCTTCGGTACCTGATACGGAAGGATGCTAAGTCTCACAAGCGAAGTAGAGTACATCTTGAGCTGAATAGGAGCCTACGATCACTCCTCTACTAGTAACCCAGAAATTCTCCAAAAATGCCCTCTACTATCCCTATCCTTATGAATTTTCGCTCACACATCTTTCCATGGAAAACAAGAACTGGATTGTTACCGCAGCAGTACTCGGAGCTCTAAGTGTAGCGATGGGTGCATTTGGTTTTCATGTCATGGAGAGCATTCTTTCCACAAAGGACTTTGACATCTACAAAATAGCTGTGCGATATCAGATGTGGCACACCCTTGCCATCTTTGGTGTCGCTCTCATGAGCAAACTTTATTCCATTGATGTTGATCGGATTCAGTGGCTCTTCCTCGCTGGTATTGTCATCTTTAGTGGCAGTCTCTACCTGATTGTCTTCACGCAGCTTAGGTGGATGGGAGCGATCACCCCAATAGGTGGTGGTGCATTGATCTTGGGTTGGGGTCTTCTGGCATACTCTATCTACAAATTGAAGGAATAGTGTATACTGGCAGTATACAGTTCGTTTACTCTTGTATCACCTAGCACAAAGGATCATATCTGCCATATAT
>Ga0114931_10012072_pt1 | contig 10135 bp, 7 predicted proteins | sample 2SBtaG_FD_89579 | JGI IMG/M metagenome (GOLD analysis project Ga0114931, IMG submission 89579) | Deep subsurface microbial communities from Kolumbo volcano to uncover new lineages of life (NeLLi) - 2SBTROV14_V59a metaG | ecosystem: Environmental > Aquatic > Marine > Volcanic | place: Kolumbo... | reverse complement strand
TGTCGGCGAGCGCCCCGAGCTTCGGATCCGCGAACACCACGCTGGCGGTGCAGGGCGTATCGCCGTTGCCGTTGTTCTTCGTCTTCGGCCACTGGATGTTCCCGCCTCCGTCGTCGAACGTCGGACGCCCTGGGTACCACGCCGCCGGACAGCGCCGCGTTGGGCGCTGAGCTGCGCGTTCTCTGGGCCGTCGAGCAGGTCCGACAGCGGCGGCTTGGCGTGGGCCGCGCAGCCGAGGTCGCGGCGATGCCTCGCGCGGCATTCATGCTCCTGCTCGGGGAGCACGGCGTTCCCGCCATCGACTACCCGGTCGCCGATCTGAAACGCGAGATCGAGACACTGCGCAACCCGTGATCGTCGTCCCCGACGCAGGACCGCTCATCTTCCTCGCGACCGCGGGCCAACTCGATCTGCTCGCGCGGCTGTACGATCGCGTCGTGGTGCCCAGCATCGTCTACGACGAGGTCGTCGTTGCCGGTGCGGGGCTGCCCGGGGCAGCGCAGTTCGCCGCGGCGGCGCCGCGATCCCCCTGGCAGTGCGCCTGGGCGCGGCCTTGCTCTGCGACGACGCCGAAGCGCGCACCGAGGCGCGCAAACGCAATTTGCTTGTCATCGGTACGCTCGGCGTGCTGCTTCTCGCCATGGACCGCGGCCTCCTCGCAAGCATCGAGCCGATCGTCTCCAGCATGCGTTCGGCCGGAATGTACGTGGCAGAAGCGCTACTGCACGAAGTGCTGGACGCCGCCGGCGAATTGACGCCGTCGCGACGACGTTGAGGTCATCAGGTCGCGCCACGGTGGTACGAAATGCGCGAGCGCCACGAGAAGCCCGCGTTCATGGCTGGCGAACCTCGGCTTCTTGACCCGCCGTGCCGCGACGACGAGTTGCTGGCGGAGGAGCATCTTCTCGGCGATGAGCTCTCTGCGCGAACGTGCCACGTCGCGGAGCAGCCCGCTGATGACGGGGCCAGGGCTCGGCCGTGTGCCGGTCCGCACGGCAGCTGCCACGCGTCCGGCTGCCTCGCGCGCGGCGTCGCCAAAGCGATGAACCAAGGCGGCGAGCACGAGCGCGATGTGCCCGATCGAGCCGCGCCGTTCAAGTCTTGTGCGCGGCGGATCCCGAGCGATTCTGCGGCGGACGCGACGTGTAGCCAGTACAGAGCCCGGTGGGAAAGGTACCACATGGGCACAAGATCCTGCTGCGATGCCGCAGCGCTGCGACCGGCGATTGACACGAGCGCGCTCCGAGTGTGCCATATGAATCTGCGAGAGGAGGCTCGAATGGCAGCCCGGGGAACACGAGGATCCAGAGCAGGCTTGTTTGCGGCGCCGCGGGCGGGCGCGCTCGTGCTCGCGGCGGCGCTGGTTTGCGCTGTCGGAAGCTGGTCACGCCGGGCACTGGCCTTCGACGAATTCACCTGTCCCATCCAGAGCAGCGGCGACTGCTCCGTGCTTGCGCGTAGGCTGTTCCTGATCCGCGGCAGCATGCCCGACGACCTGGAGTGCCAGAACGACGAGGACGGCAACGGACTCGACGACGCAATGGAGCGCCAGCTCGCGTGCTGTTTCTCGCCGTTGTTTGCGTTCGACCCCGACGAGAACGCGACGGCGTCGGACGAACCGGCGCTGCTCTTCAACGCGCAGAACGACAGCTCGGATCCGGACCATCGCATGATCCGCCTGGCGTTCGTGGCGCTGTGGCGGCACGATGGCGGGTACGCCTCGGGCGACGGGCACGACAAGCACGACCCCGATGCGCAGGGCTTCAGCGTCTACATCTCGCGTGGGCCGCGCCCTACCGACGCCTGGGGGTTCGATCACTGGAGCATCCCGGACTGCGGCTCCTCGACCGAGATGGTCCCGAACCTGGCTGATGTGCCCACCCACCCCGTACTCTACGCGTCAGCGGGCAAGCACCACTGGTACTGCCACGCGGATACGTCAGACAAGGATACGCTGGCCCGGGGAACCGGGGACCGGAAGTTCGCGCAGGAGATGTTCCAGCTGCCCCAGTTCTGGCCGAACGGTGACGCGGGCTACGTCTGGACGCTCTTCGACGCCGAGACCCAGACTGTCCTGAATCTCTGCGAGCTCGCCACGACGGGTGAGCGCGTGACCGCACAGGATCTGGGCCCGTTTACCCTAGGCTTCGCGCTGCCGGGCGTCAAGGGAACCATCCTGGACCGATACCTGAAGAACCCGAACTACTTCGGGCATGATCAGGTCGACGGCGTCGGACCGCAGATTGTTTTCAAAGGCAAGCCGGACTTCGATGGGGACGGTCTCGCCGACATGGAGACCTATATCCCCATCGATGCCCAGGCGGGCAAGTGGAAGGCCCGCCGCGCGGACGACATGTGCCCGGACGGCGCCCCATACGCCGACGACGACGGCGACGGCGACGGCATCGAGGACGCCTGCGATCCGGATCTGTTCTTCAAGGAGAAGTACGTCGCCTACGGAAGCTCGGCCTACCCCACGACGCTGCCGAGCGACATCATCGACGACGCCTGGACCAGCACCTACCCCTCGCACTGGGATCCGACCGTGCCGCGTCAGGGCTTCCTCGACACCGATGTGGACGGCGTGCCCGACGGCGAGGACTTCTGCCCGCTCGACAACCACTACCCCTACGGTTACCCGTACTTCGACGACAATAGCTGGGGCGAGGACCAGAATTGGCCGAGGCTAGCAACGGCACCAGCCGCAACCCCCAGCCACACGGCCGGTGAGCTCCATCGCGGCAATTCGTGCGACCCTTATCCCCTCGGGATCACGGCGCTCGTCCCGGAGGCGGGCTACGGCAGCGCGTGCTCGGACAGCTTCCACTACGTGACCGGGGGCGACAACGCGCCGCGCTACACGGTGACCCAGGAGAACGGCGTGAGCGTGAACGGCGCCAAGGTGAGCGGCGAGGTGGACGGGCAGACGTATCGGTGCGCGTGTCGCAATAGAAACACAGGCAAGCCCATCACCGATCCGGTCACCGACTGCCTGGACCAACCGCAAAGCGACTGCTTCCGGAGGGACGTCCCCATCGTCAACCCGCTGACGGCCAACGGCTATGGCTATCTGCCCGTCCAGCGGAAGAACTGCGCACAGCAGCAGGCGAACGGCTTCTGCGCGCACTACCCGATCGACTCCGGCGACGAGAGCTGGGACTGGGTCGACGAGTACGAGAAGGCCGACCCATCCAAACCTCCCCACTTTGGCCCGGGCGACGTCATCGCGGCGCCGCCCAGCCCGCCTATCAACCCGCAGCCGTACCTCTACTCGCGCTACCAGTACGCGATCATGACGTTGAGCGACATCGACGCCGCGCCCGCCAGGGACCAACAGCTCGGCTCGTTGCCTTCGCCCTTCCCGGATCCGCTGTATGTGACCGGCGACGACTACAGCAAGGGCCTGGGCGACGTGACGAGCCCCCAGAGCAAACGCCTGCGCGCGACCTTCACCGGGAACCTCCAGCTGAGCTCCGAGCACCAGGTCTACCTTCCGCCGAAGATCTGCAATGATCCCTTCCACCTCGGCTTCGCCGCCGTCTGGGCGCAGTACCAGTGCGTCATCGGCTGCGATCCGCTGGATCTCTCGAAATGGTGGGAGGATCCCGACCCGTTCCAGATCGTGCGGAACGACACCACGCTCTCCGGGCTCGTCCTCGTGCGGCCCGCGGAGGGCTATACCTCCAGCATCGTCGCGGACGAGACGGCACAGGAGCTCCTGGGCAGCTCGCCGGTGCTGGCGGCGCCGATGCCCACTGGTCCCGACTTTGCCGGGCCCAGTCTGATGGTGCTCGGCACGAGCCGGGCCGGGACCTCCTGGCTGCTGCTCGCCCAGGGCGGATCGCTGATCGGGGGGCTCGGGGCTCCGGTCGCTGCACCGCTCGCCGCGCCTGCCGGGCCGCCATCCAGGTCCTACTACACCGCTGACGAGGGCGAGCTGCCGGTCGCGCTGGCCCAAGGCAGTCGCCTGCTGACCGATCGCCGCACCGACTGGGCGGCGCTGTTCGTGCCGGGCTCGGGCGTGTGGGGCTTCGATCCGCTGACCGCGACCTGGCGCAACGCGGGCGCGCCGGCAGAGGTCGTGTCGCGCGGCGAGCCGGCGCTGGCGATGGTCGGCGACGCGCTGGTCGTCGCCGGCGGCGTCACCGCGCAGGGCACAGCCAGCGACGCCTGGGCCGTCAGCCTGGCGGGCCACGGTTCGCAGCTCCTGACCCGCTCGCTGCCGCCGCGACGGAGCGCGCTCCTCGCCGTGAAGGCCGACTCGAGCGGCTTGGCCTATGGCGGCGGCTTCGACGACTCGGGCGCGGCGCGCGACGACATCTGGAGCCTCGATCGCGAGCCGGGCGGCGCGCTCTCCGTACGGCTCGTCTCCGCCGACACCGGCCGCGGCATCGCGCTCACACCGAACACCGCGGGGCTTGATCTGCCGCCGCTCGGCGGCCGGCCGCGGCTCTACCGCCTCGACCCGTCGCAGCCGACCGGCGTGACGCACGAGCTCCGGACGCGCTCGGGCTGGTCGGAGCTGGGACTCGACGGAAGCCCGATGCCGGCCTGCCCGGCCGATGACCCGCACGGTGGCGAGGTCTGCCGGCTGGATCCCGCATGGTGGTCGGACGCCGGAACGCGGAGCTGCGCGGCGTCCGGTAGCGACATGTGCACAGGCGCGCGCGGCAAGCTGCTCGCGAGCCAGCATCTGCCCGCCAAGCGCGAGCCCGACGCCGTCTGGGCCGGGCACGGCGCGGTCTGGGTGCTCGCCGGCCGGCGCCTGGAGCGCTGGGACGCGACGACGCCGGGCGCGGCCGTGCTGTCCGCTGGCGCGTGGCTCCCCAAAGCGGGCACAATGCTCGCCGGCCACGGCAGCGAAGTGCTCGTCGGCACGAAGGCCGGCGTGCAGCGCGCCGCGCTGGGCGGAAACGGCATCACGCTCGGCCCGGTGCTCGAGCTGTGCGGCCATCCGCTCGCCGCCGCGGCCGTGGGCGACGACACCTGGGCTGCGGTGACGGAATTCGGTCTCGTCACGCTGGCGACGCCGCCCGACGCCGCACCGCACCTGTTGGCGCAGGCCGAGATCGGCGTGAACGGCGGCGCGACCGTGGTTCGTCCGGTCTCCGGCTGCGGCGGCTTCGGGCACGATCACGACGGCCCCGGCCAGGGCGAGAGCGGCATCGACGACAACGCAGTCGTCGCCGTCGAGGATGCGGCGCACGTGTTCGTGGTGCTGAAGAAGGCCATTGCGGAGGTCGAGCTCACCGACCTCGCGGCGCCCCTTGGAGCGCGCGGGCTGACGCTTCCGCACCGCATCGGCGCGCTGCGGCTGGACGCGCTCCAGGGGCGCGCGTACGGCGCGGGCGCACAGCTCTTGCCCATTGTCGATCTGCGGGCTGATGCGCTGTCCATTTCCGGCGAGCACCAGCTCGCAAGCTGGGTGAAGCGGAGCGACGCGAAGCTCGGCGACGGGACGCGGCTGAGCGCGCGCATCGACGGCGAGCGCGTGGAGGTCGCATGGGTGGCGCCGTGAGCTGGGCGCGCTTTGCCGTGCTGCTCGGCGCATTGCTGCTGGCGGGCTGTCCGGGCAGGGACAGCGCGGGGCCGTCGCGCGACGGGGGAGCGAACGACGGAGCGGCGGAAGCGAAAAGCGACGCGAACACCGCCGCCGCGGAAGCGGGCATACCGTGGGATCCGGTCTGGCATGACACGACGCCGAAGGACTGGCCGACGATCGGACCCGAGGGCCAGCCGGACTGCGGCGTGGGGTGCAGGATGCTGTTGAACCACGCCGTGCCGGACGGGACCGGCGCCTATGCCTTCTCGTATGACACGAGGCGCGTAGTTTCCGAGGGCTTCCAGGTCGGCCCGATGGTAGCGACCCTGGATTCCATGGAGACAACTGTCTTTGGTCCTGATCCGACTTCCAAACAAGCACAAGACGCTCCCTACGTTGCCGGACACCGGGTGGCGTACATCCGTACCTTTGGTGTCGGCGACGGGCAGGTCGAGATCATGGACTTGATTACCGGCGAGAAGAAAATCGTCTACAAGTACGCCCCCGCCCAGGCCGGCACCAACAACGCTCTTCGCACTGCCCTGAACTCCCGCTACGCCTTCTGGGCGATGGACGGCAAGGGCCTCATGAGCCGCGATCTGCAGACCGGAGAGATCAAAGTTCTCATGCCGGGCAGCTTCGTCTGCCACGACATCTGCGCCACGGAGCACGAACTCGTCTGTGCGGACGCCGACTCGGACGCCATGTACGATGTCGATCTGGACGCGGGCAAGGCCGGCTACCTCGACTACGGCGGCGCGCTGCAGCTCGAGGGCTTCTGCTCGCCGGACAGGACCCAGTTTGTGTGGATCGACTACCGCGATCCGCCGGGCCGGAGCTCGACGGACATGTTCGAGCGCAGCGGCGGGGAGGTGTACCTGCGCGATCTCGCTGCGCACAAGACGCGCCGCATCACCTACGATTCGCCGGATTCACCCCACGGCAAGATCTATCCGGCCGTGGATGGCCACTTCGTCTACTGGAACCAGACCCCCGACGGGCCCAACCAGAACCCCGACCAGGCCCCGGATCTCTACTATCTCGCCACTACGCTGGTCCGCTTCGATCTGTCCACGGGCAAGAAGTGCGAGCTAGCGAACGCTGCCATGAGCTACAAGGCCGCCTACGGCTCGGAGCTCGTCCACACCTGGCTCGACCAGACGAAGAACGAGGTGCGCGTCGTCATCACGAACCTCGACCACCCCGGATTGAACTGGCAATGCCAGACCGTGGCCATTCCGCCATAGGCGACACGGGGAACGCCCGCCTCTCTCGAGGCATTCGCGGCAAGCCGCTGCACGACGCGGGGCGAAGCGCCGCAGAACCACGGTGGCGCGACGTTCACGCAGCGAGCAGGCGGAGGCGCGGTGCAAGAACATGGATGGGAAGCGCGTTCGCCCTGGCGCTTCTGGCCGCGGCTCAAGCAAACGCCGAGCCGCGTATGCACGACGGCTTCCGGTTTCGCGGAACGCTGGGACCGGGATACGTGTCCTACGGCGAGGGGAATTCCAACTTGCACGGCCTCGCGGGCGCATCGGGGATCTACCTCGGCACAACCTTGCCGCCGAGCCTGGGGCTCGGCGGCTCATTGAGCATCACCCTGGCACCGGCCGCCGGCTACGACGGGACCGGTGGCGCAACCTACAGATTGGCCCTCATCACATTGGGACCCTACGTCGACTACTACTTCCGTCCGCGAGGGGGCTTGCACGCGCTCGGCACCGCGGGGTTTGCGGTTCTTGATGTCGTAGACACGCAGTTCGACGAAGGCTACGACTTGACGGGCTTCTCGCTCGGTGCGGGCCTCGGCTACGACTTCTGGGTCGGCAGCGAGGCGAGTCTCGGCGTTCTAGGCCGCGTCCAATACGCCCACTTCGACTCGGAGTATTTGATTGCTCCGACGATGGAGCTGTCGTTCGTCTGGCAATGATCGTGTGCCGGCTACCCGAATCATCCGCGGGCATGAGAAGCCCCAGCATCACGCCGCTCGCCGTTAGTCGTGATGAAGCCCGTTCAGGGTGGCGCGTCCGGTGACCGCCCCGCTTGCCGCGCCAGCAGAAGACGTTCCGATCGGGACAAGCTGTCCGATGCCCTGATGAGGTCGCGCGCGGTCGAAGTACGCGAAGCAAGACTCACCCAGCACACAACGCAGGTGCGCTTCGCCAAGCACGATGACGTGGTCCAGGCATTCCAGCGCCTTTCAAGCCTTGCTCGGTGGCGGATTCCGGAGCGATCCTGCGGCGGACGCGATGGGTAGCCCGGCAGGCTCCACGCGGCCGACCGTAGGACGGCTCTGTCATGCTGGACTCGGGTATGCTGGACCGATGGCGCGAAACTTGTTGATCACAGCGCTGGCTCTCTTTGCGCTCGCTTGCTCCGTAACAATTGGAACGCCCAGAAGCTCAGCTACCGGGCGTCAACAAGCGTGGACCCGGAGTTCGCCGTGGGCCTCAACGTCTGGATGGTGCGCCAGGTGAACTGGAAGCGCCGGTCGTACTCGTCGGTGAAGACGAGGCCGGCGACGTGGCGGATGCGCTCGACGTTGGTGTGGCCTGGCGCAAACTCGATGGCGCCGAGCACGCGCATCTCGAGATAGGGACTGACCCGTTTCACGGGGGACCTCCTGGGCTTGCGGAGCGCGCCCGTCGCGCCCCGCCGCGCCAGTACGCCAGGGCGCGAAGTGCCGCGGTATCGACGTCTGTTGTTGTCGGTCCGGCGATGTCGCGCGGTTGCGCCGCGGTGCGATGACAGTGCGGCTGCGTCCCGGCTCGGTGCGCGCCCTGCGTGCGCAGGCCGCAACGCTCAACCGCTCAACCGAGTAGCGAAGCCTGGAAGCGGAGCTGGAACGCGGCAAACGCGCACTCCGCTCCGGGCAGCACCGACTCGAGGTGCGCGACCAGCTGCGCTATCGGTAGCGTCGATGACGACGGAGGCGGCGGCCCCACCGCACACAGCCGCGTTGCGATGTGCGGCCGCGCGCGCTCGAGCCGGCGCCAGAGGCGGTAGCCGCTGCGCAGCGACAGCTCCGACCGCCCGCTACGGACGACGCGCTCCCAGGCCGCTTTGCGCGAGGCGCCTGCCAGTACCGCGAGCACGAAGCATGCGAGCGTCGCCGCGGTCACGAGGAAGCCGGCGAGGGTCCCGGCCAGCACCACCCTGCATGTCCGGCCGCAGCCGGGACGCCGGAAGCGATTCGAGCAGAAAAGCCGCCGCCCCCGCACGATGCGCTCCTGTCCGGCTTCCGCGTAGCCCCGGAGCCAGCCGTGCCCATTGAGCGTGACGACCGCTCCGCAGTGCGGACAGGAAAGGAGCTTCGCACCCAGCAGCGCCTGCCCGAGCTCCTCGTCGGAGCGGACGTACCTCGTGCATCGACCCTGCCGTGGCTCCACCGGGCACAGCCGCATAGGCGCCCCTCTACAGGAGGCCAACAAAGACGCACATCACCTGGCCGCATTCACGCTGTCGTCGCAGCGGCGCAAAGCGAGGTCAGTTCGGAAGGATGTCGACCGGGGCTACGACCAGAGGGCGGGGCTCAACAGCTCCGCCCTCTCCGACTACCTGCCGCGTTTCCGTTTCCTGCTCGACGACCTGTCGCGCCCGGGACGACGATCTGCGCGCCCGGAGCGTGACGGAGCTCGGCCGCCTCGCGCTCTTCTGCCTGTCCCGCGCCCGCGAGAGCGGTGATTTCCTCGCCGACCTCGAGCGCTGGAGCGACATCCTCGTCACGGCCGCGTCCGCCCCGAACGGCGTGGCAGCGCTGGCGTCCCTGGTGAGGTATATTCTGGAGGTCGTCGGAGCTCCCCCCGGGGAGATCCGGACCTTCCTGACGGGCCTCGGCCCCCGGGTCGAGGAGGCGTACATGACCGGCGCACAGGTGCTCATCGAACAGGGCCGCAAGGAAGGCGAGGCCAAGGGCGAGGCGAAAGGCCGCGCGCAGGCGCTGGTCGAGTTGCTCGAGCTCAAGTTCAAGGGCGTTCCAGCAGACACGCTCGACCGTATCCAGCGCGCCTCGATCAACGAGCTCGAACGCTGGACCGCACGCGTGCTCGACGCGACGAGTCCCGACGAGGTTCTCGCCGACTGACCTTCCCGCGTGTCCCGCGACGCGCTGGGCGGTGGACCTGACCGTCGGCAGGGCGTAGCAGGTCTGCGCCAGGCAGTCCCCGGACGCGAGTACGGTACCTTCCCCGCTCGCGCGCAGCCTGCGCCGCAACGATGTAGCTCGCCTCTCCTGATGGAAGCAGATGGAGCGGCGCGGGCGAGCACGAGCTTGGGGAAGGTGGAGCGCCCGCAGGCGGCAACGACGTATCGCGCCGTCTGCGCTGCCGCGCAGAGCCCGCCGAGGACGCGCCGGTTGGGGCAACCCCAGCCTTCGGAAGGCAGCTCCAGACCTACGACCTCGACGGCACCGTCACACTGGCCTCCCGCTACCACGCCCTGTCGAGCGACCACTGGGACGCTGCCGATCTCGAGCCCGGTCCGCATCAGGGCACCTACGCGAGCGAGGCCAGCGCGTAGTCGATATGAACGCCCCTCCCGTCGCTGCTGCAGGTCACTTTCCCAGCCTCGGTGGCAGTCTACGGGACAATCTGC
>Ga0114931_10012071_pt1 | contig 10135 bp, 7 predicted proteins | sample 2SBtaG_FD_89579 | JGI IMG/M metagenome (GOLD analysis project Ga0114931, IMG submission 89579) | Deep subsurface microbial communities from Kolumbo volcano to uncover new lineages of life (NeLLi) - 2SBTROV14_V59a metaG | ecosystem: Environmental > Aquatic > Marine > Volcanic | place: Kolumbo... | reverse complement strand
GTACCGCGTGTACCCAGTCCTTGAGTGTAGAGCGTTGGCCCCGAATACGCACTCCTGCAGAATCATCCAGGCAACGCCAATCCAACCCAAACGCAGCCCCCAGTAAAAAGGCCGGGAGGGCCTGGGGCTTGGCAGGGACTGTAGGCAGCAGGGATGCTGCCTTCGAGCTTACAGGGACGTATTCACAGCGCGTCCCGGACAAGCCTCAGGCCCTCCCGGCCTTTAAACCCCGGCACCACTCACCCGGCACCGACTCCCACAGTCAGCGTGTGACCCGCCGCAATGCGGGCTATAATCCGCCGCCTTTACGGTCAGCCCACATCACTCATGAGCCTCCATCTGCCAGACTTCCACAGCGCCCGAATCCTGGTTGCGGGTGACGTAATGCTGGATCACTACTGCTATGGCGAGACCTCGCGCATTTCCCCCGAGGCGCCGGTCCCGGTGGTGCACGTGCAGGGCGCGGAAAAACGCCCGGGTGGTGCTGCCAACGTGGCCATGAACATCGCCGCACTCGGCGCCGGGGCGACTCTGGCGGGTGTGATCGGCGATGATGAAGCCGGGCATACACTGACCACCAGCCTCGAGCAGGCCGGCGTTCACTGCGATCTGGAACCCAGCGCCGACTTCGAAACCATCACCAAGATGCGGGTATTGAGCCGCAACCAACAGCTCATCCGCCTCGATCTGGAAGCGCGGGTGCCGGCTGGAGCGGCTCAGGCGCTGAAGCGACGGGTCAGTGAGCGGTTGAAAAACTGTACGGCCCTGGTGCTTTCAGATTACGGCAAGGGATCACTGGTGGATTGCCAGCAGCTGATTCACAGTGCCCGGGAGGCCGGCTGCGCAGTGCTGGTGGATCCCAAGGGGCATGATTTCAGCGCCTATCGTGGCGCCACCCTGGTGACACCTAATCAAGCAGAGTTCGAGGCAGTGGCAGGAATCTGTGCCGATTCCGAAGTGTTGGCTGAACGCGGTGAAAAGTTGCGTGAGGAACTCGAACTCGAGGCCCTGCTCATCACCCGCGGCGAATATGGCATGTGTCTGCTGCAGGCGAGTCATGAGGCCCTGCATCTGCCGGCCCGGGCCCATGAGGTCTTTGATGTTACGGGTGCCGGGGATACGGTCATTGGGGTGCTGGCGGCCTGCCTGGCGGCAGGTCAGGCCCTGGCCGCTGCCGCGCGTCTGGCCAATGTCGCGGCGGGCCTGGTGGTGGAAAAACTCGGCGCCGCTACTACCAGCGCTGGCGAATTGCGCGATGCCATCGCCCAGCCACCGGTGGTCCTCGCCGGAGTCCTCACCGAAGCACAGTTGCAGTCGCAATTGGACGCGGTCCGGGCCCGGGGTGAACGCATCGTCATGACCAACGGTTGTTTTGATTTGTTGCACGCCGGCCATGTCCACTACCTGCGCCAGGCGGCGCGGCTCGGGGATCGCCTGCTGGTGGCGGTTAATGACGACGACTCGGTGCGACGCCTCAAGGGTACGGGCCGGCCGTTGAATAGTGTTACGGCACGTATGCAGGTGCTGGCGGCGCTGGAAATGGTGGATTGGGTGATTGCCTTTGGTGAAGATACGCCGGCGCAGTTGATCGCCAGAGTATTACCGGATGTGCTGGTCAAGGGTGGTGATTACAGCGCTGATCAGGTCGCCGGAGCCGGGGTGGTCAAAGAGGCGGGCGGAGCGGTTGAAATACTGGAATTTCTCCCCGGCTATTCGAGCTCGGACCTGCTGTCCCGGGCGCGGGGGGAGCGCCCGTGATCGTGGTTACCGGTGGCGCCGGATTCATTGGCTCCAACCTGGTCAAAGCCCTGTGTGGGCGTGGCGAACGCGAAGTACTGGTGGTCGACGATCTGCGTGATGGCCGCAAATTCAGCAATCTGATCGACGCTGACATACTCGATTACCTGGACAAAGACCTGTTCCTGAAACGCCTGGAGTCGGGCCGCCTGAGTCTCAACAATGCGCGCGCGGTGTTTCATCTCGGCGCCTGTTCCGACACCACCGAGTGGGATGGGCGCTACATGATGGACAACAACTACGAGTATTCGAAACAGCTGTTGCATCACTGCCGGAGCCACAATGTGGCTTTTATCTATGCGTCCAGCGCTTCGGTGTACGGCGCCGGCCGGAATTTTCAGGAAGGTGCCGAATGTGAGCGGCCCATCAACATGTATGGCTATTCCAAGGCCCTGTTCGATGCGTACGCGCGCCGGCACATGGATGAAAGTGGCCCACAGGTGACGGGGCTTCGCTATTTCAACGTATATGGGCCGGGGGAGTCCCACAAGGGCCGCATGGCCAGCATAGCCCACCATCTTGATGAGCAACTGCGTGCCAGTGGCGAAGTGCGGCTGTTCGAAGGGTGTGACGGATATGCGGATGGTGAGCAGCTCAGGGATTTTGTGCATGTGGATGACGTAGTGGCGGTCAATTTGTGGTTTCTTGAGCAGCCTTTGAGTTCGGGCATTTTCAACGTCGGCAGCGGACGTTGCCAGAGCTTTAACGAGGTGGCGCGGGCGGTGATTGCCTGGCATGGCCGGGGGCACATTCACTACGTCCCCTTCCCCGAAGATCTGAAAGGCCGTTATCAGAGTTATACCGAAGCGGATCTCAGCCAGCTGCGGGCAGCCGGCTGCGATGTCCAGTTTCGCGGTGTGGAGGAGGGAGTCCGGGACTACCTGGACTACCAACACCACGCCCGGGTCGGCGCTAAGCGTTGAAGTGGGGAGACTCGGGTGCACAGTCGCGCAGTCCATGACATGAATCCCGCTCCTGCCCCGACAGTGCCTCACGCTGCTGGCCAGCGCCATCTCTATACCCTGTTGCACTGGTTGTGGATGCCGGCAATATTATTGCGCCTCACCTGGCGCGCCCGGGGAAATCGCGCCTACCTGCGGAATTTACCTCAGCGCTTCGGATTTGGCTCTGAGCCCCAGGGCGATCAGCCGATTCTGTGGCTGCATGCAGTTTCCGTTGGTGAGGCTCAGGCCGCCGTGCCGTTGCTGCGCAACCTGCAGCAACGCTATCCCGGCTACCAATTGCTGGTAACCACCACTACACCGACCGGCCGGGATCGCATCAGCCAGGTCATGGGTGATACGGTCGTGCTTCGCTATATGCCTTATGACCTGCCCGCGGCCATCGGGCGCTTAATTCGCCAGGTGCGACCGGTGATGTTGATGATTATGGAAACAGAACTATGGCCAAACCTGTTCCACCTGTGTTCGCGCCATCGGATCCCGGTGTACCTGGTGAACGTCCGATTGTCGGCGCATTCTGCCGCGGGATACCGCCGGTTTGCTTCAATCAGCCGTGCGATGCTGGCACAGGTGGCGGGAATTGCCGCCCAAAGCCAGACGGATGCCACCCGCCTGTTGTCCCTGGGCGCTGATCCGGATCGGCTGGAGGTCACCGGCAGCATAAAATTCGATTTCCAGCACCCGGCCAGCCTGCGGGAGCAGGCCGAAGTCCTGCGCCGATACTGGGGGCTGGATCGCAGTGTCTTCATTGCAGCCAGCACCCATGAGGGGGAGGAAGCCCAGCTGCTTGACGCTTTCGTTGCGATCAAATCCCGTATCCCATCCTGCCTGCTGGTGCTGGTGCCCAGGCACCCAGAACGGTTTGCGGTGGTGGCCGGTTTGTGCCAGCGGCGCTCGCTGAATATAGCACTGCGCAGCGAGCCGCCAAGGGACCTCAGCGATGTGGAGGTATTGATTGGCGACAGCATGGGAGAACTGCCGCTGTTTTATGCTGCTTCCGATGCCGCCTTTGTCGGCGGCAGCCTGGTGGCCGTGGGTGGACACAACATGCTGGAGCCTGCAGCCCTCGGGCTGCCGGTGATTTTCGGCCCCCACGTATATAATTTCTCCGGAATCAGCCGCTTGCTGGTGGACTGTGGGGCTGCCCGCCAGGTCAAAACCCGGCAACAATTGGTTCAGGCCGCGTTAGAATTGCTCAGTGATGCGAATTTGCGCCATCACATGGGAGATCTGGGCCGTCAGGTGGTGGCACGCAATCGCGGCGCCCTGGAGCAGGTGATGCGGATGCTGGCCGGGCATCTGCGGCAATAGTACAGTTGATACGAATATGAGCATGATGCAGGCACCATCGACAATATTGACAGGGCCATGACCCTAGGAGCCTCCGATTCGGACGCGGCCATGCATACTTTCGATCTGGCGGAAATCGCCCGGGTCGGGCGTGGCGACCGGGTTGATGTTCAACAGATTTCCGATGCCACCCAGGATTTATTCGATGAGACCCTGGCGCTGGTGCGCGAAGAGCTCGGCGACGAGGCACAAAATCGCCCCCGGGAGCGGATGGCCCGAACGGAGTTTGTTCCGCAAAACCGGGATCTGCGTTCGATTTTCCTGCTCGCCGACGCCCTCGGCAGCTATGACGCCTTGAATGATCTGGTCAATACTTACTCACCGGGTCAGGTCATGTCTGAGGAAATCGGTGACAAAGCACGCCGGGCGGCACTGGACGACAAGGAACTGCGCAAGCTGCTGGAATATCAGGAGCAGATTCAGACAGCCTTGAAGAGCGCCAATGCTTATTTGCGTGACGTCGCCATTGACGAGTTCAATCGAGAGGAACTGCACCAGCTGCATGAGATCATTATCCTGGCCAAGCAACGGGCCCGGGAGCTGAACGATATCCTCGGCATTCATTATCTGCATGCGGTGGAGCATGTGGTGGAGGAGCTGAGCGCATTCCGGGATCAAATCCATTCCGTTGAGCGCAGCATCGACGGTATCTTCCTGGTCAACAGCGAAGTGTTGTTTGTCCCGACCAACCGCCTGGTGGAGTGTGTCAACATTCTGTTCCAGGCGGTGGGCAACGCCTGGCTGGCGAAGAACATTGACGGTGTGCTGTTGCTGGCGGCACGCAATCTGATCATCGAAGTTACCGCTTTTCATTCCTATTATGGCAAGCTGCAGATCTATGACTTGTTCCGTAAAACCGGTGGCAATGTTACGGTACAATCTGTCGGTGCCCGTATTCGAGGGGAAATACGCCGGCTATTCAATGCCTGTAAAAAGGACAACAAACTGGTCTTGACCCGGGTCATGGAAAACGCCGAGCGGGACTTTGAAATTTCCGTTGAGGCGCTGCAGGAAGAAGCTGCCCGGAATGCTATCGAGCAGGTGAAAATTTTCATGCCAAAGGAAGATGCCCCCAAGGCCGCAAGGAAAAAAAACCTGTTCCGGCGAGTACTCGGTTGGTTTTTCAAATGATTCGCGAGGGCAGCTCCGTCGAGTGTTAGGTTGGTTTTTCAAGTGAATCGCGAGGGCAACGCCGTAGATGCAGGCAGATCTGCTTCCGCAGGCGCAGATACATGAATAATGCTGGTTAGGTCCTTGAATCAGAGACAGACGCGGGCGATTGGGTGGAACCAGGTATTGCGGTCCAGGCCTGCGGAATTTTCCCTATTACGCAGGAAGTTTTAGTATGGATGTTTCAGCCCCGTCAGGCCGGTTCTGGCAGTAGCGACAAGCCCGGTGTTTCGTCTCGCATTCTGGCTATTTTTCAGCAGCCTGGTGGCCTGTGTCCAGCAGGTATCGGCCACATCATCCACTGTCCAGGCCACGGGGCCATTGGGCAGCCAGTATAGAGGCACCCGAAAAAATGTTCTGGTGCTGGTCTCTGCGCACAAGACCGACACCTGGTCCGAGGCCATCACCGATGGAGTGGAAACTGTCTTCACCAGCAGCCCCGATACCATCGGCATCTGGACGGAATACATGGATGCCTACCGCTTCACGAGTTCGAATTCGAAACGGGTGCTGGCGGGGCTGTACCGGCGCAAATATGCAGGGCTGAAGTTCGATGTGGTTGTCACCATCGGCAACCCGGCGGTGAAATTCGCCCTGCAGCACCGAGGCGATCTGTACACCAGAACACCGATCGTTTTCAGTGGCTTGAGCACCGCTCAGGCGGGTGCTGCCCTGGCTGCGGGGGCGGTGACCGGAGTCAGTGAAGAATTTCGCTACCGCCAGACACTGGATGCAGCCTTTCGGCTGCTGCCCGATACCCATAAGATTATATTTATCAGTCCGGAAATGAAAAATCGCCGGGTGGCGGACCTGATGCTGGCGGATTATCGCCCACAGGCCGAAGTTGAGATCTGGCACGATGCGGATCTGGCGGCGATCCTCGAACGGGCTTCCCGGGTATCACCCGGTTCCATTATTCTGCCACTGGCCGAACCGGGTCGTTCCCCTCAGTACAGCAAGCCCCGGGATCGCTTCATGGACGCCTTGTCGGCAGCCAGCCCGGTACCGGTTTTCAGTGTCTGGGATGTGAGTCTTGGACACGGAATCCTGGGCGGTTACCTGACCCCCGGGCATTACCAGGGAGTGCTGGCGGGCCGCTTTGCCCTGGAATTGATGCACGGCAAATCACTCGCCGGAGTACCACCGGCTGAAGTGCGTGCCGACCGGCTGACGGTGGAACGTTCGGTGCTGAAGCACTTCGACATTGATCCTGCGCGCCTTCCAGAAACGGTTCGCCTGAATCCGAGTGACACACATTCCTGGCGCTGGTTACGCCAATATCTACAGCAGATTGCCCTGGTATTTTTTTTCCTCGCCGCCATCAGCGCCATCCTGCTGTACCTGCTGATCAGCCGGCGCAAGGCTGAGGCTGCTCTGGCTGAAAGCGAGGCGCGTTTTCGGGCGGTCATCGAACACCTGCCCATGTCCATGGCCCTGCGGGATCTTCAGGGCCGCTTTCTGCTCGTCAATCCAACCTTCGCAAAACGCTTCAATATTGATCAACATGCCGTGCGGGGTCGACTCGGTCATCAGATCTACGGTAATGCCTTTGCCGCGGTGCTGCGCGAGCAGGATAAGGAGGTCATTGAGCGCGATAGCGCCGTGGAACGTGAGCATATATTTGAAGATGAAAATTCCGGCGTGCAAACGGCTTTGCTGGTTGTGAAATTTCCGGTTCGTGACGCCCAGGGAGCGATCAACGCAGTGGGTACCTGCGCGCTGGATATCAGTGAGCGCAACCGGGCCATGGAAGCCCTGGTCAAAAGTGAATTGCGTTTTCAAAGCCTGTATGACAATGCACCGGATATCTACTTCACCTTGAATCGCAATGGCAATATCGCCGCGGTCAATAAATACGGAGCTGAGTATCTTGGCTACGAGAAACAGGAACTGGAAAATTCCTCCATCCTCGATTTGACCCATCCCAGTGATCGGCCCGCTGTCCGGGAAACCCTGGCCCGGCTGCAGCTGGGTCAGAAGCCGGATCACGAGCGCAGATTCGAGTTCCGGCTGATGCGCAGGGATGCCACGGATATTTGGGTCAATATGCGGGCCCACGTGGTCAATGACGTGCTCGACAAGGAGCCTGCCCTGTGGGCTATATGCCGGGACGTCTCGGCGGCGCATCAATTATCCGAAGAACTCAGTTATCAGGCCAGTCATGATTCCCTGACCGGGCTGGTCAATCGGCGGGAATTCGAGCAGCGCCTGAAGCGGGCGGTGGAACATTTACACGAAAGTCATGGGCAACATGTTCTGTGTTTTCTGGACCTCGACCGCTTCAAAGTCATCAACGATACCTGTGGTCATGTCGCCGGAGATGAATTGTTGCGTCAGTTGGGCGAGGTATTGAAACAGCGCCTGCGGACCCGGGATATCGTGGCCCGGGTCGGAGGCGATGAATTCGCAATCCTCATGGAACATTGCCCCTTGCCGCAAGCCTGCCGGATCGCCGAGCAGGTACGGGCCGATGTGGAAAAACACCGTTTCAACTGGCAACAGCAGGCTTTCAGCCTGGGAGTGAGTATCGGGATTGCGGTTATCGATATTAACAGTGGAAACGCCCAGGATATTCTCAAGGCTGCGGACAGCGCCTGCTATCGGGCCAAGGAACAAGGCCGTAACCGGATACACATCTATTCCCGGGACAGTATTGAGGTGGCCCGCCATGATGGGGAGGTGCGCTGGATCACGCGTCTGCAGCAGGCCCTCGATGAGAATCGCTTTGAACTGTGGTATCAGCCCATCCTGCCGGTCGGCGAGCCGGCCGACGGGCACCGCCAACCACACTTCGAAATGCTCCTGCGACTGCGCGATAACGACAACACGCTGATTGCCTCGGAGGCATTCATGCCCGGCGCTGAGCGTTTTGATCTGGTCGGCAGAATCGATCGCTGGATGGTGCGCCAGGCCCTCGCATGGCTGGCGGAGAACCCTGCCTGGATGGATCGTTATGACGCCTGTTTGATCAAATTGTCTGGAGCTTCAATCAGTGATCATTCCTTTCTCGATTTTATGTCCGGGCAACTGGCGCACAGCACGATACCGGTCCACCATATCTGTTTTGAAATAACCGAAGCCGTAGCCACCGCCAATTCCGTGAACGCCGCGAACTTCATTGCCGCGCTCAAACCCCGCGGCTGTCGATTTGCATTGACGCATATGGGTGCCGGGGTATTTTCATTTTCACACCTGCAACACCTGGAGGTGGATTTTCTCAAGATCGATGGCCAGATCGTCAGAGACCTGGCCCATAATCCGGTAAATCTTGCCATGTTACAGGCCATCAGCCAGGTGGGCGGAATCACCGACCGGATCAGTATTGCCGAAGCGGTGGAAGATCAGCCGACACTCGATCAGCTGATCGAATTGGGTGTGGATTATGCCCAGGGATCTTATATTGGCGCCGCGAATCCCCTGCGCGGTATTGTGATGCCGGAGAACGTCACGGATATCAGTTCCGCCAGGGAAGGTGGACATGACTGAGAATAGCCGGACCTTCGTAAAGGTTCTCGTGGTCTGCGAATGCAGTGTCGGGATCAGCCGCCTCAATGCCTGGATTCTTGAGGTCCAGAGAATCCAAGGATAGACATTGCGGGCTATTTACACTCAGGCCTGAAAGGGAAGCAGACCATGATCAAGCTGGTGTTATTGCGCCATGGTGAAAGTCTTTGGAACCGGGAAAACCGTTTTACCGGCTGGTACGACGTGGATCTCAGTGAAGCCGGGCTGGCGGAGGCTGATGCGGCGGGGCATGAACTTAAAAATCAGGGCTACGTTTTTGATGTGGCATTCACTTCTGTGTTGAAGCGCGCCATCCGCACGCTCTGGATCACACTGGATGTGCTGGATCAGATGTGGCTCCCGGTTTACCGCGACTGGCGTTTGAATGAGCGGCACTATGGTGCCTTGCAGGGTTTGAACAAGGCCGAGACCGCCGCGCAATACGGCGAGGCACAGGTCCTTGAGTGGCGGCGAAGTTTTGACAAGCCACCGCCTGCACTGGATCCGACCAGTGAATTTTACCCAGGCCATGACCCACGCTACGCGGGATTAACTGCCGCCCAGTTACCTCAGGGGGAGTGTCTGAAAGATACCGTGGCGCGTTTTTTGCCCTGTTGGGAACAGCACATCGTTCCGGAAATCAGAACGAACAAACGGGTGCTGATCGTGGCGCATGGCAACTCGCTGCGGGCCCTGGTCATGCATCTGGATCAGCTCTCCGGGGAAGAAATCGTCAGCATGAATATTCCTACGGGTATGCCGCTGGTCTATGAGCTTGATCGGGACCTCAAAGCCGTGGATCGCTACTATCTCGGTGATCCCGCGGCGGTGGAAAAAGCCATGCAGGCGGTGGCGCAACAAGGGCGTACGCAACCCGGTGGATAAACCACATGCCATAGACTTCGAAGACTTTCTGCGCGTCGACATTCGTTCCGGCACCGTCATCGAAGCCACACTCAATCCCAAGGCCAGAATCCCGGCATTTAGTTTGAAAATCGATTTCGGTGAACTGGGAATTCGTACCAGCTCGGCACAACTGACGAAGAACTATACCGAGGAGGATTTAGTGGGCTTGCAGGTCATCGCGGTGATGAATTTCCCGGTCAAGCGTATCGCTGGTGTCAAATCACAGGTACTGGTACTGGGGACCGATGGCGGGAACAACGACGTGGTGCTGTTGGGGCCTCACTCCCGGGTTGCCAACGGTCTGCGCATCTGCTGAATAAATGCCTGCCCGGGTTACGCACTGCCTTCGGAGTAGGCTCGGGCCACTTCGCTGGCGAGGATCCCGATGGCTTTTTCCACCATGGCATCATCCTGGGCGTAGGTCAGGCGAATGCACTCCCGGCTGT
>Ga0114931_10012070_pt1 | contig 10136 bp, 6 predicted proteins | sample 2SBtaG_FD_89579 | JGI IMG/M metagenome (GOLD analysis project Ga0114931, IMG submission 89579) | Deep subsurface microbial communities from Kolumbo volcano to uncover new lineages of life (NeLLi) - 2SBTROV14_V59a metaG | ecosystem: Environmental > Aquatic > Marine > Volcanic | place: Kolumbo... | reverse complement strand
CACAACCTTATTGAACATCTTGATACGCGTAAGAATACGGATGCGGAAGAGAATACGGACGAGGTGCGTTTCACGATCACTCCGCAAGAAAAAACAAGGATCGAATACGATATCGACGAGATTGGTATCGACTTTGCTGATGTAAAAGGACAAGAGAATGCCAAGCGGGGACTCGAGATCGCTGCAGCCGGCAAACACAACATTGCACTCTTTGGACCGCCCGGCGTCGGCAAGACCATGCTTGCGAAAGCGTTCTCACACATCCTCCCGAAACTTTCGTTCGATGAGATCATCGAAGCGACCGGTATCCACTCGATCGCAGGCAACTTGCGCGAGGGACTCGTCACAACACCGCCACTTCGCTCGCCACATCACACATCATCACATGTCGCGCTCATTGGTGGTGGCACGATCCCAAAACCGGGTGAAGTAACACTTGCTCATCACGGCGTGCTCTTCCTCGATGAGTTTCCTGAATTCGATCGACGCGTGATCGAAGCACTCCGTCAACCACTCGAGGATGGCACCGTCTCTATCTCACGAGCACGGGGGAGTGAGATCTTTCCGGCGCGTTTTATCTTGATCGCCGCAATGAACCCGTGTCCGTGCGGCAACTACGGCTCGTCGAAAGAGTGCGTCTGTACCGCGGCAAGTCTTGTCCGTTATCGACGCAAGATCTCCGGCCCTATCGCTGATCGTATCGACATGTGGCTTGAAACCACTCATGTTTCGCATGAGAAACTCTCCGGCGAGAAAGAGGCAGGAGCAGAGCGCACCGAAACGATCGCCGAGCGCGTTGCGAAAGCTCGCGACCGGCAGAGCACGCGTTTCAAAAAATATGCACGAAAACTGCGCACCAACAGCGAAATGGGCGCCAAAGATATTGAAGAAGTCGTTCCACTCGACGAGAAAACAAAAGCAACCCTCAACGCCGCTGCTGCAAAAATGGACCTCTCACCCCGCGCGTATCACAAAGTCATCAAACTTGCCCGCACTATTGCCGACCTCGAGGAGAGCGACGATGTGTCGAACGACCACATCCTCGAGGCGCTCCAGTATCGACCAAAGGAGACAGCGGTGTAATTCGCATACTTATGGAGACAAATGAGGTGGCGCTGTATGATGCCAAAAAATGGCTAAGATCACGACGAACTGTCGCGATTAAGTCGTATTTTACCCTTTCATGTAATTCCCGGTAAAATAGGGTATGAAAACCCATTTACCGAACAGTGCTTTTTGAGAAATTTCGACCAGTTTATACGCTCTTTTGATCCATCCTATCCTGATAGACTCGAGATAATTGCAAATGAAGAGTGGATGTCTATCCACCCAGCAACTCGTGCAGTGGTCGTAAGCGTGATAGTTGAGCCGACACTAATTCGTGATATTATAAAAAATTACGGCGAAGATACACTGCAAAAAATTGTTTTCAAAAATTGAAACAAGGAAATTAAGAAGATCATCGAAACCATTGCGGACTACATGCAACACGGGAACTAAAAAACGACTTTATCGCCCAAACACAACCACGACACACAGTATCAAGCTCATGGAAAAGGGCGAGATGATCGAAGTAGCATTTTTTTAATTACGAAATTAACTCTTGAGTTAATTCAAGAGTTAACTCAAGAGCATGGTTGTGCATAAAAAACCGCCCCGTGCCGTGTTCCATTTGAGGAACTTCGACACGGAGCGGGAAGAGACAGGCGTTCCTCTCTACCGGAGGAAAAACTCGCCCACGTACTCATCCGACGTCATACCGGTGAGCAAGAAAACGACCTGCTCGTACCGGTCGACCGTTTCCTCGATAAGCGACTGTGGATACCGATGCCCATGAACGCGCGCGATCGCATCAGGAGTGAGCGGGGTTTTTGGTCCGACACCCAAATGCTCTTGCACGTAATCGCGAATCGGCTGTTTATCAAACGACGGGGGCTTGGCGCCGGTGGCACAAGCCGCTTCAATGTCGCTTGCGAGCAGGTAGCGGCTCGAATCGGGCATAAGTCGCTCGTCGATGAGCACCAGTCGTTTACGACAGTCAGTCCCGACCTCAAACTTCGTGTCAGCGATGACGATGTTGCGCTTCATCGCGATGGACGCAGCACTGTCGTATACCGAATGAGTAAACCTCTCGGATTTATCACCAAACTGAATCTCAAACTCATCCAGCGTCATCGACTCGTCATGACCATCGGTGTTGCTCTTGGTCGTCGGCGTAAAGAGAGATGGGCTGAGTCGATTCAACTCCTTAAGACCGAATATGAGTCCTTGCCCGCACACAACACCGTGTTCTTGGTATGTCTTGAATGCGGACCCGGTAAGCCAACCGCGGTAAACAAGCTCTGCCGGCAGGGGGCGACACTCCTCCACTACACGAGCCTGCCCATAGAGTATAGCGTTTCCCTTAAGGTGGCTCGGCAAGTACCTATCGATTTGATAACCGACCGCAACGAGATCATGCCGCATCTAAGGGAATTGTCCACACCAGAAGTGATCAATGATGTTGAGTACGCGACCCTTCCCGGGGACATCAAACGGCAAGACAATATCGTGCACACTTACGCGATCAGAGAATACACGGAGTAACAGCCGCCCTGTCTCGGCAGAAGGCAATAGATAACGATCGCTAACCTTGCCAGACGCGATAAAAGGGATACCCGAGAGCCTCTTCGGTCTCACTGATTCCGGAATTTGTGCCATTGGGTACTCTCCATGAAATGTGGCTACGCCACGATGTTCAAGAAATGTTTCTGCTGTATATCCTAGTCAATATTGTATATTTTGCAACTGTACCAAGAAAGGTTCATCTATACAGATCCGACACAGAGAGCGCGGCACAGAAAAAGACCCTTGAAAGGGTCCTAACCGCGTCACGCGCGTCATAGATTATGAGTTGCAGGTCGTAAGTCGAGAGTTAAAACGGATTGACGGCGCCACGTATTTCAAAATGAAGGTGGGGGCCGGTTGAGTGACCGGTCGAACCAATGTAACCGATCACCTGACCCTGTACGACATTCCATCCGCGCTTTACGATCGTACCGGAGAGATGCGCATACAACGTTTCGGTCTTATTGCCATGCTCAATAACAATATAATTTCCGTAACCACCGTTCCATGCACCATTATCCTTACTAACAACAACCTTCCCGGCGGCCGAGGCAAAGACCGGCGTACCGATCGGTGCGGCGAGGTCGACTGCATTATACCCATGGATACCCTGAGTCTTTATCCCTCCTTTGATCGGGCGCATGTAATACCCTTTATAGTCAGGCGAAGTAACATAAGAAATGACCGGCGAATACCCACTGCGTGATGAGGAAGATCGTGATGAACGACTCTTTGACGACGATACCGGCGCTGTCGCGATCTCACCGCCCGGGATAATGATCGTGCTCCCCGCTGTCAGCGACTTTTCATCGGCAAGTCCATTGAACGTGACGATCTCTGCCGTATCACCGGCAAACTTTTTCGCAATACCGGCAATTGTATCGCCCGATCGTACAGTATATTCAACACCTGAAACAGGAAGGATGGTCAAGGTTTGGCCAATATGAATAACATCATTTTTGCCAATATCATTCGCCCACTTGATCGTGTTCACATTTACGCCAAACATTTTAGCGATCTGAGAGAGTGAATCGCCTTCACGCACAACATAAAGACTGATTTGTCCGCTCCTGGGGGTTGGATCATCTTCATCATTAACGTTTATCGATGACTCACCGGGGAGAAGTGTACCCCCATCAGCAATACTGATATCACCACCGCCAACAGACGAGTCAAAACCGGTACCAACCGCCGCTTGCAATAGTGAACCGTCCTGAAGGTCGGCATACGTTTTTGATTCAACAACACCACCAAACAAATTCTCAAAAAAAGAAAATATCCCCGCGTGCGCCACCGATACCGGAGCCATGAACACAAAAAGGAACAAAACAGTAAACACCGCAAAAGACAGCCGGGAGGTACCAAGCCGTTCAAAAAAAGTTCTGGTCTTCCGATCCGGATAACTAAAAGATGGGTCGGAGTCTTGTTTTTGAGTACTAATAAGCCAATGGGAAGGATGGTCGATCAAGAGTGGCGTTCAATCAAGAATATCCTTATAAAAGACCGGAAATTGCGACCGAGCTAAAAAAGCCCAAACTACAACACTGATTCCGTGCCTTAACAAGCATCCTACATGATACTCCTCAGGAAGTCAATCGACTGTCAACACCCCCTGTGGATAGCAGGTCATAGTACTAAAAATCGTTTTCAATACTCACTACCATACATTTTTCATACTATGCTATAGTGGTAAACTATGGATCACCTAAAAGGACTCAATGAACGCCAGCGAGAAGCGGCACAGCACACAAAGGGCCCGCTTCTTATTGTCGCCGGCGCAGGAACGGGGAAAACCAAGACGCTCACGCATCGGATCATGAACCTCGTAAAAGAAGGGATTCCTCCGAACGAGATCTTGGCGATCACATTCACCAACAAAGCAGCCAGCGAAATGGCAATGCGTGTTGGGGCACTCCTTGGTACCGGTACCACGCGCCAACTGCCATTCCAAAGCGCGCGATCGAACACGCCGTTCATCGGTACATTCCACTCGCTCGGTGCATTTATTATGCGCGAGAACGGTGAGGCGATCGGGGTACCGCGTGCATTCGCGATCTTTGATAAGCGAGAATCGCTCTCCCTTATCAAAGAAGCGATCAAAGAACACGGACTTGACCCTAAACAATTTTCCCCACAACAGCTATCTACCACGATCTCAAAGAACAAAGGTGAGCTCGTTTCCATTGAGGAGTACACCGCAAATGCCGGAAGTAACTACTTCCCGACGATCCTTGCGAGCGTCTGGCAGACCTATGAACGAAAGCTGACAGAACACAAAGCGCTCGACTTTGATGATCTTCTGGTAAAAACGGTGACACTCCTGAAAAAGGACGAAATAGGGCGCCACTATCGGGACAAGTGGCGATATGTCCATATCGACGAGTACCAGGACACCAATACGGCACAGTACGAGATGGCAAGAATACTCGCGGCGCACGGAAACATTTGTGTTGTCGGTGACGCTGACCAGAATATTTATAGTTGGCGCGGGGCAAAGATCCGCAATATTCTCAATTTTGAAAAAGACTACCCGGGAACAACGACGGTACTTCTTGAGGAAAATTATCGCTCAACCCAAACGATCCTTACCGCCGCCAATGACATCATTAAAAAGAACAAACACCGCAAAGAAAAAAACCTCTTCACCAAGAACACCGGCGGAGAAAAGATCATCCTCTTCGAAGGATACGACGAGGGCGATGAAGCGATGTTTGTCGCGCGAAAGGCCGCAGAGCTTATTCGCGAAGGTGCCACCCCTCAAGATATCGCAATACTTTACCGCGCCAACTTCCAGTCCCGCGTACTTGAAGAAGCACTGCTGGAACATTCGATCCCGTACCAGATCCTCGGCACAAAATTCTTTGAACGGAAAGAAGTGAAGGATGTACTCGCGTTCATTCGCGCGGCACGCAACCCCGATAATGTTCTTGATATCAAACGGGTCATCAACGTCCCTCCGCGCGGAATCGGAAAAGTAACGACCGAAAAAGTGCTCGCCGGGAAAAAAGATATGCTCACAAAAGCCATGCGAGAGAAAGTGACACGATTTGAAACCGCGCTTACCGCGATTCGAGAGGCCTCAGAGAAAAGTAAGCCATCCGATCTGGTGAAGTTTGTCATTAAAGAAACCGGCATGGAACAACATTTTTCCACCGGCGGAGAAGAGGGGAAGGAGCGACTCGAGAACGCACGAGAGCTTGCCACACTCGCATTGAAGTATGACCTCTTGCCGGAGGAGGAAGGAGTGGAAAATCTGCTTGCCGATGCGGCACTGGCGAGCGATCAAGACTCACTGGGGAACAGTGGTAACGCGGTACGACTTATGACCGTCCACGCGTCAAAAGGACTCGAGTTTCCCTATGTGTTCATCACCGGGATGGAGCAAGACCTATTCCCTCATAAACGGATCGGTGAGTTTTCCGTGAGCGAAGAAGAAGGGGAGGAGGAGCGACGCCTCTTTTATGTCGCGCTCACTCGAGCTGAGAAACAAGTTTTTCTCTCCTATGCATCGTTCAGAACCATCTTCGGGTCACGCCAAGTGAACGCACCTTCGGAATTCTTGACCGACATTGACGAAGAGCTTATTGAAACAGACCAAGGAGCAGGGTATAGCGATACCGCGGAAATCAATCTTGAGTAGAACGAAAGAAAACTCTTATCTTATGCGCGCAAAAAGATCATTGGGGCAAAACTTTCTCACATCACGCGCGGTCGCGAAGGACGTCGTGCAAGCGGCAACGATCACGCCCGAAGATACTATTCTTGAGGTTGGACCGGGAAAAGGATTCCTTACTGAACTCCTCCTTGCCGCGCGACCAAAACGGGTGGTCGTTGTTGAAAAAGATGACCGACTTATCGACGTTCTGCATAAAAAATTCGCGGACCACGTGCGCAGTGGAGCACTCACGATCATCCATGGTGACATTCTGACAACTGATATCACGACGATCGTCGAGCAAAAACCATACAAAGTTGTAGCAAATATTCCCTATTACATAACCGGCGAGTTGATCCGATCATTCCTCGAGCACGCGCGCCAACCGATGCTCATGGTGCTCATGGTGCAAAAAGAAGTGGCAGAACGTATCGTCGCTCAAGACGGGAAGGAAAGTATTTTGTCGATCAGTGTGAAAGCGTATGGAGAACCGCAAAAGATAGGCGTCATCCCCGCGCACTGCTTCAACCCGCAACCAAAAGTTGATTCCTCCATCCTCGCGATACGCACAATCTCAAGAGAGCTCTTTACCCACGTGAACAACGAATTGTTTTTTCGTATCGTCAAAACAGGCTTCGCGCATAAACGAAAACTCCTCTCGAGCAACCTTGCCGAACTCTATGATACAGAAACGATCACAAAAGCATTCGCCGCATGCGCACTCTCAAAGAATACCCGCGCGGAAGAGCTTGCCGTCTCCGATTGGGTATGCGTTGTAAGTGCCATTCAAAAAAAGTCACCGGACAAGGGAATTGTAAAACGCGACATAACGGGGAAAGTAATCACGCATTGCCGACCCCATTAAACTCTCAACAGGAGCAAAATCGTCCGTAAGTGTTACACCCGATGAAACATCAAAATTATCACGAACAAGAAGCGAAGCAAATTGTTTCGTTTCGTTGTTTTTTTTCAGCAAAGTAAATAGTTCCTCTGTGGTTCTTGGGGAATCATCGTTCACCCCAACAAGCACGATATTTTGAACACCATGCTCGTTTTCCCCAAATACAAAAATATAATGATTGGGGAAAATAGTGGAAAATGTTTTAAGCATACTGATAAAAAACTCCTGTTTATCAGAATTAAGCGAAGAAATAAAATTGACCGCGTAAATACCACCATCGGTCAAGTGGTCGCGAACCTGTTTGGTGAATTCCCGCGTGGTGAGGTGCCACGGAACTGAAATGAACGAATTGTACGCGTCACCAAACACAAGATCATACATTTCCGATGAATGTGCAAAATACGACCGTGCGTCCTCGGCAAACGAGGCGATATCATACTTTTTAAGACCAAAATAATCTTCGGCGATACGGGTAACTTCAGGATCGATCTCCGTTACTGAGATGTGGGCACTCGGATACCGATCGGCAAGATGTTTTGGAAGTGTATACGCACCACCACCGATAACATGAATATTGTTAATATGCTTATTGAGAACACCAAACACCGGCGCCATTGCCGTATAAAACAACGGGTCACCATCCTCCTTTTCCTTTTCAATGCTGTGCGAATCAAAATCCAAAAAAAGAACCTTCGCCGGCCCGAGACCCAACAAATTATTGGCATTAACCACCCGAGCAAGATAATAAGACGTTTCTTTTTCATAGACAACGCTCGCACCCGCCGGATGGCTGTCAACAACCGTAAAAAGAAACAGAAAAAGCACCGCACCGATAACCATAAGGAAGATCCGTTTGACCAGAGTGTGTTTTTCTAAGGTAAGAAAATAACACGCAGAAAGAAACAAAAGAAAACCGATACCGATAAGTACCGCCGTACTCCCTATTGTCGCAATAAAATAAAAACCGGTAAGAAACACACCAGCAATGCTTCCCACCGACCATACCGCGGAAAGAATACCGTACGACGCGCCAAGACTCGTGAAATCGCGAGCATAAAGCTTTAATATCATTGGTTCTAGCAACCCAAGCAAGATTGATGGGACCAAAAAAAGAGCCAGCGAAACAAAAAGAGCCGATGCCCATACCCCAAATGACGCATACGAAAAGTGAACAAAGTGAGCGAGAAATGGAGTTATGGAGACGGCGAGTGCGGACAAAAAGAACGTAAGCCCAAGAAGGATATCATTCTTGTAACGATCAGCAAGTGCACCGCCCACTATACTGCCAAAAGAAAGCCCAAGAAGGACGGTGCCAATTACCGATGTCCATGTATACACCGAGGAACCAATAATCGGGGCGGCAAGACGCGCCGCAATAAGCTCGAATGTCATCAGTGAAAACCCGGCAAGAAACGAAGCCACAATATATGTATATTTTCTTAATCCACCCATCTTGGGTATAGTATACACCAGAAGAGAAATTTTATATTCAAAAATCCGCTTTATGCGGATTTTTGAATATAAAATTTCTCATAAAATAAACTTCGGATCAACTCCCCGCTCCGACAAGAAACACAAGGTAGGAATCGAGCGGATTCCTCAACCTTCCGTGCCTAATCTTGGTGAAGCAGGTAATATCCGTGAGGGACATACCAAGTACATACTGGCCACTATGTGATGGAGGAAATGGACCAACCGGCCATGACAACCCGGGAATAAAAATAGCCTCGTAGAAACGGTCAGGTGTGTTCAGATCAACCTGCAAATCACTGGCATTATCTTTCGTCTGTTGATCGTCTTCCTTAAGAAGAAACCGAATTCCCGGGGGGAATAAACATACTTTTATGCTTTTTATTTCACCACCGAAAAATTTCCACGCGGCAGCATCAGCGCGCAACGGGATAACACTTACCAGGAGGCAAACAACCAGAGATATAATAAGTGTATTTTTAATATATATCATTTGTGAGAGAGTTATAGCTTATAATATTTACACTCAACTACAGTGATATGTCAGGGTAATATTCGACGGCTACTTCCGAAATACCGGCAAACCCATTCGTATTTATCACGTAAACACCAAGTTGAATTTCGACCACTGGGATAGGTCCAGTGTACGCTCCACCATCACCTGTGTCGACAAGGTCAGTGGCGGTATCAGGAGACTCAATCCATGGTGGCATGGCAAAGACAAGTGTTGAACCATCCGTAGAGGAAACGTTTTCGATCGCAGTACCACCAACATTTATCGTATTGCCGGTCGGGGTAAAGCCAGATCCATAGATAGTTACACGCTGTCCCACTTTTGCTTTCTTTGGCTCGATGCTTGTGATCACCGGCTCCGCAACATTGGGATCAGTAACGACAAAAAAGACATCACCATGCTTTCCGGAACCATTTTGGTTCGAAACCCAAAGATTATATTTACCAAGTGGAAGATCATTCGGAACTCTAAAATTGATCGCGTTGGCCCCTTGTATGGAATTAAGATCATCAATCGAGAATGAATCACCGAAATGAACCGTATTACCGGTTGGAGCGAAACCAGATCCGGTAATAGAAAGAAGTGTCCCTGGTGGACCTGAGAACTTGGAAATAAAGAAAACTCTTATTCCCTTCATTGCGGAAAGTGCAGTGTTGAACACACCCGGCGCCGCATCAGGAATATTCTTTTTTTCAACAACACCACCATTCGCCTTAAGGGATTTTTTAAAGGCGACAACATCGGGGGGAAGCGTGTCAGCAGATCCGGTAGGGGTATTGTCTGTTGTTACCAATTGCGGATTTTCTAATGAATTTTGCGTGCTCGAAACTCCCGGTGTTGTACCCTGCGTCGTGCCCGGTGTTGTTGCTGTCAGCGAATTTAATTTCGCTCTCGTGGAAGGACCGACATAGCCGGTACCTGAGACGAGACCAACCGGAGTCAAGACCTCAGCGGCGTAGAAGTTTTGGAACTTCACGACAGCCGCTTTG
>Ga0114931_10012069_pt1 | contig 10136 bp, 10 predicted proteins | sample 2SBtaG_FD_89579 | JGI IMG/M metagenome (GOLD analysis project Ga0114931, IMG submission 89579) | Deep subsurface microbial communities from Kolumbo volcano to uncover new lineages of life (NeLLi) - 2SBTROV14_V59a metaG | ecosystem: Environmental > Aquatic > Marine > Volcanic | place: Kolumbo... | reverse complement strand
GTCCTTATTTTTCACTTTGAAAACAGTCATTATATCAACATAACTCTTGTTTTCAAAGCAAAAACTAAGAACAAAATAATCAACCCAAAAACCTCAATTTATTTATTCACCGTTCCTAAAAAAGGGGCGACAAGCGCCCCTTTTTTTGTTTCCGGTTTTTAACTAACCTGTGTTTTGCCGTTCACTTTCTTTTTATTCTGCCGTTTCATTTCCTCACCCAATTTTTTTGAAGCGGCAAAGGAAGCCACCAATTGTCCAAGCATGTCGCTACCTGCGGAAGGTGAATTCGGCAGCAAAATCAAGTTGCTGTTGCTATTCTCTCCCATAGATTGCATCGTATCGTAGTGCTGCGTGACCACGATGAGGGCGGAAGCCTCTTGAGAATTAATGCCCACATTGTTCAGCACATCTACACTTTCTTCCAAACCCCTGGCAATTTCCCGGCGTTGGTCGGCGATGCCTTGCCCCTGCAATCGCTTGCTTTCTGCCTCTGCTTTGGCTTTTGCTACAATGCGGATTCGTTCGGCTTCGCCTTCATATTCTGCGGCTACTTTTTCGCGTTCAGCAGCGTTAATGCGGTTCATGGCATGTTTGACCGCCGTATCGGGGTCAATGTCCGTGACCAGAGCTTTTACGATGTCGTAGCCGTAGTCATTCATGGCCTCGGCGAGTTCTCGCATGATGGCATGGGCGACGTCGTCTTTTCGCACAAATACATCATCCAATTTCATCTTCGGAACTTCAGCACGCACCACGTCGAAGACATAGGAGGTGATTTGCTCGTAAGGATTTTCCAATTTGTAAAAAGCCTCGTAAGTGGACCCATGCAAAATCCGAAACTGTACCGACACTTTCAAGTGGACGAAAACGTCATCTTTGGTTTTCGTTTCTACCTTTACATCCAATTGCTGAATTTTCAGGCTGACCCTTCCGGCAACTTGGTCAATAAAAGGCACTTTGAACTGAAGCCCGGCTTGGCGAATGCTGTGAAATTTGCCCAATCGTTGGACGATGGCTGCGGTTTGTTGTTTGACGGTGAAAACACCCATTGCCACGATAATTAAACCAATAACAATGGGAAATAATAATACTTCCATTGGTGATAAATTTTAACGGTGAAGAATAGGGTTAGAACAGATTTTTCAAAACTACGGATTTATCCACTCGCATCAAAGAAAACTCCACCGGCAAATAAAAAAAACGGATAAAAGAATTAGGAGGAAAGAAATTTTGGAAAGGCTTACTTCAAATATTTTACTTCAACAAAAAAACGCGGGTCTTTCGCGCCCAACATCTTTGCGACAGCAGGAGAGACCACGACTTTCACTTCATTGCCATAAGCTCGGTTGGGTATTCGTCCGACCACTTTCACAAAAACGGTCCTCCCGCTCATCGGATTGCTGACGGAAATTGTCGAGTTGACAGGTGCCCGACGGTGGAGGGCATACAAATCGCTGCCGCCCTTTTTTTCGCGGTTCCAAAAGGCAGCCCCTTTCTCCAATCGCTCTTTTTTTTGAAAACTTTTTTCTTCGTAGGCTTGCCGCAATTGATAACTTTTTTTCCACAAGGGACCACCCCGGAATTGCCGAAGCGAATCGGGAATCCCATAAATACTCATCCACCCGACCTGTACTTTTTGATTCGGCTTTAAAGCTGTATTTTCCATTTGGTTGCGCGCCGCCAAATAATTTAGCGGCAGCTTAAAATATCGCTTGGCGATACTGTAAAAAGTATCTCCTTGTTTCACGACGTAGCAAACCGGCACATAATCAAAAGGAGTATAATTGGCTGGTTTATAACGAATTATAGCCCTGTTGGGAATAACTATTTTCACTTTTTGCCCCACATCGTAAGAGCCATCTTTCAATTCGGGATTGTAAAAATAGAGGTCGGCAACTTTCATTCCGTAGAAGCGCGCAAGGGAAAACAGGGTTTGTTTTTTCTCCAACACATGCTCGAAAATTTTTTCTTCATAATTGCCGAGGCTCAAAAATATGGTATCTTTAGGCGTGAGATAGTGGAGGCTGTCGCCGGTTGCGAAGCCGCTGTTAGATAAAAAAAGCAGGAAGAATGGAAGCAGTTTTAGTTTTCTCATCAGTTCGTGAATTACCTGTTGTGAGTTCAAAAATTGCACCACCTTTTTCGACATAATAACCACAAACGACACCTAACTTATGCGGTTACATTTTGACTCATAATTCAATTCCGTATTTTTTAATTTCTTCAATGAAAGGGTCACCGTTTTCAAAATATTCAGTAGAAAAAGTATGAGTTTCAATAGGCGTAAACTTTTTGTCGCTGACTTTTATGTCAATAAAAAACCGGCAATCAAAATACCCGATGCCTGTAAATTCATCAGCTATCAAAGCAAGGTCAATATCCGACCATTCCCGTTGTTCGTTGCGGGCAAAAGAGCCAAACAAAATGGCTTTTTTCAAATCGAAGCCTTTAGCTTTAATAGCTTTTACAAATTCCGTTGCGGCTTTTATGGCAGTTTGTTGCGTAACCATTGGTAAAAAATTTTAGCTTCGGCCAAAATGAGTTTGGTCCTTTGTTCGTCAAAAGTTTGATAGATGGTGAATCGGTAATCGGGATAACGTCCTTCAATCTGGAAAATGAAACAAATAGAACTTTTTTTGAAACACATAGGAACATAGGACACATAGTTTACTGATAATCAATCATCTATGTGTCCTATGTTCCTATGTGTTTTTATAAAAATATGTGTTAGAATATGCTTCCACACAATTTATCAAAGAACGTTAATTATTAACCGCCTTTTCGACGCAACATGCACAAAAATAAGAAATCTTTGGGTATCATTCCCGCCCGTTTTGCTTCTGTCCGGTTTCCCGGAAAGCCACTTGCCGATATTGGAGGGAAGACGATGATTCAACGGGTGTATGAGCAGGCAGCCAAAGCAAAGAAGCTCGATTCCCTGCTCGTTGCGACCGATGATACCCGCATTTTTGAGGAGGTGTTGCGCTTTGGTGGCAAGGTCGAAATGACCGCAAAAACGCATCAAAGTGGTACCGACCGATGTGCCGAAATCATCGCCCGCACCGAATGGAGTAATTTTGAAAAAGTAATCAACATCCAAGGCGATGAACCCTTTATCATTCCCGCTCAAATTGATCAATTGATTGATTTTTTGGAAAAAAACGCCACTTTTGCCATTGCGACTTTGGTCAAAAAAATTAGTTGTTCGGAAGATTTATTCAATCCGAACACTGCCAAAGTGGTTTTCGACCATCAAAACAGCGCCTTGTACTTCAGTAGAAATCCGATTCCCTTTTTGCGAAAGCACGAAAAAAAAGAATGGTTGGGCAAAGGCGCTTTTTATCAACATCTGGGAATGTATGCTTATCGCAAAAAGACCCTGCTCGAAATTGCCCTGTTGAAACAAAGCCGGCTGGAACTAGCCGAATCATTGGAGCAATTGCGTTGGCTTGAAAACGGCTTCTCCATCGGCGTCAAAATTACAGAATTTGAATCAATTGCCATCGATACGCCGCAAGATTTAGAACGGCTTTAGCGTTCGGAGTTCAGGAGTTCCGGGTTCAAAGTTCGCCCGAACTCCGAACTCCGAACTCCGAACCTTGAACTTATGAATTTTTGCAGCAACTGCGGTTCTTCCCATCTCGTTTTTGACGTTCCCGAAGGGGATACCCGGCCTCGCGACATCTGCCGGGATTGCGGGAAGATTCACTATTCCAATCCTAGAATCATCACCGGCTGCTTGCCGCTTTGGGAAGGTAAAATGCTGCTTTGCAAAAGAGCGATTGAACCGAGATGCGGCTATTGGAACGTGCCGGGCGGTTTCCTGGAAAATGGAGAAACGGCGGAGGCAGGGGCTGCAAGAGAGGTTCGGGAAGAAGCTTTGGCGGGGGTCGAAATCATTGGGGTACACGCCATTTTCAGCCTCCCGAATTTTAATCAGGTGTATATTCACTTTCTGGGGAAATTGAAAAACGGGGAGTTTGGGGTCGGAGAAGAAAGTTCGGACGCGCGATTATTTTTGGAATCGGAGATTCCCTGGCCGGAAATAGCTTTTCAGTCTTCCACCTTTACCTTGCGACACTATTTCGATGACCGTGAAAAAGGAATCCGGCAGGTTCACCTCGGTTCGTTATGAGGGGTTTTAAACGATTTAGATTTTCCAAATTTGGAAAATTTGGAAAATCTTTTTTACGCGCCAAATAAATTTGGCGCACCAATGGGGTTTTCAAAAATAGCTGCCATCAAACGAAAAAGGCAATAAATCCTTTGCCGAAGGAAATATCAAAATCTCACCTGTTTCGCCTTGGAGAAGTATCCGAATGTCGTGTTGGTGCTTGCATTCCGTTTCGCAAATCACCTGCCGGCAGGCCCCGCAGGGGGCAGCCGGTTTTTCAATCAAATGCCCGGGGCTATGCACCGTCACGGCCAGGGCGAGGGCTGCTTCTCCTGGAAATTGGCTCGCAGCAGCCGCCAAAGCCACCCGTTCGGCACACAGGCAAAGCGGGTAGGAAGCGTTTTCCTGATTCGCCCCACCGACCATTTTTCCATTTTGCAACAAGACCGCCGCCCCAACCTGAAAATTGGAATAGGGAGAGTAGGAATGTTGCAATGATTGTTTGGCAAATTGGAGTAAAGCACGGTCTTGTTCGGGAAGTTCATCGGCTGATTCGTAAACTTGGTAAGCTGTTTTCCAAATTCTCTCTTTCATATCAGAAGTGACTTAGGGCTTGCGCAAAAATAAACGCTCCACTTTATTGGTGCCTTTTTGACTTCATGCTTCGTTGTGAAATTGGTCATTTATCCAGACAAACTCCTAATTCCACGCCTCGTCTGAAATCAAAAATCCACCCCTAAACTGAAGCGTTTATTTTTGCGCAAGCCCTTATTTTGAAATCGGGAGACAAGGTATCCGACACCTTTTTTTCGGACTAATTTCAAAATTTTTTAAAATGTTGTCGAAGTATTGAAGCAAAAGATTTTGAGAATAAATATCTTGCGACCTTATTTTGGGTTGCAAGGTTTTAAAAATAAACTATTGAGCCAAATTGAGCGCCTGGAATATTGAAGTATTGGGGGCTTGTTGGTTGCGAATTGCTACAATTTTAGTTGTTGCAAAAACAAAGCCGCTTGCTTTCCGAATGCTTTGGAATAAACATCTGTTTTTCTACAATTTTAAAAGATGACCAACATCCTCATTATCGGTGCCGGCCGTTCGTCTTCTGCTTTAATTAAATATGTGCTGAATAAGGCAAAAGAGAATAACTGGTATGTCACGGTTGCAGATGCTGACATCCGATTGGCTGAAGATAAAGTAAATAATCATCCCAACAGCCGTCCTGCTTGGTTGGATGTGCTCAAAGTGAATGACCGCCGGGATTTGATTAGCCGGGCGGATGTGGTGGTGTCCTTGCTTCCGGCACATTTGCACCTGGAAGTTGCCCACGATTGCATCAAGCTCAACAAGCATTTGATTACGGCTTCCTACGTCTCCAAAGAGATGTACCGTTTGGGCGACGAAGCCCGCCACCGGGAGTTGATTTTCATGGGCGAGATGGGATTGGACCCCGGCATTGACCATATGTCGGCCATGCAGAAAATCAACGAAATTAAGGCGAAGGGAGGTAAAATTACAGCCTTTCGCTCTTATACCGGAGGGTTGATTGCGCCGGAAAGCATTGACAATCCGTGGAAATACAAATTCACATGGAACCCCCGCAACGTGGTCTTAGCAGGGCAAGGTACCGCGCAATACCTCGAAAACGGCAAGTTCAAATACATCCCCTACAATCGCCTTTTCGAAAGACATCGCCTGCTGGAAATTCCCGGTTTTGACGAAGCCTTTGAGGTCTATGCCAACAGGGATTCCCTCCTCTACCGGGACGTTTACGGCTTGAGTGGCATTCCCAATATTCAGCGCGGAACGATTCGCTACCGGGGGTTCTGCGATGCATGGAACGCGCTTATTAAAATAGGCTTGACGGATGGTTCCTACCCGCTTCTCGATTCCGACAAGATTTCTTACCACGAATGGATGGAGGCTTACGTTGGCAAAAGCAACGCGGGGCTTTCCGTCAAAGACCGGATTGCCGAACTTTTGGGAGAGACACCCTTTTCTCCGATAATGAAAAAACTAGATTGGCTGGGCTTGTTCCGCAAGAAAAAAATCAATCTGCCCAACGCCACCCCTGCCTTAATTTTGGAAAACCTGCTTCTTCAAAAGTGGCAACTGAAACCCGATGACAAGGACATGATCGTCATGCAGCACGAATTTGAATACGAAATGGAAGGAAAAAAACGCTTACTCACTTCCACCCTTGTGATGAAGGGCAAAGACGCCACCGACACGGCTATGTCCCGCCTCGTGGGTTTGCCGCTTGGCATCTTTGTCAATTTGGTGATGCAGGGCAAAATCGCCACTACCGGCCTTCAGATTCCGGTCGAAAAAAAGGTTTATGAACCGGTTTTAGAGGAATTGAAGGAATACGGGGTAGTCTTTACGGAAAGAGAACAAGATTTATGAGCGGCATTGCCGGAATCGTCTGTTTGAGAGGCGCCAAAACCCTTTTCCTCGCCGGTTTCGTTCGGCAAATGCTCTTGAAACTCCGGCATCGCGGAAAGGATAATATCGTTCTTTTTGCTCGAGGCAAAAACAGCAGGAAACAGGCAGTTTGGAATCGGCCATTAACCACCATTCTACCGACAAAGTTCATCACTTTTTCTCCGAAATTGGTACTCGGACAGTGCCTCCTCCAATCTCCTCGCGGTCTCCCTCCCTCCACCACCAATGAAAAATATAGAATTCTTTTCGACGGACAGATTTACAACTACCGACAACTTAAAAAAGAACTCGAAGGCAAGGGGCGCCTTTTTAAAACCCAAACCGACGGCGAAGTAGTCCTTCATGCCTACCGGGAATGGGGCAAATCCTGCCTGCACCGCTTCAACGGACGTTGGGCTTTTGTGATTTACGATGAAGAAAAGCAACGGCTTTGGGGCTGCCGCGATAGAATTGGCGTGAAGCCGCTTTATTATTTCAAACGGCCTTCCTACTTTGGGTTTGCTTCCGAACTCAAAGCCTTTTTAGAGATTCCCTTCCCGGAAAACAAAATCAACCGCGGCGCGGTCTTTGATTTTTTGGTGTTGGGAAAAAGCAACCTCCTCGAAGAGACCTTTTTCGAAGGTGTTTTTCAACTCTTGCCGGCGCACGAATTTACATTTGATTTGAAAACCAATGAATTCAAAACCCAACGTTGGTATCAACTTCCCCAAACGGCGGTTTTTGAAAAATTCGACCCAAAAACCTTTGAAAAACATCGCGACAAAGTCCGGGAATTAGTGACCAATGCGGTGAAAATTCGCTTGGATTATACCGCCTCGGCTGCTTCTCTTTTGAGTGGAGGCTTGGATAGTTCCGTCCTCGTCGGCATTTTGGGAAAACTCCAAAAAGAACCGCCGACAGCCCTGACGGCTTCCTACGAAGACGAACGGTACAGCGAGCAAAAATGGGCTGCCACCGTCGTAGAAAAAACCGGCGCGCGATGGTTGCAAACCTACCCCACTTCCAAAGGTTTATTGGCTGATTTGGAAGATTTATTCTACTCACAGGATAGCCCAACCGTCTCCCCCGGCACCTACGCGCAGTTTTGTTTGATGCGCCTCGCAAAAGAAAACGGCATCGGCTTCGTTTTCGACGGGCAGGGTGCAGACGGCCTTTTCGGAGGGCACGTTTTCTACCTGCCTGCCTTTTGGAAACAACTCTTGAAAAACGGGCAAATTGAGTCATTTCTAAAGGAGGTTAAAAGTTACGGAGGATACCTTACTGGAGCAAAACATTTAATTCAAAACCACCTGAAATACAGCCTCTTACCGCAAATCCCCGCTTCCTTTCAGTACCTTTTCAAACGCCGGTATTTTAGCGAACTGCGCTACCTGAACCCCGAATTTCTGCACGAAAACAAGCACCGCTTCGAGCGATACGCAGGCAATCCACTGACCTCCCTCGATGAAATGCTCTACAAAAGCTATTTTTGCGGCGACGTTTCCTTTTTGCTCAAATGCGTGGACCGCAGTTCGCAATGGCATGGCGTCGAATCCTGCACGCCCTATTCAGATGATGCCCCTTTGATGGAGTACCTTTTTTCGATCCCCGCAACCTACAAAATCAGGCAGGGCGCGCGCAAATTGCTGCTGCGGGAAGCCTTTCGGGATTTGCTTCCGCCCTCGGTTTATCAACGAACCGACAAGATGGGTTTGGTGACCCCGGCGAACCGGTGGATGGCTGAAATCAAAGAGGCCGTTTACCCCTTCTTCGAGGAAGAAGACGGCGGTATTTTTAATAAAAAACAGCTTTTGAAAGACTACCACCAATTTTTCAGCCCGCAAAGTACGGTGGAGAATTACCGGGTGTATAAATTCATGGCCTACGCCATTTGGCAAAAAGTTTTCGCAGAACGCCTACGCCTTTGAAATTCTCAATCAACAATATCAACGCGTTGCAAACCTTCCACTTTCTCCGCTTCGGAACGAGCGTCCTGATTGGCATTTTGCTCGCCAAAAGCGGCCTCCCGACAGCGCAAATTTCCATCTACGAAACGCTGCTTTTCCTGGGAAACCTCGTCAGCTTTTTTTGGATAATGGGCGGGCAAAATGCCCTGCTGCAATATTTTCCAAGGCTGTCGGAAGCGGATAAAAAGAAGGCGCTGTTCAATGTTTTTTTAATTTTTTTGGCGCTCGGAATTTTTTCGGCAGCCCTCCTTTTCGGTTCCAAGAACTTCATTATCAGTCAGTTTACCAATTATGGCGACTTGCCTTTTGTCGAGTTGATTTGCATTTACCTCGTTTTCAACACCCCTTCTTTTCTTATTCACATTTACTACCTTCTGCTCAAAAAATTCAGGGCAATCGTAGTCTTCGGCATCCTCAGTTTCAGCCTGCAAATTGTGGTGGTCGTACTGCCAATTTTTCTGGGCTACTCGCTGCACGAAACCTTTTTCGGACTCATTGGACTGGCACTGGCCAAGTTTCTTTGGAGCCTTTTTCTCCTGACCCGGCACGCCTCCTTCCGTTTCGATTTCCGGTTTTTGAAAATCTACCCCTTGTTGGCCCTGCCGCTAATTTTGCACATCCTCATCGGCAACAGCGTCGAATACATGGACGGGCTGATTGTCACGAGCCATTTTACCGACGAAAAAGCCTTTGCCATCTACCGGTTCGGGGCGCGGGAATTGCCTTTTTCCCTGCTTTTAATCGGGGCGTTGGTCACGGCTTTAATCCCCGAACTTTCCGAAAATTTTGAAGAAGGCTTGAAGCAAATAAAAGAAAAGACTAAATCCCTGTCGCATTGGCTGTTCCCGCTGAGCGCCCTGCTAATGTTGGTCAGCCCCTTCCTCTTTCCGATGGTGTATAACGCTGATTTTCAGGAATCTGCGCAGGTTTTTAACGTGTATTTGCTCATGCTGTCAAGCCGGATATTGTTGCCGCAGGTGGTCATTATCAGTAGGCAAAAGAATTATTTTTTGGTCATCAGCGCCCTCATAGAGACGGCAGTGAACGTAAGCCTGAGTTTGATTTTGGTGCAAAATTACGGCTTGGAGGGCATCGCTTTTGCTTCCGTCCTTGCCTACCTACTCAATAAGGTAAACATGATTGTTTTTAACCGGCTGGTTTTAAAAATTCCGTTGAACGATTATGTGCCGGTTCGGAATTATTTGATTTACAACGGCTTGTTGTTTGGGTCTTTTTATTTGTCCTTGCTGATGAATTAGATGCTAAAAAAGTTCAAGAACAAGTACAAGTACAAGTACAAGTACAAGAACAAGTTCAAGAACAAGTTCAATTTTGAACTTGAACTTGAACTTGAACTTGAACTTGTACTTAAACAAACCTCCTTCAGAGGGAAAACCAAGTCCGAAAAATTATCGACAACATGTTGGTTTCAAATTTCGGCTAAGCACCTAGGAAAGTTCAAGTACAAGTTCAAGTTCAAGAACAAGTTCAATTTTGAACTTGAACTTGAACTTGAACTTGTTCTTAAACAAACCTCCTTCAGAGGGAAAACCAAGTCCGAAAAATTATCGACAACATGTTGGTTTCAAATTTCGGCTAAGCACCTAGGAAAGTTCAAGTACAAGTTCAAG
>Ga0114931_10012068_pt1 | contig 10136 bp, 8 predicted proteins | sample 2SBtaG_FD_89579 | JGI IMG/M metagenome (GOLD analysis project Ga0114931, IMG submission 89579) | Deep subsurface microbial communities from Kolumbo volcano to uncover new lineages of life (NeLLi) - 2SBTROV14_V59a metaG | ecosystem: Environmental > Aquatic > Marine > Volcanic | place: Kolumbo... | reverse complement strand
TCGCTGAGTTGGCAGTGATAAACCGGCCAGCATCGCATAACCAATCGCACAACTCATTGCGCCGTTCGCTGCAATTTGATGAGGTAGCCAGCGTTTAATACCAACCCAGCTGGCAAGCTGTTGAATTAACCAAAACGATAACCCGGCAACCAAGCCGACATGTAACCCGGAAATAGCCATTAAATGGGCTGTTCCGGTATCGCGCAGAATCGTCCATTGGCGAGGTTTAATTTCATCGCGAACACCGACTGTGATTCCAGCAATCAGTCCAAACACTGGTGACTCTTTCAAGTAATGCTGGAGCTTGATATAAATATCATGGCGCCGTTGTTGCAGCCAATCATGCACTGTCGTTGACTTGAGATACAATTGCTCCGGTAATAACCGGCAATCGTCCTTGCAACGAACATATCCGGTTGCATCAATGCGATGAGCGAATAACCACTGCTCATAATTGAAGCCACCCGGATTCATCATTCCATGCGGTTTTTTCAAGCGGATGGACAGCAACCAGTTTTGCCCGACTTGAATGTTCTGCGGGGGATAATACCAGCTTAATTTCACCCTGTGCGTCAGGGTCTGGTCAGGCTGATGTGTACCAATCAAATCAGAAGATATCACCTCAGCAAATTGTGCTGAGGGAACATGTCGTATCAATGCGGTAAACCGGCATGATGTGTTGCTGCATTGTGGAATCGTCTGAATTGACGCTGACACAACAAGGGTTTTACCCTCAAATTCATCAGGTAAACGACTCGCTAAGGCCCAGCCAGCATAAATCCATGCCCAACACCAACCCGCCAGAAAAAACAGGGGGGAACTGTGTTTAATCACCCTGCAAGTTGCTGAGATAAAAACCACAGCAAACAACCAACCAGTAGCTGGCCTGAAAGGCATCAGCTGAAAAGCGCATACGCCTGAAATAAATAACAGACAGGCTTTGGTGAATAAAAAGCGCTCTGAGTTACCAGGGTTATTCATTCGGTCTTTCGCATCAATATATATCCTATTGATTAGATAAATAAGTAGGATGTGTTGAGGTACGAAACGCATCTGTCGAGAGAACTATAAACCACAGATTTACCCACTACCAACGACTGCTCTAAGGAGCGAAAACGGAATAATTTCGACAACTAAGGCGCAACAATCAGCGCATCGTGAGCAATGTAACAGTTGTTGCAACACAGAAGACGGATAAAAAGACACGTCAGATGACGGAGCGATTTCGTGAACGTTCCTAATAATTTCTTTATAGAATGATTGGTTATGCGCTTACCCTGAAGCCGGGTAACGACAACAATCATCTATTGATAAGCAGTTAAACTGAATTGTTACAATTAATAGTTGATTAAAATATTTAACAAATATGTAACTATTCAGATTGCCCATGGCTGGTTCGAGTGCAAGGAAAAAACGCGCAGTTTACCCAGCCTTCGTTTTCGAAAGCTGGGTTTACCTGGGTAAATGAGCATTGTTGACGCCGCAATCGGACCAGACAGGGGTAAGCTGAGTCGTTACACAACTATTACTCACTTTATCTTGACAATTGCTGTCAATTCATCAAGGTTCTCAAGAAAGATATCAACTAACTCAGGGTCAAACTGGGTTCCCCGATGCTCTTTTATATAGTCAACAGATGCATCAATATTCCATGGATTTTTGTATTGACGACTGTGGGTTAACGTATCAAATACATCTGCCAACCCAACAATACGACCGTAAATATGAATCTGTTTCCCTTTAAGCCCTCTGGGATACCCTGTGCCATCCCATTTTTCATGATGTTCATGTGCAATAATCGCCGCACTTCTGATTATCTGGTGTTTTGAATGGCGCATCAAATGGTAAGCATTCGTTGTATGGCTTTTCATGATCTCAAATTCTTCAGGCGTGTACTGGTCAGGTTTATGCAGAATTTCTGCAGGTACAGTAATCTTGCCAAGATCATGCATTGGCGCGGCATGATAAATCATTTCCACATCGTCTTCATTTAAAATATGATGATACATTGCCAGTAACCTGGAAATATCGGCCATACGTCTGATGTGGTTACCTGTTTCGTCTGAAGTTGCCTCCATGATTTCAGTCAGGATGTAAATCATTTCTTTTTGATTCGCTTCAAGCTCTGACAACAATCGGAACTGTTCGTATCGAGTACGGGACTCAAGCGATACATTTTGATGCTTAAAAAATAATTTAGCGTGGTACAAATGGATGTGATTTCTAACTCTGGCTAATAATTCGTTAGCATAAAATGGCTTGGTGATATAATCAGTGCATCCTGCATCGAATCCCTCTGCAATGATGTCTGAATTCACTTGATCAATCAACAAAATAACTGGCACATCCTTCCATCGGTATGAATCTTTTAATTGCCGACACACTTCGTAGCCATCGATCTCAGGCATCATGACATCCAGCAAGATCAAGTCAAAGTCAATATTGTCATCGAACAGGATGGACAGCGCCTGCTTGCCACTTTCTGCTGATGAAAATTCAAATTTATCTTCCTGCAAAACATTGATTACTGTTTTGATATTCTCGATAGCATCATCAACAATCAATATGCGGTTGCTAAACTTCATAAAAAGTTTCCAAAATCGTAACGATGATCAAATTATATCGTTAAAACCTGACATGTGTATATCTTATGATGTCTACTTATGAAATCATGTTATGCGAAAAGTCAAGACTTTTTATTATAAATTATAATATTATTATCTAAAACTCACTATTATTCAATCAACGATTGTTGCAGATTAAGAGGTCTATCCACTAAAATTACATCCTTCGTGCCTAAGCATAAAAATCAGTTAATTTTCTATAGCCTGATGCGTCAGAACAAGATGCTTAATGTATGATATAAGCATATCGATCCACTTCCGACAATCACGCTTTATCCTTCTTGTTTTGGTCATTCGTTCGTGTTACTACGTCAATCACTGCTAAACTTTTTATGAAATTTATAACACTTCACGCTAGGAGTAAATTGGTTTGAATGATGTCATCACTGAACCCAAGGTGGATATACTGGTTGGTGAAACACTTGTCAGCTTGCTGGGAACAGCACATGTTTCCCGCCAAAGCGCTGATACAGTTAGAGAACTTCTGTCTAACGATACATATGACGCGGTTGCCGTCGAACTTTGCAACAGTCGTCATGTCATGCTGACAAATCCTGACAACCTGGCAAACATGAATCTGTTTCAGGTGTTACGTGAGGGTAAAGCAACCATGGTCATGGCCAATCTAGCACTCAGTGCATATCAGCAAAAGATGGCCAACGAACTTGGTATCGAACCAGGCGCAGAAATGAAAACAGCTATTGAAGTCGCCGGACAAAGATCGATTCCGGTTTTTCTCTTTGACCGGGAAATCGGCACCACATTAAAACGTGTCTACAGAAATATTCCATGGTGGAAACGCCTGGCAATGCTCTCAGCCCTGTTTGCAAGCACATTGAGCCATGAAAAAGTCAGCGAAGATGATATAGAACAACTCAAGCAAGGCGATATTCTTGAATCAGCGCTCAGTGGCCTGAAAGAAAATGATCGCTCAATGTTCAAGCCACTGATCGATGAACGGGATCAGTTCATGGTCGCGCGCTTACGTTCTGAACTAAGCCACGCGAAGCTTGACAAAATCCTTGTTGTAATTGGTGCCGGGCACTTAAAAGGCATGCAAACTCTGCTGGAAAAATCACCCGCGCCAACGCTTGAGGATGTTAAACAAACCCTGGATAAATTAAACACCATACCAGCTGCCAGTCGCTGGCCTAAACTGATACCCTGGCTGATTGTCTGCGCCATTATCGCCGGGTTTGTGATCGGTTTTCAAAGAAGTCCGCAAATGGGCTGGCAATTGGTGCTTGACTGGATACTGATTAACGGCGGACTCTCCGCGCTCGGCGCTGCTTTGGCAAAAGCGCATCCCTTAACCATAGTAACTGCATTTTTGGCTGCTCCTCTGACTTCACTGAATCCAATGATTGGTGCTGGTATGGTCGCAGGCGCGATGGAGGTATTTATGCGAAAACCCCGTGTTGGCGACTTTTCCAGCTTGAAAAAAGACGTCACCAAACTCAGCGGCTGGTGGAAAAATCGGGTTGCACGCATTTTACTGGTGTTTTTTCTCAGTTCGCTCGGCTCAGCAATTGGCACTTATGTGGCTGGTTATAGTATATTTCAACGTCTTACCGGATAGCATTCACGGACGCATTCTATGTGCCATATACAACAATTCAGTTGTTGTGCGATAACAAGTTTTCAGCGCTGATCTCTGCTTCGGGTGCAGACAATGCACCCGCTTGCATGATTATTTGTCACAACCCTGTGGTCTGTCCCGGGACAGATTTGAGCCACTACCCGGATTGTTATGGACGCGTTAGAAAATCCAGCTTTGTTAGTACCGCCAAAGCCTGTTCTCTGGAATGTTGACAAACTTCCAGGCTTGGTTTGAATGCTTCACACACGGCCGGTCTGGACGGAGAATGAAAAATCAGACACTTGTTATTCTGATCAAGTTGAATACAGCGGATTCCTGCAGGTTTTCATCCGGCATTCCCGGAATCGGCGATGAGATAGCCGGCGCAACGCAACATGCTCCGCACCCTGACCGACATGAGATGCGTGTTGGCATAGTCAAAAATCACCGATCAACATCGCATCACCATAACTGAAAAATCGGTACGATTCAGCAATTGCGTGACGATAAGCGTTCATCACCTGCTGGTAACCACCGAATGCACAAACCAATGCCAACAATGTTGATTCTGAAACATGAAAATTGGTCAACAAGGCATTGACGCAATTGAACCTGAAGCCAGGTGTAATAAATAATTGCGTTTCACCATTAAATGACTTGATTTGTCCACTCAAACCAGCTGTTTCCAGTGCTCTCACGACCGTTGTACCAACAGCAATGACACGCCGATTACGCGCTTGTGTTTGGCGGATTTGTTTGACGATTTGGTTATTCACTTCGACACGTTCTGAATGCATAACATGGTCTGCAAGTCTGTCAACCCGCATGGGTTGATATGTTCCGGCACCAACATGCAAGGTGATAAAACCGATATCAATTCCTGCGTCAGCAATGTTATCAAGCACTGTTTGATCAAAATGCAATCCAGCTGTCGGAGCAGCAACCGCACCTGGACATTCAGCGAAAACAGTTTGATAGCGATGCTTGTCTTCTAATGTATCCTGTCTTCGTATATACGGTGGCAAGGGAATATGTCCTGAGAAATCAAGTAGTTTTTCTATAGTGTATGAATCGGTCAGTTGCAAAGTAAACAGATCCTGACGACGTTCAACAACGTGTAATCTGTATTGATTGGCAATAATAATTTCCTGATTGATTTTAAGCGGCTTACTGGATCGCAATTTTGCTACAACCAAGTGTTTATTCAGTATCCGCTCAATCAGTATCTCAACCTTTCCTCCAGTGGTTTTTTTTCCAAACATACGAGCAGGAATCACCCGGGTATTATTCAGTACCAGCAAGTCACCCTGTTGAAAATAATCAGTGATCCGCTCAAAAACAGTATCGTCGATATTTCCTGTTGAGCGATGGAGACATAGCAACCTGCTGGAACTCCTACTCGCCAGGGGCTGCTGAGCAATCAAGTGTTCAGGCAAATGATACTGATAATCCTGTTTAAAGAGCATAATGATACGTCTATCGTAACGATTCAGCGTGTCCCTGTCACTGTTCAAATTGCCCCTGGCTGGTTTGAGTGCAAGCAAAAAACGCGCTATTTACCCAGCCTTCGTTTTCGAAAGCTGGGTTTACGTGGGAAAATGAGCATTTTGACGCCGCAATCGGGCCAGCCAGGAGTAAGCTGAATATCAAAGTCTAATTGATTAACTGTGTTGAGTATTTGATCAATGAGCCTAATCAGCGATTGATGAGTTGTTATCAATCAACATGATTCTGTTCATATAGAGTCTGGTAGACTACTCAAATGACCAATTCATGTTACAAGTGTGTGCAGTTTACTAAAGTCAATTTTCTCTTTCAATACAGCGATTGGCTATCTGCAGGTAGACTGAGTAGTTATTCAACAAGTACTCACGCAAACCTGGTGATTCGTGTACAATGCCGCGTTGCAAACAATAGAACAGGCTGTTATCGATGAACAAGAACATCTCTGTAGACAGATATATTCGCTGGCATGAGCCCACAGTCACCAGAAACCGACGTCGTCACAAAAATGGACATCACAGTTTCATCCTCTGGTTTACTGGTTTATCCGGAGCGGGTAAGTCTACACTGGCGCACCGGGTCGAGGAGATTTTATTTGAAGAACAGGGCTGCAATACATTTGTGCTGGATGGCGATAATGTCCGGCATGGATTATGCGCAGATTTGGGTTTTAGCCTTGATGACCGCCATGAGAATATACGTCGCATTGGTGAGATGAGCAAGCTGTTTATGCAGGCAGGCGTGATCACATTGACTGCGTTTATATCGCCATTCAGAACGGACAGAGAGACTGTTCGGTCAATGGTCGGGGATAATGAGTTTGTCGAAATTTATTGTAATACACCACTGGAGATTTGCGAGCAACGTGATGTCAAAGGGCTTTATCAAAAAGCCAGAAGTGGTATTGTGCGTGAATTCACTGGTATCTCCTCTCCGTACGAAGAGCCATTAAATCCTGAAATTGTCGTCGAGACCGGGGAACAATCACTCGATGAGTGCGCCGCTCAGGTGATTGATTACCTGAAATTACATGAAAAAATCCAGGGTTCTGTCCGAGAATCGAAAACGTAACGAGGGAAAGCTGATTTGAGTCAGATTTTTTCCATTAGTCAGCAGCGAATTGTTGCGCTATTTAACGAAAAGAGTGGGGAAATCCGGCCTGTCAGCTTTTCCGCAGTAGGTTCTTTGTTCCCAGACAGCTATTGTCTGCAAGTATTTGTGGATAATAGATAGCCCTGAACAGATTGTAACTCTTCAGCGTAACCCGATGACTGTTCAGCCCCTGTCTGATTCTAGCGCAAGGAAAAAACGTGCAGTTTCCTGGGAAGATGGGCATTTTTGACGCCGCAATCGCGATCAGACTGAGGTAAGCTGAATAGTTACGATCGATTAACTTAGACATCGGATGTGCCCACTCACGAAGCGCGCCAGTCAAGAGAACAACAATCAGATATTCCGTATTGGGTTAAATCTGTGATTTCTTGTTTTCTCGAAAGATGATGCGTTTCGTACCTCATTTATCCAGCACATCAAAGACGGTGCTGGAACACATCCTGTCATAGCCACGTCAACCCCCATATTTTTAGTCAATAGGTTAACGCTTGATACGAAAGCTAAATGAGTGACTACAACAAGTTTAACCCACGACCCAGATATTCTCAGGAACGCAAACGTTACGTTAACTTTCATCATCCAGCAAACCAAATAAAGTGGTTACTTTCTCAAAAATTGTTTTCTCTATTTTGCGTTTAGGTACAACAATGTCAATATCTTTTTTAGGCTCCAACACAGTTAAGGTGCCCGGTTTAAGATCACCTTCCACGCCAATCAATTTATTGTCTTTGAATACCAACGAAACGCGCTGTCGGGTTAGCTCTCCACCGCCAGGCTGGTTGGTGAAAATATAATCCCAGCGGTCTTTATGAAATGGATCAACTGTGAGCGGCGTGCCCAGAATGTATTGTACCTGGCGTTTTGTCATATGCGGTTTGACCTGATTGATCAAGTCCTGACTAATCAAATTACCTTGCTGGACATCAATTTTGTAAATCCCGCATGACAGCAAAAATAAACTTGCAATCAATGTGAATACAATGCGATCCTTTCTCATTTAGTCTTTGGCGCTTTTGATTTCTAACAGCGCTAGATAATACCGTAAAGCATGAATAATTGACATTGTAACAGCCGCAAATTGAGAAATAACAGACTGCACTGAGTCGTACAGAGCAGTTTTGTGTTTTGAATTCAGGCCAAGTCTGACACAATAGCCAATTTGAACGGAAAAATTTGAATGGAAAGCGATGATCTAAGAAAAGCGGGGTTAAAAGTGACACTACCTCGTTTGAGAATACTGGAAATACTCGAACATGGTCATGAAAATCAACATCATGTGACTGCTGAAATCGTGTATAAAAAACTGTTGGACGCTGGTGAAGAAATCGGATTGGCAACTGTCTATCGCGTGCTCACTCAGTTTGAAGCAGCCGGCCTGGTTAAACGCCACCATTTTGATGCCAGCAATTCGGTATTTGAGCTTGATGATGGCCATCATCACGACCATCTGGTATGCATTAAATGCGGTCGGGTCGATGAATTTGAAGATGAGCTCATTGAAGCCAGACAACGTGAAATCGCAAAGCAAGCAGGCTATGCATTAACCCATCATTCTCATTATCTCTACGGTGTTTGTTCTAACTGCAAGAAATAATAGTTCCACCTTAGCCTCACAACAATCAATCATCACTTGAATGTTTAAACCAATTGAAGCCTGTATTGGCTTGCGCTATATGCGCGCCAAACGTCGGACGCGCTTTATTTCATTTATCACCCTCACATCCATTCTGGGGATTGCTCTGGGCGTCACCGCGTTAATCACTGTGTTATCTGTCATGAACGGGTTTGAGCAGGAATTACGCGAACGCATTCTTGGCATGACATCGCATGCCACAGTCACAGGCTGGGATGGCAAACTGAATGACTGGCATCAGGTTGAACAAGTATTGGGTGATTTCCCGGAAATTATCGGTTACGCTCCATTTGCGCAGGGACAAGTGATGCTCAATCTTGGCCGGCGCGTCAGTGGTGTTTTATTACGTGGCGTTGATCCGGCTGAAGAATCCCAAGTCTCCGATTTACCAGATAAAATGCTCCCTGGAAAAGGCCGATCAATGATTTGAAACCAGGCGAGTACGGCATTATGCTGGGCGCCGAACTGGCCAACTACCTGGGCGCTTATCAAGGCGATAAAGTCACGGTAATTACCCCTCAGATCAATGTCACACCAGGTGGAATCCTGCCTCGATTAAGGCGATTCACGGTGGTTGGTATTTTCAAGGTCGGCATGTACGAGTATGATCGCAACCTCGCAATCGTACATATCACAGATGCATCCAAACTGTTACGTCTTGGAGCAGCTGTCAGCGGAATACGCCTTCAGCTCAAAGACATGTTCGAAGCGCCACGTATCTCATCCCAACTCAGACAACACTTACTTGGCCGTTATCGCGTTTCTGACTGGACCCAAGCGCATCGCAACTTTTTTCGCGCCATTAAAATGGAAAAACGGGTCATGTTTATTATCTTGTTATTGATCGTTGCCGTGGCTGCTTTCAACATTGTCTCCACTCTGGTGATGGTGGTCACCGATAAACGACCGGATATTGCGATCCTGCGTACCCAGGGACTGACAACACGTCAAGTCATGTGGATCTTTGTCCTGTTGGGAGGCATGATTGGCGTTGCTGGCACCATTCTCGGTGTTGTTGGCGGTATTTTGCTGGCCAACAATATCGAAAATATCGTGCCGCTTGTCGAGAAATTTTTAGGAACAAAATTAATGGCGCCAGACGTATACTACATCAGTGATCTTCCATCACGGCTGCTTTGGTCAGATGTCTATATAATCGCCGCAATTGGTATTTTTCTTTCGCTACTGGCTACGCTTTATCCGGCCTGGCAAGCAGCGCGTATTAACCCTGCTGAAGTGTTGCGTTATGAATAATCCAGTGGTGGAATGCCGTGAACTTTGTAAATCCTTCGATGATGGCGGACTGCAAGTTGATGTATTGCTAGGTGTTGATTTAAGCATTCAGCCTGGTGAACGAATTGCCATTATGGGCGCATCTGGTTCCGGCAAAAGCACATTGTTACATTTACTGGGCGGTCTTGACCAAATCAGCGCTGGCTCAGTGCTTTGGAGCAATGTTGATATCTGTCAAATCCAGGAACAACGGCTGGCCCGGCTGCGAAATCGTACTTTAGGGTTTATCTATCAGTTTCATCATCTGCTTGGTGAATTCACTCTGGAAGAAAACGTCGCAATGCCATTATTGATTCGAGGTGAATCAGTCGCCACTGCCCGCCAACAGTCCCGGGACATTCTCGGGAAAGTCAATCTGGATCACCGCCTGTTACACAAACCTGGAGAACTC
>Ga0114931_10012067_pt1 | contig 10137 bp, 11 predicted proteins | sample 2SBtaG_FD_89579 | JGI IMG/M metagenome (GOLD analysis project Ga0114931, IMG submission 89579) | Deep subsurface microbial communities from Kolumbo volcano to uncover new lineages of life (NeLLi) - 2SBTROV14_V59a metaG | ecosystem: Environmental > Aquatic > Marine > Volcanic | place: Kolumbo... | reverse complement strand
CGCTGCAGCGTGCCACTACCGGACGACCACAAGGGTTACCCCTATATTTTGAGAAGATACTTTTGAGCCTTGAATTTTAATTCGAGGCGAAATTCCGGTAGGCTACCGGATATTTCTTCAATCCCGCCCAAAATGTGAAACGCACCCGACTCAAAAATCAGACTTGACTCACGAACAAATGTTTTGTATAATGAATACTAGAACATAAGTTCTTTATCGCATTGGTGCTATTACTCTATGGACATGCAATCAGGCGCAGTTATGAAACAAATCCTTAATTTCCAAGCCGACCAGATTGAAATGGTCTTGCAGACGCATCGCGTACCGGGAAAAGTTACGGGCGGCACGGTTACACCGCGCTGGATTCGGTACGAAGTTACCCCCGCTTTGGGCAGTAAAGTTGCATCTATTGTTAAACTGTCCGAAGAACTGGCGTTACGCTTGGGGGCGGGTGCGGTGCGCGTCAGCAGGCAAGGACCTACAGTCCATGTTGAAGTACCCCGCGCCGATGCGCGTCCGGTTAAATTACTGCCCTTGCTGGCACAACTTCCGGAATTGCCGCGGCAGTCTGCTGTGTTGGGGTTGGATGACGGCGGCACGCCACTGCTGTTGCGGTTGCCGTCGCCGGAAGTAGCGCATGTGCTGGTCGCCGGAACAACCGGCTCTGGCAAAACGGCACTGGCGCAATCGATGGCACTCAGTTTGGCAATGAACAATCGGCTGGGAGAAGTACAACTGGTGATGGTTGACCCTAAAGGCGGGGGTTTCGGGCCGCTGTCCGATTTGCCGCATCTGTTGCGTCCCGTGGTGCGCGAAGTACATCAAGCCATTTTTCTGCTGGGTGATTTGGTCGATGAAATGGTGAGACGCGACCGAGATGGAATCAGCGAACCGCGAGTGGTGATTTTTATTGATGAAGTGGCGGATTTGCTTGAACAGGGCGGCAATGCTATGCAACGCTTGCTGACCCGGCTTACGCAGCGCGGACGTAGCGCGGGCATCCATTTGGTGGCTTGCACGCAAAAACCGCTGGCGGCATCCATCGGCAGTTTGACCAAGAGCAATTTCCCGGTTCGGCTGGTGGGCAGTGTTGCCAGCCCGGATGACGCAAAAGTTGCAGCGGGAATCAGTGGAACGGGTGCAGAAAAGCTGATGGGGCGCGGGGATTTTCTACTGGTAGCAAAAGGGCGGGTACGGCGCTTTCAAGCAGCGTATATTAGCCCGGTCGAATTACAGCAAGTGGTCAATCGGATGCGCGGGACAGAACGCCATAGCCGCCGCTGGCTGGCAGAAGAAACGCCGGTGGCGTTGGCCGCAACGGGCACAGATGCGCGCCGTGCCGTCTCCTCACGCAAACGGCACCCACTGCGGCGACTTTTCGGCACACAATTGAAGTTGATAAAGTAAACGGAGGCGATATGAAACGAGCAATTTTAATCTTTTTGGGGCTTTTCGCAGTGGGCGCAGGCGTCACCATCGCCTTGCGAATGAGTGCAGACGCAATGGCAGTCATCATCGGTGTGGTATTTGGACTGTTGGCAACCGTGCCGACTACTTTTATCATGCTGTATGCTCTCCGCCGAAATGAAGCGCAACAAAATCAGTATCGGCAGCAAATGGGGCAGTACCCGCCGGTGATAGTGGTCAATTCGGGACAGTCGGGCGTGGCAGGCAATGGAATGCCCGCGTTAATGTCGCCGGGCACAGGTGAACGAAACTTTAAAATTGTGGGTAGCGAAAATACTCCCACCGAAACATTGAGCGATGCTTTCAATTTGAATGCCATTTGGGACGAGGTGTAGCCATGAACGACCAACCGGTGCGGATTTTGGCACGGCGAAACCGGGTTTTTCCGGCGAAAATTCGGGCAGATGGCGACGGTTCGCTGTTGGAAATTGATGCGGTGGAGCGTTGCTGGACAGAAGTGGGGCAGGGCGGAACGGCAAACTTTGTGTATCGGGTGCGCAGTGGCTCGCAGCGGTTTTTCTTGCGAGAAAATGGTCGCCGCAACGGGCAAGCGATACTCAGCTCAACCCAATGAGAACCGGATGTTCGGATCATCGGTTTTGTCCGATTCCGGCACCAGTTCCACCAGCGATGCCAAATCGAGTTGCCCGTCGGTCATTTTGTCGAGCCGGTCGGCTTGGCGGCGGGCAGCGATAAAATTGCCGTTGTGCCGCTCTCCGCGCGTGTGTGCCACAAATTGCAGCACGGCAAATGCTTGTTGGGCGAGGTCAGCCACCAGCGTCATTTCTGGGGTGGGCAAATACCCCTTTTCACGGGCAGCCGCCAAAACTGCATCAACGCTGGTTGCCAACTCTTCAATATCCTGCCACTGTTGGCTGACAATCAGTTGACGGGTGGCTTCTACCACTGTTTTTGTGCAACGTGCCATCGCGTGCGGGTTCTCTTCTGCCACGGCTTGCGCCATACTATCTGCGTGTGAGTTGACTATCATTTTATCTCCTACGTTTTAATTTTTCTTTCCAAACTAGCCATAAAAAATACGGCACAGCATTCCACATTCGCCGCCAGCGCCAGGGTTGGTGTACAAACCGATGCAGCCATTCAAGCCCCAATTGCTGCATTCGGCGGGGGGCGCGCGGCGTTTCTCCGGCAATAAAATCGAATGCACCGCCGACACCCATCAACACTGCGGCAGGCAACCGGTGCATATTTCGTGCAATCCATTTATCCTGCTTTGGCGCACCGTATGCCACCAGCAAAATATCGGGGCGAGCGGCACGGATGCGATCCACAATGGCATCTTCATCTTCCGCCCGGGGGGAACCGGCAAACGCACCGACAGCCACCATCTTCGGGTAGCGGGTCTTCAACGTGGCGATGGCTTTTTCTGCCACGCCCGGCTGCGCACCCAAAAAATAGATGCGATACCCCTTTTCCGCCGAAAGTTTCGCCAGCATTTCCACCGTGTCCACTCCGGCAATCCGCTCCGGCAGTGTTGTTTCGCCCAGCCAGCGTGCCGCCTTTAACAAACCCATGCCATCGGCAAACGACAGCGCGGCACGGTTGATGATGCGCCGAAAAACCAAATCGTGCTGTGCTGCCACCACAAATTCGGGATTGACCGTGCAAATTTGGTGCGGCGTTCCGGCGGCGATAAAAGCCTCTATTTGCGATAGCACATCGGCGGTGGTGACAGCCTGCAACCGCACGCCCAAAATATCGGCGGTTGGAAATGCCGATGTCGCTTGCACCGGATGCGATGCAATTTCCGGCTGTTGTCTGTCCAGCAGGGCGAAAGCGGCGCGCTGAACCTGCGCCGGTGTGATTATTTTCAAGCAAGTTTTGGCGGCGCAGCCGTGCCGTAAACCGACGCTGTGCCCGACATAGGCACACGGCGCACACGGAATTTCGGCGCGGAGTACCACCCGTTTTGCGCCGTGCGCGCCCCATGCGGCGGCGTTTGTTGGCCCGAAAACGGTAACCATGGGTACTCCCGCGGCGGCAGCAATATGGCTCACGCCCGAATCGCCACCGATGAACAGCGCGGCACGGCGCAAAAGTGCCGCTAGCTGATGCAGTGTGGTTTTGCCCGTCATGTCGATGGCATCGTTTGCCATTGCCGCTCGCACATAATCTGTGCCGTCGCTTGGCGTGCCGACCAGTGCCACCGCCAGCCCGCGTTCGATGAGCGCATCTGCCACCACGGCGAAATTTTCTGCTGCCCACCGCCGCCCCGTACTGAACCCCCCCGAACCGGGATGGATGATTGCCAGCGGGCGATTTTCGGCAATTGTGGACAGTGTGTCTGCCGCCCACTTTTCATCGGCGAGAGACACCGCCAGCGTCATTTCGCGGTTGTCACCGACGGCATCCAACAAGCTGACCACCGCCAGCCAATAATCAATTTCGTGCCGAAAACCGAAGCCGCCATCGGGCACGCTGTGGCTAAAAAATCGCCCGCGGTTGCCGGGGGGACGCAGCCCGACAACGATTTTCGCCCGCCCGGCACGGGCGATGGCGGCATATTTTGCCGCTCCCGCGCGGGTGGTCAAATGATGCAAAACGACCACCGCATCGTATTTTTTTTGCCGAATGCGGCGCAGGGTGTGCCATACTTCTGCCGCCAGCGTGGGTTTCAGCGCATCGCGCAGGGCAAAAAAGCGAAAATTATCGCTGGGGATGAGTGTATCCACTGCCGAAAAATATTTCAGGGCGGATGCGGTGTGTCGGGTCAGCAGCACATCAATTTCGGCTTGCGGATAACGGTTGCGCAGCGCACGCAGGGCGGGGGTAGCCGTCAGCACATCACCCAAATCTGCCAGTTTTACCACCAGAATTTTGGCATTTGGCGGCAGGACAATATTGCTCACGATGCCGCCTCCAGCAAGATTTGCCAAATTTCCGCGCCGGTTTTTTCCCATGAAAATTGCCGCACGCGCCGAAACCCTTTGCTCACCAGCGATTGCCGCAGCGCGGGGTCGGTCAGCAAGCGGCGGATGCCGTCGGCGATGGCAGCCGAATCGAGCGGATTGACTGCCAGCGCGGCATCACCGGCAATTTCCGGCAGAGATGAGCCGTTGCCGATGAGCACCGGTGTGCCGCAGGCCATCGCTTCCAGCACCGGCAACCCAAACCCTTCATACAGCGATGGGAAAAGGTAGGCGGTGGCGCCGCTCAACAGGGCGGATTTGTCCGCTTCGGGGATGAAACCGGGCAGCACCACCCGTTCATCCAGTTGCAGCCGGTCAATCTGCTGCCGAATTTGGTCGAAGAGCCAACCTTTGCCTCCCGCCAGCACCAAAGTTACGCCGGGAAATTCGGCGCTGATTTTTTGGAAGGCGGTCAGCAGGCGCAACAGGTTTTTTCGCGGTTGGAGTGTGCCCAGATAGAGCAGATATTCACCCGAAATGCCATACTTTTTCACGGTTGCCGCCGGGTTTTCCACCCGGTGGATGGTGGTGGAGATGCCCAAATGCACCACGTGGATTTTTTCGGCGGGGGCGCGGTAAAATCGAACCAAATCATTTTTGGTTGCGGCCGAGTCGGCGATGATACGGCGGGCGATGCGTGTGTGCCGCCGGGTGGTAAAATTGAGATACCACCGATGAAAACGGGTGTGTGTTTCGGGGAAATGCAGATACCCCAAATCGTGGACGGTTACCACTGCGGGCACGGTTGAAATGAGTGGCAGCACATGCGACGGCACAAAAAGCACATCGGGTGGGTTTTGTGCGATTTCTGCCGCCAACCGGAGGTGTGTCCACAGGCGGGGCAGGGGGATGACGCGCGTTTCAACAAATGGCGATGAAATCCACGTGCCGGCGGGGGGGCGGGGGGTATATAGCCGCAAAAGATGGTCGGCATCGGCGTGAGTTGCCAGCGCGCGGATAACTTCAAAGGCGTATGTTTCTGTGCCGGTGCGATTCGCCAGCGCGGCGCGGCTGGCATCAATGCCGATAATCATAATTGGAAAAATTGTGCCAGTTTTGCGGCGGAAATTGCACCCTGCCGCAAAATTTTTGGTGGTGATTGGGTTAAATCCAAAATGGTGGATGGGTCGCGGCGCGGGCTGGGTCCGTCATCCAGTACCAACGCGATGCGGCCGGCCAGTTGTTGCGCCACCCCGGCGGCGGTCGGTGGGGTGGGATGGTTGGAAAGGTTGGCGCTGGTTACGGCGAGTGGTTCACCCACCGCTGCCAGCAAATCCAGCACTACCGGATGGTCCGGAATGCGCACAGCGACGGTATCGCCAAAATTGGTGACGATGCCGGGCAGGGCAGGGTGGGCGGGCAAGATGACGGTCAGTGCGCCGGGGAGCAGGGCTTGCAATGCCGGTTTTGCTGTTCCCGGAATTTCGCGGCACACACGCGGCATGTCTGCCGTTGATGCCACAAAAACGGGAATGGCTTTGTGTGCCGGGCGGTTTTTGGCGGTGTAAATTTTCGCGACGGCAACGGGGTCGAATGCCAATGCCGCCAAGCCGTAAATGGTATCGGTGGGCAGGGCGATGATGTCACCACGCCGCAGGGTGTCAGCGGCAATTTTTAACGATTCTCTTTCGCGTGCGGGAAGAATATCAACCATGATGACCGTTCAACACATATCGCTCAATTGCCCATGCCGCGCCATCTTCTGCCAGCGGTGGGGCAATCACATCGGCAACGGCTTTTGCGCCGTGGCTGGCATTGCCCATCGCCACCCCCAGCCCCGCGGTGCGTAACAGCGAAATATCGTTGTCATGGTCGCCGATAGCCATAGTTTGCGATAGTGGCACATCAAAATGTGCTGCCAGATATTTCAGTGCGTCCCCTTTTGAAACGTGCGGCATAATGCCTTCCACAATGATATTTAACAATGAGGTGATGTGCAGTGCTGCGCCAAATTCGGCATTGAGCATCTTTTCGACCGCTTCGCGTTCTTCCTGTGGCTGAATGAACAAAAATTTCAGCGGCAGCCCGTCATCGTGCAATGTGTTCAACAAACTATTGACCACCACAAAATCCGATTTTGCCCGGATGAACGTTTGGCGCATCAGCGGCGATGGCAGTTCAGTGTAGGGTTGGTGGGCAGTGTATAAAATCAGATGCAACTTTTTTTCACGGGCAAATTTTATCACCCGGCGGCTTAAATCGGCAGGGATGGTATGGGTTAGCAGCGGATTTTTTTCCTGTGGCGATTGAATCAGTGCGCCCTGGTAGCAAATCAGCGGGGTGGTGATGTTGAGTTGGCGGGCATATTTCCGAGTGATGGCGAATTCGCGCCCGGTGGCCAAAACCACACGCACGCCGTGGTTCATTGCCATGCTGACAGCGGTTTTCACCCGCGGGGAAATACTATTTAAATCGGCAACCAGTGTACCATCCAAATCGAGCGCCAAAAGTTTTACAGTCATAGAACCCTCACAAAAATATCGTCAAAGTATATCCCAGAAATGGGTAAACGGGCAAGATTCACTACTATGAAAAACCGGCGGTCAATTGTGAGTTTAACAACGGTTAAAGTATAATTGCATCAGCATATTGAAAGGATAACCCATGGAAGAACCAAAATTGTCAGGCAGTTATGAAGCTTTGTTCGAGCAGGTTGAATATTTGTTGAAAAAGGGCGACCGAGAGCAGGCAATGCCCATTGTTGAGCGTTTGTATCATCGTCTCAGCAATCTCAGTGAAAATGTTCGCACCCGCCGCCCCGAATTGGAAGATTTGCGGGTAGTTGTGACCAGTATTTTGGCATCATTGTATCGAGAAGATAAGAAATTTGACGAAGCACACGCTTTGTACGAGGAATTACTTGCCACCACGCCGGAAACGGATCACGATGACTGGGAATTAGGGTTGGCAACCCTGAAAATTGATTCAGGCGAAGATGTTGCCGGTGGGCTAGATATTTTGCGGGGGTTGTCCGTTGCACACCCCGATGATATTTCAATATGGTTGACGCTGGCAAGTGGCCTCATCCAGTTGAAACTGTATGATGAAGGCGAAACAACGCTTAAACATGCCATTGAAATTAAACCGATTGATGATAAAGATTTACGTTTGGCTTATGGCTTGTTGTTTGTCGTATACAAAAGTCGAGGGGATTATGCAGAAGCAGAACGGGTATGGGTGCAATGGATGCAAGCCTCTGGCGACAAAGACCTCATCCCGTTGTTTGAACTTTATTTTAATGCTGAAGATTTTGAAAAGGTAGAATCTTGGCTGGAAAAAGAGAAAAACCGGCTGATTGCCGGTTTCTATCGAGCACAGTTGGCAGAACGCCGCGGAGACCCGGCGGCTAAAAAATTATGGGAAAAAGTTGCGGCGATTGACCCAACAAAATTTGACCGTGGCTGGGATATGTGGGCGGAAGCAGTTTTGCGCTCCGATGGAAATCCGGAAGATGCGTTGGCTGCTATCAACGAATCAATTATGCAGCGTACGGTAACGATGCGCGGCGTGATGTTGATGGCCACCGCATTCTTTCGCATGGGCAACAAAGAGGCTGTTCACAAAACTTTGCAAGACTACATCCAAGGGCTTATTGCCAATGGTGCGGCGAGAGACACAAAAATTCAATATGCCCACTGGCAATTGTTCACCGAATTGGCACCTAATCCCGATGATGCGCTGGAATTTGAAACCTATTTTAACACAACGCCCTTAACGGAGCAGGATACGGATTGACGGAGATCCCATGCGGGTTGTCTTGCAGCGAGCCAAAGAAAGCAACGTGACGGTTGACGGCAATATTGTCGGTGAGATTGCACACGGTTTTGTAATTTTGGTGGGTATTACCCACACCGATACACCAGAAATTGTGCGCAAAATGGCAGAAAAAGTGGCTAATTTGCGGGTATTCAGCGATGATGCCGGTAAAATGAATCGCTCGGCGTTGGATGTGGGCGCGGAAATGCTGGTCATTTCGCAATTTACGCTATATGCCGATACGCGGCGCGGGCGTCGCCCCGGCTACACCGATGCCGCCCCGCCCGCCATTGCCGAGCCACTGGTGAATACCTTTGTCGAGGCGTTGCGTGCGGCGGGTATCGGTACGGTTGCCACCGGCATTTTCGGTGCAGATATGTTGGTTTCGATAAAAAATGATGGGCCTGTAACTATAATTTTAGAAGCATAACAGGAGCGGCAAACCCAATGGCGAAAAAAGTGAATGGGAAAAAGCTTAAACCTCATGCAAAATTAAGCGGCATAGATTTACACGGCGAAGACTTGCATGAAATTGATTTGACCAAAGCCATGCTAACCCATGCCAATTTACAAGAAGCGAATTTACGCGGTGCAAAGTTAAGTGGAGCCAATTTAAGAAAAGCCGACTTGCGAAAAGCGGATTTATCGAATGCTAATTTGAAAAAAGCTGATTTGCGCGAAGCGAATTTAGAAGAAGCAATTTTTGCCGACGCCAATTTATCCGGCGTGGATTTTGAAGGGGTTTTGCTGGACAATATCAAATTGAAAAACGCAAAACTCACCAATGCAAATTTGAGCCATGCCAAACTGCGTCACGCCGATTTGCGCGGCGCGAACTTGAAAAATGCCAATTTAAGCGGAGCAAATCTCTCCGGTGCCAATTTGGAGAATGCCGATTTAAAAGGGGCTGATTTGGAACTTGCTGTTCTTGACGGCACCAACATTAAGGGGGCACGCTTGAAAAAGGCTTGGCTTTCTGCCAAACAATTAAAAACGGTGCAGTTTGATGACCACACCGTTTTTCCAAAAGGCGTTACCCCACCTAAATGATGGGATTTTCATTTTTGGGCAATTTTGTCGGGCAAATTGATTTTTCGCCCGGCTGGTAACTACCCGATAATTTTCAGCGTGTGCGGCGGCGCAGGTAGCGGCTTATCTGACCAGCTGATTGCCGCCAGTAACCGTTTTTTCGTCATTTCAAAACTTTCGGTGCTGTGGGCATGCAGGGTAAACAACGGTGCTCCCGACTCTACAAAATTGCTGACTTTGGCGTGCAGCACAATCCCGACGCCATAATCAATGGGGTCGCCTTTTTTCTCGCGCCCGCCGCCCATTGCCACGCCGGTTTTGCCGACTTCGGCGGCATCAATGCCGGCGATGTACCCGTCGCGCGGCGCGGCAACTGTTTCGATGATGGGGGCGCTGGGGAGCAGCGTCGGGTCATCCAGCTGCGCTTCGCTGCCCCCTTGGGCGATAATCCATTCTTTGAATTTTTCCCATGCCGTGCCATCATCCAGCAGTTGAGCCAGCATCGTTTTGGCAGCATCCAGTGTTTCGGCTTTGCCGCCCAATTCCACCATTTTCCCGGCAACGGTTAAACAATGGTCGCGGAAATCGGCTGGGCCGCCGCCGTGCAGGGTTTCTATGGCTTCTTTCACTTCCAGCGCATTTCCCACGGCATAGCCCAATGGCTGGTTCATGTCAGAGATGATGGCGGCAACGCGCCGACCCACCCCTTCGCCAATGGCAACCATCGTTTCTGCCAGGGCTTCGGCATCTTCAACGGTATGCATAAATGCACCTTTACCCACTTTCACATCCAACACGATAGCATCTGCGCCGGAGGCGATTTTTTTGCTCATGATGCTGGCGGCAATCAGTGGTAAACTTTCCACGGTGGCGGTCACATCACGCAGAGCGTAAAATTTGCCGTCGGCGGGGGCAAGGTCTGCCGATTGTCCGGAAACCACAATGTTGTGGTTTT
>Ga0114931_10012066_pt1 | contig 10138 bp, 11 predicted proteins | sample 2SBtaG_FD_89579 | JGI IMG/M metagenome (GOLD analysis project Ga0114931, IMG submission 89579) | Deep subsurface microbial communities from Kolumbo volcano to uncover new lineages of life (NeLLi) - 2SBTROV14_V59a metaG | ecosystem: Environmental > Aquatic > Marine > Volcanic | place: Kolumbo... | reverse complement strand
GCCCAGAAACTCGAACCCTTGCCCTTCCTCGATACAATTCCCAATATGAGTCTTGTCCGGGTGCAGGCTCAGGCCGTTCTCTTCAACCCATCGTTGCATCTCGGCCAGCGCCGCTCGTGCCTCGTCTTCGCTGCGACACAGGATCACACTGTCATCCGCGTACCGGACCATGCGGTAGCCTCGGTCCCGCATCCGCTTGTCCAGCGGGTGCAGGTAGAGGTTGGCCAGCAGCGGACTGATGATCGCCCCCTGCGGCGTCCCCTTGGTCGGGGTCCATCGTTCCAGTCCCTTGACGATGTCTTGTTCCAGCCAGGCCCGCAGCAGATCAAGGAACCGACCATCGCTTATCCGCTCTTCCACTCGCCCCATCAGCCGCTCATGCGGGATGCTGTCAAAGTAGCTTCGCAGATCCGCGTCCACCACCCAGGTGTAGCCATCCTTGAGCAGGCCATCGACCTCCCTGAGTGCATCCTTGCACCCGCGACCCGGCCGAAATCCGTAGCTCATCGGCAGGAACTCGCGCTCGAAGATCGGCTCGATCACGCGCTTGACCGCCGCCTGGACAATCCGGTCTTTGACCGTTGGTATCCCCAGCGGGCGGCGTTTGCCGTCGGCTTTGGGGATCTCCACCCGCTTGATCGCTTCAGGGCGATAGTTGCCACCCCTCAGCGCCTTGCTCAGCTCGTCCAGATAGACGCTCGCGTGCGCTTCGAATCGCTCGATGCTCTGTCCGTCCACCCCCGCGGCCCCCCGATTCCGTCTGACATCCTGCCAGGCCGATTCCAGGGTCTGCGGACGATAAACTTTGTCGATCACGCTAAACCATTTGTTTCCTTTGACGCCGTTGCCCAGCGCCGCCAGCATGCGATCACTACCTCTTGGATGTGCACTGTGGGGTGATTGTTGATGTCGAAGCCTCACCGGGTAATCGTATTGACGAGGTAGCCACGACAGCTACCTTGCTGGATCGCGTGGAAGCCACCTATGAGATTACGCCGCAAAGGCTCATGGGCGATAGCGCTTATGGCTCAGCGCCTATGCTGGACTATCTCATCACCGAGAAGGGCATCGAACCCCATGTGCCGGTATGGGATAAGTCGCAACGTAACGATGGCACATTGAGCCGATCGGATTTTCATTGGGACCCGGCTAACGACCAGTACATCTGTCCGGCAGGCAAGGTATTGCGATCCAGGCAGCGTGCCCACCGGGGACAGGCATCAACAGCAAACAAAGACCAGATGATCCGTTACCGAAGCCGCAAGCGGGACTGCGAGCAATGCGAACTCAAGCCCCGCTGTTGCCCCAACACCCCGCAGCGCAAGATCCCAAGAAGCGTTTACGAGACATCCCGCGAGAAGGTGCGACTCATTAACCAATCGGTGCAATTCCGGCACCAGTCATCTCGAGAGCGAAAGAAGGTGGAGATGGCCTTTGCGCACATGAAGCAACAGCTAAACTTTCGTCGCTTAAGGCTGCGAGGCCTGACCGGTGCCAATGACGAATGTATTCTGGTCGCTGCCGCACAGAACCTGCGAAAACTAGCGCGCCTTTGCAGTCAGCCACCGCCCGGTCACAGGGCAAGTGCGCCTGCATAGCTGAATATCAGCCGAATAACCGCAAGAAACCCATCCTCCAGGCGAGGATGGCAAAACCAAAGACGAGTTTCCCCCTCCTTTCATCGACCCAACGCCTTCCCTTCCATTCTCCAACGAGTTTTTCAACAGCATCGGCTAGTTTGAGACCAAAATCGTCGCTGGACTGATAGATGGGAAGCGAAGTTAGCTACGATCGCATCCCGGACATTGGCGAAAGCCGTCCTGTCGGATACTAACGGCCAAATGTAAACCACTACCACAAACCGGCGATCTGGCATTGCGGCCTGTTCTGAATCAGGGTGGCAGGGCCTGCGCCGATTATTGGCGCTGTTGAATGATTTGCCGACCGGCCTTTTGCAGGCCGGCGAAAGCGGCTTTGCAGTCTTTGTCGGTGTTCATTTTCGATGTGCCGATGCACTCGGACATCTTGTCCCGCGCCTCATCCATGTGCTTGCTGTAATAATCGGCATCTTTGCTGCAACCGGCTACAAACGCCAAGCAGCCAGCCACGATAATCAGTCGGTGATGCATGATTGTTCTCCTCATATAGGATTGCTCTGATCCGTGCGGATAAGCAATGTATCCGCTGGCAGTCCAGTGCGGGTCTGGCAAGATGAACCCTGTTGTGCGCCAGGACAGTTGGGGACATCGAAATACCCCGCGTCTGTTTACATGTAATCGGGGCGAATCGAGCACCAAGTTCGATTCCCTGCACATCCTCGTGTTGATATCAGATCCGGCCATGGTTGGGGCGGCAGATGCTGAATGCCGTGCATTCGATCGAAGCATTGTCGTGGTGCCTCTCAAACCGGAAGGGTGTTGCACTTGCTGGTTGAATTCAAAAAATATAGAAGTCCGTTTGCCGACGACAACTGTCATTTGATAGCTGTTTCGGAGATTGGCTGTCACCGGGTTTGCTGATCGTCCGATTTCGGCTGCCACAGGGTGCCCGGGACGGCGATCGCCAGACCCGGCCCGGTAAAGGGCCCGGGTGAACAGCCTGCTTGGCCAGGGGAATGTAACGGGACCCGGGGGTTGGGTTGTCCACGGAGAAAGCGAGCGGAAAGCCGGTAAAGCGGGAATGTCGCGTTCGATCCGGTTCGCGAAGAGCATGAATTGAATCTTGCTTACTGATGGTGATTCTATTCGAACGGCAGGACGTGCCTCGATCAGTCCTGCAGGCTGCACCTCGATGGTGCATATCGACCGAAGACCGGGTAAGCGTTTAAGGAAGAAGTTGTCCCCCATTCCGCGGGGCTGACGATTGTGTTCAGCCGGTCTACACTGAGGCTGGCATGCTCATAAGGTGCCGGTGACAAGATACAGGTGGAGACGGCCGTTCGGTCAGTCTCCAAATTCGACGCCTGCAGCCACGATTTCCCGGTCTACGTAGGCGAGTATCCCTAAACGTCACCTATTACGCTCCCTAAGAACAAGGAAGTGATCGGTGTCTTGGTGGTGTAGTCGGCAATAGTTTGGGGTGGAAATCGATGAATGATCACGCACCGAAGTATCCGGCATTGCCGCTGCCGATACCCGCCCTGGGCGGTTGCGGCTCGGGTGTGTCCGGGACCTGTACCGACAGCGTCTCTGGCAACCAATGGTCCTTCGATGGCGGGGAACTGACGATAACGAACAGTGGCATGAGTATGGGCGGCTATAAGTACGAACCGGACAGCGACAAGATCAGGCTGTCTGCTCCGGGCGGTGCCGGCCGCACCTTGGAAATCAGCATCAAAGACAAGGGCTGCCTCTCGGGGGCAGGTATCCCGGGTGAGGCTTGTAAGTCCTGAGCTACATGCCGGCGTACCAAGCTGCACGGGTGGCTTGCTACCGTCGGATTACACAACCCGGCCGGCACGATGGTTGGGAGCAGGGATTCGCTTAGCGTCTGACCAGACAGTATCGAGCCCCGGGTTGCCTGGTCTCGCCATTGTGTTGTTGACGCTGCTATTGCCAGCAGGCGCGTCTGCGGCTTGCGCGACCGACAATCAGTGGGCCGATCTCATGCGATACGTCGGAACCACATATGGTGACCTGCCGACCACCCTGGATAACGACCCTCTGGTACAGCGTCGATTGTCGCGCCTGTCGCCATCGGTACGGCAACACCTGGCCCGCAACCTGAATGTACGTGGGCCGGTAGATCTGGTATCCTGTCACCTGGTGCTACATGGCAACGCGCCGCATGAAGGAAATGCGGAGGACGCCATCCTCGATATAGACCTCTACGCCGGCGAGGTCACCATAGCCTTGCTCAGCGATGGTCAAATAACGATCTACCTGGACAAGGATCCAGCTACGGTTACCGGTTATGGCGAGGTGCCGGCTGCGGTGCGCCGGTGGGTGGCATTGGCAGCCATGGGGGGCGACCGGTTAAGCCATCTCCCGTCGAAGGCACGCATTGTGACAAATGGCACCGCGCCGCGAGATTGACCAATGACTGGGAGGAGTCCGATATGAGCTCCGTCGAGGATGGGTTGTTAGCCGTTATCGAAGCGCTCTATGCCGCGGCCATCGATTCGCAGCTCTGGTTGGCGGCACTTAGGTCTCTGGTTGATTTCACCGACAGTCACGCTGCCACGCTTTGGGTGATGGACAGTACCGATGTCCCGCGACTCCCGAGCCTGGTCAGTTTCAATTTCGAATCCGGCTTCATGCAGCAGTATCTCGATCATATGGTGTCGGAAGACCCCACAGTGCAATATCTTGTTGCCAACCCTGGTCAGCTGATCGTACATGATGGCGAATATCTGACCGAGCGCGATATAGATCGCAGCGCATATTACGACTGGCATCTGCGGCACACCGATGCGCGTTATCGACTGCTGGCGCAGATTTCTCCCTCTCCCGGAGTGCAAGCAGGAGTAGCGCTGCATAGAACGCGTCAGGACGGGCGCTATAACAAAGTCGATATCGAACGCTTGGGTGTGCTTTATAGACATATCGCACAGGCGTTGACGGCCGGTTTGCGCTAGGGTGCGACGGAGGTGAAGGAAGAAGCCTTTACCCGGCTCCTCGATCGTATTCCCGGCGGGGTTCTGCTGCTCGATGACCGCAGGTTGTTGCTCTACGCCAATCGGCAGGCTGAGGAGATATTGCGCCGTGGTGATGGGATACAGTGGACCAAGAGCGGATTGAAGCTTTCCAACATTGCGGATGATCAACGACTGCAGGCGAGTATCGATTTGCTCCTGGGCTCGCGATCATCGGAAACGCCGGTCGGTCTCATCCTCAACATAAAACGCCCATCGGGAATGCGCCCCTATGTCCTGCAGGTCTTACCCGTCGGCAAAGAACAGGCGGTGCTGAGCAGCTGGCGTCCCGCGATTTGTGTCTTGCTGGCCGACCCCCAGGCGGAGGCCCGTGTCTCTGAGCAACAGTTGCAGTCGGCGTTCAATCTGACTCGGGCCGAAGCGCGGCTGACTGCGCTCCTGGTAAGCGGCTACGATCTGAACTCGGCAGCCTCCAAACTCGGGGTGAAGTACAGCACGGCACGGGCAAGGCTGGCTGAGATATTTCAAAAGACGCAGACCCACCGACAGTCTGAGCTCATCAGGTTGGTCTTGAGCGTATTGGCCGTCATTCGGTAACTGACACTCAAGGCGTCAGTGCCAGCGTCGCCCCCTATCAAATGATACTGGTTAGAGATCATCACCTTCGGTAGTTTTTTCCTTACCCCCATGGCCGTGAATGCACGTGCGCGAATGCAGCTCGCATTGGGGTTGATCGTCGGCAGCATTTTCGATCCGAAAGGAGAAGGCAAAAATGACAGGAACAAATCATCGAGTCAGTCTTATCTCGGGCGCAGTCTTGGGTCTGCTTCTGACACAGCCCGGCACGGCGGGCTGGTTCGATCAGCTCAAGTCGGCGGCAGAAACCGCGGTAGAGCAAACAGCAACCGCGGTGCTGAAACAAAAAATGGGGAATACCTCGGGTAATGGCGAGCAACCCGCCCAGCCGACGGCCGCGCCGGCGCGCGTGCCAGCGCCGTCTGCACCGCGCTACAGCCACGCTGAAGTGCGCGCCATACAGGAACGACTCAATGCGCTCGGCTACAACGTCGGGAAACCGGACGGACTATATGGGCCGGGAACCCGCCGGGGGATTGAAAGCTTTCAGCGTGACCACGGGGTGACGGTAACCGGTGCGCCTTCCAGTCAACTGCTTGCACAGATGCGGGCCACACCGGCACCTGCGCCCAAGGCAAGCACACAGATTGCTGCCACGCCGCCTGTCATCCCCAACAAGGTGGCTCAAAAAGCTGTTGTCACGACCCCAGAAGTCACCGGTACCCCGCCGGCGCCGTCGAAGACGGTTGCAGCGGCCCAGTCCCCCGCCACACCCCCTCCTCAATCCAAGCCGGAAGTGCCTAAACCGCCTGCACCCGCAGCGGCGATAGGTACGGCCGGTGTGGCGCAAAAGGTCGTTGGGCCACTCATGCAGAATGCCGATGCCTATACGGTGAGTGAAACCGGTTCGCACCTTGCCACTCTGAACATGCATGGCAGCCGTTACGTGGTGACGGTCGACGGCGTGGACGGCCCGCGCGTCAACGCGGTGTTCAATGTCAACACGACTTTCAGCGGCCTTAAACGCACCGTGGCGATGAGCGACGACGGCAGTCACTACGCCTATGCCGCCCGGGTCGGGCACGATGTGGTGATCTTCGCCGACGGTAAGCAGTTGATGAGTTTTCCCGAGAATTCGGTCGGCGGGCCTGTGTATATGATCTACAGCCCGCACGGTGGCGACCACTTGTTCTTTTCCATGCCCGGGAAATACCAGCAGGACAATGCGCTGTGGGTGGACGGAAAGCAGGCGATGGATTACGACACCGGCACCAATATTGTGTTCAGCCAGGATGGCAAACACTATCTTTATATCGGGCTCCCGAAACCTGGAACCACGCAGCATACCCTGATCGTGGACGGCAAGGATGCCGGCTATCCGGTTGACGACATCTATCAGGGAGCGAACGCGAAGCCGACTTTCACCGCCGACGGGAAACACGTGATCTACGCGGCCGGTGGCGGAACCGGACGTACGGTGTACTTCGATGGCAAGCCGCAGGTGACGGGTGACTTGACCGATCAGTTGTTTGCGGCCCCGATGGGCAGCAGTTACGCGGCGGTAATCAGAGCCGGTTTGGGCAGTCCAAACCCAACATACCGGATATACCTCAATGGCAAGGAGGTCCCCGGCACGGCTTACGACTTCAATCACGGCTTCGCGCCCAGTGTGGTGTTCAGCCCCGACGGCCGACACTTGGCGGTCGCCTGCAACCCGAATGACGGCAACGCCTATGTGGTGCGCGATGGCAAGAAGGGCGAGACCTACGATCGAATAGACAACTCCATCACCAAGCCAGAATATTCCGCCGACTCGCAGAGCCTGGGGTATTTTGGGGTCGCCGGAAACATTTCTTTTGCAGTTGTGGATGGTAAGGAATACGACGCTCAGTTTGACTCATCATTCGGGATGGTCTTTTCACCAACCGGGCATCACGTCGCGGTGATCGGTCACACGATGGGGGGCGGAACCGCGCTGTACGTCGACGGCCAGAAGGTGAGTGGAACCGGGTTGATCAGCGACCAGAATTTCGCTTTCAGTCACGACGGCACGCACTGGTTGGTGGATGACTTAAGCAAGGACCGGATAATGCTCGACGGTAAGCTATTGCCCTTTGCGCACATTACCGGCCCGCAATATCGCCAGTTCAGTCCGGACGGCAGCAAGCTGTGGGTCCGCGGTACGGCACCAAAGCAGAAATATGGGCTGTACGTTATCGATGTGGCTTCGGGAAAGATGCTGCGTATCGGACCAGAGAAGGGCTTGCGGTTTGTGGACAATCCGGTATTCAGTCCCGACGGCAAGCACCTCTATTACGAGGCATACGGTACCAAGTTCGCGCGTTCGCATGGCGCAGCTTTTATACCGGTTTCGATCTTCGTGGATGGCCAGGACACCGGTGCCAGGTTTGAGAAGGACTTGTTTCCAAAATTCCAGTGGGCGCCCGACACGGCCGCCTGTACGCAGGTCGGTACTGACGACAAGCTTCGGGACCTACGTAGCGTAAACGGCGAAATAACCCTGTTGACGGTAACGCCGCCGGCGGGTGGTTTGGCATCGTTGTTGTGAAACGGGGCTAGGTTGGTACGGATCTGGTGAGGCTCTGGCGTAACGTATGGCCTTAGGCCGTTTTCTTCTCGTAACCGAAGAGCGAGACTTCGCCGCCAAGTTTCAGCACCCCCTCTGAAACCAACGTGGTAAGCGAACCAGGGGGATACAGTCAAACGTAACCGGGCTTTGATTGCGAAGTCGAAGACGTCACTGCGCAAATGGAACGAATACCCGCAGCTCCGTGATCGCCGTGGCAAGGTGTATTCATTCATGCAAGCCTTATGACAAGTATCCAGCCCTTTAGGCTTCGCTGGTAATGCCTGTTTTGGTCGCATTTAGGAGCACCCGACCGGGGTCGCCGTCATAGGCGATGGGTGGATTTCTTCCGACCTTTAACGGGAAGCGGGGAAAATCTCTTCGTCTCCGATAGCGGTATCGTGCAATACCGTCGAAAACACCCTGTGTTCTTCGAGTCCCAAGACAGGGCGGGGCTCGCGTGGGCTAGGCTCGCGGCGTGGCGCCCAGACGTGTGGCGATCTCGATGATCTGCCGGCGCGGGGGGTAGTCTTCGGGGTGGTCCTGCAGGTACTGCTGCCAGGCGCCGAATTCGTGTGCCAGGTGCGGGTCGGTGTTGTGGCAGCCGAGTACCCGCAGGCGGTGATCGCCGATGCGCCAGGGCCCGTCGCCGAGGAGTTCGCCCCGGATCAGGTGCGCCGCGCGGTCCGGCGTGGACCGGTGCCAGAACAAATCCAGGTACAACACCCCCTGGGGGTGGGTGAAGGCGGCGGCGATCACCTTTTCCGCGCCTGCGGGATCGCGCAGCACCAAGGGAGCGCTGACCTGATCGATGACCGCCATGCGCCTCAGTGCAGTTGTGCGGCCCGGATCAGTGCCTCGAAACGCTGCCGGTAGGCCTGCTGGCGCGCGGCCTCGGCATCCTCCTCCTCGCCGAAGGCGGGCGACTCGTCCCATTTGCCCGTGACATGGTTGTAGACCGAAAAACGGTATTGCCTGCCCATCTTGAATACCGCGCTGACGTCCTTGTCGGTCTGCACCATGGCCTCGCCTTCGCTCAGGCCCTGCGGTACGCCGGCATGTTCGAAGGCCACCCCGGACGCGCCGGTCGCGAGCGAGTCGCCGGATTTCATGATCAGCTCGTGGTCGCGTATCTCGCCCTGCTCGGACAGCTGCAGCACATCGATATCGGGGAAACGCGAGCAGATGTAACCGGCCATCAGGCGGCCGAGATTGTCGTCCCGGTTCTCCAGCGCGGTTAGCAGCTTGTTGGCGACGATCTGCCCGCGCAGCGGCAGGTCGGGCAGGTCGAACCATTCACGGTTTACCTGCCACCCCTGATCCATGTCCGCATCCATCCTGTCGAAGAAGTCCCCGGCCTGACGGATGAGTTCATCCGGCACATTGAGTTCCAGCAATTGGTCGGCGAGAGTGACCTTGAGTATCATGAGAAATTCCTGCGATTCGTCCGGCGACTATTTTAACGGGTCTCACCCCCTAATGACCCGATGTCAGACCGGGTTTGCCCCATTGGGAGAGACGGCGTGCTGATTGAGATCCCCGAACTGTTGAATGCGGCCCAGCTGCAGAAGATCCACGAACTGCTGGCCGGCGCGACCTTCGTCGACGGCAAGCTGACCGCCGGCATGGCCGCGGCGCGGGTCAAGGACAACCAGGAGCTCGAACAGGACCCGCAACTGCTGCAGCGCCTGTACCGTATCCTCATGGCCAGCGTCGGCCAGAACGCGCGTTTCCGCAGCTTCGCCCTGCCCAACCGGGTGGCGGATTTCATCTTTGCCCGCTACCAGCCGGGCATGCACTACGGTGATCACGTGGACGATCCCATCATGGGCGGCGGCAAGTTCCGTACCGACGTCTCCATGACGGTGTTCCTCAACGAACCGGACAACTACGAGGGTGGGGAACTGGTCATCCGCACCCCGTTCGGCGACAAGCGGGTGAAGCTGGCCGCCGGCAGTGCGGTGGTCTACCCCTCCAGCAGTGTGCACCACGTGGCCGACGTGACCCGGGGGGAGCGCCTGGTGGCGCTGACCTGGATGCAGAGCTTCGTGCGCAACGCCGCACAGCGGGAGCTGTTGTTCGAGCTCGATCAGGCACGCGAGCACCTGCTGCGCAACGAGCCGGATTCGGAGCACGCCAAGGCGGTGGATCGCAGCTATGCGAATCTGCTGCGCATGTGGGCGGACGTCTGATCCGGCTCGCGCGCGGTGCACGCATGGCCCCCTATGGGGCATGCCGACGCCCCGATATCGCGTTCTCGCCCCTTTACAGACCCTGTTTTGGCCGAGTCGCCCCGATATAACGCGGCCTGATCGCCTTTACGCACAAAATTGGTGCGCATTCTTGGGCGCTGTCGCGCCGCTTGTGACAAATAAGTATAG
>Ga0114931_10012065_pt1 | contig 10140 bp, 10 predicted proteins | sample 2SBtaG_FD_89579 | JGI IMG/M metagenome (GOLD analysis project Ga0114931, IMG submission 89579) | Deep subsurface microbial communities from Kolumbo volcano to uncover new lineages of life (NeLLi) - 2SBTROV14_V59a metaG | ecosystem: Environmental > Aquatic > Marine > Volcanic | place: Kolumbo... | reverse complement strand
TTGATCGTGTTTAAAACCATCGGGCTGATTTTCAAACACCACGACCCACGTCTCGGTGACACGGTACGCACGTTGATTGCACTGCTGCGCGCCAGCGGCGCCGACATCCTCCTCGATGCCGGTAATACCATGAACGCCGCAGGCCCGGATCTCACTGACCTGCCCCGGGTTGGGCGCGAGCAGCTGGGTGTGTCCTGTGATTTGATCATCGTGGTCGGTGGGGACGGGACCTTCATGGGTGCGGCACGGACTCTGCACGCCTCGGGCAGCCGCCTGTTAGGCATCAATCTGGGGCGCCTGGGGTTTCTTGCGGACATTTATCCCAATGAAATCAATGACCGCCTGCGGCCCATTCTGGCAGGGGAATATATTGAGGAATCACGTTTCATGCTGCACGCGGCGATCGATTCCGACAATCCGCCCGCCCTCGGCCTGCAGGCCCTGAACGAAATCGTCCTGCACAAGCATAATATTGCCCGCCTGATACAGTTCGAAACCCGCATCGACGGCCGGCTCCTCAACTCGCAGCGTTCCGATGGCCTGATTGTCTCGACGCCGACGGGCTCGACCGCCTACGCGCTGTCCGGTGGCGGGCCGATACTGACCCCGGATCTCGAGGCAATCGTCGTGGTACCCATTTGTCCGCATACCCTCAGCAGCCGGCCGATCGTGCTCGATGCCCGCTCGCAGATTGAGATTCTGATTCGCGACGATATGCACAACGGCGCGCAGTTGACCGGTGATGGCCAGGATCCGCTGACCGTCGCCGATGGCGACCGGATAATCATTCAGCGTATGGACGAGCCGCTCACCCTGGTCCACCCCCGTGGCCATGACCACTTCGCCCTGTTGCGTGCCAAATTGCAGTGGGCGAAAGAACTGTAATGGCTGTCCGGCGGCGAAGTTCCAGCCCCCAGCCGGGACTGTCCCATCTGGAGGTCCGTAATTTCGCCATCATTGACGATCAATCCCTCAAGTTTGGCGCTGGTATGACAGTGCTCACGGGTGAAACCGGAGCTGGCAAATCCCTGCTCGTGGATGCACTCAACATTGTGGTCGGTGAGCGTGCCAGCGCCGATCTGGTGCAACACGGTGCTCGAGCCGCAGAAGTCAATGCCAGTTTTGAGCCGGGCCCGGATGCCCATGACTGGCTCTGCTCCCAGGCGCTCGACGATGAGGACGGTTTGTGCACACTGCGCCGGATTATCGGTGCGGACGGCCGATCCCGCGCCTTCATCAATGGCCGCCCGGTTCCGGTCAGCCAGCTCCGGGAACTGGGTTCCCGGCTGCTGGATGTGCACGGCCAGCATGCCCATCAATCCCTGCTGCAAAGTGCCGTCCAGCGCCAGCTACTGGATGACTACGGGAATCATCAGGAGATCTTGAACAGCCTGGGCGGGATCCATCAACAAATACGCAATCTCGATGCTGAGATTCAGCAACTGCAGGCCCCCCTGCAGGACCAGGGTCCACGGGCGGATTATCTGCGCTATCAGCTGGACGAACTCCGGGGCCAGGCCCTGGAACCGGTGGAATTCGCCAGCCTGAGCGCGGATCACCGCCGCCTGAGCCATGGCGCGGAACTGATCCTTGCGCTGGCGCAGTTGCTGGAGGGCCTCGACGAACATCCGCATTCGGCGAATGCCCGTATCGCCGCCGCCCTGACACAGATCGAATCCCTGAGGCGGCTGGATCCGGATCTGAGCGAGTCTGCGCAGGTGCTCTCCCAGGCCCAGGCAGTGCTCAGCGAAGCGGTGGCCGGGCTGCGCCATTATGCTGAACATCTACAGCCGGACACCTCCCGTCTGGGGGAACTCGAACAACGTCTGTCCAGCCTGGAGGACCTGGCCCGCAAGCACCACTGCCGGGCAGAAGAGCTGATGGACAAACTCCGGACTCTGGAGGATGAGTTGCGTGCTGCCGAGACCTCAGGGCAGCAACTTGCCGAAGCCCTGGCCCAACGCGCTCAGCTTACACTCCAGTACCAGGAGACCGCCGCCCGATTGAGCCGTCAACGCGAAACCGCCGGACAAGGTCTGCAAAAAGCCGTCAACCGGCAACTGCAGCGCCTGGGGCTTGAGAATGCCCATCTGGAAATCTGCCTGTCCCCCCTGGCTGAAGATCAGCTGTCGGCGCACGGCGCGGAACGCGTTGAGCTGCAAATCAGTACCAACCCCGGGCAGCCCCCGCGTAGCCTCTCACGGGTTGCCTCGGGTGGCGAACTGTCACGTATCGGGTTGGCTTTACAGGCCGTTGCCGTGGGTGACAGTGGCGTGCCAACCATCGTGTTTGATGAAGTCGATGCTGGGATTGGAGGCCGGACCGCCGAGATTGTCGGCCGCCTGATGCGGGACCTGGGGCACAATCGCCAGGTATTGACCGTGACGCATCTCCCCCAGGTGGCCAGCCTCGCCCATCACCAGATCCGGGTAACCAAATTGAATGAACAGGACACTTCCCGGACTTTGCTGAGGGAACTGGATCCGTCCCAACGGGTCGCTGAAATTGCCCGCATGCTGGCCGGTGTCGAGGTCACGGCGAAATCCAGGGCGCATGCCAGAGAAATGCTGGCGACCGCACTTGGTGACCGGGACACCCGTAAAAAATCCTCGGCATGAGCCACCCCCAGGCTTCATCCAATCGCGGCCCAAATTCCTCTATAATCGTCCCCATGCGCAGACCACCGCCCACCTCCTCTAAGACTGAACCCAGGCGCTGGCCGGCCGCTCCGCTCTGGCCTCTGGCGGTGCTGCTGGGTCTGCTGTTGAGCGGCTGCCAGGAAATCAAAATCCCCGGGGTCTATCGCATCGATATCCAGCAAGGCAATGTCATCACCCAGGCACAGCTGGCCAAGCTCGAGCCCGGAATGGAGCGGCGCAAAGTGCGCTTTATCCTTGGAACCCCACTGGTGGCCGACGCCTTCAACCAGAATCGCTGGGATTATTATTACAGTTATGAACCTGGAAACGGTGAGCGGGTACAACGAATCATTTCCGTATATTTTGACGACAAGGGTCTGGTCAGGGTTGGTGGTGACGTGCGCGCCGCCAGTGGCCCCATCAAGGTCGAGGAACGCCGCGATGAACTCGTCAAGGTGCCGCCGGGTTTGAACGATGAAAGTATCTTTGCCTCGTTGACCCCGGATTTCCTCTCCAATCGCAAGAAAACCATCGATCTCGCGAAACTTGAAAAGTCCTCGAAACAGAACGCCACAGCCCCCGAACAACAGACTACCGAGATCCCTGAAGTCAACATTACGGATGCCGATAGAGATTTCCTCAAGGATCTCCTCAAGGAATACGGCAAAACCGATCAACCCGCGACCGCTGCGATCCCGGTGGCGACCGCTGCACAGAAGCTGGCACCGGATGATGACACCACCAGTAAACAGTCCGGAGAGGAAGGCGAAAGCCTGTTCAGCAACTGGGCCAGGAAATTAGGATTTAAAAGCGACGACAAAACTGCCGACGACAATCCCCAGGAACCCGCCCCACCGGCTCAGGATGCAACGGTGCCACCCCCCGAGGCCAAGCCCGAATAGCCTGGAAGCAGCGCTGCACTATTCAGGCTGGACCGCGGATTTCAGTTGTATCCGCCGGCGCCGAGCCTGTTTTGGATCCACACTCAGTGGTCGTAGAAGCTCGACCCGATCGCCTTCTCGCAAAGGCGTCCAGGGATCCGCCAGCCGGCCATGGATTGCCCAGCTCAGCGTCTCCACATCCAGGTCCGGGGCGAACTCCAGAATGCCCGAGGTGCGCACCAGGTCGCCAAGGCAGGTCCCCGCGGGCACGACCTGTTCGCGCAGGTACTGACAATCCCGAAATGCCAGCACGATTTCCACTCGCAGGCTCATTGCGTTACTGGCCTGCGTACAGCGTCGTGGCGCGTTTGCAGAAGGCCTCGACCATGGAATTGGCAATTTCTGAAAAGACCGGTGCCAGGGTCATTCGCAGCAGGCGCGTGGCGATTTCGAACTCCATCACCAGGCTGACATGTGAGCCGTCCGATCCCAAATTCGCAAATTGCCAGGAGGCTTCCAATTGCCTGAATGGACCATCGACAAGGGATAAATCAATTCGCTCCCCGGGATACATCCGATTACGGGTGGTAAAAGATTTATGCAAAGGCCCACGGGCTATGTCCAGACGCGCCAGTACTTCCGAACCCGTTTGCGTGACGATGCTGCCGCGCTTGCACCAGGGTAGAAATTCACTATACCGCTCAACGTCCGCCACCAGTGTATACATTTGAGTAGCGCTGTAAGGCACCAGGGCACTGCGCTGGATTCGGGTTGAAGCGGAATTCGACATTGCTGGGCAGGGCTCGCGAAAAGCACCCGTGATTCTAGCATGAGCGCCCGCTCCCCTGACCATGCGGCCCGGCCAAAGTTTATACTCAGCCTGGCACCGTAGCCTGATGCATTTGTGTACACTGCGCCTGGAGTTCCTGGATGTTTCCGGAAGACTGTTCATGACTGGCAAAAAGTCCAAGAATAAAACCAACCCGGGTAACCTCATCGCGCAAAACAAGAAGGCGCGACATGATTATTTTATTGAAGACGACCTGGTCGCCGGCATGGTTCTGGAAGGTTGGGAAGTCAAAAGCCTGCGCGCCGGGCGGGCCAATCTCACCGAAGCCTACGTACTGGTCAAAGACGCTGAAATCTGGTTGATTGGCGCCCACATCACACCATTGACGTCCGCCTCCACCCACCGGCACACCGATCCGGTCAGAACCCGCAAGTTATTGTTGAACAAAGCCGAGATCAACCGTCTCATCGGCGCCGTTGAACGCCGCGGATATACTCTCGTGCCCCTGCGCATGTTCTGGCAACGGGGCCTTGCCAAGCTTGCTGTCGGCCTGGCCAGGGGCAAGAAACAATATGACAAACGTGCCAGCGAACGTGAACGGGACTGGAACCGGGAAAAGCAGCGGTTGTTGAAAATTCACTGAAAAGCACCCATCTGGATGTACCCAGGGCTTCAAGACCGGTTTCAATTCACAGACCGGGAGCGGTACAATCAATACCCCACGCGGGGGCGACCTGGCTTTGACATGGGTAGCGAAACCCCAGGTGCATGTCGAGGGGCAAATCACCTCGTAAATCCAGTTGCAAACAATATAGTTGCCAACGACGACAACTACGCTCTAGCCGCTTAATTCGGCTAGCCTCTGACCCGAATGTGCTTGTGCGTTTGGGATCTCAGGGGTCACCTTTACACAGGATCGCGCCAGCGTTCGCTCCGCACGCCGGAGTTAAAACCCCAGGGGCTCGCTTGCCAGCCATCCTGCCCGTCGGGTGGCACGCAGGTTAAAAATAATAGACGCGGCTAAACATGTAGAGCCGAAGGCAGAGCGCTTGTGGACGCGGGTTCGATTCCCGCCGCCTCCACCATAAGAGAGTTTTCAAGCCCCTGAAAACTCAAGAGAAAGCGCCCTCAGTGGCGCTTTTTTCTTATCTAAATCAAGCAAATACGTTTAGCAAAAGCATCTCTCTGGATATCTCGTCATATCCCGCCTTCACGCCCTTTTCGGGAGTATATCTGGGGGGTATAAAATACCCCCAGATGCTGACGATCCAGGAAATCAAGAACGCGAAACCGGTCGACAAGCAGCACAAGCTGTTTGATCGCGATGGCCTGTACCTGGTCGTCACGCCTGCCGGCGGCAAGCTTTGGCGCGGCAAGTACCGCGTCAACGGCAAAGAAAAGACGCTGAGCCTGGGCCCGTATCCGAAGGTCGGACTGGCGGAGGCCCGGGAACGATGGGCGGATGCCTGCAGGCTCGACGATCCGTCTGCCGCCAAGCGTGCCGAGAAGAAACAGCAGGCGGGCGCGTCGAAGATGCCTACCTTCCTCGAGGTGGCCAACGAGTGGCACCGGCTGCAGTCGCCTGGTTGGACCAAGAAGCACGCCTCGCAGGTATGGCGCTCGCTCGACATCGATATCCTGCCAACCCTCGGCCCCCGCCCCGTCGACCAGATCCAGCCCATGGAGATCATGGCGCTAATCGAGGGAATCGAGGATCGCGGCGCCGGCGAGATCGCGAAGAGGGTGATGCAGCGAGTGCGCGCCGTCTTCTCCCGGGCCGTGGCGCTCGGCTACCGAGACGTCAACCCGGCCGGAGAGCTCCACAATCACCTGAAGCCGCGCAAGAAGGGACAACAGGCCGCGCTTGCAGCTGAGGAACTGCCGGCGTTCTTGCACGCACTCGATGCCTACAACGGCGACGCGGTAACACGCCTGGGTCTGTACCTGCTGATCCTCACCCTCACCCTCGCCCGCATCAGCGAGGTCCGCGAAGCAAAGTGGTCCGAGTTCGACCGGGAGCAAAGAGTGTGGACGGTTCCGACGGAGCGGATGAAGAACCGCCGCGAACACCGCGTGCCCCTGTCGCAGCAGGCGCTCGCCACGCTCGAGGAGCTGCACAAAGTCACCGGCCATTCACAGTGGCTGATGCCAGGCCGGCTCGAGGACAAACCGGCGAGCCAAAACACCATGATCTTCGCCGTCTACCGGATGGGCTTCCACAAGCGCACCACCGTCCACGGCTTTCGCGCCCTGGCATTGACGATCGTGAACGAGACCGTAACGGAGGTCGACGGCAAGAAGCATCGCATGTGGTCCGTCGACGCCGTGGAACGCGCCTTGGCCCATACCGAGCAGAACAAGGTCAAGGGCGCCTACGACAGGGGCGACCAGTTCGAGGAACGGACGCGCCTGATGCAGTGGTGGGCGGATCACCTCGACTCAGTGACAGCTGTGAACCGTCACCCCTCGTGAGCCACACGCTATTCCTTCACGAGGAACCTATGGAGAATCATGATCTTAAAAACCACGACGCCGGTTGAATTGATTTCCTGCGGCGTTACCGATCCATCACAACAACAATCGTACCCGTCGATATCACGTTAAAACGGGAGACGGTTTCATGAAGCGGCTAATCAGTTCGCGCAGCCGCAGACTCAATGCTCGGTCCGGGTCGAGGCGCACGACATCGCGAAGATAGCGATGAACGTATTGGTAATAGACCGACCACGCGCGCTGCCGGGCGCCGCCCCATGCAGCTATGCGATCGACGTGTTCGATGACGCGTTGCACAGCCTCTTCGGACTCGGCCTGCTCCGCCTCCGAAGCCAAGGCCTGAATCTCTTGCAGCAGCGCGACGAAGTGATGCGTATCGCGGAGCAGGACCTCGTTGAGTTCTCGGAGCGTATTGGTGGTCGTGTCGAGCAACGACTGGCATCGCTCGACGGCACCGAACCAATCCGCCTGCAGAAGTTTGGCGATCTCCGCTTGCACCTCTTCCTGTTGCGAATCGAGCCCGCGCTGCCGGCGCTCAATGCCGCCAACAAGATCCCCAACGGTTACCCGCAATGGAGCCACCACTCGATCCCGCCAGGCATCCTCGGTGTCAGCGCGCTTGGCTGCTGCAAGGATCTCGGCGAGTTGGGCCCGTAGCGTGCCATTGAGCAGGGTCAAGCTCTCGCGTGTGAGTGCTTCATCCGCGAGGAAGTACTCGACGACTGCGGCGGCCAGTCGCGTCAGCGTGTACTCACCGGATCGAACGATGCCCGCGCCGTCCACTCGCGCCAGCATGCGCTGGTCGCGGAGCCGTTGGATGGCGTGCGTCGCGCGCTTGCGCGGTCGCTCCGCGCCGGGATCGACCACGTCGCATATCTGCTCGAACATGTAGATGAGCACGTCCTCTTCAAAAGACGCAAGCGACGCCCGATCGGCCCGCAGGTAAAGGCCTGTAAGAAAACACAGGTCGAGCGTTTTCAGATCCAGATTGATCCGGTCAAGCGCGAGGGCGGCAATGAGGCGGCTCGGATCCGACGGCATCATTCGCTCCTGCCGATCTTCGCTGCGGCGATGGCGTGAGGCATGATGAATCGAGCAACAGTCGCGATCACATCGACGAGGCTGCCGGGACGGAGTGCCACGTTCTCCAAGAAAGCATTCCACTGGCGTTGCTTCTGGTCATTCTCGGCGAAGGTCGGCGTAAGGGCATCAGGCAGTTCGGCCGGGATCTCGGTCTCGCGCCGTTCAAAGGTCGCGGCGATGGCTCGGGCCAGCCGGTCGTCGTTGAAAGGAAACGACTGGCTGAGGAGCCAAACGTCATAGAAGTCCTTCACCCGGCTGTTCATGCGCCCCAGCGCCACCATTGCCTGGAATTTCTCGGCGATCACCGTTTCGCGGGCATAGGCACGCAAGTGAGGTGCCGGAAGATCCAGCATGCACGGATAGTCGATAACCTCGGCACCCGGTTCCAGCGCGTCTCCGAATGCGACGTCGACCGTCACGGCGATTCGGGCACCACTGTTCGACGCAGTCGTGCGCAGCCGCAGTCCGCCGTACTTGAGTTCCTCCCGAATATGGTCGACGCGTACTGCGTTCAAATCGAAATCGACGCCATCCTCGACGTCGATGGCGAGAATCTCCTTGAACGCTGCGACCATTGCGTCCGGGCTTGGATCGCCGAACGCCAACAGGTCGAGATCACGAGTAGCCCGGTGTGGATCCGTGAACCAGTTCGTCAACAGCATCGCGCCCTTGAGCACGAATCGGTCGGAGAAAGCCGACGTGCTGAGGCGGTAAAGCAGGCGTTCCAACGCGTAGCGGGTGAGTATCAGTTCGAAGCTCTGCCCCGTTTCTCGGGAGAGGTTCTGCAGACGCGCCCGAACGGAGGCACCGACGTTCTTGATCTCCTTAGGCATTGGCGGTCAGCGCCTCGAGATACGGTCGCACGACTGTGGACACCCCGCCCTTCTCGGCTTGACGAGCGATTTCCGCAGGGGTCGCCGTACGTTGCCTCAGCGCCTCTTGAAGCCCCTCGATCGCGACGGACAGGCCCACTTTGCCGCGATGTCGGAAGCAATCTGCCACTGTTCTGGCCACGCCAAAGACTTTTACCGACACACCTTCGATCACATGCGTCTCGATGCCCTCCTTCAGCAGACTGTCTGTGAAACGCACAATGCGGATGCCCGCACCACTGCGCTGCGGTGCCCAGTCCTTGGGTCCGATCGCCATCCAGACTTTGGGGGGTAGTTGGTCCGTTAGACCGTGGAACGCCAGGGCGGAGACAAGGCACACGATGCCCTTGGGCACCCGCTTCGCCGCCTCCGCCAGGCTGTGGTTCGGGTCCAGGTCAGCGTCCGGCAGCTGATAGACGCCCCGCGACAGGCGGAGGACCTCACCGGCCCGCTCCATACGACTCATCGTCGCCGCGGTCACGCCGGCCTCGCGCAGCTCGACCAGGCGCATGATCCCCTGCTTCTTCAGCAGAGTTTGGGCCAGCTCACGCTGCGATCGGGGTTTTGCCATTGATACAAATACTCGATGTATAGACCCTGTGTACCAAGGATTTGTATCATCTATCCGCGCGGCGCGCCACCTTCATAAACGCTGGCAGGCGAAAACTGAGCGACACCGAGACCCCGAGGGCGTCCACCTGGCCAAGTACGTCAGCCGACCTCCCGGGCAGGAAACTTCTTAAGTAGGCTTGATCAGGCATCGTGACAGAGACGCATGACACCACGCAGGGAACGCCGCCGCAGGCTGACAGCAGCGACAGTCCAGTCAGTCGCGAAGCACTGTACGAGATGGTCTGGTCCGAGCCCATGCTCAGGGTGGCAGCCCGGTTCGGCGTCTCGTCCAGCTACATGGCCCGCGTCTGCACGCTGCTCAACGTACCCCGGCCTGAGCGCGGCTATTGGGCGAAGCTGGCAGTCGGCAAAGCGCCGAAAAAACCGCCACTCCCCGAACCGCGTCCGGGCGATCCGCTAGAGTGGGCGCGAGACGGAGCCCTGCCGAAGAGGGCCCGATCCCTCCCGAAGCCTCCCGACCAGCCGCCTCGGCGAAAACGCACGATACAGCGGCAACTTCCGGATCGGCATCCAGTGGTAAGCGGAGCCAAGCCGCTCTTCGAAGCAGGTCGTCTCTCCTGGCACGGCAAGTACCTCAAGCCGGCCAAGAAACTGCTTGTCGACCTCGCTGTGTAGTTGCTCCCACCAGATTGCAATTCACCGGCATGATCTTGAATCGTTCTTTCACCGGTGAACCGATGTCCCCGGTGGCGTAATCAGGTCAGGGGATAGACCTCAGCTTCCCACTACTTTCACCGCCAGGCGCCGAT
>Ga0114931_10012064_pt1 | contig 10140 bp, 5 predicted proteins | sample 2SBtaG_FD_89579 | JGI IMG/M metagenome (GOLD analysis project Ga0114931, IMG submission 89579) | Deep subsurface microbial communities from Kolumbo volcano to uncover new lineages of life (NeLLi) - 2SBTROV14_V59a metaG | ecosystem: Environmental > Aquatic > Marine > Volcanic | place: Kolumbo... | reverse complement strand
TTTAAATTTATGGAAGTTTAGCAGTCATTGTCAAGTCAAATATTAAGTGCAATGATTGTAAATCAGTATAATTGAACACATCCAATTATTTCTAAATTCTTATTGCATAATTCGGGTTAATAACGATTATCCAATCGCTTGTTCTGCGTTTTCTAATTTTTCTTGCAAACGTTCCCAAATGCTGTATGCGTCTTCCAAATCTCGTTTCGCTTTTTCGTAACGGTATGTTGTTTCTTTACTCTTTTCAGGATTGCTGTAAACTTCTTCTTTGGATAAATCGGTTTCACATTTAAGTTTTAATTCTTCCAATTCCGAAATATTACACTCAATATTGTCTATTTCTTCTTTTAAATCTTTTGTTGCAGAATAAAGTTTTTGCCGCTTTTCAGCTTCAAGACGTTTTGCTTCTTTTCTACTAACTGTTGCTTTATTTGTTGCTATATTATTTGCGTTGGTGTCTTTTAAAATTCCGTTATCCTTTTTTTCAAGGTAATAATCAATTCCTCCAAAATAATACTGAAAATGTCCCGGATAAATTTCGAGAATCTTATCTGCAATCGGACGAATAAATTCCACGTCGTGTGAAACAATTATTAGTGAACCGGAAAAGTTTAATAACGCTTCCTGCAAAATTTGCCTAGAAGAAATATCGAGATGGTTTGTGGGCTCGTCAAGAACAATCACATTTGCTTTTGTAAGAAAAATTTTTGCAAGTGCCAGTCTGCTTTTTTCACCGCCCGAAAGTACTTTTACTTTTTTATAAACATCATCCCCACTAAACAAAAATGCACCGAGAAGGGAACGCAATTGTCCTTCGGTTTTGTCAGTTGATGTGTTTGTAACGGTTTCCAGCAAATTTTGTTCAGGTTCGAGTTCATCGGCTACCTGTTGAGAATAGTAAGCAATTTTAGTATTAGCCCCGATTTTAATTTCACCGCTGCTTGGTTGTAATTTATTTGCAATTACTTTCGATAAAGTTGTTTTGCCCGCTCCGTTTGGGCCAAGAAATGCAATTTTTTCTCCACGTTCAATTCTAAGATTCACGTTGGAAAAAACAAGTAAGTCATCAAAACTTTTTGATATATTTATTAATTCAATAGGAACTGCAGCGCTCCGTTCAGGTTCCGGAAATCTTAAATTTAGTTTTTTGTTTTCGCTATCAATTTCAATTTTTTCAATTTTCTCTAATTGTTTTATCCTGCTCTGAACTTGTTTGGCTTTGGATGCTTTGTACCTGAAACGCTCGATGAACTTTTCAGTATCTTTTATTTTCTGCTGTTGACTCAAATACTCGGCTTGTAGAAGTATTTCCCGTTCTTTTTTATATTTGAGATATGCATTGTAATTGCCGTTATAAACAGTAATCGTTTTGTTTGTTATTTCAAGAGTTCTATTTGTAATTTGATTTAGAAAATAAGAATCGTGAGAAACTATTATTAATGCTTTCTTATAATTTTTCAAAAAATTGATCAACCATCTAAGTGAATCAATATCAAGATGATTTGTCGGTTCATCAAGTATAATTAAATCGTGATTTTCAAGAAGAATCTTAGCAAGTTCAATTCTCATCATCCAGCCGCCGGAAAACTCTTCAACAGAACGGAACAAATCTTTTTCGCCAAAACCCAATCCATTAAGTACTTTTTTAATTTCGGAATCAATTGAATAGTAATTAAAAACTTCTTTTTGATGGTTCAATTCACCCAATCTGTTTATTAATATTTGATGTTTTTTTTCATCGAGTTCAGTTTTTAATTTTCCGGTAATTTCATCTTCTTCGTTTAAAATTTTTGTTATTCGCAAAGATGATTTAACTTCTTTGAAAAGAGTTTGTCCGGCAATTTTATTAATTTCCTGTGGAAGATATCCGATGGAAGTATTTTTCTGTTTTTGAATTTTTCCCGATTCCGGTTCAATGATTCCGACAAGAATTTTTAGGAATGTGGTTTTCCCCGTTCCGTTTGCCCCAATTAATGCAAATCTATCGGACGAGTTTATTTTTAGATTTACATTCTCAAATAAATTGGTCCCGGTGAACTGTACGGATAAATCAATTATATCAATCATAAAAACAGTTTTAATTGCTCAGATATTTATCTTTCGACAAATGTGAATAAAATTAACATTAAAATAAAAATGCAAAGTTAATGTTAATTCCTCAGTACGGCAACTTTTGAAGTTGCAACATTTGTACCGTCTCTGTCATACGCTACAATTAAATAAATACCTGATGGAACAAGTTCATTCTTGTCATTTCTACCGTTCCAATGGGCAAGGCTTCCACCGGGAGATTCGCTGCTACCTGCTTTGAGAATTTTAATTAGTTTACCACTTATTGAATAAATTTTTATTTCACTATCTTTTACCAATCCTTTAATATTAAGACTTTTATAATTAAAATTATCAATATTAAACGGATTTGGAAATACGAATAATTCTCCCATGGTTTCAGGCGGTGCAACTGCATCTGTAGTCAAGGAGGAAAGTCCATAGTCAGTACCAAAATAAACAGTTCCGCTATTCTGATCCATTGCAATGCTTTTTATATCATCATTCGGAATAGGGCTGTTTTTACTGTTGTATTGTGCGATAACGGTAAAACCATCCGGCGACATCAAAAAAACACCTGATTTTGTGCCAATCCATTTACGGTTAATGGCATCTACGGCAATGAATGTAATTAGTTGATTCCTGAAAGCCGGTAAATCAATTATTTGAGATTGTTGGGGATTATTGGGACTGAAAATTATATTTATTCCGGGAGTTTTTCCAACCCAAAGCTCCCCTTGTTTGTCAACGGCAAGAGCAGAAATTGCACCACTCGTTAATCCGTTTGTTGTAGTAAGCCTACCAACAATATCATCACTTTTATCATCGAGAGTATTATTTTCATTAAAATAATAAAGCCCTTTATTCCTAACGGTAAACCATTTTGTATCATATTGATCAATTACCATATTGTCCATTAAATCGGTATTTGTAATTGATTGATTTGAAAAATTGAAAGTGAACCACGTACTGTCCGGTGTGATTACTGCCAAAGGTTCGGCAGAAGCCGACCAGAAATTAAGTGACCAAACATTGCCTTTTGAATCTGTTTGAACAGAATTGATTACTAAAAATTGAGGTGCTGTTGATATTCCTTTCATAGGTGTATTCTGAGTATCGTAACGCTTCATTTTTCCATTATCATATTCGATATAACCGTTGCCCCAATTACAGAAATAAACTTTACTTTTGTCGCTGCTTGTAAATACTTTATGATATGCGTTTGTCTTTAGTATAGGAGTATTCTCCTTGTCAAAAGTTGTCCAAGAATTTCCGTCAAAAGAATAAACTCCTACGCCGGTAACATCTTTGCCTGTGGCTGCCCACAATGTTCCGTTTGCCTCAATAGTAACACTGCTGAATAAATTTGCTTTTGGACCATTGGGAAAAATAGTTTTTAAGTAAGTTTGTCCTTTGTAAATTGAAACCCCGTTATCAGTTGCAATAAAAATATTATCAGGTGCTGTAACAGCAATCGAATTAATTTTATCGGCGGAAGTAAAAAGCAGTTGCGAACCGGTTGTTGAAGTGTAGCTATAAACAGAATTATTCTGTACAATAAAAAGTATACCGGAATTAATTACCATGTCGCTGGTATTTTTATTCGTTAAAATCAAATGTTGCCAGCGATAATTATTGAATTTCATTATCCCTCGATTAGTAGCAAGAAGTATTTGATTTTCAAAACTTACTATTTTGTAAACTATTGCTGCATTTATATCGGTATCAAGTGAGTATGTATTCCAAGATTCCGGTGCGGTTAAATTTGTTGCCGCTTGTTTTTGAACTGCTACGCCTTTATCAGTACAAAGATAAATTAAATTATTTTTGAAAGAGCTTACGACTCTGGTTTCAGAGGGAAAATTTCCGAATTTCAAAAACGAATCCCCAAGAGATAATGTTTTTGAATTTATTAGAGATAACCCAAAATCAGATGCTACAAATATCGTATCTTCGCTAACAAAAAGATTGTTTATTCTCTTTTGGATTTTGTCTGTACGAGAAATATCCAAAACTGTGTTTACTTCGTTTGTTTTAGTATTAAGAATATTAATTGCACCGTTATCAGCACCAAACCAAACTTGATTATTATTATCGAGAGTCATTGCGGTCAAATTTTGGCTTTCCAATCCTTCGGATTTTGTAAATAATTTAAAGGTGCTATCTGTTTGATTAAACAGATATGCTCCGCCACTGGTTGCTGCAAGCACAATGTTTTTTTCGGCATCAACAATATTTGTAGTTTTCATGTCAGTATAATTTTGCCAAATCCCATTTGTTTGTGCGGTTGTTAATAATAAGGGAAGCAGCAAAAAACACAAAAGATATTTTCTCATCACGAGACTCAGTCTTTTAATTTTCAAAAAATAAAAATACTCATTTGTAAACATAAATAAAGATTTATTGTTAAATATTCAATCCCAAAAACATTGACTTTTTGAAGAGATAGAAATACAAAACACCTCGTTAGCCGACTAAGATATTTTACTGAAAATAAAAATTTTTTTGAAATTGATAACAATATCAAAATTATCAATTATCCATTTTCAATTAACCCGTGTTTCTAATCAGCATTTTTCTCATGGCATCAACTTTTGCAGAGGTAATAAAGTAATTCCCGAGATTATTTTCATCACCTTTTTTTCCGCCGTGGAAATCTGATCCACCTGATTCGAGTAAGCAGTATTGATTTACAATTCCGCGATAAAATTTAATCTGGTGCGGTTTATGAGAGGGATGAACAACTTCAATTCCGTCAATACCTGCATTAATTAAATGCATTAAAATTGATTCTTTCATATTTCCGGGATGAGCAACAAAGGAAAGACCACCGGAGTCGTTAATTAATTTTAAAGCACTAATCGGGGAAACGTGAATCTTTCTTTCATAAGCAGGTCCGTAATCAGAAATATATTTATTGAATGCTTCGTAGTAACTTGAAGTTAAGCCTTTGTTAAGTAGGGCAATTGCAATGTGCGGTCTTCCTACTGCGGAGTTTTTTGCCACATCAAGAACATCATCGATTGAAATATTTAACCCAAGATTCTGCAATTTCTTAACAATGCGGCGTGCTCTTTGGAATCTTTCATCACGAAAAAACAGCAAATATTTTTTTAATTCATCATTATGAATATCTAAGAATAAGCCGAGCAGGTGAACTTCTTTGTCTTCAATATCAGTGCTGATTTCCATCCCGGGAATAACTTCTATTCCCAAATCTTTACCATAGGCTATTGCTTCTTCAAGTGCATTTGTTCCGTCGTGGTCGGTAATGCTGATAATATCAAGCCCTCTTTTTTTTGCAAGATTTAACAACTCAAAAGGGGAGTAATGTCCGTCCGAATAATTTGTATGCGTATGTAAATCTGCAATCATATTCATACTTAAATATACATCTCTTTAAACTTTTCATAATTTAATATTCTAAGTTTGCTGCCTTCAATTTCAACAAGGTTTTTCTTTGCAAAATTATGAAGTGTTCTGGAAATTGTTTCCCGTGAAGTCCCTGCCATATTAGCTAAATCCTGTTGAAGCGGAAGTTTTTCAATTTCAACTATTCCATTCTTTATAGTTCCCTCGTTATCGGCAATTTGAAGAACTACGCTTGCGACCTTTCCTTCGGCATCTTTCAAAGTTAGGGCTTTAATTTTCATATCAGCAGTTCTAAGTCTTCCTGTTAGTTCCTGGAGTAAAGATATTGAAACTTCCGGATGTCTTTTCAGAAGATATAAAAAATCATTTCTTTGGATAATAAATAACTTAGATTCTTCAAGTGAGATAACGGTAGCAGAACGAGATTGTCCGTCAAGAATTGCCATTTCACCAAAAAAGTCGGCTTCATTTAAAATTGTGAGAATAACCTCACGCCCATCTCCACTACTTCTCGCAATTTTTACTTTACCTTTTATAATTACAAATAGTGCATTCCCTGCTTCCTCTTCCATTAAAACTATTCCGTCTTTCGGGTAAGTTTGTACCGAGCCGATGCTTGCAATTTGTTCAAGTGTTTCCGCCGGCAAATCGGCAAAAATAGGAACGTACTCTAAAAATTCGGAAAGTGACTCATTTTCTCTCAAAATTACCTCAAATTAATTAACATTTATATGATTCTAACAAAAAAGAATTATTAGTCAAGTTTAGAACTTTAAGATAGTAAAAAATATAAATTAGTTAAAGCAAGTAATGTGAAAATAAATTGTATGCAATAATTTTTAAAAAATAGATCTTCTGCAAAATAAGATGTTTTTGTCATTCCCAACTTGCCTGCCCGCCAAGCGACTGGGCGGGATTGGGAATCCGGATAACATAATTAATGAATTTCCTATTTAAACATTCGGAAATGGCATCTATGTAAAAAATATTATAATCGTTTTTGTCACCTCTCAATAAATATTCATACATTATTTTGCAGAAACTCTAATATTTCAGTAAAACATATCGCTTAAAAAAAACATTGCGGGATAGGTTTGTTAAGAAATTTTACACTCGATTAAACATTAATTTCATTGAATTATTATTTCAAATTTTGGCAATATTCGCAGAACTCTGTGAGTGACTGAATAATTTCTAAGTTGCACTTTAGTGCGATAGGAATATATCAAATATAAATATATCTATAACTCAATTTTGAATATTTGTTAAAAGAAATATGTTGTTGCAAAAAGTACCACATAAACATTTATTTTGTTGTTAAAAATGCAACATAAAATAATTTGAAATTGAAGAACTCAAAACAAGTTTTATTAGATTACCAGCAAAATACTTCTAATTATATACACAGTTTATCTAAAGGTTTAAACTGAGTCTATAATTGATAAAAATAATAAGATGACATATTTTGTTTTCATCCCCAAAACAGATTGGTATAATACTTGTTCTAAAAAACTTAGTGACATTTTTGTATCACCCTTTTGTGGTATTTACAAACTATTATGAATTACTTAATTTCTATTACAATAAATAATGTTTGAGGGGACTTTATGTCGGTTGGACTTGCGAAATTAAAAATAAACAATGAAGAAAAAATTATGGATAGAATCCCAAATGAAATCAAGAGTAAGAATCACATTTCGTTAACAGAATTAAAATATGTTATTGGTATAATTTACTCAATAACATTATTACAAGAAAGCAGCGGTAACTATATCAATGAGGATGAAATAATAAAAAAAGTTGCTCAAAAAACAGTTAATAATTTTGACAAAATTATATCCCTTTATGAATGGAAAAATAAATTGAATATAGCACAAGACGAATATCTGTATTCGTTAATACATTTTTTCAAAACTGCGGTTGAATAAATTTTATTAACTCATTAATGAGCTTCAAGCCAATTGTTTCCAAAACCAACTTCAGCAATAATTGGTACGTTAAGCGGTAATGCCGATTCCATTAGGTTTTTAATAATCGGTGTAAGTTCTTCCTTTTCTTCTTTGTGCATATCGAATATAAGTTCGTCGTGAACTTGTAAGACCATTTTTGTTTTTGCATTTCTTTTACTAAGCATATTAAAAATATTTATCATTGCAATTTTTATCATATCGGCAGCTGTTCCTTGGATAGGCATATTTATGGCTACACGCTCTTCAAATTGACGCACCACTCGGTTGCTGCTATTAATATTCTTCAAATATCTCCTGCGTCCGTTTAATGTTTCCGCATAACCTTTTAGTTTGGCTTTTTCAACGGATTCGTCCATAAAGAGCTTTACATTTTTGAATGTGTTAAAATATGTGTCAATAACTTCTTTTGCGTGCTGCTGTGTAATTCCCAATCTGTTTTTTAATCCGAAAGGACCAATGCCGTACAGAATTCCGAAATTCACTTCTTTCGCTTTCCGCCGCATATCCGGTGTTACATCTTCGGGCTTAACCGAAAAAACAAGTGCCGCCGTGCTGCGATGAATATCCTCTCCGTTTCGGAATGCTTCCATTAAAGCTTCATCTTCACAAATACTTGCCATTATGCGTAATTCAATTTGACTGTAATCTGCACTCATTAATGTATATTCCTCGCTGCGAGGGACAAAAGCTTTTCGGATTTCCCTGCCGAGTTCCGTTCGTATTGGAATGTTTTGCAGATTCGGATTGTTGCTCGAAAGCCTTCCGGTTGAAGCTACAGTTTGGTTAAATGATGTATGAATTCTTCCCGTTGATGGTTCAATCAATTTTGGCAAAGCATCGGAATAAGTAGATTTAAGCTTTGTAGCTTGCCTGTATTCCAAAAGCAGCTCAATTATAGGATGTTCGCCTTTCAATGATTCTAATGAACCTGCATCGGTTGAATATCCGGTTTTTGTCTTTTTTGTTTTACGAAGATTTAGTTTATCAAATAAAATTACCTGAAGTTGTTTTGTAGAATTTATATTAAATTCTTCGCCGGCCATTTCAAAAATATTTTCCGTGTATTCTTCGATTTTAGTTTGAAGAAAATCGCTGGTTTTTTGTAAGGCTTTCCTATCCAATTTTACACCTGTAAATTCCATATCTTCCAATACCGGAGCCAGCGGAAATTCAACTTCATAAGCTAATTTACTTAATCCGTTTTCTTCCAATTTTTTATCAAAAAGTTCGTATAAACGAAATGTAATATCCGCATCTTCACACGAATAGTCGGAAAGTTCTTCGGGTTCAACATCAAAAATTTTTTCAGCTGATTTTTTCTTGCCAATAAGTTTACTTAACGGAATAGGAGAATAATTTAAATATTTTCTTGCAAGGTCATCCATATTATGTTTTTGGTCAGGGTCAAGCACATAGCTTGCAAGCATTGTGTCAAAATAAAAATTCTTTGTCGCAATGCCGTATTTTCTCAGTACGGAAATATCAAACTTTCCATTCTGACAAATTTTTTTAATTGATTGATTTTCAAAAACCGGTTTAAATATCTTTACAAAATCATCAATGGGAAGCCTATCCGATAAATCTCTTGCAAATAAATCTCCGCCGGTATCGCCCGGGTTTGTTGAAACATAAAATGCTTGTTTTGGTTTCATGGCAAAAGCACAACCGGCAAGGTTTAAATGAAATCTGTCCAAAGAATCTGTTTCCATGTCAAAAACCAACTGATTGCAATTCAGAAGTTTTTCTGCAAGAAGTTCTGCATCACTTTTAGTTTTTATTGTTTTATATTCAACATTTTCTTTATTAAATAAATCAGATTCATTTTTTGTCTCTTTTATATTTTCAATCTTACCATTTATATTATATAACTTTAATAGTTTTTCTTTAAAATTTTTAAATTCAAGGTCTTTAAATATTTTAAAAAGTCTGTCAAAATCAGGCTGCTTAAAAACAGCTTCTTCCAAATTGATTTTAAATGGTGCATCGGTAATAATAGTTGCAAGTTTTTTAGAAAGAAATGCGTTCTCTTTTTGACTTTCCAATTTGGTTTTAATACTCTTTTTTTCAATTGTATCAATATTCGCATATATATTTTCAACAGTTCCGAACTTCTGAATTAGCGGGGTAGCGGATTTTGGCCCAATTCCTCGCACGCCGGGAATGTCGTCTGAGGAATCTCCGACAAGAGCAAGATAATCAACCATATATTTCGGTTCAAAACCGTATTTTTCCAAAACTTTGGCTTCGTTAATAATTTCAATTTCATCTGTTGATTTTCCGGGCTTGATTAAAATGGTATTTTCATTTACAAGCTGAACATAATCTTTGTCCGGAGTTATCGCGTAGGAAACGAGTCCGAATTTTTCCGCTTCACGAACGGCGGTTCCAATTAAATCATCGGCTTCATATCTCGGCAATATATAAAGAGGCATATTAAACGCTGCTATTATTTCCTTTATCCTATGAATTTGAGGAATCATATCTTCAGGCATCTCGGAGCGTGACGATTTGTATTTATCATATATTTCAAAACGAAAAGTTTTTTCTTTTGAATCGGAAGCTACAGCTATGTAGTCAGGTTTTGTATCTTCTATTATTTTGAAAAGTTGAGTTAAAAATCCAAACACAGCCGATGTCGGTTCGCCTTTTGAATTTGATAACGGTCTGTTTATAAAGGCAAAATACGCTTTGTAAGCGAGAGCCATTGCATCAATAATTACAAATGATTTCTTCTTGTCCAAAATTTTTC
>Ga0114931_10012063_pt1 | contig 10141 bp, 7 predicted proteins | sample 2SBtaG_FD_89579 | JGI IMG/M metagenome (GOLD analysis project Ga0114931, IMG submission 89579) | Deep subsurface microbial communities from Kolumbo volcano to uncover new lineages of life (NeLLi) - 2SBTROV14_V59a metaG | ecosystem: Environmental > Aquatic > Marine > Volcanic | place: Kolumbo... | reverse complement strand
TTTGATAGGAATAGCAAGAATTTTCGGTCCTACCGGCGGCTACTTATTATCATTTCCTTTAGCTGCATTTATTGTCGGTTATCTTATTGAAAAAAATAAAAGTTACATAAGTATTATACTTTCTATGTTTGCAGCAAACATATTTATTCTTTTATTTGGTTCTTTATATCTCGGATTATTTTTCAGAGGAGGAATATTGGAAGGTATTAAATTGGGTGCAGCTATCTTTTCTGTTTGGATGGTTATAAAAGTTTTTCTTGCTGCATCTTTATTCTCAAGCACTAAAGACGGATATAAAAAGTTACCTGTAAAAAACTCTTAAACCTCAGGGTATAAAATGGAAACAAAAAACATTGTTTTTTTAATAGTATTTATTTCTGCATTTGGTTTTTTTATTTATAGTGCAAGAAATTTAATTCGTTATATGCTTGTCGCAAAAAAAGTAGATAACAGATTTGATAAAATTGGAACAAGAGTACTTAATGTTTTTAAATATGCAATTGGTCAAAAAAAGCTATTCCGTTTCAAATTAGCCGGTACATTGCATTCACTTATTTTTTGGGGTTTTCTACTTTTCCTTTTTGCAGTTATCGAAGCATTAATACAGGGGTTTTATCCTTCCTTTAATTATCAATCAACAGGGTTTTTCTATAGTCTTGTTACTTTTGTAGAAGATATTTTTGGGGCACTGGTAATGCTTTCTGTAATAATTGCAATTTTCAGAAGAGTAGTACTTAAAGTACCGAGATTAGAAGTAGGTAAACACGGTAAACTTGATGCACTGTTTATTTTGTCATTAATCTTTCTTGTTTGTCTTTCAATGTTTGGTCAAAATACTGCAATGATAGCTCAACATAATTTTGTACTTTTACCACACGAAGTACATCCCATTTCTTTTCCATTAAGTAAATTAATTTACTCAGGAAATATTGCTTCCGCCGGTACAGTTTATGAAGTTTTTTGGTGGATGCACATAGTTGTAGTATTGGGATTTTTAAATTTTCTTCCATATTCAAAACATCTTCATGTTTTAACTTCAATACCCAACACTTTTTTTTCAAATTTAGATGATATTAGAAATACACTGAAACCTATTGACTTAGAAGATGACAATTTGGAAACGTATGGTGTTGCAGATATTGAACATCTTTCTTGGAAACAAATATTGGATGGATATTCTTGTACGGAATGCGGAAGGTGTGAATCAGTATGCCCTGCTCATACAGTCGGTAAATCTCTTTCACCGAGAGAAATTATAGTACAAATTAGAAAACGTACAAAAGATAAGGCGCCTCTTTTAGCAAACGGAATTGAGAATGAAGAAGTTATGAGCAAAACATTAGTTCACGATTATATTCCGGATTTAAATCTTTGGCAGTGTACAACTTGTATGGCCTGTGTTCAAGAATGCCCTGTAATGATAGAGCATGTTGATTCCATAGTTGATTTAAGACGGGACCTCGTTTTGACGGAAGCTCAATTTCCTACAAACCTGAATAATGTTTTTAAAAGCATTGAAACTAACTTTACACCGTGGCCATTCAATTCAACCGATAGAGCAAACTGGGCAGAAGGAATGAATGTTAAAACAATGGCTGAGGATCCCAAAGGAGAAATTTTATTTTGGGTAGGTTGCGCAGGTTCATTTGATGCTCGATATCAAAAAGTTACAAAAGCTTTTGCTCAATTGATGCAAAAAGCAGGTATAGATTTTAGAATTTTAGGTACAGAAGAAAAATGCAACGGCGATACAGCTAGAAGATTAGGCAACGAGTATTTAGCTCAAACAATGATGATGGACAACATTGAAAAACTAAATAGCTATAATGTTAAAAAAATTGTGACTGCTTGTCCTCATTGTTTTCATTCGCTAAAAAATGAATATAAACAGTTTGGAGGTAACTTTGAAGTGCTTCATCATACTGAATTAATTGATGAAATGATTAACAAGAATAAACTTGAATTGAAAAATGATACACAAGAAAGTACTGAAAAGCTAACATATCATGATTCATGCTATTTAGGAAGATATAATAATATTTTCGATTCTCCTCGAAATTCATTGGGAAAAGTCAAAAAAATCAATTATATTGAAATGCAAAGGAACAAAACACGTGGATTTTGCTGCGGTGCAGGGGGTGGAAGAATGTTTCTTGAGGATGAAGAGGGTGAAAAAATTAATATCAATAGGACAGAGGAAGCATTAAATACCGGTGCTGGCACTATTGCATCTGCTTGTCCTTTTTGCATGACAATGCTAACCGACGGTGTTAAATATTTTGAAAAGAATGAAGAAGTTGAAATAAAAGATATTGCTGAAATAATATTAGAAAATACTAAATAACTTTTTTCCCATTTAATAAAGAGGTACAATATGCAACAATTTGATAGTCTAATACAAGCCATTCGTGATATGGAAGTTGATTTTGAGAAGTTTTATATCAAGGGTCAGGCTGCTGCCGGAACTCGTTTAAGGAAAGGTTTGAGCCAATTAAGAAAAGAAGCTCAAGAAATGAGAAAAGGTATTCAGGCTTTAAAAGCAGAAAGAAAAGCTAATAAAGGAAAATAGCTTTTTACTCTTATCTTTTTAGGCTGAATTATTTTTAATAATTCAGCCTTTTTTTTATCTTTATGAAAAATAAATTATTTGCGATTTTATTACTGTTAATTCTAAATATTAATAGTAACGCACAACATTTAAAAACAGAGCCAATCACAAAAGATTCAATTACTACTATTACAATATCTTTTGTGGGTGATTTAATGTGTCATTCCTCTCAATTTGGTTATGCTATGCTGAAAGATTCTACTTATAATTTTAAACCTGTTTACAAATATGTTAAAAAATATTTAAGTAATACAGATTTTACAATTGGAAATCTTGAAACTGTTCTTGGGGGAGATTCGGTGCAATATAGAGGCTATCCACTATTTAATACGCCCGATGAATTTTTAACTGCATTAAAATATGCTGGTTTTGATCTACTCATTACAGCAAATAATCATTCTTTGGATTTGGGGGAATATGGATTAAGACGGACTATTGAACAAATTAAAAAAGATGGTTTGTATTACAGAGGAACATTTTTATCAATATACGATAGAGATGAAGTTAAAATAATAGAAATTAAAGGAATAAAATTATCAATATTAAGTTATACATATGGAACTAACGGAAATTTATTACCAAAAGGGAAAAGATATTTAATTAACACAATCAATTTAAAAAAAATTAAAAACGATATTATAAAATCCAGAAAGGAAAAAGCTGATGTTGTAATTGTTTACTATCATTTTGGTAAAGAGTATAAAAGGCATCCTACCAAATATCAAAATCAAGTTGTTGATTCCACTATAAATTTAGGTGCTGATATAATTATCGGCTCGCACACACACGTTATTCAGACCGGTAAATTTTTTAATAGCGGAAATGGATTTGTTGCCTATTCTCTCGGTAATTTCATTTCTAATCAAAGATGGCGTTACAGCAATGGGGGAGTTATTCTAACTATCAAATTTATTAAAAACTACAAAATAAATTTAACTTCAATCGAAAATGTAAATTATATTCCGACTTATGTCTTTAAAGGAAAAGTAAAAGGTAAAAATTCGTTTATAATTATTCCGGAAAAGTATTATAAAACTTCACTTGTTTATCCTTTTTTTGCAGATTCAACTTATAAGGAAATGTTTCAATCCTTTGATGACACACACGCTCAATTCAAATACTTGGATAAGAAACTGATTTTATCAATGGATAAAATGAAATAATTAAATTAATTTATTTGTATCTTTACAGCTAAATTTTTTAATAAGATTATCTATTTTAATACGACAATTCAAAATAATACTACAAATAAGTTTTGTAACTAGAGTCATAAATTGAATAAAAAAGCGTCACTCTCATTAATCTTTATAACTGTATTTATAGACTTATTAGGATTCGGAATACTTATTCCCATTTTACCAACCTTTTCCACAATTGAACTCCACTTAAGTGAATTTTCAATTGGATTAGTACTTGCAATTTATTCACTTACTCAATTCTTTTTTGGACCTATTCTCGGTAACCTATCTGACAGAGTTGGAAGGCGCCCTTTAATTATTGGATGTCTTTTCTTGAATGCAGTCGGTTATATAATATTTGCTTTTACAAATTCATTTTTGATGTTATTAATATCTCGTGTTGTTGCAGGAGTTGGTGGAAGCAGTGTAGCAGTAGCTCAGGCATACATAGCTGATATAACTACAAAACAAGATCGATCCAAAGGTATGGGAATGATTGGAGCCGCTTTTGGATTGGGTTTTGTCTTTGGTCCTATAATCGGTGGATTTTTATCAAAATACGGATACGAAGTAACCGGTTTTGCAAGTGCAACATTTTCTTTTTTGGCATTCATGTTTACAATATTTTTTCTGCCTGAATCTTTAAGAAAATTCAAAGAACACATTGTAACGGAAAGAAGGAAGCTTATTGATATTCCTGCAATAAAATTATTATTTAAAAACAAAAAAATTGCTTCACTAATAATAATGTTTTTTATTCTTGTATTTTCGATAGCAAATATATACGGAACTTTTGCTCTAATAGGCTATAAACAATATCACTTTACCGATATGCAGAACGGAATAATGTATGGAATTATAGGTATAGTTTCCGCATTAGTACAGGGCGGGTTAATACGGGTAGTATCAAAATATATGGATGATAATAAAATTGTAGTTTATGGTGCTTTTTTAATGATGGTTGGTCTTGCGTTGGTGCCTTATGCAGGCAATATGACAGGATTAATTTTTGTTACAATTATTCTTGCTTTGGGTAGCGGAAGTCTTCAACCTACAATGCTAAGTTTAATTTCAAAAAACACATCCCAAAGAGAACAGGGATTTACACTTGGTGTTAATCAATCATTCTCGGCATTTGCGAGAGTTTTAGGCCCTTTGTGGGGAGGTTTTGCTTTTGAATATATCGGCTATCAATATCCATTTTTAACGGGCGCTGCATTTACGGCAATTATTTTTATCATCAGTATATTTTATTTACCTAAGATATTAAAGAGTAATTCAGAATAGTAAATAGTTTAAAATAAAAAACCAGATGATAAACACCATCCGGTTTTTTTTGAGTCATATCGAATCCTTTTGAGTTAGCCGTTTTTAAGAATTCAATAATTTTCAACCGACAATTGTAACAATTATAAAAGAAACAACACCAATTAAAAAAGCTATTATATATTCTTTCTTTAATTTCATTTTGTTTTCTCCCAAAAATTAAAATCTAAATTCAACTTGTATAGATTTATCTTTTTTTATCATCATAATTTTATAAGGCAATCCAACTTATTAAGTAAAATGTATTATTATCAGATGCATTTCTACCGGTACCATCATAATTATCAGAAGAACCATCAAATTTATTGTATGCAGTATACTGAATATCAAATTTAGTATTCAACCAAGGGGCAACTGAAAATTCTACGACTATACCATTACTATTTGGTTTTTGTGATAAATTACCTCCATAAAAGATTGCATCATTATCACCATTTATATTAAAATAACCTACTGTAAGACCTATTTGATGATGTAAATAATAACTTGCGTTTATCTTAAATTTATTTAATGCAATTGATGGATTAGCAACTCCACCTGCTAAAAATGTTGCATTCAAATCTTGTGTTTCGTGTATATAAGATGAACGTACTGCAATTGAATTATTTTCAATATTATTTTCATAGTTAAAGTCAACTCCAACATCTGTATAGTCATCTGTTAGTCCTGAAATACCTGTTGGATAAATGTCTGCTTTTATACCCAATGTTCCAACTTGTAGATATTGATTACCAAATTGATGTTGAATAGCAAGTCTCCAGTAAGGTACGAGAGATTTAATCGTATTCATTGAAGTATTATCAGGTGGATTAGCTGCACCTTGATGAGATGAACGATAAATAGAAAACTCTCCATAAATTAAATTATTCCAAAGCCCATAAGCTCCTAATCCAACAACACCCATTAAATTTTCACTTTCCAGTAAAACCTCTGCACCAGGAGTTGGAGCAACACCTGAAGTCTGATAGGGGAAAGTAAAAGCTGGTGTGGTATTCCAAGGGTCCTGTAATGTAAGCATATTATTAAGAGTTACGCCATATATAAGATTTTTATCTGCAAGTTTTGTGTGATTTGCATATCTAATATCTGCCATATCCCAGCCGAATGATGCTTCGGAATTTTCGTAACTTAGTTGTATAAATGCACCTATATGAGGAGTAATTTCTCCACCCACAAACAACGAAAACTCTTGAGGAAAGTCTATGGTATTATTCTGAGTGCCCGGTACAGCTTTATTAACATTAGTATATGCGGTTTGAACGCTCGCTGATATAGGCAAAGTCTTAAGCAGATTTAGCCTATTAGTACCATTTTCTGAAACTTCTTTTATTGTTTTCATACCAGTCATTGTATAACCATTTAATTTGAATAATCTTCCGAAAGCTGTTAGTTCAGGGAATATTGTATGGCAAGTTGCACAAGATAGATTTGTTTGTCTTGCAAAACTAGGTATAGCAGATGCTTTTTGTGGAATCATCAATGATAATATAATAACAAAATAAGCTATATATTGAATTTTGATTCTTTTGATATTCATTCTTTCCTCCAAATTAGAATTGTTTAGAATTGTAAATAATTATTTTTTGCTTTTTTTACTAAGTGTTCTAATATAATTGACTAATTGCCAGCGTTCCTTGCTTGTTAAAGAAGATCTCCAAGCAATCATTGCATTTTTTCCTTTTGTAATTTTATAAAATATAGCACCGTCAGATTGTTCTTGAACTTTTTTAGAATTTAAATTTGCTGGCGGTGGTACTAAACCTGAAGCTGCAATACCATTTCCCAATCCTTTTTCACCATGGCAGGTAACACAATTTATATCAAATAATTCTTTGCCTTTTTTTGTTGCAGAAAGTTTACCTAACATTGGGTTTTTAAGCTTATTTGCTATTTTAGGAACTTTCCAATTATCAGTTTGAGCATTTGTTGTTGGGGAAGCAAACAATATTATTGCTCCAGCTAATATTAATAAACTTTTTAAGATTGTTTTTTTATTCATTTTATTTACTCTGTAATACTTGTTTATAAATGATTATTAACTTAAATCTTCATCGAACAACTTTAATGCCAACATAATAAAGAGGCAAAATTATTTTGTAAACTATTGTATATTAGATAGTTAGATATAGATATTTATATTATTTTTTACTACTCTTGCATTTTTGCAACAGTACTGAGGAAAGAATTATTTATTTTGCATTATATGTATGAGACTTAAAAGATTAATCTTAATTTTCTTCAGTAATTCCTAACTCCGCTATTTTTCTGTATAATGTGGAAGGGTTAATTTCCAAAATTTTCGCTGTTTCTTCTTTGTTCCAATTATTCTCTTTTAAGCTTTGTGTAATAAAAGCTTTTTCGTAAGAATTAACAGCTGTTTTTAGATTTCTTGAAAATTCTACTTGTGATGAATTCCCCCTAATTTGTGAAGGTAATCCGTTAATTGTTATTGTCTTATTTTCGCATAAAATCATAGCTCTTTCTATCACATTACGTAATTCACGAATATTTCCCGGCCAATCATAGCTCATTAGTGCTTTTATTGTATCTGATGAAGCACCTATATATTTTTTTTTCATTTCATTATTGAACTTCATTAAAAAATATTCTACCAATAATGGTATATCTTCTTTTCTATCTTTTAAAGTTGGTAACTCTATTTCAAAAACAGCAATTCTATAAAATAAATCTTCTCTAAATTCACCCTTTTTTATACTTTGCTTAAGATCTCTGTTTGTAGCTGCTATAATTCTTGCATTTAAAGGATATTTTTTAGTCCCACCAACTCTGTAGAACTCCTTTTGTTCTAAAACCCTTAACAGTTTGCTTTGTAGCGTGATAGGTATTTCAGATATTTCATCCAGCATTATAGTACCTTCGCCGGCTGCCTCCATAAATCCGACTTTATCTTTAGTAGCACCGGTAAATGCACCTTTAACATGACCGAATAATTCACTTTCAAGTAAGTTCTCTTGCAAACTTGAACAATTTATGGCAACAAAAGGTTTTTCTGCGTTGTTACTTATCTGGTGAATAGCTTGCGCCACTACTTCTTTACCCGTGCCCGATTCACCACTAATTAAGACTGTGCTGTTTGTTGGTGCAACTCTCTGTATTAATTCTTTTACTTTTTTTATTGGCTTGCTTTGGCCAATAAAAGAGAAATCTTCTGAGCTATCAATTATTTCTCTTCGCAAATATTTTACTTCATTCAGTAAATCTTTGTGACTTATTATTCTTTCTATTTTTATCAACACTTCTTCTATTTCTATAGGCTTTAAAATATAATCAATTGCCCCGTAACGAAACGCCTTAATTGCTGTTTCCAATGTCCCAAAAGATGTCATAATAATCACAGAACCATCCGGATTTATCCTGTTAATATCTTGTAAAACGTCTATACCGCTTTTACCGGACATTACAATGTCTGAGAAAACAATATCCGGTAATTCATCTTGAACAACATTTAATCCTTCCTCTGCTGAACAAGCAGTTATGCATTCATAACCTTCATTTCTTAATAGAAGAGCAAAATCTTCTCTAAATAATTCTTCATCATCTATAAGTAATATTTTAGCTGCCATTTTATTTATTAGAATGTAATTGAATTGGTAAATATATTATAAATGTTGTTCCTTTACCAATAAAGCTTTTTGTTTTTATTTCTCCTCCGTGAGCTTGAATTATGTGTTTAACAATAAATAATCCCAATCCTGAGCCTTGTTCTTTTGTTGTGAAAAAAGGAGTAAATATATGTTCAATAAATTCTTTTTTTATTCCTACTGCTGTATCGTTAAAATTTATTATTATATTTCCTTGATTATAATCTGTTTCAATAGTTAGTTTCCCTCCGTCTTTCATAGCTTCAAATGCATTTAAACCAAGGTTCAAGAAAACTTGTTTCAATTGATCGTGTGAAGCAAGTGTAGGAGGAAGATTATTGTTTAACTTCAAATCAATCTCACATTTTTTAGATGTTTTATGATATTTAAGCATTTCAACAGTTTCTGTAATAATGGAATTAATTTGACATGTTTTCCAAGCTTCTTTTTCAGGTTTTCCGAATTGAGAGATTCCTCTTACAATTCGTTTTATTCTGTTAATTTCTCTTTGTAATAATGGGATGCTTTCGTCTATAAAATTTGTATCTTTTTTATCTTCCAACAATTTTAATCTTGTTGCAATAGAAGAAAGGGGATTACCAACTTCGTGAGCAATACTTGCAGCCATAGTGCCTACAGTTGCCATTTTAGAGGAGTGAAGAATTTCTGCTTCAATTATTTTCTTTTCGGTAATATCCTGTACAAGTTCAACTATTTGATAAATTTCACCTGAAACATTAAACATAGGTGCGATTGTTATCTGAAAAAATTGTCTTTGACCGGATTGAATAATTCTATTAAATTCAATGGTTCTTGTAATTCCATCTTCAATTGTTTTTAGCACTTCTTTATTTTTACCGCTAATCCAATTATCTATAATATTTTGTTGTTCTTTTTTGTTTTTATCTTTTAGGTTTAACCATTTTTCAATAGGACTGTTCAACCATTCGGGAGAAAGATCTTTATTCAAAATCAGAAGTCCAGCACCGGTTGCTTTCAACACTCTTTCCAACCATTGGTATTTTTCCTGTGTTTCTTTTTCTTCATCCCTTAACCGCTCCATAATTGTTGTGATGAAATAAGCTGTAAGAAGCATTAAGAAAAAATTTAGTCCAATCATGCTCCAAACATATAACGGATAATGTGCAGCGTGGATAAGTGTTTGTTCATTTTCATTGTGTTGATGAGTATCTGTCCCCAAATCAGCATTTTCAATGTTCTTTTCTGTTGTATGGGGATATATTAATAAAGTGTAATGCGGTAAAACCTCATACAATTCACCGATTGAAATTGCAGCATAAAAGAATGTAGCAATAAAAACTACTTTATAGCAGTCAATTTTTGAAAGCAGTATTCCGCTTAAAATAACGTGCAATAAATAAATAAAAGAAAGTGGGTTTTCAATACCGCCCGAAAATTGAAGCATT
>Ga0114931_10012062_pt1 | contig 10141 bp, 4 predicted proteins | sample 2SBtaG_FD_89579 | JGI IMG/M metagenome (GOLD analysis project Ga0114931, IMG submission 89579) | Deep subsurface microbial communities from Kolumbo volcano to uncover new lineages of life (NeLLi) - 2SBTROV14_V59a metaG | ecosystem: Environmental > Aquatic > Marine > Volcanic | place: Kolumbo... | reverse complement strand
TACCGGCTCAAGACCGAGTTCCGCTCGTTGCAGCGGATGCACCACCCCAACCTGATCAGCCTGGGCGAGCTGATCGAGGCCGGCGGCCAGTGGTTCTTCACCATGGAGCTGATCGACGGCCTCGATTTGGTGCGCTGGGTTCGCGCACCAGCCGAGGCCGATCGGACGCGGTCGCAGCCGACCTGCGTCGACGTGCCGCGCGCGCGGCAGAACGCCGCCGAGGCGCAGACGATGGAGGCGACGGTCAGCTCGCCGGCGCTGGCTGCGCTGGCCAGCCCGCAGCCGCTGCCGGCCGACGAGCCGCAGCCGTCGGGAGAGTTCGACGAGGTCCGTTTGCGCACGGCGCTGGCCGGCGTGGTCGAGGGGTTGTCGTCGCTGCACCGCGCCGGGCTGATCCACCGCGACGTCAAGCCTTCGAATGTGATGGTCACCGACGAGGGCAGGGTGGTGCTGCTCGACTTCGGGCTGGTGCAGGACACCGGCAGCGGTCTCACCGAGCCGGACCACCATCTCCTGGGCACGCCGGCGTACATGGCGCCGGAGCAGGCGATCTCGGGCGGGGTGTCGCCGGCCAGTGACTGGTACAGCGTGGGCGTCACTCTGTACCAGGCGCTCACCGGCGTGCTGCCGTTCCGCGGCGGCGCGCTGGAGATGCTGCACGCCAAGCAGAACATGGTGCCGGCGCCGCCGTCGTCGCTGATCGACGAGGTGCCGCGCGACCTCGACAGCCTGTGCATGGAGCTCCTGCAGCGCGAGCCGGGCGAGCGGCCCAGCGGCGAGGATCTGCGCAAGCGGCTGTGCGGCGACTCGGGCCAGTTCGCGGCGGTCGACGCGTCGCGCTCGGTGTTCGTCGGGCGCGGCCCCGAGCTGAAGGAGCTGGACGTCGCCTACCAGCGGGTGCGCGAGGGAGTACCGGTCGCGCTCTACGTGCAGGGGCCGTCGGGGGTGGGCAAGAGCGCCCTGCTCCAGGAGTTCCTGTCCCAACTGGGTCGCCGCGATCGCAACGCCGTCATCCTCACCGGCCGCTGCTACGAGCGCGAGTCGGTGCCGTTCAAGGCGCTCGACGCGGTCATCGACAGCCTCAGCCGGTGGCTGCGCCGCGTGCCGCACACCGAGTCGCTGGCGCTCTTGCCCGAGCAGATGCCGGCGCTCGCGCGCATCTTCCCGGTGCTCGGCGAGGTCGAGGCGGTGGCCAGCTCGCTGGCGTCGCACAGCGGCAAGCCGGAGCCGCAGGACCTGCGCGGTCGCGCTTTCGCCGCGCTCAAGGAGCTGTTCTGTCGCATCGCCGACCGAGGTCCGCTGGTCGTGCACATCGACGACCTGCAGTGGGGTGACGCCGACAGCGCCGCCCTGATCAGCGAGCTGTTGCGCCCGCCGCGGGCGCCGGCGATGTTGCTGATCGGCGCATTTCGCAGCGACGAGAGCCCGGGCCCGGTCGTCGACGAGCTGACCCGGCGGCTGGCGGCCAACCCGGCGCGCAACCGGCTGGAGGTACGCGAGCTGGTCGTGCACCCGCTGTCCCCCGAGGACGCCCACCGCCTGGCGCTGGCGCTGGCCGACGACCCCGACGACTCCGACCTCGACGCCCGCGCCGACGCCGCCGTGCGCGAGAGCGCCGGCAACCCGTTCTTCCTCGGCGAGATGATGCGCGCGGCCGGCGCCCGCGGGGGCGTGCTCGACCTCGACGACGTCATTCGCCGGCGCATGCGCGAGCTGCCCGACGACGCCCGCGCCCTGCTCGAGGTGGTCGCCGTGGTCGGCCGGCCGATCCAGCGCGGGCTGACGTTGCGCGCCGCCAGGCTGTCGTTTGGCGGCGACAGCGCGCTGTCGCTCCTGCGCGCGCAGAACTTCGTCCGCACCTACGGCTCGGGCGCAGGCGACCTGGTCGAGTTCTTTCACGACCGCATCCGCGAGACGGTGGTCGCCGACATCGAGCCGGCGCGCCTGCACGAGATCCACCAGCGGATCGCCGCGGTGCTGGAGTCGTCCGACTGGATCAGCTCCGAGATGCTGGCCCTGGCGATCGAGTTTGCGGTCGGGCCGGATCGCGAGCGCGCGTACGACTACGCGATGAACGCCGCGAGCCGCGCCGAGCAAGCGCTGGCGTTTGCCCGCGCTGCGGGTTTCTACGAGCTGGCCCTCGAGCTGGGACCGGACGCCGGCGACCGCGAGCTGCGCCGCCGCCGCGCCGACGTGCTGGCGCTGGCCGGCTTCGCCGCCGAGTCGGCCCAGGAGTACAACCGCGCCGCCGACGGCGCCGGCGACGACGAGCGCCTGGAGCTGATGCGTCTGGCCGGCGACAACCTGCTGCGCGCCGGGCACATCGAGGCCGGCCTGGCCACGCTGGCCGAGGTAAGCGCCCAGCTGGGCATCACCCTCGGACGAACTCGCCGCCGCGCCATCTGGTCGGTGCTGGTCAAGCGCGCCCGCCTGGCTAGCCGCGGGCTGAGCTACACCCCGCGACCCGAGTCGGAGTTGCCGGCGCGCGAGCTGGAGCAGCTCGACGCCCTGTTCGGCGCCGCCACCACGCTGGGGATGATCGACCACCTGCGCGGCGCGGCGATGCAGATCGAACACCTCCTGCGCGCGCTTCGCCTGGGCGACGAGCGGCGGGTCTGCCGCGCACTGGAGACCGAGGCGGTCTTCCTGGCGGTGCAGAGTGGTCGCGCGGCTCGTCGTGCCGACGAGCTCAGCCGCGACCTGGTCAGCCAGGCCGAGCGGATCGGCGACCCGTACCTGATCGGCGGCGCTCATCTGTCGCGCGGCATCGTCTGCTTCTTCACCTCGCGCTACCGGTTGTCGCACCGATCCCTGCGCGAGGCCGAGCGGGTCTTCTCCGAAGACGTCGTCGGCGCGTGGTGGGAGCGAAACACCGCCCGCTACTGGCTGTACATGTCGCAGATCAGCATGGGTGACTTCACCGGCGTGGCCAGCACCGTCGAGCGCGCCATCGAAGAGGCCGACCAGCGCAACGACTTCTACTGCCGCAGCCTGTTCCTGGCCCATCCCACCGCCTGGTACTTGCTTCGTGAGGACCGTCCCGAAGACGCCGAGCGTGCCCTCGAGGACGCCCTGCGTGGCTGGCCGGAGCGGCCGTACTACCAGGCGCACTACGTGGTCGAGACCACCCACGCCATGCTGCACAGCTACTGCGGCCGCTTCGACGACGCCTGGGCCCACCTCGAACGAGCGCAGAGTATCGCCCGGACGCTGATGATCCACCGCATGCCGTACGTCATGGGCGAGCTGCACAAGATGGTCGGGCGGGTGGCCATCGCCCGCGGCGACGCCCGCGAGGCGCGGCGGCGGGTCCGCGCGCTGAGCAAGGTCGACTCGCCGATCGGCCGCGGCCTGAGCGGCTTGCTCGCCGCGCCGGTGGCCTATCTCGACGGCGACGACCGAGCGGCCGAGCGGATCCTCAGCGAGGCCGTCGAGCACCTCGACCAGTGCAACGCGGCCCACCTGGCGGCCGCAGGGCGTTTCTGCCTGGGCCGGTTGCGCGGCGGCAGCCGCGGGCAGGAGCTCGAGCAGGAGGCGACCAGCTGGATGCGCAGCCAGGGCGTCGCCAACATCGAGCGGATGGTCGGATTTCTGGCCCCCGGCTTCGCGGCACGAAGCTGACGGCGAAACTTGCCAAGCCGTCCCTGCGTGCCGAGAATCGTCGGCGCCGATGGGGAGGTTCGAGCGGTGGTACAAGAGCGCCGGTGTGTTGCGCCGGCTGTTGTGGTTGGCGCGTGAGTACAAGCCGGTCATTCGGCTCGGCGGCCGGGTGCTGGTGCTGCGCCACGCCGACGTGATCGACGCGCTGGAGCGACAACATCAGCTCAGCGTCACCGGCGTCTACGCCCGGCGCATGCACCAGACCAGCGGCGACTTCTTCCTGGGCATGGACGATGGCAGGCGCTACCGGGACGAGGAGCGCCTCACCCGCGCGGCGATGCAGCCGGGCGACCTCGACCGCATCCGCGGCCTGTTCCGCCGGCGGGCCGAGGCGATCGTCCGCGAGAAGCAGCTGACCGGGCGCATCGACGTGGTCACCGATCTGGCCAGAGCGATCCCGCTCGAGCTGTTGTCCGACTACTTCGGCGTCCCCGGACCCAGCACCGCCCAGCTCGACAACTGGATGCGCGGACTGTTCCACTACCTGTTCTTCGACCCCGGCGATACCGAGCGGGTGCGCACGCGCGCGCAGAAGGCCGGCGGTGAGCTCCGCGACTACATGTTCGAGCTCATCGCCGAGCGCCGGGCTCTGGGCGCGCCGGACGACACCATGCTCGACCGCATGATCCGCAGCTACGACGACGCCCCGGACGGCAACCTCGACGACGACGGCATCGTCCGCAACATCGGCGGCCTGATCATCGGCGCCGTCGACACCACGGCCAAGGCGACGGTGCTGGCGCTGCAGAGTCTGCTCTCGCGTCCGCAGGTGCTTCGCGGCGCGCGCGATGCGGCCCGCGAGGGGAACCGCGACCTGCTGCTGCGCTACATCTTCGAGGCGCTGCGCTTCAATCCGTTCAACCCGGTGATGTTTCGCCGCCCGTCCGAGGACACCACCGTCGGCGCCAACGGCGTGCAGGTGAAGGCGAACGAGCCGGTCTGGCTGTCGCCGCTGCTGGCGATGTTCGATCCGCGCGCCTTCGAGCAGCCCGGCGAGTTCCGCCTCGACCGCCCGCTGTCGAGCTACATCCTGTTCGGCTTCGGCCTGCACACCTGCTTCGGCAGCCGCATCAACCGCGTTACCCTGCCGGAGCTGGTGGCGCCGCTCTTGCGCGACGACGTCTTCCGCCCGCTTCGCGGCGCCGCGGGGCGCGTTGTTTGGGACCGCAGTGACCAGTTTCCCGATCGCTGGGCGTGCCAGCTCGGCCGCGCGGAGCAAGCGTGAAGGATCCACGCGCCGAACGCGACCTGACGGTCATCGCGCCCATCCGTGACGGCCACGAGGCCAAGCTGCGCGCGATCCTCGACACGATTGGCGACGACGTACGCAACAGCGAAGGGCTGCCGTTCCACGAGCTGTCCACGGTTCACTTCATGCGCTGGGTAGTCGTGCCGGGCTTCGACCGCGACGGCATCGCGATGGCGGGCCCCAGCCTGGTGCTGTCCACCAACTTCGATCCGCCGCGGGCTCGCCACCTGCACGAGCTGGTCACCCGCGCCGCGGACAAGCTCGACGAGATCTACCAGCACTGCGAGGGTTGGCCGCCGCCGGAAGGGCGCGGCCCGGACGCGGTCCTCCGCTACCTCGAGGACCACGCGGCCGACGCCGAGTGCTTCTACGTCGGCCACCCGTGGCGCCGGCGCGATCAGATCGTCGAGGAGGCGGCGCTGCGCCGCGACCTGGAGGCCGAGCTCGACCGCCTGGCCACCACCGGGCGGCTGGTCGGATGGTCGTCGCGTCAGGTGTACGAGCATTTGCGGGCGTTCGCCGACGATCGGCGGGCGGCGTCCAAGGTCAGCTACCTTCCGGCGCGCCGTCCGTGGTTGTGGTTGCGCTTGGCCCTGGCGCTGCTGGCCTGGGGGCTGCTGGCGCTGGTGTTGGTCATCTTCTGCGTGGTGCCGCTGCTGATCAAGGAGAAGCTGGACGCCCGTCGGGGCGACGCCGACGCCGACGCCGCCCACGAGGCCAGAAAGCAGAACTACCTGCAGCTGGCCGACCGCGAGGACTACCTGGTGCAGAACCAGCTGACCCACCTGGTCGAGATGAAACCGGGGTTGGTGCGCCACGCGACGCTGCGCATGGTCCTCAGCCTGATCGGCATCCTCGCCCGTTACTACTACAACCGCGGGCGACTGGGCGACATCCCCACCATCCACTTCGCCCGCTGGGTGCTCATCGATCACGGCCAGCGGCTGCTGTTCTTCTCCAACTATGACGGCAGCTGGGAGAGCTATCTGGGTGACTTCGTCGACAAGGCGGCCAAGCCGCTGAGCGCCATCTGGTCCAACACCATTGGCTTTCCGGTGACCAAGGCGCTGGCGTGGGCCGGCGCCAAGGACGAGGAGCGGTTCAAGACCTGGGCGCGCGCCCAGCAGATTCGCACCCAGGTTTGGTACTCGGCCTATCCGGATCTGGCGGTGCGCAACATTCTCGACAACACCGAGGTGCGGCGCGGGCTGGTCGCGCGGATGAACGACGACGAGGTGGAAGAGTGGCTGCGCAAGCTGTAGTGGGCGACGTCGTCCTCGACGAGATCCAGGGGCTGGTTCGCACCGGGTTCAAGGCGCTCACCTCGGCTCGCTATCTGCTCTTTGCTGTCGACGATCTGCAGGCCGCGCGCCGCTGGCTGGGCGGCTTGTCCGTGACCAGCGCCGGACATCGCCCGGCCGACGAGCGGCCGACGCGCGCCGTGAACATCGCCTTCACCTACGCCGGGCTGAAGAAACTGCAGCTGGATCAGCGCGCCCTGGGCGACCTGTCCGAAGAGCTGCGCGAGGGCATGATCACCGAGCACCGCAAGCGAATCCTCGGCGACCACGGCGCCAGCGATCCGAAGAGCTGGCTGTGGGGCGGCCCCGGAATGGCGGAGATCCACGGCGCGCTGCTGCTCTTTGCCGCCGACGCCGACGAGCTCGAGGCGCTGACCGGCGAGGCGCGCGTCGCGGATGGCATCACCTGGCTCGAGCCGGCGCTCGACACCTCGTGGCTGCCCGGTCGCAAGGAACAGTTCGGCTTCCACGACGGCATCGCCCAGCCCAACCTGCTCGGCGTTCACACGGAGCAGCCGGGGTTCGACGTCGTCGCGCCCGGCGAGGTGCTGCTCGGCTATCCCAACCAGTACGGCAAGCTGCCGCGGGCGCCGCGCATCGACGGGCGCAGTGAGCTGCTTCCCCGCGGCGACGACTTCGGACGCGGCGGCAGCTATCTGGTGTTTCGCCAGCTCGAACAGAAGGTTGCCGACCTTTGGTCGTGGGCCCGCGAGACAGCCGAGCGCCTGCACGTGGGCGACCTGTTTCCCGCCGCCGCGGATCCGGGAATCTGCGTCGCGGCCAAGATGGTCGGTCGTTGGCCCAACGGCGCGCCGCTGGTGCGCTGGCCCGACGCCGAGCCCGACACCGGCGATCCCGACGTGCTCACCGACAACTCGTTCCGCTACGCCGCCGATGATCCGCACGGCCTGGCCTGTCCGCTGGGCTCGCACATTCGCCGCGCCAACCCGCGCGACTGGTTCCTCGCCGACGACCCCGGCGAAGCGCTCGCGGTCGCCGACCACCATCGCATTCTCCGCCGCGGTCGTGCCTACGGTCCGCCGCTGGTGGCCGACATGGACACCGCGTTGCTGTCGCGTGCAGCCGACGACGGGGTCCCGCGGGGGCTGATGTTCCTGTGCCTCAACGCCAACATCGGCCGCCAGTTCGAGTTCGTCCAACACACCTGGATGAACGGCCCCAAGTTCGGCGGCCTGCACGCCGGCGCCGATCCGCTGGTCGGCGACCAGCAGCCGGAGACCAGCGCGCGCGACCTCCCGCCGAGCTTCGTCATCCAGGCCAAGCCGGCGCGCCTGCGCTGCACCAACATCCGCCGGTTCGTCACCACCCGCGGCGGAGCCTACTTCTTCTTGCCGTCGATCCCGGCGGTCCGCTACCTGGCCAGTCTGTAGCTCAGCGCCGCGAGCACAGCGCGAAGCTCGAGGTGCAGCCGTGGAGGACAGCAAGTACACCCCGGCCATGCCGCCGGGAGCGGCGCCCGCCGGCGGCGACACCCCAAACAAGGATTGAACCAGCCTCAAATGAGGCAGCTCACGGCCTCCGTCGTATACTGACCGGCGGGTCAGTCAGCCGGAGGCCGTTTTCTCTTGCTCGTCACTCGCGCCGATCTCGAAGCACGCCTGGCCGAACTGCGGCAGATGGTCGCCGACCCGTCGGTCGGCATCCACGGTCCCGGCTCGCATGCGTGGGCGCTCAAGCGCGAGTCGATCAACTTCGTCGGCGGCGCGCGCGCGGCGCTCTTGCAGCTGGCGCACCCGTACGTCGCCCACGGCATCGACCAGCACTCCAAGACCCGCACCGATATCCAGGGGCGTTTCCAGCGCACGTTCACCAACGTGTTCGCGATGACGTTTGGCGACCTCGACCAGGCGTTCCGCGCCGCCCGCCGGGTGCACAACGTGCACCATCGGATCCGCGGCGAGATCACCGAGGACGTGGGACCGTTTCTCCGCGGCCACCACTACGAGGCCAACGACGCCGATGCGCTGACCTGGGTGTGGGCGACGCTGATCGACACCATCGTCACCGTGAACCAGCGCTACGTGCGCCGGTTGTCGCCACCGTTCCTCGAGCGCTTCTATCAGGAGACCAAGCGGTTCGCCTACCTGTTCGGTCTGTCCGACGAACAGCTGCCGCCCGACTACCCCGGCTTTCGCCGCTACGTCGATCTGATGTTCGCGTCCGACACGCTGACCGTCGGCACCCAGGCGCGGGAGATGGCGTCGTTCCTCCTGGCGGCACCGTCGCCCAAGCTGCGTCCGGTCTTCGCCTGGTATCGCGCCGTCACCGCCGGGCTGATGCCGCCGCGCCTGCGCCTCGGCTTCGACCTGTCGTGGGGACCGGCCGAGCGCGCGCTGTTCCGCGCGTCGACCCCGATCATCCGCGGCGCCTACGCGGTCACCCCGCGGGCGCTGCGCTATCTGCCCGCCTACGTCGAGGCGCGCAGCCGCATCGCCGGCCGCGCGCCCGGTCGCCTGGCCGGGCTGACCTATCGCCTGGCGGTCCGCGGCGCCCGCGTCGCCGGCTGAGGCGCTACGGCGTCACCGTCTGCAGGACGATCAGCTGCGTCGCGCTGGCGATGATCAGCTCGCTGACGCCGTCGCCGTCGAGGTCGGCCAGCTTCATCACCGGGCGCAGCGCTTCACCCGGCGGGGACAGCCCGCGCAGGCGATCGCCCTGGTGGTCGACCTCGAGCGCGGTGAAGACGCGGAACTGCGCCCGCGGCCCGTCGCCGAAGGTCAGCAGCGCGGCGACGTCGAGCTCGCCATCGCCGTCGAGGTCGGCGCCGCCGCTGGAGGTGGGCAGGGCCGGCGTGGGATCGGCGGCGGCCAGGTCGAGCTCGACGTTGCGCTGGCCCAGCGGCAGGACGCGGTAGCGGTCGAGCTCGGTACCCTCGATGGTGATCTCGGCGACCAGCAGGTACGGGCCGGCCTCGCCGATCGCCTCGGTGAAGCCGACGCTGCCGGTGACGGTGGCCAGGTCGGCCCGGCGAACGGTGTCCATCTCGACCTTTAGCACCGGCCGCGAGCCGGTGGCGCCGAATACCGCGGCGCGGTAGTGCTTGCCGTCGGTGCCGGCGACGCAGCCGGTGGCCAGCACGTCGGCGGGGCCGAAGGTATCGCCGGTCATCGGCGGATCGTCCAGCGGGCTGCTCGCCGGCGCGCCGCCGGGCCCGTAGGTGTTGGCGCTGTCGTCGTTCCACACCACCATCACCTCGTCGGAGCCGTCGGAGCCGCAGCCGCCGACCGGGACGATGCGGGTGGCCGGGTGACCCGGCCGGGGACTGGCGGTCGGCGCCAGCGTGCCGTTGGGCGCGATGGTGATCCACTGCCCGCCGTTGATGGTGAACAGCTCGTCGCGCGCGCCGGTCGACACCACGCCGAGGGCGAAGGCGCCGGGGATGGCGGTGGTGGTGGTGGTGCGCAGCGGCGGCGTCCGGGTCGGATCGTAGTAGCCGACCAGCACCTGGCGCCCGACGGTGATCGGGCTGGCGCCGGGTCCCAGCGCGGCGAAGCCGATCTCGCCGTTGGGCCCGAAGCGGCCGACCACCAGATCGGCCTCGACGATCGAATCGGTGGCGTCGCCGGGCAGCGCCGTGCTCAGCATCGGGTCCGGCTGGCGAAACGCCAGCAGGCTGGGCGGCGTGGTCCGCACCCAGCGAGGGCGAACGTCGACGGCGATCGGGCCGGGCAAGGCAGGGGCCTGCGGCGCGATCATCACCCGGCCCATGTCGTCGGTGGTGGCCATGCCGGTCGACGTCTCGTCGCCCGGGCCGGTCACGGTCCAGCGCGTGGCGACGCCGGCCAGCGGCCGGCTGGCGATGTCGAACACGCCGGCGGTGAAGTCGACCAGCGGGCTGCCCGGCTCGGTCGACGGCAACACCACGCCGGCGGTCGGCTCGCCGGTCAGCGACAGGTCGACGTCGCTGTCG
>Ga0114931_10012061_pt1 | contig 10142 bp, 10 predicted proteins | sample 2SBtaG_FD_89579 | JGI IMG/M metagenome (GOLD analysis project Ga0114931, IMG submission 89579) | Deep subsurface microbial communities from Kolumbo volcano to uncover new lineages of life (NeLLi) - 2SBTROV14_V59a metaG | ecosystem: Environmental > Aquatic > Marine > Volcanic | place: Kolumbo... | reverse complement strand
GATTTAACTTTTAAATTAGAAGTTAAAGTAATTATATTGGAGGGTATATCTGTGCTCATAAACAATCCAACTAATCAAATGCCTGCAAAGTTCTCCACAAAACTAATGAATGGAAATATAGAATTCTACAACTAGCTGACAGTCAAACATATTTACAGGATAGACCGTCACCCTACTCCCACTATCGCAACTCCACAACTGCCGTTCTTTTGATATAAAGCTCCCACAAAAACTTACCTCTCAATAGAGGGGTGTATTTACTGCCTATTCATATTATCATGCACGACTGTTTTTAATTAACGTGAAAAGTGAAAAACTAATAATTGTGGAAATTATTAGCTTCTTAATTATTAACTGATAATTGCCGTAGAAAAGTTCTACGTAATTAAATTTTTGGGGTTTTAGTAAGCCCCATGTTATTAACCCACACCATTCTGGAGTAGATTGTGAAATTAACCGGTGCCGAGATATTCATTGAGTGTCTAAAGGCGGAAGGTGTTGATACGATTTTTGGCTATCCGGGTGGAGCCGTTCTACATTTGTATGACGAGCTTTACAAGAATGCCGATTCGATTCGACACATCCTGACGAGACACGAGCAAGGGGCAGTACACGCTGCTGAAGGTTACGCTAAGTCAACGGATAAACCTGGTGTGGTGATTGTAACATCTGGCCCAGGTGCAACAAACGCGGTTACAGGTATAGCAGATGCATATATGGACTCTGTCCCTCTGGTAGTTTTTACTGGGCAGGTTCCCCGTGCATTAATTGGCAACGACGCATTCCAAGAAGTTGATATCATCGGCATTACCCGCCCTTGCGTTAAACATAACTTCTTAGTAACCCAAGTAGAAGACTTTGCCGATACTATAAAAAAAGCCTTCCACATTGCGACAACTGGACGACCTGGCCCTGTTCTCATTGACTTCCCTAAAGATTTGGGCTTGTTAAAAACAGAGTTTAAATATCCAGAAACCGTCGATATACGTTCTTATCAGCCGCATGTAAAAGGTAATAAGAAGCAAATTAAGAAGGCTGTTGACTTAATACTATCTGCCAAACAGCCTGTTATCTACACAGGTGGCGGTGTTATATCATCAGTAGCGTCTGCCGAGCTGACACAATTAGCTCAACGCCTGAACTTCCCGATTACTAACACATTGATGGGCTTAGGTTCATACCCTGCAAGCAACAAGCAGTTTCTTGGCATGTTAGGTATGCATGGCACATACGAAGCCAATCAAGCCATGCACAATGTGGATATTTTGATTGCCATTGGTGCTCGCTTTGATGACCGCGTTACTGGTAATTTAGAAAAATTCTGCCCAAATGCAACCATTATCCATATTGATATTGACCCTGCATCTATCTCTAAAACAGTCGTAGTAGACGTACCCATTGTTGGCGATGTTAAAGACGTGCTCATTGACATGTTTGCAGAACTAGATACACGTACAGAAACACCCGATGCCGATGCACTCGCAAAATGGTGGCAAACCATTCAAGGCTGGCGTGCTCAAGAGTGTTTGAAATACGAACAAAAGCCAAATGAAAAAATCAAGGCCCAATACGTAGTCGAAAAGCTATGGAAAACAACCAAAGGTGACGCATACGTTGCATCCGATGTTGGACAGCACCAAATGTGGGCAGCCCAGTTTTATGGCTTTGATAAGCCTAATCGCTGGCTCAACTCAGGTGGTTTAGGCACAATGGGCTTTGGCTTACCTGCCGCAATGGGAGCACAAGTTGCTCACCCTGATGCAACCGTTGCATGTGTCACCGGTGATGGCAGTATTCAAATGTGTATACAAGAGCTTGCTACCTGTATGCAGGAAGGCTTGCCACTTAAAATCGTTAACTTAAATAACGGTTATCTCGGAATGGTTCGCCAGTGGCAACAGTTCTTCTATGACAAGCGTTATTCCAGTGTTGATATGCAAGAGCAATTTAACCCTGACTTTGTTAAATTAGCAGAAGCCTACGGGCATGTTGGCATGTTAATCACTGACCCTGCTGACGTTGAAAGTGCGTTTGAAGAAGCTCTGACAACACATAAAGACCGCCTCGTGTTTATGGACTTCGTCACAACACGTGAGGAAAATGTTTACCCAATGGTTCCTGCTGGTGCAGGGCTTAACGAAATGATTTTGGTGTAGTGCTATGAGTATGAAACATATAATTTCTATACTAATAGAAAATGAGACATGTGCACTTTCACGTGTATCTGGTTTATTCTCCGCTCGCGGTTACAACATTAAATCATTGACCGTCGCTCCAACGGATGATCCTAGCTTGTCCCGCATGACATTAGTATCACACGGAAAGCCAGAAATAATCGAGCAAATTGTTAAGCAGCTAAACAAGTTAGTCGATGTCGTCAAAGTGATGGATTTACCACAAGACAATCATATTGCACGCGAAATGATGATGATTAAAGTAGCTGCTGCAAACAGTGAAGACTGTGCCATCATCAAACGAATTAGTGATATTTTTCGTGCTCGCATAATTGATGTAAAGAATCGCACCTATACCATTGAAGTAACAGGGCGTACAGACAAAATTGACTCGTACATCGAAGCACTAGAATGTCAAACCATTCTAGAGGTCGTCCGCTCTGGCGTCATAGGGGTTGCAAGAGGCAACACATCACTACATTTATAGAGTGCAATTTTTTTTGCAATCATTATTATAGCGTGCCTAATTACACATTTCGGCATTATCGCTAGAAACAATTATTTAAAACAAGGATCCAATCATGACAATGAATATTTATTACGACAAAGATGCTGATCTGTCGATTATAAAAGCTAAAAAAGTAACTATTGTTGGTTACGGCTCACAAGGTCACGCACATGCAAACAACTTAAAAGAGTCTGGTGTTGATGTAACCGTAGGCTTACGTGCTGGTTCTGCTTCTGCTGTAAAAGCAGAAAATGCAGGTTTAGCTGTTAAACCAATCGCTGATGCCGTTGAAGGTGCAGATGTTGTCATGATTCTTGCTCCAGATGAGCATCAAGCAAAATTATATCGTGATATTGAAGGCAACATAAAAGAAGGTGCAGCACTTGCATTCGCACACGGCTTTAATATTCACTACGAACAGATTGCACCACGTGCTGATCTTGACATTATTATGATCGCTCCAAAAGGTCCTGGTCATTTAGTTCGTTCAACTTACACTCAGGGCGGCGACGTTCCATCATTAATCGCGGTACACCAAAACGCATCTGGCAATGCAAAAGAGATCGCTCTTTCTTATGCTTCTGCTAATGGTGGTGGTCGTGCAGGCGTTATAGAAACAAGCTTCCAAGAAGAAACAGAAACTGACCTATTCGGTGAGCAAGCCGTTCTTTGTGGTGGTGCAACAGCATTAGTACAAGCTGGCTTCGAGACGCTAACAGAAGCAGGATATGCTCCTGAAATGGCATACTTCGAGTGCTTACACGAGTTAAAACTTATTGTTGACCTTATGTATGAAGGCGGTATCGCTAATATGCGTTACTCAATCTCTAATACAGCAGAGTATGGTGATCTTACACGTGGTCCTCGCGTCATCACTGACGAAACAAAGAAAGAGATGAAAAAGATACTTACAGAAATTCAAAATGGTGAATTTGCTCGTGAGTTTATTCTTGAAAATCTTGCAGGTGAAGCGACTCTTAAAGCAAAACGTCGTTTAGGTCGTGAACATCAAATCGAAGAAGTTGGTGCTAAGCTACGTAGCATGATGTCTTGGATTTCAGACAACAAAATCGTTGATCAAACTAAAAACTAAGTTGTATTTTTAGCTTCATCTATAAAAAAGCTCAGCCTTGTCTGGGCTTTTTTTATGCATTGGAATTATCAGTTTTTTAGAGATTTTCTAAATATTGAATACCGCCCAGTTGTCGCATTTGCTTTCTAATCCAACGCTGTTTTTTAAGAAGTTTATTATTCGGCTTCTTTAAATTATAAAAGCTTGGAGCAGGTAAAACTGCTGCCAATAAGGCTGCATTTGATGCACTTAATTTATTCAGATCACGCTTGATTAAATTATCATTAGCAGCCTTTACCCCATAATCCCGCTGACTAAATTGAGCAATATTAAGATACACCTCCAATATCCGTCGTTTAGACCAGAATAATTCCATCAACACAGTAATACTGGCCTCTAAACCTTTACGAAAATAACTACGCCCACTCCATAAAAATAGATTTTTAACGGTTTGCTGAGTAATCGTACTAGCACCACGTTTTTTCTTTCGATGCTCGAACAGTGCAACACGAATTGCACGAAAATCAAAACCATAATGATGGGGAAAGTGCTGATCTTCCGCAGCAACTACCGCCAAAGCCGCCGTTTTAGGCAGAGCCTTCCATTCCATCCACTCATAACGTACTGTAGAATTGTTCTTTGAGTTTAACCATGCACTGATGTTTTGCTGTACCATGAAAGAACTTGTGGGCACAGGAATCCAGCGAAATATGAGAAGCAATAAGCTGATTAACAAAAAATAGCCAATTAGACCTAATAATAGAGCTTTCCCTACTTTTTTAAGTACTTGTTTAATTTGAATTTGCATTGAATCTAGAGCCGATGGATTTAGATTGTAATTATGCCAGAGACAAAAAAATGCAACACGCACTAGAAATAAAAAACCTATATAAAACCTACGATAATGATTTTGTTGCACTTAAAGGTATTGACCTTACTGTGGAACAAGGTGATTTTTTTGCCCTCCTCGGAGCGAATGGAGCAGGAAAATCTACCACCATTGGCATAGTCAGCTCATTAATTAACAAAACAGCGGGTAGTGTGTCTGTCTTTGGACATGACATCGAGTTACAACGCAATCAAGCCAAATCACTCATTGGGCTTGTACCGCAAGAATTTAATTTCAATGTTTTTGAACCCGTCAGAGAGGTGCTAGTTAATCAAGCTGGCTACTATGGCATTCCCAGAAAAGAAGCAACGACACGCTCCAATAAAATTCTTAAACAATTAGGCTTATGGGATAAACGCAATGAAATAGGACGAAACTTATCTGGAGGAATGAAACGTCGTCTACTGATTGCCAGAGCACTCGTCCACAATCCTAAATTACTGATTCTTGATGAGCCAACCGCAGGTGTTGATATAGAAATACGCCGTACCATGTGGAACTTCCTTAGCGAAATTAATGAGGCTGGCACTACCATCATTTTAACAACACACTACTTGGAAGAAGCAGAAAACCTCTGCCGCAATATCGCCATTATCGAACAAGGTAGCGTGGTAGCACATAGCAGTATGAAAAAGCTATTAGATCAACTCAACACAGAAACTTTTGTATTAGACTTAAAACACCCCATTAAAAAGCTACCACAAACTAATCAATACACCCTACACCGCCGAGATGACCAAACATTAGAAATTCAATATGATAAGCACTCCTCACTTAATGAAGTTTTTGAATTTTTAACAGAACATAAAATTCAAGTCTCCAGCATGAGAAATAAAACCAATCGTTTAGAAGAATTATTTATGAATTTAATTAATAAAAGCCAAGGGGAAAACGCATGACTTGGCAACAAAAGTGGACGGCCTTTTCGACCATTGTTATCAAAGAAATTCTTCGTTTTTCAAGGATTTGGAAACAAACTATTCTACCTGCCGTAATCACTACGGTGCTCTACTTTGTAATTTTTGGACATCTCATCGGATCAGCGATTGGTGAAATGGATGGCATCCCCTACCACAATTTTATCATTCCTGGTTTAGTGATGATGGCCGTTATTACCAATTCCTATGGCAATACTGTCGCCTCATTTTTTAGCTCCAAATTTCACGGACATATTGAAGAAATGTTGGTTTCACCTGTGCCTAATTACATCATTTTGCTTGGCTTTATTGGTGGTGGAGTCGCTAGAGGCTTAGCTGTAGGTGCAGCAGTAATCATCGTCGTCCTATTTTTTACCGCTCTACCAATATTGCATCCATTAATCACCATCAGCATTATTCTGCTCACCTCAATTTTGTTTTCACTCGCGGGTATTATCAACGGTATTTTTGCAAAATCATTCGATGATGTTTCTATTGTACCCACCTTTATTCTGACCCCGCTCACCTATCTTGGTGGCGTGTTTTATTCCATCTCAATGTTGCCTGAATTTTGGCAAAAATTATCTCTATTTAATCCCGTGCTCTATATGGTAAATGGTTTCCGCTACGGAATATTTGGAATATCAGACATTAATATTGCGATTAGTTATGCGATTGTGATTGGCTTTATTGTTGTATTATTTGGTTTTACTTTGTACCTATTACAAACTGGAAAAGGACTGCGGAACTAGGAGCTAAGTAAAGTAAATACCAATTTCGCACATACACGGCGTTATGTGTCTGATCTAAAATGGAGATAAAATTGATAGCAAAAAAATATACACCCTATGTTTTTTCATTTTTCATGGCATTATTGATGTCATGTATAATGTCACTTGTAATAAGTATTTTTAATGTTGGTGTAGTCGAAGATATTCTGTCTATTTGGTTAAAAGCGTGGGGCTTTGCTTTTATTGTTGCATTCCCTACAGTTACATTTGTTTCACCCATTGTAAGAAGATTGGTGAACTTGGTAATCGAAAACGATCAAGAAAACTCATAGATACCTTTGCACAAAAGGATTACTGAATACATTACTCAGAATATCAGGCTTACTTTAGTTCCATGATCTAGCTCGCTTTCAATCATTAACTCGCCTTGATGAGCTTCTACAATCATCTTGATGATATACAAGCCCAAGCCATAGCCCCCTGTTCCTCTCTGGCGTGATGGGTCAACTCGATAAAATGGATCAGTTAAATGGGGAATGTGTTGTTTCGGGATACCTTTGCCCTGATCTTCTACACTTAAAGTCCAAGTATTTTTGTCTTGATGAGTCATAATAGTAATCTCATCACGTGTATTTTTTCGATGTTTTAGAGCATTAGCAATAAGATTTTTAACTACAAATTGTATACGGCTAGCATCCAATAACTGTGTAGCCATATTGGAATCCAGTGTCTGGATAATTAATTCATCTGGATAATATTTTGTGATGGTATCTTTAATCAGCTGATTAATATCAGACTCGACAAGATTCAGCACCTGATGCCGATGGTTTAGGCGTTCAGCCTCTAATAGATCGCTAATCAGTGCCTCCATTTCCCCAAGGTCGCTTTCTAAACTTACTTTTAATTCATTATTCTCCATCAGCGATAAAGCCACTTTAGCACGCGTTATTGGGGAGCGTAATTCATGGCTAATGGCCAATAAAAGTTGCTGCTTAGCTTCAAGCATATTTTTTACATCATCTGCCATTGCATTGATTTCATGCGATAATTCCCCAAACTCATCATTACGATTAACCGCAATACGATGATCCAGCTCACCAGAGCCAATGCGTTTGATACTTTTTTGAATATCCTTTAATGGCTTAATCATCCAGCGTAATAACAAATAAAGCAGCCCCAACACAATAAAAATCCCAAGAAATGTATTAAATAGTAATTTCCACGGTGCGGGTAAATCGCTATCACTTTTTGTGATAAAAATGGTGTGGTGATGAGGATTTTTGATACGAATAACAAAGCGACCTTCGTGGATACCACTTTCATATCCCCTAGGTGGTTCAGGGTGCATAGGTGGTGAATCAGGATGCATGGGTGGTGGACCCAGATGCCGTCTAAAATGAATAGGTGGTCTATCCAGAAATTTTCCATCCGATGACCAGTGAATATCTCGCCCCCTAATGATAATTTTCACATTAAGTGAATCACTCAGTTTTTGAGCTTTGTTTAAATCAGGAGGTGAACCAATTTCAGTATTTATATAATAAAAATATTGCTGTAAATGTGAGCGTACACTGTCTTGAAAAAACTGTTTTAATACGCGTCCTGTAGAAAAGTGCATCACCAGTGCGATAGCAATGCCCGCGATAAAAAACAGCAACATCAGCTTAAAAGACAGACTTCGATTTTTTAATAAAGTCATACCTTATTCTCTGGTGAAATAAAGCGGTAGCCTTTACCCCAAACCGTTTGTATACACTGCAATGGCTTGATTTTATTACGTAGTCTGCTAACTAATATATCAATTGAACGAGAAAATAAATCAGCATCAATTCCACTGAGTGCTGTCATGATTTCATCACGACTAAAGTTCTTATCGGGGTTTTCTACAAACAGCAGTAGTAATTCATATTCTTTGTTGGTTAATTCTAATTTAATATTATCAAGACTTGCTTGGTGTTTGTGCTTATCTAATCGCAAGCTCCCAAACTGTATAATATTATTTACTGGTTTAGATTCTGTCGCTGTATTATTTGTACGCTTTAAAATACTGTGAATACGTGCAACTAGCTCTCGTGGCTCGAAGGGTTTAGCCAGATAATCATCTGCACCAATTTCAAGTCCAATGATACGATCCATGGTTTCACCACGTGCCGATAGCATTAAAATAGGAATTTCGGTAGATTTTCTCAGCGTACGACAAACTTCAAAACCATCCATTTCTGGAAGCATAATATCGAGAATAATCAACTCGATAGCCTTGTTTTTTTGTACTTGTTCTAAGCCTTTACTGGGATATATTTCACTAATTAACTCAAGATCGTAACGAGCAAAATACTCACTGAGAAGTGAAGCTAGACGTTCGTCATCATCAATGAGGAGAATAGTGTGCATAAATTCAGAGTTATTAAATGTAATTAGCTGTAAATGAACACAGGTCAAAGAAAAAGCTTTTCTTCGACCTGTGCCCATCCATATTTATTTATCTTTGATTAAATATACCAGCTATTCAGGTTTATCGTCAGGGTGTTGTCCATCCATAGGTCGACCACCGAAAAGAAATCCGAATGGCTTCCCCATTCCACCTTTCATACGACCTTTACGACGTTCACCAAACTTTTTCATCATCGCTTGCATATCAGCACGTTGTTCATTGCTCAAGCTATTTGTAAAGGTTGCAATAGCAGCAACTACCGTGGGGGCAGATGCTTTCATTTTAGTAGCACGTTCCTCCATTAGTGCCAAAAGCTTTGTTTGATCCAATGTTGGTTCAGAAAGTAATGCAGATATTTCCTCACGAGGTTTCGTATCAGCATGGTTGGCTTCCATTTGCTCACGCATAGTTTTTCGGAGGTTCTCTAAATTTTGCTTCTGAGTTTCATCTAAGTTAAGACGCTTTGCTATAAAGTCACCGCCTTTATGCATCATACCACCGCGATGCTTGCCACCACAGCCATCAGGTGATGCATAAGCCGCAACCCCACCTAATGTAACTGCACTAATAATTGTTCCAATTATAATTTTCTTTGTTTTGGTCATGTTTCTCTCCAGAATTGTTTTAGGATTCTTGATCCCAGCTTGTGCTGAATCAATGAAATACATCTTAGAGATAGGACTTGTAACAAGCTTGTCTGGAGTGTAACAAAGTGTAACTTGGGTTAAAATGTCACCATTGTCAGGCTAATTTCCGAAATACAGCCTCAAACTTAGTAAAGCAGGTGTGTTTGTTTCTGGTTTTCTTTAGCACAATCTTTATGTGCTTAAACATAGTTTCTTAATTTATGATATTGACAAAGATTGATAATTCTCAATAGAAAAACCTTTATTCTCAGTTATACCCCAGAAAAAATCTTCACAATCGAAATATTCACTTGCATCACAATGTTTGGGACAATTTGTCGAAGGTCAGCAGAACGCTCGCCAGAATTAAAACGCCTAGAGGTGCACGTTGTTTTTTTCGTTGCCTTGCTTCACATTTGTTTTTCTTTTTTAACTTTTAAGCCTTAGTTCGTTTCTTCTTAGCCTGAAACGAACCCTTCTGACTTTTATTGTCCCAAAACGTTAGTCAAAACTATGCACTTTAGTGCAAGGCTTTAGCATTATAATAAAGTGGTTGCGATAGCAACTCATTGCTTTTGCTCTTTGTAGTGAACGACTTTCAGTCGTTATTTGTTTTAAAAGAACCTATGCACTTGCAGTGCATAGTGGTTGAGTTGTTTTGCCTCCTGAATATAATTACCGCACTAAATTTCCTAACTTTATTGGTCGAGGTCTCAATGCAAAAATTTTGCACGGCAGAGATGTTGATATGAGTTTTTTTGCAAAGTCTGTTAATGCTATTGATGCAAAGCGTG
>Ga0114931_10012060_pt1 | contig 10142 bp, 6 predicted proteins | sample 2SBtaG_FD_89579 | JGI IMG/M metagenome (GOLD analysis project Ga0114931, IMG submission 89579) | Deep subsurface microbial communities from Kolumbo volcano to uncover new lineages of life (NeLLi) - 2SBTROV14_V59a metaG | ecosystem: Environmental > Aquatic > Marine > Volcanic | place: Kolumbo... | reverse complement strand
GTCGGCGATCTCCGGCCGCATGATGCGCGGGTCCGGGCGTTCCCCGGCCCGGAGCTGCTCGCGAACCTTGGTCCCGCTGATGCCGTACGGCTTCTCTTCCGGATGGTTCTCGGTCAGGTCCACCCGTCCGAGCGATTCGTAGAAAGCCGCGAAGCCGATCTTGCACGGCTGGATGTGGAGCTCGCCTGCGAGCTCGTCGAAGATCGCCTGGGCGTCGAAATCGCCCCAGATGGGCGAGCCGTCGAAGTACGGCGCATCGGCGTGTTTGCGACCGATCACCAGGTCGCTGAAACCGTAGTTCTGGCGATAGACCGCGTGCATGATCGCCTCGCGCGGTCCGCCATAGAACATCTTGATGTCGAGCCCGATCAGCTCGAACACCTCGGGCAGGCTCCAACCCGCCTGCTCCCAGAGGGCCTCGTCGAGGTCGCCCTGCCCGAGCAGTTGGAGATCGTGGAGCGTCTCGTAGCAACGCATCCGGGTCAGGGCCGGAACGTCGTCGCCCTTGAGCTCGCCGACCAGCGGGTTGAGGACCACACCGGTGAAGTGGCCGGCCCCCGTGAGGCGTTCGGCGCCGGCCACGAGCGCGTACTCGTGGGCCCGATGGAGCGGATTCCGGGTCTGGAAGGCCAGGGCCCGCTCCCACTTGCGGTCGCGGATCAAGGCCCGCGTCATGCGCGGCGAAAGCATGTACTCGCCATATGCCGCGGGGTGACGCTGGGGCAACGTCCGGATGGAGCCCCCCAGGAGCTTCGTCCGCTCGTCGTCGACGGCCTGAGCCCCGCCCGGGTGATCGGTCCGCTCGGTTCCGTAGACCCCTTTCACGTAGGCCGGCTTGTCCCAGGCGAAGACCTCGAGGTCGTCGACGATCGCCACCACCTCGCCGGACTCGTCCTCGAGCGCCACGGAAGCGCCGCGCGTGAGCCCGGCGGCCTCGCCATCGGTGAGCGGCAGGGACAGGGGGATGCCCCAGGCATAGGAACGCCCCTTCGAGAGCACGACGGCCTCGTCGAGCACACGGTGCCAGGCGGCCTCCCGCATGGGACCCTCCAGGGGCGAGAGCGCGCCGTCGCCGAAGCGATGGACCGTCGACAGGTCGGCGCGGTTCACGCGGACGCGCGGCATGCCCTCGGCCCCCGACAGGAACTTCTTGCGTTCACGCAGCGCCACACACCGGTCCACGGGCTCCGCGAGGCCCCCGTGGACGGGGACGAGGTCGGCCGATCGGTTCGCCACGGTCATCGATTCTTGCTCCTTCCGCGCCCGGGGGTGTAGCACTCGGGGCGCTCACCGGCCCCTACCAGATCGGCAGCGTCCCGTCGCCATCTTGGACGAGCAGCCGGTCGCCGCGGCCATCCATGCCTCGGATCCGGATCTGCTCACGATCGTTCTCCTCGGCGACGTAGGCCACGAAGCGGCCGTCCGGCGACACCGTGGGGTGGCGCTCGTCGGCGTCGCCCTGGACGGCGGCTCCGACCGCGGTCTTGCCACTGCCGTCGGGCCGCATCCGCCACAGGCGCCAGCCGTCACCGCGCCGACGGCTGTAGACCACCCAGTCGCCGCTCGGCGAGAAGGCCGCCTCCCGGCCGCGGCCCAGGACGCGCGGTGCCGCGGACGGATCGCCGACGTCGATCGCCTCGACCACGGGCGTTCCACCCGGCAAGACACTCTGGAACAGCACGACGTGCCCGTCGGGGGACCAGCGAACGGCCGTATCCCGCGGTCCCGCCGTCAGACGACGGGGCCGCCCCCCCCGGCTTCCGGTCAGCCAGACGACGGCCCGGATGCTCCCGTCGCGGCTGGACTTGATCTCCGTATAGGCGATCCGCCCATCCGGCCCGTAGGCGCCGTCGACCTGGCCGTCACGGGCGCCGTGGGACGGCGACAGATCGCGACGCTGGCGCGAATACTCGTAGAGCCGGGGTCTGCCGAGATGCCGGATCGCGGCCAGCAGCCGCTCATGACCGTCGCTCCAATCGCAGGGAATCGAGCCCGGGAGGAATGCGTCGAGCCGCTCGAGGGTCTCCGAGCGTGGGTAGAACAGAGCGATCCGGCCCTGCAGCTCGGGGGAGACGTCCCGGCGCGCGCCGCGCAGGTGATCCACCATCTCGCCCACCTCATTCAGCTTCATCACGCCGCCCTGGCTCGGCTTCTTCTCGCCCCGCAGCGACTTCAGGCGATCGGCCCGGTCGCGACCCTGGGCCGGGGTCCGGTACAGGAAGGCCAGGGGCGCCTCGGGCAGGGCCTCGCGCGGGGTCGGGGTCGCACAGCCGGCGAGCGCCAGGACCATCGCGATCGCAGCCACCCGGGTGCGGCTCACGACGGGAGCGACTCGACCGGAAACCCGGCCAGCTGGCCCCCCGGGCCCGGTCGGAACAGGCCGAGCTCGCGCACCTGGCGATCGAGCACCGAGACCACGACGTGGTCCGCGTCGGGGAAGGGAAAGCCCGGCTGGGTGGCATAGGCGCGGTCCATGGCGGAGAAGTAGGCACGGGCCCCGACATGGGAGTGGTAGACCGCGGTCACCGCCTCGTCCGCCCGCTCGGCTTCGCGGGCCGCTTGCCACAGCTCCCGCGGATCGATGTAGAAGGCGTCGTGGTTCGATCGCGGAAATGCCTGGGGGTCGTCTTGGTGCATCCGGTCCATCACGTTGCGACAGCGATACACGCGCCGGAATCGCCCGACGCCTTCCGCGCCCGAACCGCCGGCCGCGCCGAGCACCAGTCCGCAGCACTCCTCGGGAACCGCCTCCAAGGCATGGGAGCAGATCTCGTGGAACACCGCCTCGGGCAAGCCGATGGCACGTCGCTGCGGCGCGATCTCGATTCTTGCGGCCACCGCTTCGGGCTCGATCACCGCGGGCCGTGGGTCGGCCGCGGCGAGCCGGCCAGTCTAGGCAAGACGCCGCCTCCCCGCACCGGAGGCGTCTGGTTCGCGGGTGCGCCCGGGGCCGACGGCTGACCGAGCCGCCGATCAGATGACGTAGGTGCGTGATTCCGCATCGGCCCGCCGCACGGCTCGCCGTGCGGCCTCGCGGCATAGATCCTCGAGGGTCGTCGCGGCCAGGCCACGGCCCATCTGGTCCGCCACGCCGTTCCAGAGAAAGCCCGGTCGGAAGCCGCCCCGCCCCGCCCCGCCCCGGCTCGTGGCGTCGGGGACCAGGCTGCGGTCGAGGGGCCCCTCGATGGCTTCGACGATGTCGCGCAGGCTGATCGCAGCGGGCGGCCGAGCCAGCCGGTAGCCACCCCCGGGGCCGCGCTTGCCCTGGACCAGATGGGCACGGCGCAGCCTCTGGAAGATCTGCTCCAGATAACGGGTCGGAATCCGCTGGCGCTCGCCGATCACACGCACCTGGACGGGCGTCTCCCGGCCGTTGTAGGCGAGATCGAACATCGCGTAGACCCCGTACTGCACCTGAAGCGACCAGCGCACGAGGGGCAAGCATAGAGGAAAGCTCTCGGAACGTGATAACCTCACGCTGTCCTCCCCCCCCCTGCCCCAGTGGGTGCCACAGCTCGAAGGTCCGGCAGATTGAGCACCATCGCGGCCCTGCGGGCGCGCCTTGCGCGCGACGCGGTACTCGACGACGCCCTGTGCCACGAACGGGTGCTGCCCGGGAGCGAGCCCGAGTGGGCCGATGCGCTTCCGGCCGGCTTCGAGCTGCTGAAGCCGGTCCTCGAGGCGCGCGGCATCGAGCGCCTCTACAGCCATCAGGCGCGCGCTCTCACCGAGCTCGAGCGGGGCCAGAACGTGGCCCTGGCCACGGCCACGGCCAGCGGAAAGACGCTCGTCTACAACCTGCCCGCCCTGCGCGGCGCGCTCTCGGACCCACCGGGTCGCGCCCTGTATCTGTTTCCGCTGAAGGCCCTGGCGCGGGATCAGGCCCAGCGCCTCGAGGCGGACGCCACGTCCCTCGGCGTCCCCGTCGACGTCGCGATCTACGACGGCGACACCCCCCAGGGCCGGCGGCGCAAGATCCGCGAGCACCCACCCGAGATCCTGATCACCACGCCCGACATGCTGCACGCCGGCATCCTGCCGAGTCACATGAGCTGGGAGCGCTTCTTCCGCAACCTGTCCCTGATCGTCGTGGACGAGCTCCACGCCTACCGCGGCGTCTTCGGCTCCCACGTCGCCCAGGTGCTGCGCCGCCTGCTGCGCGTGGCGCAGTTCCACGGACGGCGCCCCCAGATCGTGGCCGCCTCGGCCACGATCGGAAACGCCGGGGAGCTGGCCCACGGCCTCACGGGCGAGCCCTTCCAGGTCGTCCTCCAGGACGGCGCGCCGCGGACCCGGCGCCATCTCTGGGTCTTCAACCCGGACGGATCTCCCTACACGGCGGCCGCCCGGCTGTTCCGCGCCTCGATCCGCTCGGGCCTGCGGACCCTGGCCTTCACCAAGGCGCGCCGCATCACGGAGCTGATGCACGCCTGGATCCTCGAAGCCGAGCCCGGCCTCGCCGACCGGATCAGCTCCTACCGCGCCGGCTTCCTGCCCAGCGAACGGCGCGAAATCGAGCAGCGCCTGTTCGCCGGCGAGCTGCTCGGCGTGATCTCGACCTCGGCCCTCGAGATGGGAATCGACGTGGGCGCGCTCGACGTCTGCATCCTGGTCGGCTACCCGGGCAGCCAGGTGGCGCTCTGGCAGCGCGGCGGCCGGGTCGGGCGCGAGCGTGAATCGGCCATCGCGGTGGTCGCGCAGCCCGACGCCCTGGACCAGTTCCTGGTGCGCCACCCGTCCCGCCTGCTGGACCAGCGCTTCGAGCACGCCGTGGTGGACCCGGGGAACGCCGAGCTACTCACGGCCCATCTGCCTTGCGCAGCGGCCGAGAGCCCGCTGCGCACCGGCGAGCCCTGGCTCGACGAGCCACCCGTGGCGGCGGCCGTGGCGCGCCTCGAACGGGACGGCGGCCTGCTGGCCAGCGAGACGGGCCGCGAGTGGTTCGCCGCTCGCCGCCGGCCGCACCGCGACGTCTCCCTGCGCAACATCGGCTCGGCCTTCGCCATCGAGCAGGCCGCGGAGGGCGATGCCCGGCCCCGCGCGATCGGCTCGATCGGTGGCGGCCTCGTCCACTCCGAGTGCCACGAGGGCGCCATCTACCTGCACCGGGCCCGCCAGTTCCTGGTGACGCGCCTCGACGAGGCCGAGCGCAGCGTCACCGTCCGGCCCGTGGAGGTGCCCTACTACACGCGCGCGCTCTCGGAGAAGGAGACCGAGATCCTTTCGCGCGACCGCGCGAGGCCCGCCGGGAACTTCCAGCTGGTCGAGGGCCGGGTGCGGGTCACGACCTTCCTGCGGGGCTACGAGCGGCGGCGCGTCCACGGCCAGGACCTGCTGGGCACGGAGCCCCTGGACCTCCCGCCGAGCTCCTTCGAAACCTCCGGGGTGTGGCTCGAGATCCCCGACGAGATTCCGGCCGCGCTGAAGGCCGCCAAGCTCCATCCGATGGGCGGGATTCACGCGATCGAGCACGCGGCCCTGGGACTCTTCCCGCTCTTCGCCCTCTGCGATCGTCTAGACGTGGCGGGAATCTCGACCACGCGGCACCCACAGCTCGGGAAGGCCGCCCTCTTCCTGTACGACGGACAACCGGGTGGGCTCGGTCTGGTCGCGAGCCTGTTCGACCGCTTCGAGACGCTGCTCGAGACGACTCTCGAGCGAATCGAGGATTGCGAGTGCGACGCGGGCTGCCCGGCCTGCATCCACTCCCCGCGCTGCGGGAGTGGCAACCGGCCGCTCGACAAACAGGCAGCACAGCGCGCCCTCGCGCTCCTGCTCGGCCACGAGGCGCTGCCCGAGCTCCAGGAGCCCACGCTCGAGGTCGAGGTCGCCGAGGCCGGGACGGAGGCAGCCCCGGCGGAAGCGGGCACCTCCGAGCCCCCTCTTCCTCGCCTGGTCTTCTTCGACCTCGAGACCCAGCGGGCGGCGGCCGACGTCGGGGGCTGGGACAACGCGCACCTCATGCGCGTCGCTCTGGCCGTGACCTGGGACTCCGCGACCGGGAGCTTCCGCACCTTCCGCGAGGGCCAGGTGGACGACCTGATCGGCCAGCTCGCCGAGGCGGACCTGGTGATCGGCTTCAACATCCGACGCTTCGACTACCTCGTGCTGCGCGGCTATACGGACCGCGATCTCCAGGCCCTGGCGACCTTCGACATGCTGGACGCGATCCATGCCCGGCTCGGCTACCGGCTCTCCCTGGCCCACCTGGCCGAGGAGACGCTCGGGGCTGGAAAATCGGGGGACGGCCTGCAATCGATCGCCTGGTGGAGAGAGGGCCGACACGATCTCGTCGAGTCCTACTGCCAGCGCGACGTGGAGATCCTGCGCCAGCTCTTCGATCACGCCACGCGGGAAGGCCATCTGATCTTCCGCACGCGCGACGGACGACGCGTCAAGCTGCCGGCCCGCTGGGCCGTGGACGAGCTGGTGGAGGCCGCGGCCGCGCACGCGGCCAGCGCCGCCGGAGCGCGGCGATGACGGGGCCCGGAGCGAGCGCTCGAGGCTGGGCTCGCACGCGCAGCTTCTTCCCCGTCTCGCGCGAGTTCGTCTACCTGAATCACGCCGGCGTCGCTCCGATCTCGACGCGCGCGGCCGAGGCGCTGGCCCGATATGCCGCCGAGGCGACGGGACGGGGCGCGTTCCACTACGACGCGTTCTACGACGCGGAGGTCGAACGCGTGCGCGGACGCGCCGCCACGCTCCTCGGGGCGCGACGCGAGGAGATCGCCTTCGTCAAGAACACGACCGAGGGGCTCGGCCTCGTGGCGCAGGGCCTCGCCTGGCAGCCGGGCGACCGAATCCTCTCTTGCGATCTCGAGTACCCCTCGAACGTCCATCCTTGGTGGTCCCTGCGCGACCGAGGCGTGGAGACGGTGCTGCTGCCCGGACGCGAGGGGCGCCTGCCCATCGAGACGGTCGAGGCCGCCCTGGCCAGCCCCGACGTGCGTCTGCTCGCGCTCTCGTCCGTCGAGTTCGGAAGCGGCGCCCGCAACGACCTCGCCGCGCTGGGAGCCCTGTGCCGCGAACGTGGAGTCCTGTTCTGCGTCGACGCGATCCAGAGCCTGGGCGTCCTGCCCCTCGACGTGTCGGCCCTGGGAGTCGACTTCCTCGCCGCCGACGGACACAAGTGGCTCTGCTCCGTCGAAGGCTGCGGCATCTTCTACTGCGCAGCGTCGCTCCAGGAGCGCTTGCGACCCCGCGTGATCGGCTGGCGCAACGTGGCCGACAACCGCGACTTCGACCGCTACCAGACCGAGCTTCAAGCCTCGGCGATCCGCTACGAGGAGGGCACGCCCAACACGCCGGGCCTGTTCGCCCTGGGCGCGGCCCTCGACCTGATCCTGGAGCTCGGAGTCGACGCCATTGCGGAGCGCGTGCTCGGGTTGACCGACGCCCTGGTCACCGGCCTCGCGGCCCGGGGCGCCACGGTCGTGAGCCCACGCGGCGCCGAGGCCTCGGGCATCGTAGCCTTCCGCTGGGGCGAGGAGCCCGCCCCGCGAACGGTGGCCCGTCTGCGGGCCGCCAAGCTGTGCCTCGCAGCCCGCCGGGGCTGCGTTCGCGCCTCGCCCCACTTCTACAACGACGAGCGCGAGATCGAGGCGCTCCTGGCAGCGCTCTGAGCCCGTCGCGACCTCCCGGCGACGGGGGCCCACCCCGAGCCTTCGAGGGGCCGCGTCGCGTCGAGCCGGGAATTCGCGGGAGCCGTGGTCTGGCCTCCAGTTCCGCGTATCCTCTGCGTCCCCTTGGGAGCCGGAGCCAACCATTGAAAGACGGCGTCGATCTTCGCGGGCTGCAGCGCCTCATGTCGAAGCTGAGTCCTCGAACCATCTACTTCTACTCGATCCTGATCGGGCTCCTCGCCGGGCTCGGCGCCCTCGCCTTCAACGAGCTGCTGCACCTCGCCACCCACGTCACGATGACGACCTGGGCACGGCTCCCGCTGCCCGAGCCGAATGCCGAGGCGGGCGGGCTGGCCGCTCCGGCGGGTCCGCCCCGGCGCTGGCTGCTGCTCGTCATGCCGATCGTCGGCGGGCTGATCTCGGGCCTGCTGGTCCGAACCTTCGCTCCCGAGGCCGAGGGCACGGGAACCGATGGCTACATCGACGCCTTCCACAACCAGGCGGGGACCATGCGCGGACGGGTGCCGCTGGTGAAGTCCCTGGCGACGCTCTCGACGCTGTCTTCGGGCGGAAGCGCCGGCAAGGAGGGGCCCATCGCCCAGATCGGTGCCGGCGTCGGCGCCGCCCTCGGCCGCTACCTGAAGATGGGCGCGCGCGCGCGTCGGACCATGATGGTGGCCGGAGCGGCCGGTGGGCTGGGCGCCATCTTCCGAGCGCCGCTCGGTGGTGCCCTCACCGCCGTCGAGGTGCTCTACAAGGAGGATCTCGAGACCGACGCCCTCACGCCCGCAATCCTCGCGTCCGTCACCGCCTACACCACCTTCTGCTCGGTGAAGGGGTTCGAACACGTCTTCGCCTACAGCAGCGATTCCTTCCACAGCCCCCTCGAGCTGGTGTTCTACGCCCTGCTCGGGCTGGTGTGCTCGGGCGCGGGCTATCTCTACGTGAACCTCATGCACGGCTCGAAGCGGCTGTTCTTCGACCGGATCACGATCAACAAGTACCGCGCCCCGCCGATCGGCGGCCTGTTGGTCGGGCTGATCGGCTTCGCCTACCCCGAGGCCCTGGGACAGGGCTTCGGCTACGTGCAGCAGCTGATCCGCGGCGAGCCCGTGGGCGGGCTCGAGCTGAGCGCCGGGCTGCTCGCGCTGCTGGCGGTGCTCAAGATCTCGACGACCTCCTTCACGATCGCCTCGGGGGGCTCGGGCGGCGTGTTCGCACCCAGCCTCTTCATTGGCGCCATGCTGGGCGGCTGCGTCGGGACGCTCAGCCAGCAGGCCTTCCCGAGCCTGGTGCCGGAGGTCACCCCCTTCGTCGTCGTGGGCATGGGGGCCTTCTTCGCGGGCGTCGCCAACGCGCCGATCGCATCCCTGATGATGGTCTGCGAGCTGACGGGGGCCTACGAGCTGCTGCCGCCGCTGATGGTCGTCGCGATCGTGGCGCTCGTGACGTCGCGGCGCTGGTCGATCTACACGACCCAGGTGGACAACAAGTTCGCCACCAAGGCGCACCTCTGGGAGATGAATCCCAACCTGCTGCGCGGCGTGACCATCGGAGACGCCATGCGGGGCGTCTACGGCCGCTCCGCGATCATCTCGCCGGAGCTTCCGCTGCCGAAGATCGATGCCCTGGCTCGCGAACTCGGCGAGACGGACTTCCTGCTGCAGGATCGGCAGGGAGGGCTCTGCGGACTCGTCTCGCTACGCGACGTGGCGGATCGCGAGAGCCTCGAGCAGCTCGGCTCGCTGCTCGTGGCCGACGACCTCGTCAACCGGCGCACCGCGAGCCTGACCCCGGACGACAACCTGATCCGCGCCCTGGAGTTCTTCGGTGAGGGCGAGTTCGACAAGCTTCCGATCGTCGAGGCGCGCGGCGCGGGAGGCAGGCTCCTGGGCCACATCCGCTATCGCGACATCATCGGCTTCTACCAGAGAGAGCACGCCTTGCCGGACACGTCCGCGAACCTCCCCGCTGGCGCCGGGCACTCCGCGCCCGGCGGCTGAGCCAGATCGGAGATCGCGGCCCTGGGGAGATCGAGCCGCCGAGCGCGCGGACGGCCCTCCGGTGGCCTCGCGCGCACGGCCCTGCAGGCTGACAGGGGGCTCAGCGCCAGCCGAGGCGAGTCGCGCCGGCGCCGACCACGAGAAGGCCCGCGACGAACAGCGGCCGCGCGTTCGGCTCGGGGATCGGCGGCGCGATCTTGATGCGCAGGTCGAGGCCGCGACCGCCGGCGACGAGATCGAGGCCCTCGCCGATCACGCCGCTTCCGGTGAACTGCGTGGCGCCCCATAGGGTGAGGACGTTGCCGCTCGGATCGAGCTGGATGCCGTTCGGCGGATCGCCCGCGCTCGAGTAGTTGCGGTTCTCGAAGTAGAAGGTCAGCCCGTCGATCCCTGCCTCGTCCCCCCCCGACGTAAGCGAGAACGCCAGGGAGCCGAGCATCACGTCCGCCTGGCTGGCGAACTCGCCGAGGGCCGAGACGCTGAAGCCGCCGAGGGCGTCGTAGCTCGAGACGCTCCC
>Ga0114931_10012059_pt1 | contig 10143 bp, 11 predicted proteins | sample 2SBtaG_FD_89579 | JGI IMG/M metagenome (GOLD analysis project Ga0114931, IMG submission 89579) | Deep subsurface microbial communities from Kolumbo volcano to uncover new lineages of life (NeLLi) - 2SBTROV14_V59a metaG | ecosystem: Environmental > Aquatic > Marine > Volcanic | place: Kolumbo... | reverse complement strand
TAAGGATCAGGCGAATCTTTTGACTCTTTCGATTCGCCCGGTTCTTGCCGTTTGCGTGCCGCGGGATTTTGCCCCGGCTCGTATTTCCCGGAAGACAGTTCCCATGCAACGTAAAACACGCAGCCCCCGACGATCAATGCCATGGCGATGAGGATGAGCGACAACAGATTCATGCCGCAATCATAGCCTGATTAGTCTCTCGCCGGCGGTTTTGGCAGACGCCCGGCCTTGCGCAATGCTTCCCGCAGCACGAATTCGATCTGTGCATTGAGACTGCGCAGATCATCTTCCGCCCAGCGGTGCATCGCCGCCAGGATCTTTTCATCAATGCGCAGTGCAAATGCTTTGCGCGAATTCATTGGTGTTTCAGCAGTAAATGCATGACAAGCCGAACTGCTTACGAGTACAACGACCCGGTATTGAGCACCGGTTGCGTGCCTTCCTCGCTACAAAGCACCGTGAGCAGGTTACCCACCATCGCAGCCTTGCGTTCCTCATCCAGGTCGACGACCTGTTCGGCATCCAGCTGCTCCAGCGCCATTTTCACCATGCCCACCGCGCCGGCAACGATTTGCTTGCGTGCCGCAATCACGGCCGAAGCCTGCTGTCGCCGCAACATTGCGTTCGCGATTTCGGGCGCATACGCAAGATGGCTGATTCGCGCTTCGATGACATTGACGCCCGCGGTCTCCAGGCGATCCTGGATCTCGTCGCGCAGCGCCAGCGCGATTTCCGTCGGATTGCTGCGCAGCGCCAGGCCGTCACCCTGGTGCGGTTCGTAGGGAAAAGTCGTGGTCAGGTTGCGCAGCGCAGACTCGCTCTGGATCGTGACGAACTGCTCGTAATCGTCGACTTCGAAGATAGCCTCAGCGGTGTCGATAACGCGCCAGACCACCACGGCAGCGATCTCGATGGGGCTGCCTCTCGAATCGTTGACCTTGAGCTTGCCACTCTCGAAGTTTCGCACCCGCACCGATACTGCCTTTTTGCTGTAAAAGGGATTCGCCCAGCGCAACCCGGGCTCGCGGGCCGTTCCCACGTAGGCGCCGAACAATTGCAGTACCCGCGCCTCGTTCGGGTGCACCATGAAAAAACCGGCCCACAGCAGCGATACGATGACTGTAGCGAGCGTCGCCACGATGATGCCCGCCAGTGACATCGCCCGAAGCTCATGGAACAGCCCGTAGAGTGACGCGCCTTCGGCGACCACCAGGATGAGGATCATCAGGTAGCCTGAGACCGGTTTGCGCTTATTCTCGCGAATCATGGTATCACCCCAATGTAATCATAATAATATCATTATGATATCATATCTCTCGTATATCAAGTGATTCGCGCGCGGCAGCGGCTGAGCGATCCAGATGGGGTTGGGTGGTGCTTTGCCGGGATTCCGGACCTATACTCTGACGTCGTGAAGTTAGCTGCGGGGGAGCAACATGAAATATCGCTTGATTGCCGTATTCACGATCGCATTAACAATGGCTGGTTGTGGTCCATCGAGGGATGCAGCAGAACCTGAGCCCGATCTGACCGCAAAGGCTATGGAAATTGCACAGAATTCCATCATCATCGATACCCACATCGATGTCCCCTTTCGTCTGTATGGGGGCTGGGAAGATGTCTCAGAGGCAACCGAGGACGGCAATTTCGATTACCCGAGGGCGGTCGCCGGCGGCCTGAACGCACCGTTTATGTCGATTTACACGCCGGCCGAGCTCGAAGGCGAAGGACGCTCGAAAGAAGTCGCGGAACAACTGATCGATATCGTCGAGCGCATCGTGCACGAGTCACCCGACAAGTTTGCCCTGGCACACTCACCAGCCGATATCGAGGCCAATTTTCAAAAAGGGCTCATATCGTTGCCCATGGGCATGGAAAACGGCTCGCCCATCGAGGGTGATCTCGCCAATGTGCAGCACTTCTTCGACCGTGGCATTCGCTATATCACGCTCGCGCACGCGCTCTCCAATCACATTGCCGATTCGTCCTACGACGAAAACAAGCACTGGGGCGGCCTCAGCGATTTTGGCATCGAGGTCGTCAAGGAGATGAACCGTGTCGGCATTATGGTCGACATCAGCCATGTCTCCGACGAGGCATTCTGGGACGTGATGGAAGTGGCGAGTGCCCCTGCGATCGCGTCGCATTCGTCTGCCCGGTACTTCACTCCGGGCTGGGAACGCAATATGAGCGACGACATGATCGTGCGGCTCGCGGAAAATGGCGGCGTCATCATGATCAACTTCGGCTCGTCCTTTCTGACCAAAGCGGCGCAGGACTATAGCAACGCCCAACGCGCTGCGGCCGCTGCCTACAGGGAGGAGCATGGACTTGCAGACGAAGATGAAGACGCCATGAAGGCATTCAACGCCGCCTACGAAGCCGAGCATGGACCTTTCCCGTACGCGACGCTCGATGAAACGCTCGATCATTTCGATCATGTGCGGGACCTGGTCGGTGTCGATCACGTCGGCATTGGCTCCGATTTCGACGGTGTCGGTGACAGCCTGCCCATCGGACTCAAGGACGTGTCGCGATACCCGAACCTGGTCGGGGGCTTGCTCGGCCGCGGCTACAGCGAGGCCGATGTCAGGAAGATCCTCGGCGAAAACCTGTTGCGCGTATGGCGCGAGGTAGAAGCCGCGGCGGAGTCATAAGGTGTGAAGCACTTTCGCTTCTTCATTGCGACAACGCTCTTCGCGTTCCTGCTGCTGGCCTGCTCCAGCGGGGGTCAAGGTGACTACGACGTCATCATTCGCGGCGGTACCGTCTACGACGGTCTCGGAAACGACCCGGTAGCCACCGATGTGGCCATCAGCGGTGACCGCATTGCGGCAATCGGCGATTTATCCGCAAAGTCGGCCGTGCTGGACATCGATGCACAAGGGCTGGCGGTTGCGCCGGGGTTCATCAACATGCTCTCCTGGGCCACGGAAACGCTCATCGAGGATGGCCGTGCAATGAGCGACGTCATGCAGGGCGTGACGCTGGAAGTCATGGGCGAGGGTTCCTCCATGGGACCACTTAACGAAGACATGAAACAGCGGGCACTGGAGCGACAGGGTGATATCCATTACGACATCGAATGGACCACGCTCGGTGAATATCTCGAGTATCTCGAGTGCCGTGGCGTGTCCGTCAACATCGCATCCTATGTCGGTGCCAGCACGTTGCGCATCCATGAGGTTGGCTATGACGACAGGCCGGCAACTGCGGAAGAACTCGGCCGCATGCAGCAACTGGTGCGACAGGCTATGCGCGAGGGTGCGTTGGGCGTTGGCTCGGCGTTGATCTATGCACCCGGAAACTTTGCCGATACCAGGGAGCTGATCGCGCTCGTCAACGCCGCAGCAGAATATGACGGCGCCTACATCTCGCATGTCCGCTCCGAGGGCAGCCGGCTGGAGGAAGGCGTCCAGGAGTTGATCAAAATTGCCAGCATTACTGGTGCGCCGGCAGAGATCTACCACCTGAAAGCGTCTGGCCGCAGCAACTGGCACAAGCTGTCGAATGTGTTCGAACTTATCGAAAGCGCGCGCGCGGCCGGTCTTTCCATTACCGCCGATATGTATACCTATACGGCAGGCTCAACCGGCCTGGATGCCACGATGCCGTTGTGGGTCCAGGAAGGCGGCCATGAAGCCTGGGTTGAGCGTCTCAAGGACCCACAGATCAGGGCCCGCGTTGCAGAACAGATGCGCCAGCCGACCCGTGACTGGGAGAATTTTTTTGTTGATGCCGGCCCCGAAAATATCTTGCTCATTGGCTTCCGGAAGCCGAAGCTCCGGCCCCTGATCGGCAAGACCTTGCAGGAGGTGGCCGATGAGCGTGGCACCGATCCCGCGATGACCGCGATGGATCTCGTCGTTGAAGACGACAGTCGCGTCGACGCCGTCTATTTCCTGATGTCCGAGGATAACGTGCGCCGCAAGATCGCCAAACCCTGGATCAGCTTCGCATCGGACGCCGGCGCGCCCGCCGCGGAAGGCGTATTCCTGCAAACGAGCCGCCATCCGAGAACCTACGGTAATTTCGCGCGGCTGCTGGGAAAATATGTTCGCGAGGAAAAGATCATTTCCCTGACCGAGGCGATTCGCCGCTTGACCTCATTACCAGCAACCAATATCGGCGCATTCGAACGCGGTGAACTGCGCGAGGGATATTATGCCGACGTTGTCGTATTCGACCCCGGGCAGATTCGCGACAACGCAACGTTTGAAGAACCGCAGAAGTATGCCAGCGGCATGTGGCACGTATTCGTCAATGGCAAGCAAGTGCTGCGTAACGGCAGGCACACCGGCAGCAAACCGGGTCGCGTGGTGCGCGGCCCGGGATGGGACGGCTGGCTGTAGCCGGATATTGCGCCATACGGTGCAATATACGGACCGCGATCAAACGCGGATTTTCTCCAGCGCGATGGCGAGCAGCATTATACCGATGGCGATGGCCGCTGCCGGGCCCACGTATTCACAAACGGTGATAACGATATCGATCATTGCCTCGTCCGGTGCATACTGAGCGCTCCAGTTTGCCGCGGCACGGGCGGCTGACAAATCCGTAGATATACTTAGGCCGGCGGTCTGGCAGCCTGTCGGACCTGGGGAATCGTAGCGAGGTGCGTCGGCAACACGGGAAAGTGATCCAATCGTTTGAGGCGAATAGCGCTTCTATTTAACGTAAAGGATCGAAAAATGGACTTGGTTCCCATCGCCGCAGCAGATTCTGCCTGAGTGCGACAGGATGCTAGAACGAGAATGGCCGATCCTTCCGGATGTCTTCCGGCAGATACTTCGCCCGCATGTTTGCATGCCGGTCAGGCGGGAATTCTTCGTAGATGAGTTTCCTCAGGTGATTTGCCTCGACCTGCGACTTGTCATCCATAATCTTCTGCAGCGCCTCGGCATCGGCGAGCGCCTCTTTGGCCTCCTGCAGGTGCCTTGGCCTGATTCGGTCGCCTTTCGCCGCCAATTTTTCGAGCCGCCCGGCCGCCGCCCTGACGGTCTTCCCAGCCTGCTCGAGTTCTCGCTGTGCCAGGCGATAATTTCTGTCCCGGCAGCGTAATTGTCCGTGCCGGCTGTTTCGATACAGCAGGGCGGCAACCGACCAGGCAGCCAGTGATGCCGGCAATACTGCAGCCCAAAGCGCCCAGTTATTCGCAATGATATCGCCATTCATTGGCACGGAATATAGCACCGGCACCACCGGCGGTACTCATTCTCGCTATGCGCTGGCCCATGCCCTAGTCGGCAGCGTCTTCACGTTCCGCCGGTAGCGCGTCGGGCCAGGATGCCTCCAGCGGGAACGGCTTGGTCTCCGTGTTGAAGCTCAGGTAGTCGATCACCTGGTAGGAGTAGATTGCCAGGGAATGGCCGAAGGTCTTCAAATGCTCGTTGGTCTCGCCGCTAAGAAGGACGTAGAAGAACTGGATCGTGACCAGGGCCGCGACGACCAGCCGCGACAAACCGTACAACAGGCCGGTAACGACCATAAAGACAAGGCGTACCCAGGTTGAACGTGCCGTGACATTCTTCTCCAGGTCGCTCTTTCCGGAATCACCGTCTGCCTCCGCAGCCGGCGGAACATGGTCCATCGGTTGATCACTCGTCGTCATTGCATTTCCTCAATTTTCAGGCCAACCCTGATACAAAGATCATACGCCCGCAGTCCGGGCGTTGCTTTACAGAGATTTGTGCGGTGGCTCGAAAATCAAGTGGCGGAAACCGCCGGAACAGGCTCAGGACCCGTAGTAGAAATACCATGCCGCAGTGGCCGCGAGCAGCATCGCCAGGGACTTGCCCAGCCGGCTCAAGCCCCGCGGCTGATCTTCAAAACTGACGTACTGCCTGGCCGGACCGTGCGTCCGCCAGGCGCTCTCGACGAGTACTTTGGCGTTCGCCAGGCCGAGATTCTCGGACTCCCTCAGGAGCCGGATCGCTTCTATCTTGTGGCCCGCGCGGATCGCCTCGATGACCGCCGGCGGCAATTCGTTTGCGCTGATGACAACTTCCGAACTCATGGCAAAAGCCTAGCACCAGCAACGCTTTCAGGACATTGTCACAGTTCTCAAAAGCATAAGAATCAGGGCGAATAGGCCCACACGAAGCCGTTCCTGTTGGGCATTTTCACGCCGGGCAAAGTTTTCGCCGTCATCGCCTCGCGCTCGTCGATGATGTCATTCAGGTACAGGATGTAGGCGGTCAGCGCATAGATCTCGTCATCCGACAACGTCCCCGGCGCCGGCAGCGGCATCGCTTTACGCACATAATCGAAAATCGTGGTTGCGTAAGGCCAGTAGCTGCCAACCGTTTTCTCCGGCTGCTGCGTGGCGAGCGTGCCCTGTCCGCCGACCAGCGCTTCGTTGACCGCACCGTTGCCGCCTTCTCCATGACAGGCAATGCAATGTTGCCGGTACACGGCCTCCCCCTCCAGTGCCGTGCCCGCGCCGGCAGGCAGTCCATCACCGTTCGGCAGCACCGTGAAGTCGAGCGCGGCCGCCGCCGCCTCATCGAGCGGCTGACCGAGGTGCGGAGACTCGTCGGCCGGCAGCGCCGCGCTGCAGGCAAGGCCCGCAGCCATCGCGAGAATCAGCGGTTTTTTCAACACGCTGCTAGACATAGACATTGCTGACCGCCCCCTGTGCATCGACATGCCATGCCTGGATGCCGTTGTAGTGATAAAACATTGCCGCGGAGCGAGCCGCCATCACCGCATCGCGGGTTGGCTGCACATTGCCGTACTCGTCGGTTGCACGACTCATGATGACCGAGTCCGCTCCCTGCCAGCGCCATGGGGCACGAAACCTCGTCAGGCACTTCGACAATACCTGCTCGTCCAGTGCCGCGTCGGCCCAGGACTTGCCCGCGTCTGCCGACACCTCGACGCGGCGGATTCTGCCCTTGCCGGTCCAGGCGATACCCGAGATCTGGTAGATGCCGGCCGGGCCCAGGTCCAGCCCCGGCGACGGGCTCGTGATGACAGATTTGACGCCCATCGGGAAGGTAAACATCTTCGCACTGCCGTCTTTCTGCAAGTCGGTGTACTTCGACGTTTCGTCCTTGGTCATCGCCGGCTGATCGACAACCTTGATGGTGTGCAGCCACTTGACGGACGCATTGCCTTCCCAACCGGGCAGGAACAGCCGCATCGGGTAACCGTTGGAAGGCCGCAGCCGTTCCCCGTTCTGGTACAGGGCGACGATCGCGTCATCCATGACTTTCTTCAGCGGCACGCTGCGGCTCATGACCGGAGAATCGCCGCCGCTCGCGACGATCCAACGGGCGTCCGGCTCGATACCGGCCTCGTCAAGCAGCACTGACAGCGGCACTCCGCCCCACTCACTGGCCGACACCAGCCCGTGGATGGCGCTGCACGGCGCCTGCACCGGCTCCGCTGCGATCGAGGCACCGCTGTTGCCGGCACATTCCAGGAAATGAATTCCCGACACCGTCGTGTAACGTGCGAGGGCATCGAGATTGAAGGACAGCGGCTGTTTTACCTTGCCATGAATGACCAGCCGGTGCCGCTCGGGGTCGATGTCCGGTATACCGTTGTGATGGCGTTCGAAGTGCAGGCGGCTGGGCGTGATGATCCCGTCCAGGTACTGGTGCGGCGTGAACGATACGCCGGTGCCGCTGGTTCCCGGTGCCGAGCGGATATTCATCCTGCGTACGTGTGCCTCGTGCGGTGAGGGCTCACCGATCTCGTCCATGGCGGCGCCCGGCGCCCGCATCCAGGCCTCGCGCTCAACCGCGCTGGCCCGTGCGCTGAGAACGGCGACACCGGAGAGTAGCCCGCCGCGCAGGAAGAGGCGCCGATCCAGGAGGCCGTTGCCGGCCACGCGACTCTCGTCAAAATCAGCCATCGCTATCCCCCGAACTGATGAGTGTGCGGCGATTCTAATATGAACTGTCGGCGATTGTCCGATATCCTGACAACTGACAAAGAAGAAAACGGAGCCGCGATGAAACGTACCGCACTTTCTGCGCTGTCGCTGATGGCGCTTTCCCTGCTGCCTGCCTGCGAACACGAGGCAGGAGATGGCAGCGCAGCCTATGCCAGCCGCTATCAGCCGATGCCCTCGGAGGCGACGGTCCTCAAGGGCGCGACGGTCCTTACCGGCACCGGCACACGGCTCGACGACGCCGACGTCGCCATGCGGGATGGCAAGATCATGGCCGTCGGCAAAGGACTCGACACCGCCGGCATGGCCGTTGTCGATGCCAGCGGAATGTGGGTTACGCCTGGCGTAATCGATGTTCACTCGCACCTGGGTGTCTACCCATCGCCCGCCGTCGAGGCGCAAGCCGACGGTAACGAGGCGACCGATCCGAACACGGCCGAAGTCTGGGCGGAGCACAGCGTGTGGACACAGGACCCGGGCTTTGTGGCGGCCCTCGCCGGAGGCGTCACCAGCCTGCAAATCCTGCCGGGCTCAGCAAATCTGTTCGGCGGGCGGGGCGTGACCCTGAAAAACCTGCCAAACCGCTCCGTGATGGACATGAAATTTCCGGGCGTCCCTTACGGCCTCAAAATGGCCTGTGGGGAGAACCCGAAAAGGGTCTATGGCAGCCAGGGCCGCGCACCCTCGACCCGCATGGGCAATGTCGCGGGTTACCGCTCGGCCTGGATCGCCGCCGCCGACTATCGGCAGAAAATGTCCGCCAAAGGCAGCAGCCAGGGGGAGCCGCCGAAACGCGACCTGAAGCTGGAAACGCTGGCAGGCGTCCTCGATGGCGAGATCCTGGTGCACAACCATTGTTACCGGGCCGACGAAATGGCGGTCATGCTGGAAATTGCCAGGGAGTTCGGCTACCGGATCACTGCATTTCATCACGCGGTCGAGGCCTACAAGATTGCCGACCTGTTACACGATTCGGGCACCTGTGCGGCCGTCTGGGCCGACTGGTACGGCTTCAAGATGGAGGCCTTCGACGGTATCCGGGAGAACGCCGCCATCCTCGATCGCGCGGACGTGTGCACGATCATTCATTCTGATGACGCCATCGGCATCCAGCGCCTGAACCAGGAAAGCGCCAAGGTGATGGGGGCTGCGGCCAGGGTTGGCATTGATATTCCACCGCGACGAGCCATTCGCTGGATCACGGCGAACGCCGCAAAGGCACTCGGCATCGACGACGTCGTGGGCACCCTGGAACGCGGCAAGATGGCGGACGTCACGGTCTGGGACGGCAACCCGTTCAGCGTTTACACGAAAGCAAGCCGGGTTTACATCGACGGCGCGCTCGCCTTCGACCGGGATGACCCGGCTGCAAATCCGGTGACCGACTTCAGCCTCGGTACTGCCGCCGTACACGGAGGTGCGCAATGAAGTCAGTGTCCCGCTCCGCCGTATTATTCATCGCCCTGAGCGCCGCGGCCGCTGCCCGCACCACGGCTATCAGCGGCGCCACGGTGCATACCGTCGGTGCAGCCGGCACCCTCGAGAATGCCACCATCCTGATCGACGGCGGAATCATCCAGGCGGTCGGCACGGATCTGGACATCCCCGACGATGCCGAGGTCATTGACGCCAGCGGCAAGATCATTACACCCGGCCTGTTCTCCCCTATCGGCCAAATCGGCCTGAGCGAGGTCAGCGCCGTGGCCGGCACCAACGACGCCACCCAGCGGGGCGATCACTTTGCAGCGGGTTTCGATGTCGCCGATGCTTACAATCCACGTTCGAGCGTCGTCGCCATCAGTCGCATCGACGGCGTTACGCGCGCCGGCATCACACCACAACCCGGCGTACGCGACGAGCGGGGCAACACGAGCCAGGTACTCTCAGGGCTCGGCTCGATCGTGAATCTCGGCGACAGCCAGGAATATTTCGTCCGTCGCGGCGTCATCGTCGTCGCGAATTTCGGTGAAACCGGCAGCAGGGTTGCCGGCGGTTCCCGCGCCGCCGCCGTACAGGTGCTGCGCGCAGCACTTGACGACGCCATTGATTATGGACAGAACAGGGACGCCTACGAGCGCGGCGACCGGCGCGAATACTCGGCGAGCGCTGCGGACCTCGCGGCCCTCGGCACCTTACTCGAAGGTGCAGCTGCGATGCTCTTCAATGTCGATCGGGCCAGCGACATTGCTGTCGTCATCAACATCGCGGAGCAATACGGCATCCACGCGATCGTCGCCGGCGGG
>Ga0114931_10012058_pt1 | contig 10144 bp, 10 predicted proteins | sample 2SBtaG_FD_89579 | JGI IMG/M metagenome (GOLD analysis project Ga0114931, IMG submission 89579) | Deep subsurface microbial communities from Kolumbo volcano to uncover new lineages of life (NeLLi) - 2SBTROV14_V59a metaG | ecosystem: Environmental > Aquatic > Marine > Volcanic | place: Kolumbo... | reverse complement strand
TTTTCTGTTGTTCTCAATAAATTTGAATTTCGCTACTTTGTTTTTGAAAAGATGCTTATGGCTTTTTTTAATATATCGCCTTCCTCCTTTACGTCTGCTAGTTCTCTTTCTAGCTTTCGTAATGTCTCATCTTCTGGTTTCAAATGACCCTTTCCAGGAAAGCTATTTATTGGATCTGATTTATATTTTCTAATCCATCTATAAATGGTCTCACTACCTATTGATAAATCCTTAGATACTCGTGATACTGACATTCCTCGATTCAGTATTAATCCAATTGTTTCTTCCTTAAATTCCTTTGTGTAAACTCTTCTTGTTTGACCTAAGTTCATAATTCCTCCAGTTTTATTATTACTAATATACTGGCTTTTCTATATCTATGCTAATTGGGGGGCAAATCATAGTACGTTACTTTTTTTGTTTTTATTTTTAGTTTTTTAGGTTAACATCTTTTTCTAATAGTTAGAGCAACCTTGAAATTTAAAAACAAAGTAATGATTTTGTAACATTTAATTCATTTATTGTACATTTAAATTCTCATTTGTCTTTAATAAACATTCTTGAGTTCTATTATGCCAAAAACGAAATTATTAAAATATTTTATCCCAATTTTTCTTTCACTGGTTATGGTTTCATGCTCCACTAAAAGAAAGCCAAAGCTTATTTTACAGATAACGGTTGATCAACTGCGTGGAGATATGATCAAAAAATATAAGAGTAATTTCCATGATGACGGGTTTTTATATTTGCTAAATAACGGCACATCATTTACCAATGCTCATTATATTCATGCCATTACAAAAACTGCTCCAGGGCATGCAACTTTAGCAACAGGTTCAACTCCTTCCAAACACGGAATTATAAATAATAATTGGTATAGTCGAAAAACTCATCATTTAGTTTATAGTTGTCAAGATTCAGCTTCTAAAATTTTGGATAATCTATCCTCCGAAATCGGAAGATCACCAAAGAACTTAATTGCTGAAACATTTAGTGATAAGGTGCATAAACAAAATCCTAAATCAAAAATATTCGGTATATCAACAAAAGATCGCGGTGCAATAATGTTAGCCGGTCATTTTGGTAAAGCATTTTGGTATTCTAAAAAGACAGGGGGAATTACTACAAGTCAATATTATTATAATAAATATCCTAAGTGGGTTAGCGATTGGAATAAAAATAAACTTTTTAACCGATATTATAAAAATGGGTGGAATTTAATTTACAATAAAGATAGATACCAAAATTATGATGTTGATAGCAATAATTACGAAAGAACACTTCCCGGATTAGGACATAAATTCCCTCATTCTTTTAAAAATTTAAGCTTGCCAAATTTCTACAAGCTATTGCCTTATTCTCCGTGGGGAGACAGGCTAACATTTGAGTTTGCAAAATCACTTATCGAAACTCAAAAACTTGGAATTGATGAGAATGTGGATTATTTATCAATAAGTTTTTCCTCAACTGATTACATTGGACATTTATTTGGGCCAAACTCTTTGGAATATGAAGATCAAATTTATAATCTCGACAAAACCTTATCTGATTTATTTAAATTCATTGATAAGAAAATCGGATTACAAAATGTGTTAATAGTTCTATCTGCAGATCACGGTGTTTCCGAATCACCTGAATATTTAATTCAAAACGGTAAAAAGAGTGGGGTTGTTTCTGCGGTCGATATCCGAAAAAGAATAAATGAATTTGGTAAAAAGAATCTGAAGCTGAAAAACGATCTTGTAGAAGCTCTAATTCCTCCTTACATATATCTAAATGAAAGTCTGATAAAAAAATCCAATTTGTCTATTAAGTATGTTGAAAATGCACTACTTCCGGTCGCGGAAAAAAGTCCGGGAGTTTATAAAGCTTTTGCTGCTAATAAAATACTCGAAGACAATTTTGGCAGTTCAGACAGCATTGAGGCAATGGTTAAAAATTCATACTTTGCAGGCAGATCAGGGAATTTATACATAGTAAATAAACCGCATTGGTTTTTTTCATATAATCCCAAAACTCGTGAAAACACAGCTACTCACGGCTCCCCGTGGGCTTATGATAGATTTGTTCCAATAATTTTTGCCGGACATGGGATTGCTCATCAGACAATTACCAAGTTAGTAGGACCTCAGGATATAGCCCCTACGCTTTCAAAACTTATAGGTATTCCAGCACCATCTCAGAGCGTTGGGAAACCACTATTTAAATAGTTGAATATAATTATGCAAGTAATTGGATAACTCATATATCATTTAGAGCTTTGTTTTCTCTGTATTGGCAGGGACAACTTTCAATATTTTGTAGGCTTTAACGATATGTTAACTGCGTAAAGGACATAGTCAGCAACTAAATGACCAAACCTTCTAATTGTCTTTGTATCTGCCAACATATAATGTAAAACTCCGTTTTGTAAATGATTCATTATTTGTGCAAATACTGTTTGAGCTTAATTCATTTTGTTACTCAATTTTTGAAGTAACAATATTATGTATTATTTCGAATCCATTAAAACTTGTTAACGCTCTATTTCATTATATTACTTAACATTAAAGTATTTTTTGTTAACAATATAGGGACAGTAATCTTCCATAAAACAAATTTTAATTTATTTAAATTGTAAAGTTCACTAAATTGTGTAATATTATTTGATAATTTATGAGAACTTATTGGCAGAAAAAACTAATTACGGGGAACTCTTTATTGTTGCCACTCCGATAGGGAACCTGGGTGATATTTCATTTCGGGCAATAGAAATACTCAAAACAGCAGATATTATTTATTATGAAGATACAAGGGTTACATCAAATTTATTGAAGCATTACAATGTTCAAACTGCATTGAAACCAATGAATGCGAGGATGGAAGAAAAAGTTATTGCAACTGTTATTGCAAAACTAATTAACGGATTGAACATTGCTTTGGTTTCGGATGCGGGAACACCTACCATTTCAGATCCGGGAATCAGACTTGTTTCGGAAGCAATTAAAAATGGGGTTAAAGTAACCGGAATTCCCGGTGCAAATGCAGCAATACTTGCACTGAGTATTTCGGGATTACCTACGAACTCATTTATTTTTGAAGGTTTTTTGCCTCAGAAAAAAGGTCGGCAAAAGTTATTAAAAGAACTTGCCGAAGAAAGACGAACTATTGTTTTATACGAATCAACATACAGGATTGAAAAATTATTGAAAGAATTAGAAAATTATATGCCGGATAGGTTGGTTGTTGTTTGCCGTGAACTAACGAAGAAATTTGAAGAATCCTGGCGAGGTTATCCAACCGGGATTCTAAATAACTTTGAATTAAAAACAACAAAAGGGGAGTTTGTTGTAATAATTGCACCTATAAACTGGAAGTAATGTAAAGCGGACTTTTCGGAGAATATTTTTAATCAAAATCTCAGAACGCAAAAGATTCCGAGTAAAACCATCCCTGCCTGTCTGCCAACAACAGGAATGAAGTAAAGAGTTTTGACATTCCGGCGTGATTTTAGCCGGAATCTCATAACAAAACCGAGATAAAGTAAGCTTGAGTCGGATTATTAGAATATAGCCTACAAAAATAATTTACTCCGAATCAAATTCCATTAAAGAATGAATTTCATACTCTTTCAATTTTTCTTTTCCGTTCAAAAAAGTTAAATCAATTAAAAATGATATCTGTGTAACTTCGGCACCCAATTTTTCGACTAATTTGCATGCGGCTTCCATTGTGCCTCCGGTTGCAAGCAAATCATCGTGAAGCAATACTTTGTCACCCGGGACAAGTGCATCTTTATGAATTTCAATTTTATCCGTTCCGTATTCCAATTCATAAGTTTCCGAAATTGTTTCTGCCGGCAACTTTCCGGGTTTTCTAATCGGTACAAATCCTGCTCCTAATTTTTCAGCAAGTGCACCGCCGAAGATGAATCCGCGTGATTCAATTCCAACTACCTTTGTGATTCCTCTGTCTTTTGAAATATTGTACAGTTCGTCCAATGCAGCAGAAAAACCGTTTTTGTCTTGCAGTAAAGTTGTAATGTCTTTGAACACAATTCCCTCAATAGGAAAGTCTTTTACATCTCTGATTAACTTTTTTAATTCCATAATTGCCTCTTATTTTCTATTTACTTTTCTGTTTATAAATGAAATGAATTCTTTTTCAGTATAATGATTTATGAGTTCGCTTTTTTGTAAACCTGCTTTTTGGGCAACCATTATTCCATATTTGATATTTGAAATTCCGGCGGTGGAATGTGCATCCGGATTGATAGCAAATTTGCAGCCGATTTCCCGTGCGTAGTAAATATTTCGCCAATCCAAATCAAGACGAAAAGGACTTGCGTTAATTTCGATAGCCACATCGTTTGCAGCACAGGCATCAAGTATTTTTTTTATATTTAATGAATAACCTTTTCTACGGAGAAGTAATCTTCCTGTAGGATGTGCAAACAAATCCGTGAATGGAGATTCTATCGCTTTTATTGTTCTAGCTGTCATTTCCGTTTCGCTCATATTAAAATTGGAATGAATAGAAGCAGTAACAAAATCAAAAGTGTGCATAAAATCGTTATCATAATCCAAAGAGCCGTTGTTCAATATATCGGATTCAATTCCGTGAAATATTGTAATATCTTGAGAAGAATTTAATAAATCAATTTCAACTTTTTGTTTGAGAATTTGTTCTTTCGATAAACCGTTTGCATAAAAAGCCGATTTGCTGTGGTCGCAAACCGCAGCATACTCAAATCCAAGATTTTCAGCTTCAGACAACATTTCTGCTAAAGTATTTTGTCCGTCCGACCAATCGGTATGAAAGTGTAAAAGCCCTTTAAAATCAGAAAGGGAAATATTACTCTGCGTCCTTAATTTTTCGGGAGCATCAAAGTACTGTTTTTCTCTCATGGGCGGAGCAACATAAGGCAAACCATTCTGTCGAAAACAATCGTTTTCATTTTTAGCATCTTCAGATATTTTTAATTCTTTGAGGAATTCTTCGGAACCTGTTGTACGAAAAAGTGTGTGATTGTATCTATTTTCATCTTCAGTAACATAAATTTTTATAATTTTATTGTCAGATGAAACAATATTCAATAAATGATATGAAGTAAACTTATCTAACTCATAAAATACCAATAACTTAGCAAGACTGTTTAATAGTTCATCATAGTTGTTAGTGAGCAAAATAAGTTCAATTTTGTTAATGACTTCATTTTGCCGTCTTAATTCACCGGTAAACTCTATTTTTTCGACCACTTCTATGTCTTTAATGTCATTTATTAACTGTTGAGCACGCTCTAATGCGAACGGGAGCAGCATCATTGCCGATGTTGATTTGATTCTTTTAATTTCTTTAAGGATATTTTCTTGCGTTTTTTGGCTAAAACCGCTGATGTTTATCAATTCGTTATTTTTACAAGCGTGCTCCAGTGATTCTAAATCCGAAATGTTCAAAGAATCAAAAAGTAACTTTATTTTTTTTGAGCCGAGACCTCGTATTGAGAATAAATCACCGATTCCTAAAGGAATACTTTCTTGCAGCTTTTTTAATTCCGTAGATTCTCTGTGGGAATAAAAATCATTAATAACAGAAAGTAATCCTTTTCCAATTCCTTTAATATTTGCAATGCTCCCGTCAGAAATTTTGCTTTCAATATCGCCATTTATTCTTCTAATTGTGTTTGCTCCGTTTTTGTATGCAGCGACTTTAAAACGGTTTTCACCTTTGAAATCGAGTATGTCTGCAATTTTTTCCAGAACTTCTGCTATTTCATTTTTTAATGACATCTATCCAAATATTTTTAATCCTAAAATCAGCTCAATAAAAGTAAAGCAAAATCCGAAAATGCTTCCGGCAATTACTTGCAAAAGAGAATGTACTTTTAATTTTATTCTCGACCATCCGACAACCAACAAAATTAATATAAATACAGGAAATAAGGAAAAATTTGTGTATAAAATAATTGCCCAAGGGGAAGCAACACCGATGGCGTGTGCACTAATTTTCCAATATTTGTTTATAATAATAAGCAAAACTGTGTTAATTACATAAGTTGCGTAAGATAAAATTATTATTAAATCCGAATGAATAAAGAACAATGAAATTACTGCAAATACGGCAAAAAATGTTGAAAACAGATAGGGAAATTGCCGTTCTTCTTTTTTAGTTGCATCGTTGTTGCTGATTTTCTTTTTATGCCGAAAATAGAAAAAAAGTAAAACGGGTAATAAAAACCCAAAAATAAAAGAAATTGTATTTATTTGGATAATTTTACGGACTTCATTTTCAAACATTAAACTGAGGTAAATAAAAAGATATAGTAAATTTACCGGAGGAATAAAAACCGTTGAAATAAATCTCGCAATTCGGAAAGATTTTGTATTATTCAATTTTTAATTACTGTTAAAATGAAAATAATTTTATTTAATTTTCAAGATTTTCCTGAGCTTTCTCAATTTCGTATTTTTCAAGATTTGCAGCGTATTCTAGTAACAAGTCTTCAATTGGTTTATATTCTTCCAATTTCATCAATTCCTGTTTGATTTTAGAGGCGCCGTAAAGTCCTTTTAAGTATCCTGCCCAATATTTGCGAAATGGAAAAACAACTCTTCGTAATTCTTTTTCTTCAAGTTCGTATCTAAAATGTTTTAAAGCTGTCTCAATTCTAAATTTTGGAGTAATTGTTGTTTGTATTTTGCCTGTTTCAAGCAATTCTTTTGTTTCAAGAAAAATCCAGGGAAATCCAATTGCACCGCGAGCAATCATTACACCATCAGCTCCGGTTAAATCAAAAGCAGTTTTGGCATCATTGGCAGAAAATATTCCTCCGTTCAATACAACCGGAAAGTCAACAACTTCTTTAACTTTTCGCACCCAATCCCATTCGGGATTTCCATTGTGAGCCTGTGTTCTTGTCCGGCAATGAAGTGTCAATTCCTTAGCTCCGGCATCTTCAATTCGCTTGGCTACATCAAGTATTTGAATATTTTCTTCATCCCAGCCGAGTCTTGTTTTTACCGTAACCGGCAGTTCAACGGCTTCAACAACTGCCTTTACCATTTTCTGCATATAGTCAGGGTCTTTCAAAAGTCCGGCACCGGCACCGCGATTAGCCACTTTTTTTACCCAGCAGCCTGCATTAATATCAATTATATCAGGATTAAGTTTTTCCGCAATTTGTGCTGCTTCAACCATTGATGAAATATCACTGCCGTAAATTTGAATTCCGACAGGTCTCTCGGTTTCGGTTATAGCCATTTTTTGTGCTGTCTTTTTATTGTTGCGGATTAATCCGTCCGAATTTACAAATTCGGTGTAAACAACATCGGCACCGAATTCTTTGCAGATTCTTCTGAATGCAATTCCTGTTACGTCTTCCATTGGTGCAAGAAGAAGTGCCTTGTTTATCTCAATATTATTTATTTTAAACATATTCACAAAAATTAAACCTTATAAATAACATCTACAAATTAGCAAAAAAAATTAATTGTTAATTTTCTTATTTAGATATTTCAAAACTATAGTTAGTGTAATAAATGTAAATAACGCTCCGGTTAAAAACGGAAACTGATATCCGATAAACTCGAATGCAAATCCGCCCCAAAGCGGACCGAGAACGCGGGCAAAAGAAGCGAATGAAGAATTCAATCCGAGTACGGCGCCTTGTTCCGAATCCGATGAAACTTTTGAAATCATACTTAAAATTACCGGCTGCAAAAGACCGGTTCCGAGTGCAGGTACAACAGCAATTAGAGCCAATCCTGTAAAGTTACCGCCATAGGGCAGTAAACCCAAACCCGTCATCATAAAAATAATACCGGAAATAACTAGAGTTTTATCCTCAAATTTGTTTGATAAAAATCGAATCATTCCTCCCTGCATTGCGGCACTCACAATTCCGATTATACCGTATAAATAACCGTTCTGCTGGTCGCTGAAATGGTATATTTTGTAACCGAGAAGTGCAAAAGTGCCGTAAATGTTTGCCATTGAAAATACGATAATAAAAAATATGCCGACAAGCAATCCTAATTGCGGACGGGACAAAATGGTTTTTGCATAAGGAAAATCAAATAATTTAATTTTGAATTTTTCTTTGGATTTAATTTTTATTGATTCGGGCAGCATAAAAATTGCAAACAAAAAAGCTGTAAATGAAAATGCAGCAGCTCCAAATCCGGCAATCATATAACTGTAACTTGAAAGTAATCCACCGATAAAAGGACCGAAAACAAATCCCAATCCGAAAGCGGCTCCAATCATTCCCATTCCTTTTGAACGCTCTGATTTTTCCGTTATGTCTGCAATGTATGCTTGTGCAACGCCGATGTTACTTCCTCCAATGCCGGCAATTAAACGGGATAGAAATAGCATCCAAAAGGTTGTTGAAAAGCTGAAAATAATATAGGAAACTGCAGTAAACGAAAGAGATGTTATTATAACCGGGCGTCTGCCGATTTTATCCGAAAGTTTGCCGAGAATAGGATTGAAAATGAATTGCAAAAAGGAATATATCGCTATTAAAACACCAATACCAAAATCGGAAACCCCAAGATTTTTACTTGCAAATGTCGGGAGGATAGGAATCAAAATTCCAAAACCCATTAAATCAATAAAGACAGTAAAAAATATTATAGTCAAAGAAGCTCTTTTGTTTTTCATTCAGGGTTTTTTCGGTTTAATTCCTAAATTATTTTACTGATGTTTATTTATTCTGTCAAATAATATTTAAAAATAAGAAAAATATCATTAACAGGTTTTCTGTAATTATGTTAAATAATTTTTGAATTTCAACTTCTGTCATTGATCACCGGCAAATATTTGGCATATTCATTAAAAATAAGGGAACATTCTTATTTATAGATAGTTTAAGTGATAAATAATTAAAAAATTAATAATAAGATTATATGGTTTTGTTTTATTCTAAATAATCAAAATATTAAATGTAATATATTTGTGATTTATGATGGTTATTCTTGTAATGAAAAATCAAAAAAGAAAAACTAGAAAAAACAAAATAATACTTGCATTTAAGGTAAAAATTCATTATAATCTTTTCAAAAGGAGTTACATGCTATGATAAACAAAATAACGTTCCCGACTCCGGTATCTTATAAGCATATTATGGATACAAATACCTCTCCTGTTAGATTTAAAAGAGAATCTACGGGAAATTTAGTTGTACTTTATGAAGGAGAACCAATTGACATGGTGCTTTCGTATGACAACAAAATTAAACAATTAATTTTACAGGATACCGATTTGGCAACTGAAGACAAATTGTTGAAACTAACAAAGCAGCTAATTGGCTACGCTGGTGATTCTGCAGTGCTTATAGATAGTTCCGGTGAAATGGAATTATTTGATTCGAAAAAACTTTCCGATTTTGTTGAGGATGTATCAGTTGTTTAGCTTAAATAATTGTTCATTCGTCTAACAATATAGTTTACCGGTTTCCTACCGGAAGGATTTCTATTTTTAAAAATTCTTTTCCTGCCTTTCAATTTTATGATTATTTTATAAATGTCTTTATTTTAGTAACACGGTATTTAAATTTAAACTAAATATGGGGTATTTAAATGAAAAAAATTATTATGTCATTTCTATCAATCACACTACTAACATCATTTGTTTTTGCTCAAAGCAAACAACCTAACAAAAGTAAATTTCAAAAACGGCAGAAAGGTTTTTATTATACCGAAATCTTAAAAAGTATTAAAGAATTTGAATCACCAAAAAAACCGGAACGTAAAATATTTAAAGTTGATTTAAGTAATTATGATTTACCCAAATCTGTTGATGAATTCAAATCATATTGGCACAATCCACCTATTTCACAGGGAAATACCGGAACATGCTGGGACTTTTCAACTACTTCATTTTTTGAATCGGAAATTTATCGTTTAACAGGCAAAAAAGTTAAACTTTCGGAAATGTGGACTGCTTATTGGGAATATGTTGCTAAAGTTGGCGGATATGTTGATAGTCGTGGTACTACTACTTTCGGCGAAGGTTCCGAAGCAGATGCCGTTACAAGAATTTACAGGAAGTACGGTGTAGTTCCTGAAAAGGATTATACGGGAATGAAGCCGGGACAAAAATTTCACAATCACGCTAAAATGTTTAAGGAAATTCAGACTTACTTACATTCGGTAAAAAAGAA
>Ga0114931_10012057_pt1 | contig 10145 bp, 5 predicted proteins | sample 2SBtaG_FD_89579 | JGI IMG/M metagenome (GOLD analysis project Ga0114931, IMG submission 89579) | Deep subsurface microbial communities from Kolumbo volcano to uncover new lineages of life (NeLLi) - 2SBTROV14_V59a metaG | ecosystem: Environmental > Aquatic > Marine > Volcanic | place: Kolumbo... | reverse complement strand
CACTTGGGATCCGCGACACCCCATTACAACGCCAGGTGATAATCCTGAGGATTCTGCAGAATACGATTACTGGGACCACCTGGAATACATCATCGACACTGCGAAATCGAAGGGGATGGTCGTCGTCTTGCTGCCAGCATGGGGCTCTTGTGTGGCTGGCGGCTACGGCAGCGGAAAGGTCACGCGGGATGTCATTTTTGACGTGACCAGTGCCTATCAATATAGCCGCTGGATTGGCCAACGACTGAAGAGCAAGAAAAACATCATTTGGATGCTCGGTGGAGACCGCAGTGCCGTGTATGGCGAGAGGGATTATCGAAGTGTGTTTCGAGCAATGGCCGAGGGAGTCGCCGACGGTGTCAACGGAATAGACCAACAGGACAAAGAAGCCGACTACAGCACAACACTCATGAGTTACCATCCGCAAAAATGGAAGCCCAATTCTTCCAAGTGGTTCCACAACGAGCCCTGGCTGGACTTCAACTCGATTCAGGATCAGCCGAGCGATCAGATCACGGCAACTGCTTTGGATTACGGTTTGGTTCCGGTCAAACCAACATGGTTGTTTGAGGGCGGATATGAATTCCGCGACAACAGCTACAAGGATTGGCAGATTCGCTTCCAATCCTACCAAACGGTCTTTGCAGGCGGTTTTGGAATTACCTACGGCAGTATGAATATCTACCCCTTCAACCGTGTAATGACAGACGCCGACGAGCCAATCGCAACGGATAAGTCCAAGAAATGGGAAGTCAGTCTGGATGAGGCGGGCGCGATGGACATGCAGCACCTGTTTCGCCTGATGATGTCGATGAGTAATGACCAATTCCTCGACCGGATTCCAGACCAGTCGCTTATTGAAGGCGACCCGGGCGGCATGGATGGACATGAGGGGATTCGGTCAAACCGGCTTCAGGCGACCCGTGGAGCAAGGGGCGACTATGCCTTGATCTACAGTGCCGACGGCCGCAATGTTCGAATAAAGATGGACCACTTGTCAGCACCGCTATTGAACGCGTTCTGGTTCAATCCACGCAATGGTAAGTGGCGGGTTGAAGATAGCGAGTTCGCTGCTCGGAAAGCGTTTATGGTGAATATTCCCAGTGGTCCCGCGTCACCAATTCAAGAGTTTGACCCGCCCGACAGTGCTGGCCTGGGCAATGACTGGGTGTTAGTATTGGAGGCGGTCAAATGAACCGGGACATACCAGGTGTCACGTGCTTTGCCTTACGCCAAAGTGTTCAGCGCAGACGCCCCTTCGGTGAGGAACTTTGGTCTAGAGAACGCCCTCCGACGGATAAACGGTTCCTTGCACTTTTTCTCTCCCATCCGTTTTCAGATCAGCTATCTTTGTCCTAGATTCTTCACACCCTCCACATTTCTGTTCACGTACCGACACAAGGAAGTATGAATAGCAGCTTCATACCGATAACGCCAAACGGATCTCGTGTACGGTTATATCAACACCAACCGGCAGAAGAAAAAACATGGACAAGAACCGATTGATTCAGCTTCGCGATCTCTACCGCGATGGCCTGCTGAACGACACGATTCCTTTTTGGCAAAGTCGGATCCTCGACCCCGAGTGCGGGGGGTATCTGAATTACCGTGATGCCGATGGCTCTCTGCTTAGCACGGACAAGGCAATGTGGTTGACCGGACGAATCGTTTGGCTGTGGAGCCGGCTCTACAACACGGTTGAGCAGCGAGACGATTGGCTTCAGTTTGCTCGCCATGGCGTCGATTTTCTGCTGAAGCACGCTTTCGACACCGACGGGCGAATGTTCTATCTCCTTACTCGTGAAGGCCAGCCACTGCGTAAACGCCGCTATTTGTTCACTGAGACGTTTGGTGTGATGGCTTTAGCCGAATATGGCCGGGCTAGCGGCTCGCAAGAAATGGCCCAGCGTGCAAAAGACCTTTACCAACTCATTCAGAAATACAACAGCACGCAGGGCCTGCTCGACCCAAAAGTCATTCCCGAAACTCGAGTCTGCCGAGGCCACGCCATGACCATGATGATGCTGTCGATGTCTCAAGTGTTGCGCGAGGCAGATCCGGATTCTTACTACGACAAAGTAATCACCAATTCGATCGACGAGGTGTTTCGCTACTTCTTCAAACCCGAAAAACGCTGCCTTCTAGAGACCGTTCTTGAGGATGGCAGCATTCTCGACACGCCCGAAGGACGCACGGTCAATCCCGGACATGCCATCGAGACCGCGTGGTTCTTGCTGGAAGAAGCTCGCCATCGTCACGACCAGGGGTTGATCCAACGGGCTTGTCAGATACTTGAGTGGTCGCTTGAAATCGGCTGGGACCCAGAGTTTGGCGGCATTCTTTACTTTGTCGACTGCGATGGAAAATCACCGGAGCAATACGAGCATGAGCTCAAGCTATGGTGGCCACACAATGAAGCGTTGTACGGGCTACTTTTGGCATATCATCTGACGGGCGAATCGAAATGGGCGGAGTGGTACGAGCGGATTCACCAGTGGACGTTTGACCATTTTCCTGATCGAGAGAATGGGGAATGGTTTGGTTACCTACGCCGCGACGGTACCGTGAGCAGCACCATCAAATCGAACCACTGGAAGGGTCCGTTTCATTTGCCGAGAATGCAGCTTTATGGATGGAAGCTGCTTGAGGAAATGATCGCGGCAAGCAAGTGATAACGTATCCGGCGAGTTTCCGAAAAGTTGTGGCTCCGATCTATCTCAACCGCGTCTGAGCGCATCCCTTTTCCTGTACAGTGACAGAAAAAACGTTGCCATTACAACCGCGACGCTCATGAGTTCACAGCGTAAGCGAGACCGACTGATTCCCTTCAACTCCAAATTATTTTCAGGAGGATTGCAAAGTCGCTTTTTTGAACCGCCAAGTTCGCCAAGAGCGCCAAGGAGAAGAAGAGATAGGTACTGAATCAACTATATATTCGCTTTTCTTGCTTTTTGTTCCTTGGCACTCTTGGCGTCCTTGGCGGTTTTTTATGACTTTGCTGTTTGCCTGATTTTTTGTAGCAGCCACGTTGCTTTGTCTAGTCATGAATACGAAGCCGGAACCAACGGATAACAGAACAACATGCTTCGACTCCCCAAAACACAAGGAACACCTCGCCATCCTCGAGCCTAAGTACTGCTGGGCAACCAAATCGTAGTGTGCTCATTTGGGCAAACTTGCTATCCAGATCAGTCCGACTGCTGATAACATTGCCGCCCCAGAGCAGTTTTTCATCAATCGGTTTCCAATCATTCCCTTCGATCTTCGCTAAGTGAGCCCAAAGTCCACATTTATCAGTCCGGCGATAGACAGCTAGCAGCCGGTTGTCCTCTAAACCCAGCGGTCGGCAGGTCTCGCCCTGCAGAGGTGTCAGCCGTTGGTTTTCAAACGACCGTCCGCCATCTTGAGAGGTGGCCATACGGTTGGCAATGCTTTTTCCCGTGCGATGATCAATCGTCCAGCTGACGGCTAGAATGCGACCGTAGGGTAATCCACGTCAGACGAGAGCGACTGGTCCAATCGTTCTGTCTACGGCTTCCAACCTAAAGTTGGCCAAAGAATAACGTTCCCATCGCGACTGCTGGTCAAAGCAAAACGGCTGTCGGGCGAGAAGCCGACCGAAGTGATCTCTTTCTCATGGCCTTCGAGTGTCAAGAGTTCCTTGCCTGTTCGAGCATCCCAAAGCTTTGCCGTGTTGTCCTCGCTACCGGTCAACACCCGGGATCCGTCTGCGGTAAATGCGACAGCAGTGACTCCATCGGTATGGCCTGCAAGTGTCAGCAACGCCTCGCCCGAAGTTGCATCCCACACGATCGCCGTATTGTCTTCGCTGCCAGTGACGACGCGCTTTCCATCATTCGAGAACGCGCCGCACAAGACGGCCCACTTATGACCAGCCAGCGCATGTTGAAGCTTGCCGGTCTGAGCGTCCCAAATCCGAGCAGTTTTATCGTTGGCAGCAGTCAGCACCTGCTGTCCATCGCTACTAAACCGAGCTTGTCGAATTCGCGATTTACGATCGCCAAACTCCACCGCCATCGCCTCCCCCGTCGCGACATTCCAGAGCCGTGCCGTACCATCATCGCTGCCCGTGAGAACCGTCGCACCATCAGGCGAAAACTCCACACTGTTGAGGTAATTTTCGTGTCCCCCCTCCAGCTTACGAATCGCCTGGCCCGACTCGATATCCCATATCTTGGCCGATTGGTCCCAACTGCCTGTCACCAGCAGCTTGCCATCTGGCGAGATGTCTGCCGCTGCGACCGTACCGTGAGGACCAAACCGACCTAGCGAAACGCGGGTCGCAAGATCCCACAATCGAGCGTCGTTACCGCCGACCGTAATCACGCTGTTCCCATCAGGAGAAAAGCTAGCGGCCCAAGTAATCCCGTCGCGGCCAAAGTCTTTCCAAGCTCCATCGCCATCAAGCAATTCTTTGCCCGTCTCAAGTTGCCACATTCGAACCGTTCCCTTAGCAGCACAAACCGCCATTGCAAGACGACCGTCGGGAGACAAATCGACCGATGTAAACGCCTCCTTATTCTTGGGATCGATCGTGCGAATTACCCGAGCTTCTGCAAGCGACCAAAGCCGCATCAATCCGTCGTCACAGTAAGTAAACGCCTGCCGACCATCTCGCGAAATAGCCATATCAGACACCCACATAGGATGTTTTAATATGAGTTGCGTGAGCTCGCGGCCGGTCGCCACATCCCACTGCCCGCAAGTGTTATCACCGCTGGCCGTGACCAACCTCTGGCCATTGGCAATAAATGCCATCGCCGTGATCGATTGACTATGTCCCTCCAGCTTGGCCGAGCTTACCCAAGTGTCGCCCTGGCGTTTCCAGAGCCGACAATGCCCTCGATCGTCACCCGTGGCAATCCAGGCGGCCCCTGGCGAAAACTGAGCCGCCGTGATGACCGCCTCATGCCCCTCAAGTACGGCAACTTGTTTGCCAGTATGGGTATCCCATACCTTCGCATCGGTGCCCTCGCTGCCCGTCACAATCCACCGCCCGTCGTCAGAAACACCGATCGCTGCAGTGCGACCTGTGGAAGCGATCTTCAACAGCTGGGTCCTAGGCGCAACGTCCCAAATTCGTGTAGTGCCATCTCCCCCCCCGGTGGCCAAACGATCGCCATCTGCAAAAAACTGGACTGACGAAGCAAGAAAATCATGCCCTTCGGAAAAACGTTTCACCAAGTCCTGATCCGCCACGTTCCACAGCGCCGCAGTCCGGTCGCGACCGGCCGTTACAATCTGGCGACCGTCTCGAGAGAATCGGGCCGACAGCACCGCATCGGCATGGCCGGCACCCCCACCCATAAGAAGAGTTTCTCTGTAAAGATCGGGCTGCCAAAGTTTGATTTGACGATCGCGACCAGCCGACAACAGCCATTTTCCATCTGGCGAGAATGTGCAATCGCGTACGTGACTCGCATGGCCACGCAGCACGGCCGTTTCTCGATCCTCAGACAAATTCCAAACCCGCAATACGTTGTCCTGACCACCAGAAACAAGCCGCAAACCGTCGGGAGAAAATGCTAAACAGCGAACAGGCCCCTCATGCCGCGCCAGTTCGCGGAACGGTGCCGGAGGGTCGGGCAAACCATCGATCCGTAACGCAATCTCGACCGGCTTCACCTCATCAGGATTCCACAGCAACACGCGACGATCGGCCCCCGCACTCGCGATCGTTAACCCTTCGGGAGAAAACTGCACGGCGTAAACGGGGCCCCGATGTTCGGAAAATACTGTGAGCACCTCAAATTCTGAGACCCCCTCCGGCGTAGCGGCACCCTGTTGCCAGACAATCACCTTGCCATCCTGACTCGCAGTCACGATCCGCTTGCCATCAGGAGAAAACTCGGCCGCCCACACCCACCAACTATGCTCAGAAAGAGTTTGCTCGATCTCGCCTGTTTCCAAATCCCAAATGCGAGCCGTATTATCGTAACCCGCGCTGAGCAACTTTTTCCCGTCGGCAGAGAACTGCACACTTAGCACCGCATCCTTGTGGCCTGTCATCCCTTCTTTGTCGCCTGCCAATGTTTGCAAGAGTGTGCCATCGTCGACCGAATAGATTCGAATCGAGTGATCACTGCCAGTTCGATCGCTGCTCGCGGTAGCCAACCTTTGTCCCGCTCGGTCAAAAGCCAAGGTGTGAACGTATTGCCCATGCGTGATCGAACGAATCGGCTCGCCCGTCTCAAAATCCCAGAGTCGCAACTGGCCCTCAAAATCACCACTGGCAAACATTCGTCCGTCAGGCGAAAAGGCAACCGTCTCGACCGGCCCTGCCAAGTCCCATGTCCGCTCGCTCAACTGACACAGATACGCCAGCCGGCCCCACTCCCAATTGCGTAGTTCGGCCCCACATTCGTCCAAGATGCTCAATGCCCGATCAAATGCGTTCTCCTCGATTTTTGAATTCGCCAAACCAATACGGGCCACGTAGGCTTCGTACTCCTCATTTTTCTTTGCCTGCTTAGCAATTTCTTCTGCCTCGCGAGCGTCATCTCGAGCAACCAACGCCTCTTTCTTGGCTACTCTTTCTGCCTTCTCAGCAGCGACTGCTTCATCGCGAGCCATTTCGGCGGCAATCTCGGCTTTCTCGGCTCCCTCTTTCGCAATTTTTTCTTTCTCCGCTGCCAACTCTGCCGCTTCCCGTGCAAGTTTTTCTTCGGCTTGAGCCTCCAAAGCGCCTTGCTTGGCGATCTCTTCTTTTTCACGAGCTTGCACCGCGTTCTTTTCCGACTGAACGGCCTGATCGCGTGCAACGACCGCCTTGTCCCGTTCAGTACTCACAGCAAAATAGGCCACCGAGACAACGCTTATCACGGCCAATACCAGCGCCGCAACCGCTCCCTTGAGTAGTTTGAACTTACGAACGCGAGACTCCCGGTCATGCCGCCCCGACTCGAGCTTTTCCAGCACTCGGCGATGTTCTTCGTTGCTCGAGTCTAAGAGCGAAATACCTAAATCAAAATCGCTTTTCGTCAGCGCCGATTCGGCGTACGCCACTTGGGCTGCGGAAAGCAACTTTCTTGCCCGTTCGTTGCCTTCCCACAACGTTAGCGCTTCTTGAAACCCATAGAGAGCACGCGAATAGAGTTCGTAATCGTCGGCCTCTTGAGCAGCGGCAAGACTTGCCTCCGCATTGTCGGTCAGCAGCACACTCTCCGAGTGCGATTGATACCGACGGATCGCCTCCTGCATTAACTGCACCGATTCGTAACGATCAGCTGGTTTCGTAGCCATCGCCTGGAGCGCGATGTCCATCAACTCGCCCGCACGATCGGTTTCAACGATCTTGTTCTTAGCTGCCGAAAACAAGCAAGCCATCACCGTCTGCCTGTGTGTGGAGGTCGGCCTGCAATTATCTCAAACAGGATCGCACCTAAGAGATAAACGTCGCTCGTGATCGTGATCTCATCAATCGGGCCCGTTGCCATTTCAGGGGCCATATAAGCGGGCGTTCCGCCCATCACGTCCGACTGCGTCACCGAGTCGGCATTGGGAAACTCGGGGCTAATCCTCGCAAGCCCCCAGTCCATTACCAACACTTCGCCAAAGTCTCCGAGCATCACATTCTCGGGCTTCAAATCGCGGTGCAACACCCCATTGGCATGTGCAAATGCAACCGCATCGGCTACACGCAACAGTATGTGCAAATTCTCGGTGAGCGACTTCGTCTTGACCTCGTCGTTCCAGGGCGTGCCTTTCACTCGTTTCATCGAGTAAAAGAGTGCTCCCGAATCGTTGGAACCCAAATCGTAGATTGGCACGATGTTCGGGTGATCGAGCTCGCCTGTAACAACAGCCTCAGAAATAAATTTTTCTCGCTGCTCGCTCGACTGCCCGTTACTCTGTTTGAGCATTTTTACCGCGACCGTCCGTGCAATGGCCGACTGACGAGCCGCGTAGACGACCCCCATACCCCCTTCGCCGATCACCCCTAGCAGTTCGTAATCGGGAGAATCGGCAGGCGATGCCACGGGCTGTCCGATTTCTTCTTGCGAACGAAAGTGACGCGACTTTACCACCAGAGACGATTTCGAAACAAACGTCTCGCTAACCGTTTCTTTTTGACGAATCGTGGCTTCCGGGTCCGACTGGTTCTCCGCCACGTTGTCGAGCCACTGAGCCGTCACCATACTTTCCGAAACATCGGCTTCGGAGACTCCCTCTCCCGATTCACCGGCAAACTCGTCTCTAACAAACTCGATTGTTTTCTCACTGCTAAAATCGATCGTCGTTGTCCCATGCGGGCCATCGTCAGCTCGCAATTCCGACGATTTATCTAGGTCAAACTCCATGGTTTGAATGGCGTCGGGATCTTGCACCGTCTCTTGGTTGTCTTGCTTCGTCGCATCAGCGGCTGAGACCTCTTCCGCTGTTTCTTCAGACAGAGCTTCCTCAACGATCGGCTGGACGTCTCGCACGGTGCGCTGGGGTATTTTTCTCAGCACCGCTCCGCAATAAGCGCAGCGACCAGCAGCAAGCGACGACTCGTCGACAGCAGCTTGGCAAGCGGGACAATTTTTCATCGTGTATCTCTAGCAACAAGACTCGTGATAGCCGCAGGCGGAAGCCAGCGGTCGAAGCAGCAGGCGCAGCACCAACCCTTGCCCCCACCTTCGATTGTAATTGAGCAAGCCCGAATTAGGCGTCGCTTAACGGTTTTTCCGCTGGTAAGGATTACGCAGACGCTTCCACTGCTGACGTCCGGCCTTAGCCACCGTCCGATCGACTCGCTTGGCCCAAGAACTAAACGAGCTGGTCGCCGCCAACCCTACTAGAGCAGGCCCCCAATTTAACCGAGACTGCCGATCTCCAGGCAACGACCGAGCCCCGCTTGCATCTTCGCCTCCCTCATCGAGATCAACCTCCTCTTGCCCGGGCTTTAATTCCCCAACATCTTCAGGCCGATTCGTCGCTTCCTCGGTGGGCGGTCGATCACGCGTACCTTCTGTATCGTCGCCCGGATCGACCACCTTGCCATTTCGCACATAGAAGTCGAGTACCAATTGACTCGTTTTTGTCTCGACGCGAACCATATAGAGTGCGTAGTGTTTGTCTGGAAGAATGCGGAACAAGGCCGGCAAGTCCTTCAGCACTTCGGTCTTCAGGCGATGCCTCTCCGCCACTTGGCCGAAAGAATCGTACACACGCAATTCCAAAAACCGATCGCTTATCGCGTTCGGATCTCCGCTAGCCGCACCAAAGCCAGTCCCACGCAGCGCTTCCTCAACATTCGAAGAGGCGTCGAAATAAAATGTGGTTGTCGCCTCTCGTGCAAACAGCAACCGACCCTGGGTCGAAGTCACCGTAGGTACCGGTTCCGGACCCACGCCCGGATTGGTGAGCGAGACCGTTCTTACCTGGCTCATCCCATCGGCTTGCACAAACGTCTCACCTAAATCGTCATCGCCCACGAAGACAAAAATATCGATCGCTGACGCTGGACTCAACGGATTCGGCGGGCCATCGTACTTATGCTCCAACGTCACCGTAAATGTGCCCGGTGCCCCAATGTCGGTCAAATCGATCACGAACGGCTCTAATGCCGGAATCGACGGGTCGTTAGGATCTCGAACATCTCCCCAATCGACATACACCGTGAGCGTATCGGCACCCGGATCGGTGAACCGAATCGTCAGCGTAGCTTCCCCATTCGAATTGACGCCCGTCACCGCGATAATTGGTTCGAGATCGGGGCTGACATTCAGCACCGTGACATCAATCGGCTCAGTCGCCACTCCGCTGTCATCGTCCGTTATCGTGACAGCAATCGTGTAAAGATTATCGGGGACCGGCCCATCGTCGGGGTTGACCGTGTCGTTGTCGGCATAGAAATGACTGATCGAAAACGTCCCCGATCCACCCGAACCCTCCAGTTCGAATTCTTCAACCGTGCCGTCGCCCCAGCGAATAGTCGCTGTATGCGTATCGAGCGTCCCGACATCGCTGTACGTCCCACTTACCGTCACAAAATTACCTTCGCTGATGCTCGAAGGGGTAACCGTCAACGTCTCGATCACCGGCGCAACATTTTTTACCAGCACGGTCGTCTCGCCCGTCGTCATGCCACTGTCGTCGTCGGTCACTTTGACTGAGATCGTGTACTCATCCTGGCTCGT
>Ga0114931_10012056_pt1 | contig 10145 bp, 8 predicted proteins | sample 2SBtaG_FD_89579 | JGI IMG/M metagenome (GOLD analysis project Ga0114931, IMG submission 89579) | Deep subsurface microbial communities from Kolumbo volcano to uncover new lineages of life (NeLLi) - 2SBTROV14_V59a metaG | ecosystem: Environmental > Aquatic > Marine > Volcanic | place: Kolumbo... | reverse complement strand
TGACACCGACGCTACTCTAAATGATACTGTCCCAGATGTAGAGAGTGATCTAACATTGGATATGGATGAAGGGCTTGATCTGGAGATTCCAGATGAAGATTCAAATGAGGATCCCCTGAGTATTGATATGCTTGATATTACCGCTGTGGGTACAGGTGTAGAGATAAAGGATGAAGAAGAATCAAAGGCCACTGCTGATGCTGATGATTCAGATGCAGAAGAACTTTTTGAACTGACTAACGAGTTTAAATCAGTTGATGAGGAAATTCTTTCAAACACGTCTGATGAGCAAGAAGAAAGTGCAGAAATACTCGAATTTTCTTCAGATGAAGTAGCACAAGATACTGAATCCACCTTTGGACTTGAGGACACTAATCCTGCCGATGATCTATCTATTGAAGGTGATGCTGATCTGGAATCACTGGCTAAATCGCTTGAAGATACAATTTCTGGCCTGGATGCAGGTGGACTGGATGATCTGACATTTGAGTTTGATCCTGATGGAACACTTGAAAGTACATTAGCGAGTACACTGGGTGTTTCTACAGATCTGGATCTCGAAAATGAAGGGGATGAAATTGACACTAAGATAAATCTTGCTAAAGCCTATATTGAGTTAGGAGATACAGATGGGGCTAAAGATATACTTCATGAAATCAGTGTTGATGGAAATAATGATCAGAAAAAAGATGCTAATGATCTTCTTCAAAAAATTACATAATTAAGTGGTAATGCTAATGACACGGATGTCAAACCAGTCAGACTCCTGGTCATCAAATATTTATTAAAATTGTGGCTCATGCCGTTACACGAATTATAAGTTTTTTAATCCTTGCATTTTTTCTGGCATTGGGAGATACCTCGGTTATTATTTTTTGCTGCATTTTAACTGCTGTCATTTACTCCTGTGATCCACCAGAAGATTTTTCAAAACTGTTTCAGACCATTAAAAGAATGAAATGGTTTTTTTTATCAATTTTACTGGTTTATCTTTTTATAAATACTTCCAACATTAGTCTTTTCCTGCAATTTCAAGAAGGATTAAAAAGGATTCTGATCTTAATAATCCTGATATTATTAGTCAGTTGGATAATCAACAAAACCCCACGTGATCAAATAATTTCTGCATTGATTTTTCTTCTATCCCCATTAAAAATTATTGGATTTCCAACCCATAAACTGGCATTAAGAATAGAATTAATTTTTAGAAATTTTGATGAAATTCAAAGGTTTGTTGTATCGCAGAAAAATAAAGTTACTTGCGATATAAAAAATATAAGTGAGATTGGGAAAGCCCTTTCCAGCGTTTATATTGATATTGTTGATATGATCGAAACAAAACCGTTAGATGAAATAGTGGTCAGTCTTAAAAGTTCAATATCTCCTCTCCAGTGGTTATTCCCAGTTTTTCTTTTTATCATTCTTTTTCTGATTCATAATTTGTTGTGAAACTTGCATTAGGAATTGAATATGATGGTAGCGCCTATCATGGTTGGCAAAGTCAGAAAGGGGTTCCTACTGTACAGGATTTTTTGGAAAATGCTCTCTCAATAGTTGCTGATCAACCCATCAGGACCCACTGTGCAGGCCGGACTGATACGGGTGTTCATGGACTTGGCCAGGTTATCCATATAGAAACAGATGCGATCAGAAATGAAAGCTCGTGGTTATTCGGAACTAACAGTAATCTGCCTTTTGATATTAGTGTTAAATGGGTAAAGGTTGTAAATGATGATTTCCACGCTCGATTTTCTGCCACCAGACGTATCTATCGTTATTATATTTTGAATCGACAGGCTCGTTCAGCTTTTTTATCTAATAAAGTCGTTTGGGAACGAAGACCTCTCTCACTTCAACTTATGAAAAAATCAGCGCAGTATTTGATAGGAACTCATGATTTTTCAGCTTATCGATCTTTGGCATGTCAGGCAAATTCTCCTGTACGTACTGTTTACAGACTTGAAATAGATCAGCAAGAATCAATTATTACCCTGGAGATCGAAGCAAATGCTTTTCTCCACCATATGGTACGGAATATTGCTGGTGTATTAATGAAGGTAGGTATGAAACGAGCAAAACCTGAGTGGGCTCTCAAGGTATTGGAAGGAAAGGATCGGCGATTGGGAGGTGTTACAGCTCTACCGGAAGGTTTATATCTTATGAAAGTATTTTATCCGGAAAGTTTCAAACTCCCCACGCACGATTTGGTTTGTCCAATACAGGTTTTAACGGATCTCCATCTTTAATGCATTACAAGTAATATCATAAAGTTGTTTCAACTGTTCATATTGAACATCAATGTCATCCAGATGGTTATTTTTGCCGGAATTTTCTATTTCCTTGCATAATTCAGCAAGATTCTCTGCACCAAGATTAGCACTGCTGGATTTTAAACTATGTGCTGCACTGCGAATCTTTTTAGCATCTCTTGTTTCAACTGCTTGCTCGAATTCAAGAAGAATTTTATTGGAGTTTTCAAAGTAAAGACTAACAATCTTCTCCAGAATATTTGGTGCTCCTTTTCGTTGCAAAGAACGTATATTATCCAGAGTTACTTTATTAAGTTGCTCCGAAACTTCTACACTTTCGGTTGAAAATTCTTCTTTATTTATCTTGTCAGTTTCTATGCGCTCTACAGGATTATCGTTACTACCAGAACCTGGTTCTGATTCGTCTACAGTGATACTAAAAACATCTTCTGTTTCAGACTGGGAAAAATCAAGATCGTCAACAATATCTTTATTTTCAATTTCACCTTCAGGCAACCATTTCTCCAGAATAGATGTCAGTTGAGCTCTGGTAAAGGGTTTTGTTAAATAATCATCCATTCCTGCATCAAGACAGCGTTGCCGATCACCTTCCATGGCGTTGGCAGTTAAGGCGATTATGGGTAATCGATCTTCATCTGGCATTGTCGAACGAATCGTCTTTGTTGTTTCATAACCATTCATCTCGGGCATTTGACAATCCATCAGGATTAAATCAAATGGTTTGTCTTTGCTTTTATCGAGAGCATCAATCGCCTTTTTACCATTCGAAGCAATCACAACCGTGCATCCATGATCTTTTAGCATTTGTTCTGCAACTTCCTGGTTTACTGGATTGTCTTCTGAAACAAGTATATGAGCATTAAATGTTTTTATGTTGTGAGTGGCATTATCTTTAGTGTTCGTGTTGGATGGTTTTCGTCCTGGAAAGCTAACTGTTGTCAGTAATGCATTGTTTAGTTCAGACTGTTTGACTGGTTTTGTTAAATAAGATTTTATACCTGCAGAAGTCCAGACCATTGTTTCTTCGAGATGATTAATAAAGTTCATTAGAATTAATGGGATTTCAGCAAGCATCTTATTGTTTTTGAGGATCTTTGCCAGCTTGATACCACTAATATCCGGCATATCATGATCCAGAATTGCCAGTGAGAAAGGCTTTCCGGTATCTTGTGCAGCTTCGAGTAATTCAATTGCTGAATCAGCGTTAGAAACGGTGGCTACTTCTATATCCCACTCTTCAAGATAAAGGGCAATATTTTTACTATTCGTATCATTATCATCAACGATCAAAACCTTTAATCCGTTTAGAACTTGTTCTTTACTATTTTGTTTTTCGACACTTTGATTGATTTCTTTCTCAAGCTGGGCGGTAAACCAGAAAGTCGATCCTTGTCCTATGATACTATTTACACCGATCTCACCATTCATGAGTTTGACAAGATGCTTGCAAATTGTCAGACCTAGCCCTGTGCCTTCAGCAGCGTGTTTCAGTGTCTGTTGTGATTGTGAGAATGATTCAAAAATTGAACCCTGATCTTCATCAGGAATTCCAGCACCTGTATCACGGACTTCAAAATGAAGAACGCTGTCATTTTTTCCTTCATTAATACGTACCTCGATAATAACCTCACCTTCATCAGTAAACTTGATTGCATTACTCATGAGATTACTCAAAATCTGGGCAAGTCTCTGTTTGTCACAGATATAAAAAGAATGGTGATTGGCAGGATAAATGCAAGTTAACTCTAATCCCTTGCTACTGGCGCGTTCTGAAAAAGTACTGGCAACTTCTTCCATGACAAGCCTCAAATCATGTGGTGAATTATTGAGTTCAAGTTTTCCCGCCTCAATTTTGGATAGATCAAGAATGTCGTTGATCAGATAAAGCAGGCTTTTACCTGATTGTTGTATGATTCCAGTCAGATAAGACTGTTTATTGGTCAAACTGGTATTTTGCAATAATTCTGTCATGCCTAACACACCGTTTAGAGGTGTCCGTATTTCATGACTCATATTGGCTAAAAAAGCAGCTTTACTTGATGCTTGTAGCAATGCCTCATCGTAGGATTTATTAAGTTCTTCGAGCGCTCTTTCCTGTTTAATGGCCAAACTAAGAACTTTGCTTAGTTCTTTTTTAGATTGTAATTCCCGTTCAACCTCCTGGTTGATAACTCTTTGTACCCCAATATAACCTGATATTTCGTCGGGAAATTCAATTATTGGATCAATAGATGTGCGCACCCAGATGAGGTTTGATTCTTTTTTCTCTGAAATGTGAGATGAGGTAATCTGGTGCCGCATACTCCAGGATCGACCTTCTTTAAGTGATTGTAGTAACTTGAGCGCAATATTTTTTGAATGTGGAATTTCACTGATAGATCGGCCTAATGTTTCATGTTCAGACCAGACATTTAGATCAAGAAATTTTTGATTTGCATACTCTATTCGGCCCTTGTAATCTGTTACAAAAATGGCTTCGTTGCTGGCTTCAATAGCTGAAAAGACTTTAACGACTTGTGTCGCGAGTGAATGTGATGTCGAATGTTCGGCCTTATTATCCATAATGTGTGTTTTGTATTAACGGCAAATACCCATGTACTACTTATCGGAAGTAGTCGTTGAAACTTTAGCTACCTGATGGCCAGGAGTCAGGTCAGGATTCTTTACTTGAACGTCTTTTTTTCCATCGGCGAACCAGATGCAGACGCCACAAAATACGGACAAGAACATTTCCAACTGCAGAAGCGAAAACACCAAGAATAAAACAACCGGTGAGAAGAGGTTTCCATATATGAACCATGGTTTCGGATAACCAGTGATAAGACAATTCAAAGTGTGTTAATTCTGCGGGGACACCCAGGACCGTTGCGCCGACTTCATATGCGAGAAGAAACAATGGCCCCATGGTAATGGGGTTCGTCAGGAAAACAGCGGAAACTGTTAGAGGAAGGTTAATTCGGGCGGCAATCGCCACAATCGCTGCAATAATCACCTGACCTGGAAGAGGGATAAATGAAATAAAGAAACCTACAGCAATAGCTTTTGCGGCCGATCGTCGATTTAAATGCCAGAGGTTTTGATCATGGAACCAGTCACCAAGATGTTTCAAATACTGGTGTTCATTAAAATGCTGGCGTTGTGGAACATACTGCTTGTAAAGTTTTCTTGGATCCATTTAGAAAGAGAAATGCCAACGATTGATTCACGGCTTTTAAGTATACAATAGCAAGATTAGAATATCGCTAATGAAAACAGGGATTGTTGCATTTTTTGCGGGAATATTGGCACTTTATCGGGTACCCGTTTTACCAGACAGTTACTGGATTTTTCTAATTATCCCATTGGTTGTACCTCTCATTCTGAAACCCTCTTTGCGTCTGGTTGTTCTCTTTATTTTTGGGTTTCTCTGGGCTTTGTTTCGTGCCGACCAGATATTGATTCATCAGTTACCACAGACAGCGGAAGGAAAAGATCTAACGATTACTGGAACTATTACGGGTTTACCTCACCAATCATGGAGGCGTGAGCAGTTTCTCTTCAATGTTGACTCAATTAATGATCCTGATCTGGATCAAACCTCCACATATCGATTTAAATTGAACTGGTATGATGATTATGCTGTAGTACAACCCGGGGAAAGGTGGCGTCTTATTGTTCGTGTAAAACGTCCAAATGGATTTATGAACCCAGGTGGTAAAGATTATGAGGCAAATCTTTTTCGTCAGGGAATTAATGCTTCTGGTTATGTAAAAAAAGGCGAAAAGATCAGACAAAAGTCTATTCCTTTTTTGCAAAGGGTGCATCACTGGCGTAGTAAAATTTATCGGGATCTGAAGTCATCATTACCTAAAATGAACGGCATCATTCCTGCAATAGGTCTTGGAATTCGGGATGATCTGACAGCTAATGTCTGGAATGTCTTATCTTTAACCGGAACAATCCATCTCACGGCTATTTCGGGATTGCATATTGGTCTTATTGCAGCCTTGGCTTTCCTTATTGGACGGTGGCTATGGTCTTTGCCAGTGATCACGATTCGCTGGCTTCCTGCTACTAAAATGGGGGCCATTTTTGCCATTGTTGCAGCGTTAGTGTATGCAGCACTTGCAGGATTTTCTATTCCGACGCAACGTGCACTGATTATGGTGCTGGTCATTATGCTGTGTTTCTTATCGAATCGACAACTGTCCAGGTTTGATATTTTTTCAATCGCATTGTTCAGTGTTTTGTTGTTTTCTCCTGCATCTGTGATCTCTCCAGGGTTCTGGTTGTCATTTACTGCTGTCGCAATTATTTTTTATACACTATCGGGAAGAACACCTACGGGCGGGTTTTGGCATACTTCACTCAAGGTACATTTTATACTGGCTCTTGGTTTATCACCCTTTTTGTTAATGCTCTTTGGACAGAATCCTTTACTTGGGCCTTTGGCAAATATTTTGGCAGTTCCATTTTTCGCGCTATTCATCACACCCCTGGTTTTATCCGGAATACTCTTATTGTATGTCTTCAAACCGTTTGGTGAAGGATTGTTAAAACTGGCCGATTACCTGATTGATCTTTTTTGGCCAATCCTGGAGTGGATAGCTGACTTGCCTCATACCCATCTGATTGGGTCAATTTCTTCAATAGCAGTTTTGATGATCAGCCTGATCGGTATCCTGATCCTTTTAATGCCCAAAGGCTTACCAGGGCGATGGTTAGCAGGAATTTTCATTCTTCCCGTATTTCTTATCCACGAGTTGCCACCAGATCGGGGTGATTATCAGTTCACTTTGTTCGATGTCGGACAAGGTCTTGCCGTTGTGATCAGAACCAGAAACCATGTCTTGCTTTATGATACTGGCGCAAAATTTAGTGATAATTTTGATACCGGAAAAGCAGTTGTTCTCCCTTATCTCAGATCACTGGGGTTAAAAAGCCTGGATAAAGTAATTATCAGTCATGGCGACAATGATCATAGAGGTGGTTATCAAAGTGTCGCTAAAAAAATACCAATCATTGAAACACTAACCAGTGTTCCAGAAAAAATTCATGGAAAGAATATTCATTTGTGTGAGTCTGGACAACATTGGAAATGGGATAATGTAAATTTTGAAATCTTGCATCCTGGGAGAAATTACAAGGGAACAGGAAATAATCGTTCGTGTGTGCTAAAAATCGATAATGGGTATAAATCAGTTTTACTAACTGGAGATATTGAAGCATCGGCAGAAGCACTATTAATCAGAGCAAAACATGACAAACTGGACTCAGATCTGCTGGTGGTTCCTCATCACGGTAGTAAAACCTCCTCTACAGCAGAATTCATTGCCGCCATATCACCTGAATATGCTCTATTTCCCGTTGGTTATCGGAACCGTTTTAATCATCCTGCGAAAATTGTCTATTCAAGATATCATGGAGCAAATATAAAGTTATTGGATACCACCCGTGAGGGTACGATTCAGTTTATGATAGGAAAGACAATTTCTGCTCCTGATCGCTATCGTTATGATCATGGACACTTTTGGAACCGTAATCTAGTAGAATAGCCTTTTCGGAGAGCCTTGACTCTGCTATGGTCTGCACCCAGTAGAAAATGATATTGAGGGGAATTATAAGTGTTTGATTTCGTGAAAGCCGGCGGTATTTTGATGCTGCCAATTTTAATCTGCTCTGTGGTCGCACTGGCCATTATTATCGAACGTTTTATGGCCTTACGACGAAAGCGGATTATTCCTGAGAATTTGGTGGCAAAAGTCTGGCAATGGACTAAAGCGGGATCAATTGATCCCAAGCGTATTCATAGTTTACGTACAGGATCTCCCTTAGGAAGAATTTTGGCAGCAGGTCTTGTGAATATCCATCATGATCGGGAGATTATGAAAGAGAGTATCGAAGAGGTTGGCCGCCATGTAGTCCATGATCTGGAAAAATATCTGAATACACTGGGAACCATTGCTGCGATCACACCATTATTAGGTTTACTGGGTACAGTTTTTGGAATGATCGAAGTTTTCTCGGCCATTACCGAACATAAAGCACTTGGTGATGCATCAATACTGGCTGGCGGCATTTCAAAAGCATTGATCACTACAGCAGCCGGGCTATCTATCGCAATACCTTCATTAATATTCCATCGTTATTTTAAAGGAAAAATTGATGAACTGGTTGTCGGGATGGAGCAGGAAGCTTTGAAACTGATCGAGGTTACTCATGGTGATCGTGAAGATGACAGATCGAGTCAATCGTCTGATCGCCAAAAATCACATCATTCCGAAGATGAAGTCACACAGGAATTGGAAAGACCAAAACCACAAAAAAAAGTCACAAAAAAGAAAACCTCAAACAAACGTGCAAAAGTAATGATAAAAGAAAGGAGTTTGACTGATGAATCTTCGTCCTCGAAATAATGATAATGTTGAGCTTGATATAACGCCATTGATTGATGTAGTTTTCCTGTTGCTGATCTTTTTTATGATCTCAACGACATTCAAGCATCAATCAGAAATAAAGCTGAACTTGCCAGAAGCTACTACTTCTGTTCCTGCAAATGATAAAGGAACAATCAAAGTGGCAATTGATGATAAAGGACGATATTTCGTCAATGACATACCTTTGGTTAATAGTCAGGCTAAAACGATAGAAAAAGCGATACAAGAAGCTGCGGGTGATAATAAAGAACCAATGATTGTTATTAAGGCAGATAAACAGACGAGACATCAATCAGTCATGGCAGTACTGGATGCTGCGAGGCGATTGAAATACATGAAGATAGGTTTTGAAACGAAACGTAAGAAGACAAGTAACTAAAAATTTCATTAATGTTGAAACGGATCTGGTATGAGAAGAGAACTCATTCTCTGAGCCTTTTATTGATTCCGGTAGGGTGGTTGTACTGTCTGATCACAAACTTCCGTAGATGGGCTTACTCAAGCGGGCTTTTTCATTCGAACAAACTTTCCGTCCCTGTCATTATTGTCGGGAATATTTCAGTCGGTGGCACAGGTAAAACGCCATTGGTTATTTGGATAATCGATTTTCTTAAAAGACAAGGTTGGAAACCTGGCGTGATCAGCCGGGGTTATGGTGGAAAAGCCGGAAAATTGCCTCAAGAAGTTGGCATCGATAGTGATCCTGCTCTCGTTGGCGATGAACCCGTTGTGATAGCTCGACACACAAGTTGTCCAGTTTATGTTTCCCCGGACAGATTTGCGGCTGGAAAAGCATTATTGGCAAATAATGAATGTGACATCATAGTTTGTGATGATGGATTGCAGCATTATTCATTACACAGGGATTTTGAGATTTGTGTTATAGATGGAAAAAGAAGACATGGTAATGGCCGATGTTTACCCTCAGGCCCTCTAAGAGAGGCTCAATCCAGGTTAAGGTCAGTAGATGCAATCGTCTGCAATGGTGCAAAAGCGGATGGTGAGTTTTCCATGGTATTTGAGCCTGTCGAAATTAAGCAGGTAAAAGGGAGTAGTTCAAAATCATTTGAAGATTTTATGGATGAAAAAGTTCATGCTGTTGCTGGCACAGGTAATCCCGATCGATTCTTTGAAGCATTACGTGATCAGGGTTTGAATATTGTTGAACATCCCTTTGATGACCACTATAAATATAAACGGTCAGATTTTGATTTTGGAGATAAAAATCCAGTGATCATGACTGAGAAAGATGCGGTAAAATGTACTGGATATGCGCAGGATAATCATTGGTATCTGTCAATTGTGGCAAAATTACCTGAAATATTCGAACACCGTTTAGTTAATTTGCTGAAACAAAATTTAGAGCTTGTAAGAGATAAACCTTATGGATAAAAAACTATTGGAAATTCTTGTCTGCCCTGTGACAAAAGGGCCTTTGATATATGATAAAAATAAATCT
>Ga0114931_10012055_pt1 | contig 10145 bp, 10 predicted proteins | sample 2SBtaG_FD_89579 | JGI IMG/M metagenome (GOLD analysis project Ga0114931, IMG submission 89579) | Deep subsurface microbial communities from Kolumbo volcano to uncover new lineages of life (NeLLi) - 2SBTROV14_V59a metaG | ecosystem: Environmental > Aquatic > Marine > Volcanic | place: Kolumbo... | reverse complement strand
TGATGTCAAGCAGGAATTTGATCTGCATAGGCTGGGCACGCCGGCTTAATGCGAGGTGCACAATAAAGATGATCAGCGGATGCGAGTGGTCACCGTACTGAAATTGCAGGGCGACGCGTCAGGGAATGATGCCGGGCAGGCTGAAGCTGCGTGATTCATTAAATGGAAATTTACTCAGCATGCCCAGGCTGACTTGGGCGATCTTTCCCAGTTTACGATTGGTTTGATGGCACCAATACGGAAAATGGCCGCGCATGGCCAGGTATTCGATTTGATTAATAAAGTGGCTGCGCAAGCTGCCGGCATCCACTTCCTGCAGGGCGACTACATCGAATTCGTGTATGACGTTACCAATACGGTCCAGGTTGTCAATGCTTTGAGTATGCGGCAGTACATAACGCCAACTATGGGTTAAGTAGTGGTGCAGTCGATTTGCGCCGATACCTGCCTGAATATTGAATGTCAGCAGGCGTATAGGCCGGTCTATTACAGTTGGCAAACCATCTCTCCAAGTTTCTCAGTCAGTTTGAGATTCTCACTGTAGTCCACGGGACAATCGATGACCGATACGCCGTTATCGTTGAGGGCTGCAGTTAGCATTCGGGGTAAATCATCAGCATTTTTAACCTTATACCCTTTAGCGCCAAAGGACTTGGCATATTTAACAAAATCAGGGTTGCAAAATCGTGTATAGGCATGCCGACCGAACTGCTGCATTTGTTTCCACTCGATTAATCCGTAGCTGGCATCATTCCAGATCAGCACGACCAGACTTAACTTTAATCGTGCTGCGGTTTCCAACTCCTGGGAATTCATGAGAAAACCGGCGTCGCCGGTCACGGCAACCACTTTTTTGGCGGGGTCCGCCAATTTGGCGGCGATAGCGCCGGGCAGGGCGATGCCCATGCTGGCGAAACCGTTGGAAATAATACAGGTATTGGGATACTCGCAGCGAAACATACGCGCCATCCACATTTTATGGGCGCCGACATCGCAGATCACGATGTCGTCCAGATTCATGCTGGTTCGCAGATCCCAGATGATTTTCTGGGGCTTCATGGGCACGCCATCATCGTTTTGATGAAGATTCATGTCCTCAATCAAGGCATCACGCAGGCTTCGCGAGGCGCTGCCGGGGTGGGATTTGGCCATACCCGTCAGGGCGGTGAGGCTGTGGTGGATATTGCCGAGTACACCCACGGCGATGTTATAGTGCTGGTCCACCTCGGCGGGGCTGGCATCAATATGAATGATTTTACGGTCACCCGTGGGGTGCCACAAATACGGATGGTATTCCACCAAATCATAGCCGACACATATGATCAGGTCGGCACGGTTGAATCCCACGCTGACATAGTCATTGGCCTGTAAGCCCGCGGAGCCCAGGGCCATGGGGTGACGGAATGGAATCACGCCTTTGGCCATAAATGTATTGGCCAAGGGAATGTTTAATGTACTGGCGAAATTCGCCAACGCGTCGGTGGCCTTGAGCCGGATCACGCCGTTGCCAGCCAATATAATGGGATGTTGTGCCGCGTTGATAAGCGCAGCGGCTTTTTCCAGCTGTTCACGGCTGGGTTCCGGTAGGATAGGTTTGTTGACCTCCAGGGGGGTTGCGGTAGTGTCCGCGGCGGCAACATTTTCCGGAAATTCAATAAAACAGGCGCCGGATTTTTCCATTTCCGCCACCTTAAAAGCTTTCCGCACCACCTCTGAGACAATATTCGCGGTGACAATACTTGCCGCGTATTTAGTGACTGGTTGAAAAAGATTGACTAAATCAAGTACTTGGTGTGACTGTTTGTGTAGCCGCTCGGTGCTTGCCTGGCCGGCGATCGCCACCAGCGGGGCATGATCAAGGTTGGCGTCAGCCACCCCGGTGACCAGGTTGGTGGCGCCTGGCCCAAGGGTGGACAAACAGACCCCCGCACGGCCCGTGAGACGGCCGTACACGTCCGCCATAAACGCCGCCCCTTGCTCATGGCGGGTTGTGACAAATTGAATGGATGAGTCCACAAGAGCATCAATCAGGTCCAGGTTCTCTTCACCTGGAATGCCGAATATAACGCCTACATGCTCATTTTCCAAACATCGGACAAATAACTGGGCAGCTTTCACCGCTTCCTCAAATCTCCAGCCAGGCCGGAACACTCGCAGGATGTTGAAAAAAACCGCATGGTTTTTTCACCTCACCGTTTTGCGCCGCTTGCGGGCAAAACACTGCATTTTACGTTGTGAAATGGCGGACCCTCCAAGGTCCACGCATCCGGGCTAGTGTTGTGTCTCCTGTAAAACGTGCATTGAGAAAGCCAGCCAAGGTGCGCGTGCAAGGGTGGCTTCCTGGAGGGCGAGATAGATTTTTTTAGGCAACCATCAAGTCTATCGCGTCTAAATGTGCGTTTTATTTGCGACACTACACTAGTTCTTGGCTAATTGATTGACCACCCTCATGGTTTTTGCCGGACCACCGTTCATGCTGTTATCGGTTATATACTGGCCGTTAACCACCAGGGTTGGTACGCTGTTGATACCGTAGCGTTTGGTCAGTTCTTTGGCGCGGTTGACCTTCGTGGCCACCAAAAACGAGTCCCAAGCATCATTGAAGTCTTTTCCATTCACACCGTATTGTTTGAAAAAGGCCTGGATATCGGTTTTGGTGCTCATTTTCTTTTTCAGTTCGTGGATGCTTTCAAAAAAAGGTGTATGCACTTTATCCAATATGCCGAGTGCCTCGGCGGTGTAAAACACCTGGGCATGAAATCCCCATTTGGGGCTGAAGACCGCGGGAACACGTCGAAAAACGATATTGTCCGGTTTAGTTTTCAGCCACTTATGCAGGGGTGTTTCCATGTTGTAACAGTGGCCGCAGCCGTACCAGAACAACTCCACTACTTCCGCTTTTTTGCCGCTCTCGGTCGGGACCCTCGGTACAATGCGCTTGTAATTCACGCCTTCGGTAAATTCCTCGCTGAATGCCCATGCGGGCAACAACATTACCAGGGCCACGATCCAGATCAGTTTATTGTTCATTCATTCCTCCAAGAGTATGCACGGGATATCCCGCGGTGTGGGCATACGGCCGCCGTTTTGGTCATCCCGGGGTTCATGCATGGACTCCGGTGCGGCAAGCCACTATTCTATAGCTTTTTGAGTCCGGAGAGGCGGCATGGTTGCAGAAAAATTTGAAATTGCGAAGTTTTTAAACCAACAGTATTTATGTCAGTCGTTGACCATGAAGGAAGTATCAACCCTGCTGGACTACACTGATCTGGTGGATTACAACCGGGGTGACATTATTGCCAATATCGGCGAGGTGGGTGAAGCCCTGTATTTTGTCATCAAGGGAGACGCGGCATTGATTTACCAGGAAGGTGAGCGGGAAATCGAAGTCGGGCACATGAAAGAAGGTGAGTTGATGGGTGAGATGTCGTTTTTTGACAAACAACCCCGGGACGTACGTATGAAGGCGATGAGCGATGATACCCAGCTATTGCGTTTGAGTCGTGCGATGTACGAGCGCCTGAGGGTGGAACACCCTTATATTGCGGTGAACCTGCTCGAGCATGCCATCGTAAGCCTGGATCACCTGGTACGCCGTCTCAGTACGGATGTGGCCACCTTTACCCAGTATTACTGGAGCCCGGGCAGTAAATAGGCCATGTCGTCGGCACACGCTTTTTTTAACCGCGCGCAGTTTACCCTTAGCGCCCATGCGCTGGGGCAATTGCCTGCTGACGCGGGTGCTGAAATCGCTTTTGCGGGTCGTTCCAACGTGGGTAAATCCAGTCTAATCAACGCAGTGTGCAGCAGGCGCGGTTTGGTCAAGGTATCAAAAACACCCGGGCGGACCCAGGCTTTAAACGTGTTTCACCTGGATGACGATGTCCGTTTGGTGGATCTACCCGGTTATGGTTATGCCAAGGCACCGCTGGCAAGCCAGACCCGCTGGCAGCAGTTGGTAGAGCGGTATTTGCAAAACCGCCAATGCCTGGCTGGATTGGTGATGATTATGGATATTCGACACCCCTTGCAGCCATTGGATGCGCAAATGTTAAGCTGGGCGCAGGCCAGTGGCGTGACCGGCGTTGTGGTGTTGAATAAGGCCGATAAGCTTAAGCGGGGCCCGGCCGCGCAGGCCAAACAACAGGTGCAGCGATCCATTCGGTCGCAGTGGGGAGAGGTTTTTTCGGTGAGCGTATGTTCGGCGGAAAAAGGTGATGGGATAGAGCCGTTGCGAGACATGCTGTTGTCATGGCTGGCAGCCGGATAAAACACAGATAAAAAAAAGCCCCGGTTTCGAAGGGGGAGGGAACCGGGGCTTAGTTTGGTTCACCCGGTAAGCTACCGGGCCCCGCTCAGGGAGGAAGAGCGGGGAACGTCTATGCAAACGGGACGCTCATATATTAAGACATGGTTAAATACTCTAAGTTCCCGCGGTTCAAAGGTTTTGCGGCCTTGCTATGTAACATGCCGGAAACTTGACGATTTAACCATGAAAATGTATGGTTTTCCCGTGCTATGCGGTCCCTGTTGTCAGTTGTGTGGATCAGACGCCCACAGGTGGCCCGTTCTCGTTGGTGAATTCCAATGGAGAGTCGGCAGTAGCAATAAGTGTACTTGCTACCGCATGTGGTTTCTTCACCTCGAGTAGCACGATAATATGACCCGCCAGCCCAGCTGAGGCGCAGTTCTGTGTTAATGAACTCGGGCCGTGATGGGTCCTGCAATCGGTCCTTCGCAGGCAGGTCGGCCCTATCTATCCACCGCTTTGTCCACTGGGTAACGGTGTTATTTCGAATGCTGAGTTTCTGTGCCATTTCCTGATGCTGTACCCCCTTATCCGCCAATACTATGATTTTTGCCCGTACAACGATAGCCTGCTTTTCTGTCTGCCTGCGCACACGTTGTTGAAGTGTTTTGCGCTCGTTTTCTTTCCGTTTGACACGCTGTTTTCGTTGTCGTTTTATAACTCCCCCCATTGCGGTTGCCGCACTTGTCCAGCACAAGCATGCCACATGGAGGGTGTAATGTTCAGCAATTTATTGGTTATTTGCCGGGTGTTGTACTAGTGCGCTTCGTCCCAATTGGCGCCGCTGTGAATATCCACCACCAATGGAATACTTAAATCGGCGGCCCCGGCCATATATTTTTCGATGGCGGCAATGGACCGGTCCAACTGATCGGCACGCACTTCAAATACCAATTCGTCATGGACCTGCATAATCATTTTGGCGTCAACCGTGTCGCTCTGCAGCCATCCATCCACGGCGATCATGGCCCGTTTAATGATGTCGGCGGCGGTGCCTTGCATGGGCGCGTTGATAGCGACCCGTTCCGCGTTGCTGCGGCGTTGAAAATTGCGGGTTTTGATTTCCGGCAAATACAAGCGGCGGCCAAACAAGGTCTCCACATAGCCTTGTTGCCGGGCTTGTTCTTTCGTGGTTTCCTGATAGTGTTTGACGGACGGGTAACGGTCAAAATAGTCATTGATATAACGACGAGCCTCGCTTTGTGGAATGTCCAGTTGATTGGCCAGACCAAACGGGGTTTGGCCGTAGATTAATCCGAAATTGATGGCCTTGGCGCTACGCCGCTGGTCGCTGCTTACTTCCTCGAGGGTGCAACCGAATACTTCCGCCGCGGTGGCGCGGTGAATGTCTTTGCCGTCCACATAAGCTTGGCATAGGGTTTCGTCCTTGGACAGGTGGGCCATGATGCGCAGTTCAATCTGCGAGTAATCGGCGGATACCATGATATAGCCGGGCGGTGCGATAAAGGCTTTGCGCACCCGGCGCCCTTCGCTGTTGCGAATGGGAATGTTTTGTAAATTGGGATCGGCCGAGGACAACCGGCCGGTGGCCGCCACCGCTTGATGGTAAGAGGTGTGAATACGACCGGTTTGCGGGTTGATTTGTTTTGGCAAGCTGTCCAGGTAAGTGGATTTGAGTTTGAGTATACTGCGGTGTTCCATAATCACCTTGGGCAGCGGATACTCTTCGGCCAGTTGTTTAAGTACCGCTTCATCGGTGGACGGTTTACCTTTGGGTGTTTTGCGTCGAACCGGCAACTTCTGTTTATCAAACAGGATTTGCTGCAGCTGTTTGGTGGAACTGAGGTTGAATTTTTCGCCGGCCAATTGTTGGGCTTCGGTTTCCAGCTCCGCCAGGCGCTTGCTGATTTCACGGCTTTGCGCGGCCAGTAAATCGGCATCCACCAGCACGCCGTGGCGTTCGATACGTGACAGCACCGGCACCAAAGGTATTTCGACAGTTGTGTACAACTCACAAACGCGCTCGGGCAGCATGGGATAAAGTTTTTCGTGCAACTGCAGGGTCACGTCGGCATCTTCGGCAGCATATTCACCGGCGGTCTGTACATCAACCGCGTCAAAGGTTTTTTGTTGTGAACCTTTGCCCGCAATTTGTTCATAGTGGATGGTTTGAAATCCGAGGTATTTCAGGGCGAGGTCATCCATGTTATGGCGGCCGGCGGTGCTGTTATAGCAATAGGACTGCAACATCGTGTCATGCGCGATACCTTGCATCTCGATAGCATAACGGGCCAGCACGCTCATATCGTATTTCATGTTGTGACCGACTTTGGCCTGCCGGGGATCCTGTAAAACGGGTTTGATTTTTTCCAGCACAGCGTTGCGATCCAGTTGCCTTGGCGCATCCAAATAGCGGTGAGCCAGGGGTAGGTAGGCGGCTTCATTGGCTTGCGTGGCAAACGACATACCGACCAGTTCCGCGTCCATGTAATTTAAACTGGTGGTCTCGGTGTCAAAGGCAAACAATGTTGCCCGGCTGATTTTAGCCAACCATTGATCCAGTAGTTCATCGCTGTCAATAATGGTGTATTGGCGGGCGACCTTGGGGCGCAGGTCGGCTCCGGATTCCTGCAGTTCTTTCAGCCAGGAGGAAAATTCCCATCGCTGATACATCTGTAACAGGGTGAGGTTATCCACTTCCCCCTGGCGCAATGTCTCAATACCGGCGTCAACGGGCACATCGTATTTAACCGTGACCAACTGCCGGTTTAACGGCAGCCGGTCCTGGTGAGCGCGCAAGTTTTCGCCCACTTTGCCGCTAATATCTTTTGCATGAGCCAAAATGTTATCCACATCGTGGTATTGCTGCAACCATTTGGCGGCTGTTTTCGGACCGACACCGGGAATGCCGGGAATGTTGTCGGACTTGTCTCCAACCAGTGCCAGGTAATCCACTATCTGTTCCGGCTCAACGCCGAATTTATCTCTGACGCCCTGCCGGTCCATTGTGGTATCGTTCATGGTATTGACCAATGTAATCCTGTCATTGACCAGTTGGGCGAGATCCTTGTCACCGGTTGAAATGATCACGTTGAAACCGAGTTGGCCGGCTTTCCCGGCCAGGGTGGCTATGACGTCATCGGCTTCATACCCGTCAACGATCAGCAGCGGCAGTCCCAGCGCGCGGATCATGTCGAAAAGGGGTTCGATTTGTCCCCTTAGCTCATCGGGCATGGCGGGGCGTTGCGCCTTGTATTCACTGTACAATGCATCACGGAAGGTTTTGCCTTTCGGGTCGAATACCACCGCGAAGCAATCCGGATGGAAATCGTTTTGCAATTTTCGAAGCATGTTAAGTACGCCGTACATGGCGCCGGTGGGTTCGCCCCTGGAGGTGGACAGGGACTCCAGAACGTGGAAAGCACGGTAAAGATAGGATGAGCCGTCCACTAAAACCAAGCGTTGTTGTTTTGTCATAAAAATTCTCAAAGAGTAGCGTATGGATCATAAACACAGAAATACACATCCCGGTCTGCGACCGATCAACGATTCCATGTTGTCGAGGGAATCGTGGAAAATATTCCAAATTATGGCGGAATTTGTCGAAGGTTTCGAACGTTTAGCGCAAATTAAACCTTCCGTCAGTATATTTGGCTCGGCGCGCACGCCCGAGGACCACCCCTACTATAAACTGGCCGAGCAAATCGCGCGAAAACTTTCCGACGCCGGCTTCAGTGTGGTCAGCGGTGGTGGCCCGGGAATCATGGACGCGGTCAACAAGGGTGCCTACGAGGGAAAATCGCCGTCAATCGGCTTGAATATTCAATTACCCCACGAACAAGTGTCCAATCCCTACCAGGATATTTCCCTTAATTTCAGGCATTTTTTCTCGCGCAAAGTTATGTTTGTGAAATATGCTTCCGCCTACGTGGTGTTACCGGGTGGCTTTGGAACACTGGATGAAATGGTGGAGATCCTGACCTTGATTCAAACCGGAAAAACACGGCGTATACCGGTGGTTTTGGTCAACAAGCCCTTTTGGGAAGGCCTGATTCAATGGTTTGAGCAACAAATGATCCCGAAAGGTACGATTGACGCGGAGGATTTGGAGTTGTTTACCTTGGCGGATACCGCAGATGAGGTGGTCAACACCATCTTTAATTATTACGACAAACGCGGTTTTGAACCGTCCGCCGAAGAGCAGGAAATTTTGTTGCAGTTGTAGTGGTTAACGGGACGGGAAAAATCAGCGCCCTGACTCGGGCGCTGATTTAACTTACTTGGCCAGACTCAGTACAAAGTCAACCAGGGTTTCGATGTCCGCATCTTTCACGCGAGGTGAATAGGGAGGCATCGGGGCGCCTTTGGTAACTTCAGTCCAGTTACCTTTACCGCCTTTTTTAATTTTTGCGACCAAAGCTGCTTTGACGTCTTTACCTTTATACCGGGCAGAAACGTCTTTCCATGCGGGACCGACAATTTTCTTTTCCACGGAGTGGCAAGCCAGACAACCGCTTTTTTTAGCCAGGGCCAAAGCATCAGCGTAAACGGTACCGGCAGAGAAAACCAGCGCCAGGGCCGGAACAAATAACCACCTTTTCATAAAACTCTCCTCGAATTCTTATAAAGAAACAAAAGGTTTGTAACACCAGCCCTCCCCTCCCCCAAGCGGGTAGTGCATTGATTGCCGGTGCTCCCATGGATTAAAGAATACTATATCCTGATTAACAGGGTTAATCTTCAACAACCATGATGCAGTGTTATGCCATTATGTCAAAAAAATGTCAACTATGTTGTTGAATACCAAGGATAAGTGCATTCATAAAATGGCTTTAATGTGGTTATAAATCAATATATTATAATTTCGATTTATATCAAAAGAAGATTTTAATGAAGCGCTGACCCTTGTTAGGGAAATATGGGTGTATTCGATATAATATTGGCCCCGATGGGACTGAACACTATGACGATAATCCAAAAAATTGCCCAATTTTTAGGCGGACTTTCGGAGTGGAGCGGAAAAGTGGTGGCTTGGTTGGCCTTGTTGTTGGTGCTGACCGAGTTTTCGATTGTCATTTTACGCTATTTTTTTAACACCGGTTGGATCGGCATGCAAGAGGCGGTGTTGTATATGCATGCCATACTGTTTCTAGTGGGTGCCGCCTATACCTTGAAGCATGACGGTCACGTACGGGTGGACATTTTTTATCGTATTTTATCCCCTCGCGGCCGCGCCTTGGTTAATCTTGCCGGTGTGGTTTTACTGCTGGTACCGGTGTGCGGCTTTATTTTTTATGCCAGCTGGGATTATATTTGGGTGGCCTGGGAACGCTGGGAAACCTCCACCGAGCCCGGTGGCTTACCGTTCGTTTATCTGCTGAAGACATTTATCCTGCTTTTTGCCGCGATGGTCATACTACAGGGTTTGGCCTGGGTCATGGGCATTCTCGCCGTGCTTGGTGGTGCCGGGCCGGTTAACGACTTTAAACCGTCGAGGTATTGTGGCTGAGATCTTTTGCCTTCTGCTGGTGCTGGCAGCCTTTGCCGTTTTATTGTCGGGTTTCCCGGTGGCATTTTCATTGGCGGGTACGGCGTTGTTGTTTGCCGCCGTGGGCACCCTCAGCGGTGAATTCGACGATACCGTACTCATCAATGCCGGCGGGCGGATCTACGGCAACATCATGACCAATGAGGCGCTGGTGGCCGTTCCCCTGTTTGTGTTTATGGGCGTGCTGCTGGAGCGTTCCAAAATTGCCGAGCGATTGCTTGATACCATGACAGGGATGTTTATGGGGTTGCGGGGCGGGTTGGCGCTGTCGGTCGTGGTGGTCGGATTGCTGCTGGGTGCCAGTACAGGTATCGTCGGTGCAACGGT
>Ga0114931_10012054_pt1 | contig 10145 bp, 9 predicted proteins | sample 2SBtaG_FD_89579 | JGI IMG/M metagenome (GOLD analysis project Ga0114931, IMG submission 89579) | Deep subsurface microbial communities from Kolumbo volcano to uncover new lineages of life (NeLLi) - 2SBTROV14_V59a metaG | ecosystem: Environmental > Aquatic > Marine > Volcanic | place: Kolumbo... | reverse complement strand
GTACGGGCGTCCCGCCCGTAGCCGTACGGGCAAGATGCCCGTACCACCCACAAGATGCCCCTACCCATATGAAATGTGGATTATGTTTATGCGCGGCACCGAAGCGTGCTACGCCCGCGCTCGTGAGGGCAACGCCCAGGGGCGTCGTCGCGCGGTGTGGATCATCAGGCCCAGCGACTTGGACACCATCTGAGCCTCGGGGGCGATTGTAGATCATGTGTCGAGTGCCTCATCCTACCGGATAGATTCTTGCCCGCGATAATATGATTGGCTTGGATACCCAGGTGGAATCATGGCCATGATGGGAGTCTTTATCCTGTTGATCCTCTCGCTGCTGGCGAGTGTCCCGCTGCTGGGCTACCTCATTGGGCGGAGAAGGGGCGGGGCATTCTTTGTCGCCCGACAGCGCCCCGGACTGGTGGCGTTTTATCGCGTCCTACTGATCGGCGGCTCGCTGTGTCTGTTTTTTTGCATCGTGATGGTATTCTCCGACCCTGCACCCGGCGTCGTTGGATCCATGGCCATGGGTTTTGCCGGCCTCGCGGGAGTCTTCGTCTTGGAGATGCTCCTGATCGGTCTGGGCCTGTTCGGCGGTTTCGTCTTTTCCGGCCGGCACTACCCACCGGGACACTGCCAGCGTTGCGGCTACAATCTCCGCGGAAACGTCAGCGGACGATGTCCGGAATGTGGAAAGCCGATCTCTGAGACGATCGCTCCTTGAACGGCCCAACGATCAATCTCAACGCGAGAGCAGGAACGTCACGTCGGCGCATGAGGCCGATCCGGCCTCGGCCGGTTGGGGGTTCAGGGGTACAATCTACGCGTGAACGAGTCAAGAGACAGACAAGGTCCGCTGCTGGGTGGTGATGAAGGCCGGCTTCGGGTCTATGGCTGCCTTGCACTGCTGTTGGTCGGGCTATATTTGGCGGTCGGTCCCAAGCTGAGGCTGTCAGAGTGGCGGGTGACGCCTGATGGCAACACGGCTCTGGCGGAAGCCCTGGCCTGGAAGCGGGGCACGCTGTCTCTGCCTCGGGACTACTACGAAGACGCCGAGGCCCACGGCAAACATTACAATGTCGTCGGGCTGGGGTTCGTCGTCTTGTCGGTGTTGGGCACGACCCTCACCGGCTGGCTCGGAGGACCGGCGGGAACGTTTTCTCCGTTGCTGTACGTCGCGATGGTGGCGTTGCCGCTGCCGTTCGTCGCCTATTGGGCATTTCGGACGGTCACGCGCTCGTCGGTGTGGGCGGCGGTGTTGTCGTTTTACTTGATCGCGGGAACCAGCCTGCTGCCCGTGATGGTCATGTGCAAGGATGGGCCGATCTACAAAATCAACCATGTCCTGGCGGTCGTGGGCTTGCTGGTGTTTGCGGCAGACCTGTTGGGGCCGCGGCGGATCTGGCCGGCGGTGCTGGGGTTGTGCTTGACCGCGTGGTCACGGCAGATGACATGCCTTTACGCCCTGCCGCTTCTGTGGCTAGCCTTGCACGATGGCGAGGCCGGCACGCATCGCAGTGCGGCTGGGGCGACAGAAACTTCGCCACCTGCTGCGCCCGACGGCCGACGTCGACGACGTGACCTCCGCCTGGCGCTGGTCGGCGTGTGCGTGATCGCCGGCGTGCCCATGACACTCAACGCGATGAAGTTCGGCAACCCGCTCGAGACCGGCTACCGCCTGTTGTACGCCGGCCGCAATGACCCCATCGCCCAGCGGGCACACCGACAATTCTTCGGGCCGGCCAACGTCAAGATGCAGGCTTTCGCGATGAACCTGGCCTATCCGAAGTGGGACATCCGGGCCGGAACGCTCTACCTGGCGACGGGCCAGAGCGACGGCGGGAGCATCTGGCTGACCAGCCCGCTGCTCTTGGGCATTTTTTTCACGGCGAGGTGGTGGTGGCGAGACCGTCGACGGCGAGCGCTGATGCTCGGGACTCTCCCGGTCATCGGCGGATTGCTGTGCTATCACACGACCGGCGCGGGCAGTGCGGGCTTCTATCGGTATTCTCTGGACTTCATTCCGATCTGGCTGATGGTGATCGCCCCGTACACGATGGGGCGCCGCGGCGTGCTCTTGACGCTGGCCTGTCTGGCGGTCAGCACGCTCTATTTCAACATTCTGAGGTTTTAGGATAGGAACTGGCGCCGATCCGCGTTTGCAGTTAGCGAGCGACGACAACCGAAGTGAGCACGTCGTACGACAGGGTCATCAGCGCCGCAAGAAGTGAGAATAGGCCGAGGACTGCGGAAAACAGACTCGCGTCTTTCACGGCAAACACCAGGCAGAACATCGCGGCCAGGTCCAGGCCGATGGTCGCCAGACAACGAACGGTTTGTGGTCGGGGCATCGGCAGGCGTTTGCGACGCCGAGCCAGTAGGCAATCCGCACAACACAAGCGACCGTCGGTGGCCCTGAATAGCCGCCCAGCGTCGCCACATCGCTGGCAAAACGGCAATGGATGTGGCGCTTCGTGTGCTGCGAAGGCCGCCTGCAACCGCGCGTAGGCTTCGGTGAGACGGCAGAAGATGCGGTGGCTGCGGGCGCCGCCGTGCGAACGATCGGGATGGTATTTCAGCACGAGGCGCTTGTAGGCCCGGTGAACCTCTTCGAGCGGGGCGCCCGGGTTCAAGCCCATCACGCGATAACTGTCTGGTAGGTTCACTGCCCGTCATCCCCCGTCTTGCACCGAGCCTGCCGCCTCTCTAGGACCGGCGGAAGACCCGAGCGGTTTGGGTGCGGATCCATCCTTTACGCGAATGTCGCAATTGCCATCTGATCCATTGTAGGCCCGGACAAGGTTCGCCGTACGTCGCATTTTCGACTGGCTTGCGTAACTTGCTGATATGAAGTAGGTTACACGCTCAATCGGCAGGGACGAAATATGGTCCCTGCCGAATCGTGCGGTTCTCTTCCGTGTCCATGCGACTGTCCGAATCCACCGCGACGGAGCACAAATGACGAAAGAAACAGGCATGAAACTGGCCGTCATCGCCGCATCGCTGGTCCGTCAGATGCGGCATCTGCGGTTCGACGCGCCGGTCGCGTGCGTCTACAACCCGTGGGAATATGCGATGGGGCCTTACAGGCGCTATGTCCAGCGGTTTGGGCGGCGTCGGCGGGAGGTGATTCTGCTGGGGATGAATCCCGGGCCCTGGGGCATGGCCCAGACCGGCATCCCCTTCGGCGAGGTGAACGCGGCCAAGTCGTGGCTGGAGGTTGAGGCACCGGTCGGCAGGCCGCGTCGCCTGCATCCCCGACGTCCGGTGGAGGGGTTTGCCTGCGGGCGCAGCGAGGTCAGCGGGGCGAGGTTGTGGGGTTGGGCACGCGAGACCTTCCAAACGCCCCGTCGTTTTTTCGAGCGGTTCTTCGTCGTGAACTATTGCCCCCTGTGTTTCATGGAAGACAGCGGTCGAAATCGCACGCCGGACAAGCTGCCTGCACACGAGCGAGAACCGTTGTTCCGGGCGTGTGATCGGGCCCTGCGACAGACCGTCGAGTTTCTGTCGCCGCGCGTGGTGGTCGGGGTGGGAAAGTTTGCCGAGACCAGGGCCAAGCTCGCTCTCGAAGGATTCGATGTGCTGGTCGGTCGCATCCTGCATCCCAGCCCGGCAAGCCCGGCAGCCAATCGCGATTGGGCTTCTCAGGCGATGAGGCAACTCGAAGCGTTGGGTATTGCCCTGCCGTTACGGCCGGCTGGGACCGTGGTGAAGGAGGTGCAGCCTCCTGTGGCGAAACAGCCGGTTCGTCGCCGACGACGAGGCCAGGCTATGACCGAAGTTCCACACGGTTGAACAGGCCCTCGCCGCCCTCGCCCGATTGACCGCACCGTGGCTCATCCGCTAAGTTGCAGCGCCCGATCCGATAAGGAGAAACACAATGCCCCGCGCTGCCAAATGGCTCTACATCGGCACCCACCGCTTCGTCGCGGCCCTCGACCCTCAGACCGGCGAGGAACAATGGCGCACCAAGCTCCCGCACACGGGCAGCAGCGTTGTCTCGATCGCAATCAAGGGTCGGCACCTGTTCGTCGGACACTCCGGCCACGTCTATTGCCTCGACAAAGGCACCGGCGAAATCCTGTGGGAGAATGACCTGCCGCGCATGGGCTACCACGCGGTTCTGCTGGCGATGGAAGACGCGGAGGGAGCGACCTTCGGTCCCGGCGCTGCCGCCGCCCAGGAGGAGCAACAGCGCCAAGAGGCTGCCGCTGCCAGTGGCTAGACCTCGCCAAACCGAGCGACGCATCAGCAACTTCGGACTCGCCGCCCAGCCTTTTCCCCGTTCGTGGTCGGCGCCACGGATCAGAATCGCAGGCCTTGCCTGCCGATCGTGCAGCACCGGTGGTGCATGGGACTCACCATTATTCCACGGCGACCTCGTTGAGACTCGCGTTGTCCAGCGACAGGTCGGCCACCAGCTTCTTCAGCCAAGCGTTCTCCTACTCTATCGTCTTGAGACGATTGGCCTCGGAGGTCTTCACGCTCTTTTCTCAGTCGCTTTCAGTATCGCCCTACTGGTGACGCCAGCAGTGAAACGTCTGTTCGCTGATCGCCAGCTTCTGGCAGTCCTGGGAGACCGTCACCCCGCCATTCTTCATCGCCGCGGCCTCACGTCCGGAGCAGCGTTTGTCGATCGGGCAGGGTTTGTACGGCCGCCACGATGCGCGCTGCCGCCCGGCCGTCGCCGTAAGGGTTGGTCAAGTTTATGAGGCTCCGGCGAAAGGCCGCCGATGTCGCAACTCTGATCGCCTCGGTCATCTCCTCGCTATCGCAAGGTGCGTCGATAACGTTGGCTGGGCGGATGCGGCCGGCCTGACGGTCGCCGACGTTGACCACCGGCAGCTTGAGGCTGGCGGCCTCGATGATGCCGGCGCTGGAATTGCCGATCAGCAGGCGGGCGTGGGCCAGGCAACTCCAAAAACGCTGCTGCGGCATAGAGGCGATCCATCGCAGGTTGGGCTTTTGCGCTGTCAGCGAGCGGAAAGCATCAGCGACAGCGGTGTGGCCGACGTCGGCATTGGTTCCGACGACCAGCAAGTTGACATCCGTTTTCTCCAGCACGGCCCGAATCACCGCGGCCTGTGCTTCAGACGTCAGGGCCGAGAGAGTCTCTGGATGGAATGCCACCACCCAGGTGGGCTGCGAGAAATCCAGTCCCAGCGAAGCTCGCAGGTCTTCAACCGATTCAGGTTGGAACCTCGCCAGGTCATCCAGGGCCAGGGCCCCGACGGTGTGTATGCGCCAGGCTTCCTCGCCCATCGCGGCGATCCGCGCGGCGTACTGGGGCAGGGCGGCGAAGTGCACATGGGCCAGCTTGGTGATAGCATGTCTACAGCAGTCGTCATACGCTCCGGCGGTCCGTTCGCCCCCGTGCAGATGGGCGATGGGGATGCGGCAGATCACCGCGGCCAGGGCGGCGGCGAGCATCTCCGGGCGATCACCCAGAACGAAAACAAGTTTCGGGCGAACCGTCTCCAGGGTCTTGGCAAACTCAATCGTGGCCCGTCCGCACGCGGCGGCTGCATCCACGGGCCGGTCGCCATCGACGAAGTGAGACACGGCAACGAGATCGAAGCCCTCGCTCGCTTTGAATTCATCAATGGTATGGCCGAACCGCTCGGAGAGGTGGGTGCCGCCGGCGAGGCAGGAGACTTGCCAGTGCCCCCGGCCACACAGGGCTCGCAGCAACGGCCGATAGATGCCCGCGTCGGCCCGACTCGTGGAGATGCAGGCAATGCAACCCGAGGCGAAGGCCGTGCCCTGAGCCGGCGTGTCATTGTCCTTCGCCTGGCAAGACTCCAATGGGAGCGGTGGAATCAAGACCGGTGTCTTAGACGAATGTGAAGTACGAGGGCGTCGGTTTGATGTGGACATGGGCCTCACCGCCGCGTGGCCGGCGGGGCTCATTCGATCCGGATGCGTGCCGGCGGGGCATCAGGGTTCTCGGCGAGTTCTTCAAGTCGATCGAGCTGGTTTCGCAGCGCCTCGGCCTGTGGGGATTCGGGATAGTCGGCGATCACCTTTCGTGCCAGATCCACCGCCTCTATGTATCGGCCGTGCCGAGCACAGTCCATGATCTTGGCCTCGAGGTATTGCCGAACCTCGATCTCCGTATTGGCCTCCAGCGTGGGAAGCTCCATCCGCAGGGCCGCCGACTCCTCGCAGTCCGGGAAGCGTTCGATAAACGTACGAGCCGCCGCCAGGGCCTCTTCCCAGCGACGCCGGGTCACGAAACGCTGCACCTCCGCGTTCATCCGCCGCCGCTGCTCCTCTTCAAAGAGACGGCGCTCCCGCCCGATCCGCAAGAGAAGCTGCCGGGCCTCGACCGAGTCGGGGTGACGCTGCCGCAACTGGTCGGCCAATTCTTGGGCGCGGTCCCAGGCGGAAATCGTAATCAGGTCGTTGACCTGTTGCGTGCAGGATCGGACGTCCTCGGACTCGTGCCGCTCACGGGCATCTTCCACCTGTTCGCTCAACTCGCGTGCGCCAGGCTCGTTCGGAAAACGGCGGACGATCGCCGCGACAAGCTGACGGGCCTGCGCGTATTCACCATGGGCGGTCAGGTCTCGGACCTTGAGGGTGGCGTTGTGGATTTCTTCTTCGGCGACGTGGAGTCTTTTTTCTTCGCGCTGCTGGTCGGAGAGAAGAGAGTTGTCGCGGATGTCCTCCAACAACGCGACAACCTCGCGCCATGGAGTCGTCGAGGAAAAGAGCGTGTCGTCGGCGTCACCGTCGACGGTGCCGGCAGGTTGTGAGATCGAGGATCGCTCGCCGCCGCCTGTGGGCCGGGAAGACTCCCGCGAGTCATAGGATAGGTCTTCCAAACGCAGGGCGGCATCGTGGATGCCTCGCAGGACGCGCAGCAATGCGGAGAGGCCCAAGAGCAGCCCACCGCAAGCCAGACCCGCCGCCAGAGACAAGAACAGAACGGCCCAATCGGCCGCTTTCATCTCTGCCGGACCGAAGATGTACAGCAACGTTCCCCCCGCCACGCTCAACGAGAGCACCACGGCGCCCAGGATGCGGAACCAGACGACCGCCGAGGACCTTGGTCGATGCGCGGGACCGATGGGCGGGCGTTGTTCGTGCATGGCAGTGGTTCGCAATGTATTGCCGCAGGCGGGGCAGGCGCATGGAGGCCCACAGACCTCCCTCTCCAGATCATAGGCCGGCAGCAACCCAGATCAAGACACTCGCAGCCGATAAAACCGAAACCCTACACCTGAATCTCTACTTGACTCCGGTTTGTAAATTCAGCATATCTTTGGGGTTACAGAATCTCAAGATATTATGATAGATTGTAAATGGATGACCCGCTTCACGATCATGCCGCCGTATCGTCCTTCTTCCAAACTCCAAGTGTTTTGTGGGCTACAGGTTAGCGACCGGAGTTAGCTAGAGATTCAGGTTTTTGAAAAATCAAACCCGACTTCCGCCGGATGGGCGCTCCGACCCTCGGGGCGCGGGGAACGGATGACTCCGCCCATTTCAAAGCCGCGCCAGTCGCAGGCCCCGCTGTGCGGACCAATCGTGAAGTAAACACAGAAAACACTATCACGGTCAACACAGCAGACCCTATTCATGCACAAGAAACCGGTCGGGCTGAATTGCTAATCAATCACGATTCCCGCATAACCGACCGCGTCGCGGGCCGGGCCGGGCACGAAGTCCCGGCCGACCTCCTGACTGGTGGTGTGTTCGAGCAGCCTGGCGCGCTTGGCGCCATACGCCTGACACGCCGCCAGCGTCGCGGCGATCGCACCGCCCCCGCAGGCGTTGCGGTTGGTCACCGCTTCCTCGACCGCGTCCTCCGCTCGCATTGCCAGCATCAGGTCGATCATCCGCCGGTCGTTGACCGCCTTGGCCCAGCGCAGGCCCTCGGGGCCCACGCCCTGTGGGGTGAAACGGAAGCCCGGCCCATAGTGCGTCAGGTCCGTCGAGCAGAGAAACACCGCACGCACGCCATAGCTGCGGCAGGTCTGACCGACGCTGCGGCCGAGGGCGGCGGCCTTGTCATTGACCGGCACCATGATCGGCACGACCAACGAGTCCGGCATCAGGTGTTGGATGAAGGGCACCTCGACCTCGATGCTGTGCTCTCCGTCGTGGGCGTGGGGGTCAATCTCCAGCAGGCCCGTCTGTCCGTGCAACCGCTCTGCCAGACGATCATCGATATGCGCCAGGCCCAGCGGCGTCTGCCAGGCGCCCGAGGGAAAGACCGTCGCCCGCGGACCGTGCAGCACGTGGATCGCCCCGAAGACGACGATTGCCTGGGGATGCTCGCGCACCGCAATCTCCTTGAAAACACGCGCCGCCACCGCACCGCTATAAACCCACCCCGCGTGCGGCACCACCCCGCCGACGATCCGCTCGGCATCGGAAACGTCCGATCCGCCGGGGGACGACGCGGCTCGCCGCAGACAGGCGTCGAGATCGGACAAACACTGCTTGGACTCCGCGGCGTAAAACCTTCCGGCAACGGCTGGTTCTCGAATCATCATGGCGTGCTGCTCCCCTTTTTAGCGCGGCCCGAACAGCAATTGCCTGCGAAACGATCTGGCGAATAGACCGTGCAGACGTGCGAGAATGTAGGTGCCGTAGAAGAAGAATGCCATCACCACCCCCCAGGCGAGCATCGGCATGGCCACGTTCAAGATGTTGCCGGTGGCAGAGCCGGTGAACATCGTATCAATCTGCGGAACGAACCACTCGAACAGGATCGCGGTGAACGCATAGCCGAATATGCCGCCGTAGACCAGAACGATCAGCACCAGGAAGACGTAGTGGACGTGCGTGTTGGCGACGGACCGGACCACGTTGACCGGGTTCAGGCCCTGGGTGATGCTCCCCAGGCTGATCCCCAACAGATTCATGGGCACAAAAAAGGAAACGATCACCATGCCGACGATAAACGCCTTGCCGCCGGATTGCAGAAGGCCGCCCAGATCGCCCTTGGCGAGGAATGACATGACGTCATCCTTGATGGTCAGCTCCGCCACCAGATAGGTCATCACGACAAAATAGACGCATAGGAGAAGGTACGAAAAGAAACTCTTGCCCCAATGATGGGGAGAGAAGGAGAGGTTCGGGGCCCGATCGTCGCGGATGGAGGTCGTGCGGACGACGTCGAAAAAGGAGTGGATGGCCACGGCGGAAAAGAAGAAGACCTCCGCCGCAAAGATGCCGACGAAGAGCATCTGCACCCCGGACAAATCCGCCTTCTGCACGCCCTTGATTGTCCCAACGTTCTCTTGTTCCATAATGTTGGCCAACGTGGTCATCACCGCAACCGGAACCAATGCCGCACAGAACGCCACCCCGGCCGCTGTCAGCAACGACGCCAGCGCAGGAATCGGATACGCGATCGATACGGCCAGCTCCCCATAGAAACCGCCCGCGCCGGTCGCCGCCATCGATCGTCGCCGCGCAGACGCGGACGAGCCGCCCAGGCCGCCGCCGGAAGTCACCGCCGGGATCGTTTTCCAGCAGTTGGAGCATAGAATGTCGACGTTCGGATCGTCCGAGGTCACCTTGCTGTGGCAATGGGGACAGGTCCGAACCGAACTGGTCGGGGACTGTGCGGCTTCCTCGGTGTCGGCCCGGCGCAAATCTTCGGCTTCCAGCAGCTCCGCCGAGGACATCTCTGAGGTGTGCACCTCGAGCTGGGCCAACCCTTCAAGATCAAGGTCCGACTGCCCGAGCGCCCCCCCGACTGCCGACCGGGGCGTCGGCACCGTCAGGGACAGGCGGCAGGAAGGACAGCGAACCGTCTTGCCGGCCAGCCTTTCGGGGACCGAGAGCTTTTGACGACACCTCGGGCAACGAATCTTCATCGACCACCCTTCCAGAAACACAGGTGCTGTTCAGCACCCAAATGCAGCGCCCCGAGGCCCCAGGAGAGTCTCCGTCCGGCGCGGACCGGCCCAAGGCCGCATACGCCATGTTAAAAACCATCGCCCACCCCTACAAAACGGTGAACTTGCCATGCGGATAGGTACAACCCTTCAGGCCAAAGGTTAATAACCCCTTGTGATAAAGAACATTACAAAGCAAGAGTAAAAACATATAGGGTTGTAACGACCGACAGCCACGAAAAAAACTGATTTTTCACCCATGCCCTCTTGAAACAGGGGGGGGGGGGGAGG